>Ga0066388_100001192_pt1 | contig 14250 bp, 9 predicted proteins | sample PanSoiMetaGPlot6_FD_64539 | JGI IMG/M metagenome (GOLD analysis project Ga0066388, IMG submission 64539) | Tropical forest soil microbial communities from Panama analyzed to predict greenhouse gas emissions - Panama Soil - Plot 6 (Hybrid Assembly) | ecosystem: Environmental > Terrestrial > Soil... | reverse complement strand
GGCGCCGGGCTGGGATTGGCAATCGTGAAACAGATCATGACTGCGCTGCAAGGATCGGTTTCGGTGTCGGACGGACCGGGCGGGGGTGCCGCATTCATGCTGCGATTTCCCAACTCCCGGTAACTCGGCCGCGCGGTGATTGCCGGCTTCATTTCCTTGAGCGGCTTTTCCCGTGTCACGGGACGAGGGCCCTGCGCATTGGCACGAGTTCGCGTTTGTCCTCGCGCGCCAGGACCGCATCAACCGCGTCCGTCGGGCAGACCTTGTAGCTAGGCTGGATGTTCACCGGACCGATGTCAGGCGATACAGGCGACGCAACTCGGCTTCACGCGTCTCGCGAATTCTCCAGAGTTCGCGGACGGCCTGTGGACCCGGGAGGATCCGAACCTCCAACCCAGACCGTTATGAGCGAGCCGCAGTCTTTGGCCGATCCAGCAGAATCAGACACTTAGGGGTTTGTTTGACGCCGTTCGGTCTCGTTCGGTACTAGAATATCATTGGCGAACCATTCGTGGTGGGGGAGCGCCGAGTTAAGGGACGGAAGCAGACTATAAGTTCGCCGTGGATTTTCCTCCGACTTAGAGCGCACGCATGAAACCCATCGTCAATTCTTCTTCCTGGCAGCGTTTAGGTGAACCTGAGGAAGCGAAAGCGCTGGAGCTCCGGACGGTGGCGGCGATGGTCTACGGCGACGAGGTGGTTCCATCGCAGGAGCGGATCGAGAGAATTGGCGACGCGGATTTGCCTCGACATCCCCTTCAAGTACGCTGCAGCGTCCTTTGCGACGCGATCGCTCGGGGCAAAGGCTGCATGGCGCTGCCCCGGGTCGAGCGCTGCCGAATGCTTACCACCACGCTAGTGATGGGCATTCTCACATGCGCTGCCTTCGCGCCCCTGACTGCCGGCGCGGAACCATTGCTCGATGAAGGCGTGCGTGCCGCCATCCTCGAGCGTCCCGACGGTCGCCTTGCGCACATCGAAAGCGAGTACAACGACATCTACATCAACAAACGCCGAAACGAGCTCACGATGTCTTTCCAGCTTAAGGGCTGGCATTACACGGAGTCGGTTGCCGATCTGCGCAATCCGGACAGGCTCGTGTTGCGTTACTCGCAGCTTATGTCGATCGCCACGATCTATCCGGAGGAGCCAAAAAAAAAGATCCTAATGCTTGGCCTCGGCGGCGGCTCGATCTCCACCTACCTGGGCCGGTTCCTGCCGGACGCTGAGATCGACACAGTTGAGATCGACCGGCGGGTGATTGAGGCGGCCAAGCAATACTTCGGCCTGCGCGAGACGAAGCGCGTGCGCTATCTCGATGGCGACGGCCGTGTGTTTCTCAATCGTAACAAAGCGCTTTACGACCTCATCCTGCTCGATGCCTACCGTGGCGGCTTCGTACCATTCCATCTTCTCACGCGGGAATTCTACGAACTGGTCAAACAAAGGCTCACACCGGGCGGTGCCGTCGCCTCCAACATTCACGACGGCACCAAGCTCTATCACTCGACGGTGAGGACGCTGGGCGAGGTCTTTCCGGGCGTCGATCTCTATCCCTCCGGCGAAGGCGAGGTGATCGCGGTCGCAACCAAGCGGGTGCTGCCAGGGAAGGAAGGGCTGGCGAGCCGTGCTGCCGCGCTGCAAGAGCATTACAATTTCCTCCACTCACTCCCGCTTCTCCTCAAGCGGCGCATGGAGGATGCGTCATCGCCGGCGACAACTGGCGAACTCATTACCGACGACTTCGCGCCAGTGAACCTCTACGACACGATCGGACGCCAGGCGCCCAGGCGGAAGTGATGGCGCCAAAGTGCAAGTCCTCGCTTCGGCTGATGGGTTGATAGGATGAGCTACCGAGAGCCGGGCGCGCCGGGATTGCGGTCATGCGCCTCACGATCGGGTCTCAGCGCCTCGCGCAGCAGGTCCATCGTTTCCTTCGAGCCGACGAAGAGGTCATCGGGAAATTTGCGTTGACGGAGCAAGTCCTCGTAGATTTGCTCTGCCTCTCCTGCATTGGAGCCCATTCCGGCCAGATATTGGAGGCGAAGGTTGCGGTCCGTGTTGATCTCCGCGCCCTCCAACCAACTCGCAAGATCAGAGGCGCGCCCGGCATAGGTGGCTAGGAGGTCTATTGCATTATAGAAATCCACTTCGGCAAGCGACTCCTTCACACGCCGATGTTCGGGACCATCGAGCCCCTGCTGAACCTGGTCGGGAGAGATCGGCTGTGGATCGACCTCGCCGAAAAGAACGGTGTCGCTGTCCCAACGCTGGCCCTCCTTGGCGAAAATGACCCCGCGCGGAAAGACGCTGAAGAACGTGGCAAGCTGGCTCTTCACAACATCGGGTGTGCTTTCGTAGAGCGGCACCCACTGAGTAACAACTCCGTCCGGATTGAGGTGTCGCTTCACCAATTCGAAATATTCGCGGGTGTACAGCGTGGCCGAGCCCTTAATCCACGGGTGAACGGGGTCCGACGTAATGATGTCGAATTTGTCTGGCGTCGTGAGCAGGTAATGACGTGCATCGTCATAAATGATCTGGACGCGGGGGTCATTGAGGATGTCGTAGTTCTCGTCGGTGAAAAAACCTGACACAACCTTCGGGATCAGCGGTTCGATTTCGCAGATCACGATGCGCTCGATGCCCGGATAGAGGGCGAATGATCCGGCGGTCACCCCGGCACCGAAACCCACGATCAGAACCGAGCGTGGCTGCTGGCGCTGAAGCAGGCCCGGGATGTGGCCGAGCATCCGCTGCAAGCGCATATCCGTTGGATCGCTCGACGCCTCCAGTCTTCCGCTGACGTGAAAGCTGCGGAAGTTGTCCCACTGCGCCACGGCCACGCTGGAATTGATACCCTCCCCGACGTAGAGCAACGTCGGTGCCGGGTACGTCGTCAGCAGGTCGCGACCGAAGGCGACCAAGCCCCCGGGCAGGCCGGGGATCCTCCATACCAGCAGTGCCGTGACCACCAAGGCCCCTGAAGCGATCGCAATGCCCTTTCGACCCGGCATGCTCACGAGGATCATCAGCAATCCGGCCGTGAGGCAGATTACGATTAGCAGGTATTGGGACCGGAACGTGCCAATCAGCGGGATCAGCAAGATGCTAAACGCCAAAGCGCCGATGATCGCTCCGACCGTGTTTGCGGCATAAATCCCGCCTGTCATGCGCGCCGCGTCCTCGCCGGGATTGGCAGCCGCCGCAAGCGCCAACGGGAAGCTCGCCCCCCATAGGCACGTGGCGGGGAAAATGGCCCACAGGACGCGAATGAAGTCGAGCTGGAAATTGAACCATGGGCTCCATGCCAGCTCCGGATTTATCGGCCAATACGGAAGCGACGCGTTGATCGTCGCCGCGGCCCAGGCAACGCACAGCACCAGCAGCAACTGGCAGATGCCGAGCGCGAGGCGCGGCCGAGCGTATGTGCGGGCGAGAAATGATCCAAAGCTGCTGCCGGCCCCGAGGCCGATCAGGAAGACCGCCAGGATGATGGAGAAGGCATAGACGGTGGGGCCCAGGAGCAAGGTCAGCACGCGGGTCCAGACCACCTGGCTGCCCAGCGCGGTGAGCCCCGAAAGTCCAATCACAAAATAAACGACCCACACGCGGGATGGGCGCGCGGGCGAGGGCTCGGCAGGCTCCGCCGTGTCAGGGATCTTGTAGGACGTCGCCGCACTCAGGCCGAAGGCTATAGCCGCCAAAACGACATTGATCGTCGCCGCAACATAGGTTGCGACCGCCAGGTCATGGATTCTCAGCAGATAAAATCCAGCGATCAGACATCCGATCACGGCGCCGGCAATGTTGCCGCTGTACAAGATGCCCAACCAGGAAACGCCTCGTGCTGAACTCTCAACCAAGCGGGCGATGGCGGGCAGGGTCGCGCCCATGAGAATGGTAGGGGGTAAGAGCAGCAGCGCACACACCGCTCCGCGCAGCAGAATGCTCACCAGGCCATGTTCGGCGAAAGCCACATAGACGCCGGCTACCGATGGCAAGCCAAAGAGCAATGCAATCGCGCTCGCCCCGATCCCAAGCTCCAATACGCCGTAGACGCGCAGCGGATGCCGCCGGAAAGAGACCACCCGCGGCAGCGCAAGACTCCCCAGGCATAGCCCGCCCATGAAAGTCCCCAGGAGTACGCCGATTGAAACGGCAGACGAGCCGATCACCAGCTCGAGCAGCTGAAACCAGACGATTTCGTAGATCAGCGCTGAGCAGCCGCTTGCTACGAAGAGCAACAGGAGAAGGGGAAGGACCCGCTCCGAGGCGGGCGCATCCGCCGCTAGCTTTCCGTTGGTCATCCCCAACCACTACTGGTTCACAGCGGATCAACCGGGCGGGCAAACTATCGCCCGACATGAACGGGTTGTCCAGCGCCGCCTCTCTCACCGCGATCTGCGCGCTTGCTCGTGCGGTGGGAGGCGTTCGAAATATCCGACACCACTGGTTCCCATCAGCGCGAACACGGCGCCTTGGGGGTCCATGCATTGGACGACCCAATTGCCGTCCGGCACTGCGACAGGGCCTTGGAGAATCTGGCCGTTACCGGCCTTCACGCGCTTTACTGCCGCGTCGATGTCGCCGACGTTGAAGTAATAGAGCCAGAGCGGCCTCGGCACCGTCGGAGCCTTTGTACACATGGCGCCGATCGTCTGTCCTTCGGCGGAGAACAGCTGATATGGGCCCGTGGCGAGCGTGTCGATCCCCGCCTTTTGCCAGCCAAACAGCTCGCTGTAGAACGCCCAGGCCTGCTCCCAGTTGGCGGCGTGCAGTTCGTGCCAGCCGATGCCACCTCGCGTGCGCAGGTGAACGGGTCGCTGCGCATCAGCGGCCTGCTCCTGGTCCGGCTTTAACCACTTGAACAACGCAAGCGATGCCTTTTGCGGGTCGGCGACGACCGAGAAGCGGCTGAGGTTGAGGATGTTCTGCGGCTCAACATGCACGGCGCCGCCGAGATGCTTGATCTGGTCGACGGCCGCATCCACGTCTTTGACGGTAACGTAGCCAATCCAGCCCGGCCCCCTGTCACTCGAATCCGGGCTCCTCGGCAGGATCATCGCCGCGCTGACCGGGGTGTCGCCCGCGCTGAACACGGTATACGGCAGACCGGGCATCGACGCGTCCCGCGCACCCCACCCCACCACGTTGGTATAGAAGGCATTGGCAGCTTCCATGTCCGTCGTCATCAATACGTACCAGACGAAGCGGCCATGGGAATTCACCATGCGCGGCTTCTCTCCCGCCCGTGCCGCCGAAGACATTGCAGCGCCCTCATCCCGCCGACTTGGAGCATGTTCGCGTGAAGTCGATCGCCCCAGGGATCGATTCAGGCAAAATCTATAGACATTTCCTGGTTTTTGGCAGGCGGAACGTGCGCAAGTGGCGTACCGCAGCTGGTCGATGGACCGTCGGGATGGGTCGCGCGCGCCGCCTCGCGGCATGCGGCTGCCGACAAGTCGGCACTACACACGATTGGCAAAATACCGCCCACGAGTCGCTCGAATAGCTCTTGTCTCCGGAGAGGCCGAGGCGTAACGTTATGTTACTTAAACATGCTAGTGCCGTAGAATACTGTCTTCATCTTCTCAAGGAGGTCCCACTATGCCGCGTAAGCGAAAGCTTTCGAGGGATGTTGTACCTGCGTTGGGGGTTGGGGTGATGTCGCTGTCGGTGGCCGGCTCTGCGTCGGCTGGGCCCGCAGCGGTGATACCCGCCGATGAGACCGCAACGCGTCACCAAGTGACTCTTAACGAGGAGGAACTCTTCGACGTCAACCTGTCGACCTTCTACGTGTTCGACCGGGAGTACGACGAGACACTCGGAGGCCAGCAGGAAATTGAAGCTCGCGGCTGCCGTGGCTGCCGGGGCTGCAGAGGCTGCAGGGGCTGCCGAGGCTGCAGAGGCTGCGGCGGTGGTTGCGGTGGTTGCGGCGGCTGTAGCTGTGCATGCTGTTGGTGGTGGGGAGCCTGCCTCCCCTGCTAGCCATACAGGCTTGATCAGGCTTGACCTTGCGTCGTGCAGCGCTGCTGGCGTGCTTGCCATGCAGTGCTGCATGTTTGTGTGGCGCACGTCAAAAAATTGACCGCGTACGCACTGGACGACGGCTCTCGCAACTCGGAAAGTAAGTGCCTCGCAATTGCGACTGGACAGGTCGTGACAACGTGAGGCATGCGTCCCGACATCATGAAAGATCGCAGGAACGGCGTTGCGCCGTACGACGGCAAGGAAATTCCGCATTTCGCGCCGAATTTCACCGTCTATGTACTGCCCTCGGACGCGGTTTGTCTCTACTCCGAGAACCGGAAGTTCTTTCTTCACGGGAAGCTCTATTGTGCGCTTGCAGCCGCAATAGCAGAAGGTGGACGAAGTTTTCGGGACCTCGCTCGCGAGCTGGAGCGGGATTTTCCCTCCGACAAAGTCCAAGAAGCTCTGAAGCGGCTGATCGACCGCCGCTACATCATTCCGACATCGCGCTCATCCGCCGACATAATGGCCGCCTATTGGACGAGCATTGGGCTGTCGCCGGAGGCCGCGGGGACAAGTCTTCAGAAGTGCCGTGTGGGCATTCAGTCGATCGATGTTGCGGGCGCAACGGAACTCGGTGCTGCGCTGAGCCGGCTGGGCGTTCGTGTCGTGAAGCGCTCCCCAGACCTGACGGTCACGCTGGTGAGCGACTATCTCGAGGAGCGCCTGGACGAATTGAACGGGAAGCACTTGTCGACCGGCACACCGTGGCTTCTCGTCCAACCCTCCGGCATATTTCCTCTCGTGGGGCCGGTGTTCAATCCAGGCAAGGGCGCCTGTTGGGCCTGCCTTGCCGAACAGATGAGGCGCAACCGCGAGGTCAAGGCGTTTCTTAACCGCACAAAGCCCCGTTGCGTGGCCGTTTCACCTCTGGCGCAGAACACGTTCGGACAGAATGCCGTTGAGCTTGCAGCCCTCGAGATTGCAAGAGCCATTGCGACCGACTTCCGTACGGACCTGCGCGATCACATCATCAGCCTCGATCTTTTGGGTTCGGGCATTGCCAAGCATTACGTGGCGGCCCGCCCGCAATGTTGGGCATGCGGCCGCAAGGAGCTGCGCAATCCTAGCCGTGCGCCGGTACCGATCGAGATTGGTGCGAGCGGCAAACTGGTCATGACGAGCGGCGGTTACCGGACCGTTTCGCCGAGGGCGACGGTTGCGCGTTTCCGCAAGTACGTGAGCCCGCTCACCGGCGTGGTTTCGCGGCTCGAACGGATCGAAGCCGACGTGCCCCTGAACACCAACTACTATGCGGCGCACAACTTTTCCGCGCCGGCCGAGACGGTCAATGACCTCAGGGCGGGACTGCTCGGGGGCAGCTTTGGCAAGGGCAGCACTGCCGAGCAAAGCGAAGCTAGCGCACTCATGGAGGCGATCGAGCGCTATTGCGGCATTTTTCAGGGCGATGAGATCAGGGTGAAGCGGCGATTCACCGATTTCCCATCAGGCGACGGCATTGCGCCGAACGACATGCTGCTGTTCAGCGACGCGCAATATCGGCAACAGCAGGCGCCGGCGTGCGGCCCACGCGACTCGATCCCGAGCCCATTCGATCGGTCGGCCATGATGGAATGGTCGCCGGTGTGGTCGCTGCGCGACAAACGGTTCAGATACCTTCCGACCTCGCTCCTGTACTTTTTCTACGGGGGCCCGTCGGTCTACCATGCGGATTCCAACGGCTGCGCCGCCGGCAACACGGTCGAGGAAGCGATCGTTCAGGGTTTCCTCGAACTGGTGGAGCGAGATGCCTACGCCATCTGGTGGTACAACCGGCTGCAGCGTCCCCAGGTGGATCTCGATCAGTTCGACGATTCCTATATTCGTGATCTGCGGACGCAGTTCGCCGAAATCGGCCGCCGGATTTGGGTGCTCGACGTCACCAGCGATCTCGGCGTTCCAAGCTTCGTGGCGATATCGCACTGGATCGACGACGGGAAGGAGAACATCGAATTCGGCTCGGGGACCCACTTTGATCCTCGTATCGCTTTGTTGCGCACGCTGACGGAGATGAACCAGTTCCTGTCCATCGGGCTCATGGGTGGCGCGAAATCGGACAAATCGAGCCTTGACGGCACCACTCCGTTTCGGCTGCAGGATCATCCCTTCTTGACGCCGAACAACAGTCCAGCGGTTCCCAAGGTCTTCGACTCCAAGTTTGGCCGCCTCGACACTGGCGATCAGGTGGCCGCCTGCGTGCGTCTCGCCGAGCGAGCGGGCCTCGACTTCCTCGTCCTCAATCAGACCCGCCCCGATGTCAACGTCCCGGTTGTCAGGGTTGTCGTTCCAGGTTTGCGCCATTTCTATCGACGCTTCGCACCTGGCCGGCTTTACGATGTTCCGGTAAAGCTGGGATTGCGGGACCAGCCGCTATCGGAAAGCGAACTCAATCCATATCACCCCCAGACGTGAGGGGCACCGCAGCTTGCGCGCTCCCGGAGCAAAACGACGGGCACGGGCTGCAGCGACAACGATCTGCGCTCGGCTCAGGGGTCATGTGTCTCTAGAGCGGCGGACGAGCGGGACAATCGACGCCTGCTTTCATGGCCGTTCGGTCAGTCTGGGAACGTTCAGCGCGAAAACGACCGAGCGCGCACAAGAGCTGCGCGAGGGTCTGCCAATTGCCTCGTTTGCAGCGGGCAGCCAGAACTTCGATAAGGAGCTCGATCTCTTGGTGCGGCGATTGGCCCGACGTGGTCTGTTGGAGTACTGCCTACAGGATCTGCAAAACAACCTAAGCCAAGTCGTCATCGAGCCGCAGGTTCCTGAATATTGGCCGACAACACCGCAGCTCAGCGCCACCGACGTCCTTGTCTTGTCGCGGTTCGCCTACATGCGGCGGCGTGGCAACGAGATGGTGTTGGAATCGCCTCGCGCCAGCGCCCTGTTCAGGATCTGCGACCCGAAAATTGCGGCCACAATCGCCTTGCTGTCTACTCCCCAGCAGATCAAGCAGCTCAGCGGCCGCGACGAATTTTGCGGCGGCGAGCTTCTCGCCTTGCTGGTGGATTGCCAAATCCTTTTCGGGGCAGCGAGCGGCACTGGTCTCCGATCGGCAGAGGGTGACGAGAACCTCGTCCTCTGGGATTTTCACGATCTTCTGTTCCATACGCGCAGCATGGAGGGGCGGCACGCCAATCCATCGGGTGGGCTCTATCAGTCTGCGCATATCATGGCTGCGCTACCGGCGGTGCGGCCCCCCTGGCCGGGAACGAAAATCGATCTGAAGGCCGCGCATTCGGAGGAAATCTCGACTACCGCGCAGCTCCTGCGTCGGCGTCATTCGACCCGCAGCTTCGATGACCAGCGGCCCATCAACGCGACCGAGTTGTCGCGGTTTCTTGACGCCTCCGCGCGTGTGCTCGCGACGTGGAGCGGAAGAGAATTCGGCAACAGCGGTCCAACGGTCGCGCATACGGTCAGGCCGTATCCGTCGGCCGGCGCCAGCTACGAGCTTGAGCTTTACCTGAGCATCGACAAGTGCGAGGGGCTCGGCCGGGGCTTTTTTCACTACGACGCCGGCGAGCACGCATTGGCGCGGATCGAGGTAGCTACCCGCGAGCTCGAAGCCCTGTTGGTGGCAGCCAAATCTGCAATGGGCGCGTCGAGCGTCCCCCAGGTTCTGATCACGATCGCTGCGCGTTTTGGCAGGATGTCCTGGAAATACAGTTCGATCGCATATGCGCTTATTCTCAAGGACGTCGGCGCGTTGATGCAGACGTTCTATATGATGGCGACCGAAATGGGGCTTGGCGCATGCGCGATTGGCACCGCCGATATCGAGCTGTTCGCGAAGATGACCGGAATCCAGTTCCACATCGAGGGTCCGGTCGGCCAGTTTGCGATTGGCAGCAGCACCAACCGAGCAATTCCGACTCAAGATCTAACCCGGTCTTCGCGCACGAGATCCGGGGAATGAGGCTTGAGCCGGTGATTGGCTTCTCCTACGCATCTCGTGCTAGCATCGGGCTTGAGCAAGACGCAACGGGGACTGGTCTCGGACGCGTCCGCTGAGGAAGTGCGCGCCACGCCCCGCAATTCGGAGCTCCAACCTCGGGAGAGAATGTGATGCGGAATCAGCACCTACTCTCAAACACCTTCATGGCCTGCGCATTTGTGATCATGGGCGCGCTGGCGGCTTTCTCAGTGTCGGCTCAAACGGGCGGCCAGCCGGCGCCCGCGCCGGTGAAGCCCTATAAGATCATCCAGATCAAGCCGCCCACACCAATGGCCGATGCCAGCTTCACGACATTCCGTAGACAACTCGTCAGCATCGCCAGCAAGAAAGACCGCCCCGCTCTTGCGCGGCTAGTCGCCGCGAGCTTCTTCTGGATTCCAAGCGATAAGGACATTGCCGACAAGAGCAAGCCCGCCATCGACAGGCTGGCTACAGCGCTCGGTCTCGACGGCGAGGGCTACGGCTGGGCCACGCTGGGCTATCTTGCGGAGGAGCCCTCCGCCGCGCCCGATCCGCAGCGACAGGGCGTCGTCTGCGCGCCCGCGCCGCCGACGTACAATCAGGCGGAGTTCGAGGAGCTCGTCAAAACGACGCAAACCGATCCGGCGGAATGGTTCTATCTCGTCCGTAATGGCGTCGAGGTGCGTGCCAAAGCGCAGCAGAAGGCCGCGGTGATCGAGAAGCTGGGCCTCCATCTCATACGCGTGTTGCAGGATGACCAGCAGCCAAACGAACCGCTCGCCAAGGTCGGAACGCCGTCTGGCAAGACCGGCTACATCCCAGTGGAAGCAGTGCGCGACCTCGTGGGAAGGCTGATTTGCTACGTCAAGGAGGCGGACGGCTGGAAGATCGCCGGCTATTTCGGAGGCGACGCGGGCGGCAACTGATCAACGCGTGAAAACGAGAACGCCGCGGATAGCTCACGGCTGGCTCTTCGAGGCCTGCCCGTTCCTGTCAGCTTCCGCCCGTGCGCACTCTCGCCGGATTGCGACTTGAGATTGCGCAACTCGCGCAAACTCGAATTGGGGTATCATACCGACTCGCGCCGTCAGGTCTTGCAAATCTCATGTGTGACAACCCGACCTCGGCAACGCATTCAGCAGCCCCTACTGGGGGAAATGTCGAGGACCAACGTCATCGTCTGCCGCCAGTGGCGGCGCGCAAGCCGATCCGCCTGATCGCACATGGAATCGAACGGGTCGACGATTACGCCTGGCTGCGCGATCCAAACTGGCGCGAGGTGATGCGGGATCCCTCACGGCTCGCCGACGAAATTCGCGCACATCTCGAAGTCGAAAATCGCTATGCCGAATTGGTGCTGGCGCCGCTCGCCGGGCTGCGCAGCAAGCTGATCGAGGAGATGATAGGCAGGATCGAACAGGACGACTCGGGCGTTCCGTCGCCCGACGGGCCATATATGTACTGGAGCAAATTCCTTCCTGGTGCGGAGCACCCGCGGATTGTGCGGGCCCCGACCGGCGGTGGACCCGAAGAGCTCCTGCTCGATGGGCCGGCATTCGCGGAGGGAAAAACCTATTTCTCCTTCGGCCCAGCGCATCACAGTCCGGATCACCGGCGCTTTGCCTACATGGTCGACGAAACCGGCGCCGAGAGCTGTGACCTGCGCATCCGCGATGTCGATTCGGGGCGCGACCTGCCGGAGGTCATTCCTGCGGTTGCGAGCTTCGCATGGGCGCGTGACAGTCGAACGGTCTTCTACGCGCGACTCGACGATGAGCATCGCGAGCGGTTTGTGTATCGGCACCGCATTGGCAGCGACCCGACCACGGACCAACTCGTCTTCGAAGAGACAGATTTCGGCTTCGCAGTTTCGGTCCACCCCACGTTAAGCGGCCGGTTCGTTGTGATCTCGACCGGCGACCTCGTCACGACCGAGGAGTGGCTTATCGACACCACACGGCCGAACTCAAAGCCGGCTCTGATCATGCCGAGACAGCAGGGCCTGCGCTATAAGGTGGAGGACTGGGGTGACCAATTCCTCATTCTCACGAATGCCGACGGCGCCGAGGACTTCAAAATCGTCACTGCGCCGCCGTCGGCGCCGGCACAAAAAAACTGGCTCGATCTGGTCCCCTACAAGGAAGGTCGGCGAATTCTGCAGACGGTTACGTTGGCCGGCCATCTGGTCCGCACCGAGCTCGAAGACGGCCTTGAGCGCCTGGTGATCCGCCGCAAGGACGACGGCCAAGAGCATACCGTCACTTTCTCCGAGGAGGCCTATTCTCTCGATCTGATATCCCCTTTGGAATTCGCTACCCGCACGATCCGCTTCTCCTACTCATCGCCGGCGACGCCGGTTCAAATCTTCGACTATGACGTTGAAAGCCGCCGACGCGTGTTGCGCAAACAGCAGCAAGTGCCAAGCGGTCATGATCCGGCCCGGTACGAGGTGCGCCGCCTCGCGGCCGCAACCGCCGATCGCGAACAGGTGCCGATTACCGTGCTGCACCGCGTAGGCATGCGGCTTGATGGGTCCGCTCCGCTTTTTCTCGAAGCCTATGGCGCCTACGGTCTCGCGGTGCCGGCGTCGTTTGATTCGGATGTCCTTTCCCTGGTCGACCGTGGCTTCGTCTACGCCATCGCCCACGTACGCGGCGGCTCCGAAAGGGGCGAGCGTTGGCACGATGCCGGACGCCGCGGGCTGAAAGCCAACAGTTTCAAAGATTTCATTGCAGTCGCCGAATATCTGAGCGAGGCCGGCTACACATCGCCCGGACGGATCGTCGCGTACGGCCGTTCCGCCGGCGGTCTTCTAGTGGGGGCGGTCGCCAACATGCGGCCTGACATTTTTGCCGCCATCATCGCGACCGTCCCGTTCGTCGACACGCTCAACAGTATGCTCGACGAGAGCCTCCCGTTAACGGTCAGCGATTTCCGCGAGTGGGGTGACCCGATCCAGGACGTGACAGCCTATCGCATCATTGCCAGCTACGCGCCCTATGAGAACGTCACCGCTCAGGCCTATCCGCCCATGCTGGTAACGGCTGGAATCACCGACGCGCGCGTGCAATATTGGGAGCCCGCGAAATGGGTTGCCAAGGTGCGGGCGGCACGGTCCAACGATGCTTGCGTGGTGCTGATGACGCGTATGATGGCAGGCCATTTTGGCGTCGCCGGCCGTTTCGCGGGTCTTGATGAGCTGGGCTGGATTCAGGCCTTCGCGTTGGATGTTGTCGGCATGCATCAGCCGAGCGGGTCGGTTGTGCGCAATGCGCCTCCGCTGTCACAGCCAACAGCGTCGGCCTCAACACCGGAGCATCGGAAATGACGATGGGGGTTTGCAGAGAGTTAGTGGTCCGGCGCGGTCGCTGTGAACCTGCGAAGGGGGCATCGAACAGACGTGCTTGATACACACGTCAGTTGATTGGCGAATTGGACGTGCGTCGTGTTGAGTTGCCGCCGTCTTATCAGGGAGGAAAATATGGCTAACCGCATTACTTGGTTCGAGATCGTAGGAGGCGATCCAGCACGGCTCCATAGCTTTTATTCGCAGCTTTTCGGTTGGAAGATTAATACAGATCCTCAATCCCAGTACGGCATGGTCTCAGCCCAGGATGCCGCCATTGACGGGGGCATCGGTCCGGACCCGGAAGGCGGCCCAGGCTATGTGACTTTGTACGTGGGGGTCGACGACATCAACGCGTCCATGGCCATGGTAGAGCGGCTCGGCGGCAAGACTGTTATGGCTCCGACCGAACTGCCCGACTTGGGCGTGACCATCGCTTTGTTCGAAGATCCGTCGGGTCACGTCATCGGCATGACCCAAAATCAATAGCTGCACAATCCCCCAATGAAATGGGCCGCGATGATGTTTCTGACGATCCTTCGCCAGAAAAGAGACGGCGCGTGACCCCGGAGCGGCGTTGACCGGCTCTTGGCATCCAGGCGGCAATTGAGGGACTTCGCAGGATGGATGTGCGCCGCGCCCCAATGCACAATGACCGGGGTCCACGGCTTCGCGGTTACAAGATCATGACCACGCCGAATGAAGCGCTTCGCACGATCCTGCCGATCGCAGGTTGGGGTGACACGCAAGCAGCGGACGTCATGTTCACCGGTGGTGCCGATCCTGTGCTGCCGACTCCGTTCCGTATCGGCGCGGCCGGTGCTGCAACTCTCGCTGCAGCTGCGCTCGCGGCCACGGGGCTGTGGCAGGTTCGCACCGGGCGGCGTCAGCGCGTGACCCTTGATCTTCGCCAGGCCGCGGCAGCGTTGCGGAGCGGCCACTACCTTCAGCT
>Ga0066388_100001191_pt1 | contig 14251 bp, 6 predicted proteins | sample PanSoiMetaGPlot6_FD_64539 | JGI IMG/M metagenome (GOLD analysis project Ga0066388, IMG submission 64539) | Tropical forest soil microbial communities from Panama analyzed to predict greenhouse gas emissions - Panama Soil - Plot 6 (Hybrid Assembly) | ecosystem: Environmental > Terrestrial > Soil... | reverse complement strand
ATCCACCTGCGGAAACCTGCCGGCTGCGGCACCCTACACGGTGCCTCGCTCACCGGACACGCGGGAGCCCGCCGGTCGCCTGGTCAACCTCACCCTACGGCCATGAGCTGGTGGGCGTCAGGCGGCGACCCGTCGGCACCGTGTCTGGCCGTACCGAGGTGAAATGGCGAAGGACCGCGAAGGACCGTAGTGATGCCTGCGACGCAGCGTTCTTTCCCTGGTCAGCATGGTCCGACGGCTAGCGCGTCGTCGTGATCGGGCGCGGCATGGTATCGGCCGCTGTGGGCGTGCCACTCGCGGCTTCCGCCGATCCACGCGCGCAGCCCGGTGAGAAAACGGGTGAGTTCGGGCGAGGCGTGTGGCGTGAGTTGCTGCACGGATTTCTCGAAAGCACGCACCACGTCGTCATGAATGGAGACGCTGATCTCGACCGCCTCCTGCAGTGAGCAGATCTGTTCCGCCGCCACCACGGTGGGCAAGTTGAAGTCGCCTATCTCCGGGACGCCCTCCTTGGGCATCGAGTAGAGGTCGTTCGCGATGATGGTTGCGCTGCCGGCGAGTGTGGTGGCCCGGCGGACCAGTGGGTCGGCGTAGACGGCGGCGGGAAGCTCGTAACCGCCGATGACGTCGATCAGGGTCATGCACGGCAGGAAGCTGTTCGGCTGGCGGTGTGCGAGGTACTTCCATACCGGCGGGACCTCGCCAGTAGTGCGCCAGGCGGCTTCCTCGCTCATGGTCACGAACATGGCGACCGTCTCGTGCCGGACCCGGGCCAGTTGCGCCGGGCTGGCATATACGGCTACGTGCTCGATGTAGGAGCGCAGGCCGACGAGGATGGGATCCGCCCGCAGCGCGTTCTCGAGCTCGGCCGCGTACGGGCTGACGAGATGGGCGGGATCGAGCGCCGTCTGGGCGAGGCCGAGGCGCGGACCGAGCAGCGCGGGGACTGACCCGGTGCGTTCGTCGTCGCAGTAGTAGTCGTCCACTCCGAACAGCGCCGCCATGCATTGCGCGGCCACCAGCAGACGGTCGGGATCGTCGGTATCGGGATGTATGAGCATCGCGAATCGCCCGTACTGGCCGCGGTACACGTGGTCGGGCGGGCTGGCGGAGGTCCAGAACTCGCGCACCCAGGCGAGCAGCAGGTCGTTGACGTGCTCACCGAGAGCCTCGTCGACCCGGACCGGATCCGGGCAGTACAGCGGCGGGACCGCCACAGGCCCGGCAGGCTGGGCGACTTCGTGGATCGAAAGCATACTCATTGCGTGGCAGATCCTCTCGGGGAAGTGAAGTCGAGCCGCCCCGACCGCGGTCGGGTAGGCATGCCGGCAGGCGGCTGCGAGCCGTGCCGCCTGCCGGAGCGATCACACGTTCAGGCAGAACGAAACAGCCCGCCGGCTGCGGCCAAGCTGACTCCACCGTTCGCCTACATGAACGACTCCGGGGGTTACCCGGTTCGATCCGTCGGTGACGACTTTGGTCCGCCGGTGACGGGGAGCAGGTCGTCACCGGACTCGAACCGTCACCCGCGCGAAGCCCGGCGGCTCCCAGCACCGGACGCGACGTTCCGCACCGGCTCGCCGAGCCAACGGCCAGCGGTGAGGAGCTGGGTCCGCCGACGACGACTTGTGTCTCGGTCACCCGTGGTGCGAGGTCGTCGCTCAGGACCGAAGTCGCCGCCGCCGGAGCTGGCCGCTGACGAGCAGCGCCGCGGTCGCCGGTCGCAGAGCAACTCGGCGCCAGTGACGCCTTGGGTTCGCCAGTGACGACGTCGGGCTACGGTGGCGGGAAGCAGGTCGTCACCGTTGACCCGAAGTCGTCACCCGCCGCCAGCCCCCCTCACGCGGGGCCGGCACCTCCCAGCACCGGACGCGGCGCACTGCGCCCAGCGCGCTGATCAACGCACCACGGTGACGACCGACCGGACTCGTCACCCGCGGGGCCGGCGGTCGCTGACACGCGAGGCTCCGCACCGATACGCCGAGTCGACGCGCCACGGTGACGGGTTCGGTCTGCCGGTGACGAGTTGCGCTTGCCGGTGACGGGAAGTAGGTCGTCACCGGTGCCTCTGACTCGTCACTGGCCGGCCGAACCCGTCACCTGCGGGGCCGGCGGCCGGGCCGGCCGTTCTCAGCACCGGACGCGACGCTTTGCGTCGGCGCGCCGAGTCGACGCCGGCCGGCGACGAGCCAGGTCCGCCGGTGACGCCATATGTTGTCACCCACGACCCGAGTTCGTCACTCGAGACGTCGCCACTCGGGCCGGCCGGCGACAGCGGTGGTCGGTGGCCAGATCGCGCGTACTGAATTGTTCATCTATGGTCCGCGCACCACGGTCACGCAGCACCTCCGGGGGTCAGGGCCTGCAGTCGACGTCGTCCGAATGCCTGGCATCGAGGAGAGTGGAATCTCGGGACGACGTCGATCTCCCAAAGTGTGTGAGCCGGACGACACTACGGCTAGCTCCAAATGGAGAGGCGAGCAGAGCTAGCTCGAAATGGAGAGGGGCGGTGTGCGCGCGTGCCGGGCCTCGAGGGGTCGGTACGGCGTGGCTGCCGGCCTGGTCGGCACCGGCGCGAGGAACGTCAGTTGCCATCCTGGTTTGGGTCGTACATGCTTTGCTCGTACCGGTGTGCCCGTCATGTGCAAGGGGGAGCCTCATGACTGATCTCGACAAGGTCGGACTCCCAGTCGGGCGGACCCGGACCCGGACCCGGACCGGCGGATGGCTCGCGCGTGCCGCCGGCGTGGTCGTCGCGGCGCTGGCCGCCGCGCTGCTGGTCGCCAGCCCCGCGCAGGCTGCTCCGACCCCGATCAACCTCTTCTCCCCGTCTTGCCCGGCGGTGATCCAGCAGGGCCAGTCCAGCGGCTGCGTCACCGAGCTGCAGAACCTGCTCAACCTCCACGGCGCCGGGCTGGCCGTCGACGGCAGCTTCGGCCCGAACACGCTGTACGCGGTGCGCACGTTCCAGTCCGCGACCGCGATCGCGGTGGACGGGCTGGTCGGCGCGCAGACCAAGACGAAGCTCTACACCTCCGGCGGGACGGCACCCGCGCCGATCAACCTGTTCTCCGCGTCCTGCCCGACGAACATCGCGCGCGGCCAGATCAGCGGCTGCGTCACCGAGTTACAACGGCTGCTGCGCAGGTACGGCTACACCGTCGAGGTCGACGGCAACTTCGGCCCGCAGACCGAGGGCGCGGTGCGCGGCTTCCAGACCGCGCTCGGGCTCGGCGTCGACGGCATCGTCGGCCCGGTCACCAAGCGGGCGTTGTACGACTCGGACGAGGCGCCCGGTGCCGGCGTGGACCTGCGGTCCGCGTCCTGCCCGGCGAACATCGTCCAGGGCCAGTCCGGCGGCTGCGTGGCGACGCTGCAGGCGCTGCTGAACGGGAAGGGCCAGAGCCTCGCAGTCGACGGCGAGTTCGGCCCGCTCACGCTGGCGGCGGTGCGGGCGTTCCAGCAATCGGCCGGCCTGGTCGTCGACGGCGTCGTCGGGCCCAACACGAAAGCGGCGCTCTACTCCAACATCAGCGGGGGCGGCGGCAGCGGCGCGCCGGCGCCGGTCAACCTGAGCTCCCCGTCCTGCCCGGCGAACATCGTCCGCGGCCAGCACAGCGGCTGTGTCACCGAGCTGCAGAGCCTGCTCAACCACCACGGCGCCGAGCTGGCGGTCGACGGCGAGTTCGGCCCGCTGACCGAGGCCGCGGTGCGCGACTTCCAGGCCGAGAGGGGCCTGCTCGTCGACGGCATCGTCGGCCCGCAGACCAAGAGCGCGCTGTACGGGGTGGTCACCCCGCCGCCCTCGCCGCCGCCGGGCGGTGGCGCCGCCAACATGCTGAACGTCGCGGCCGCCGAGGTCGGCGTCATCGAGGGCAGCGCGCGGGCGAACAGCTACGGCGCCTCCGTGGGCATATCGCTGTCCACCAGCAGCTACGCCTGGTGCGCGGTGTTCGTCAGCTGGGTGGCGCAGCAGACCGGGGCCACCAGCTACCGCAGCAGCCGGGTCGTCAGCTGGGTCGCCCAGGCCCGCAACGGCGCGTACGGCCTGTCGGTGACCACCTCACCGGCACCGGGCGACATCGTGGCGTTCGACTGGAACGGCGGCGCCAACTTCAACGACGGCAACGAGCACATCGGCATCGTGCGCACGATCAGCGGCTCGTCGTTCACCACTGTCGAAGGCAACACCGGCCAGCCGGGCGGCGGCCCCGACGGCGTCTGGATCAAGGACCGCGGCACCGGCCGAGGCTACGACGTGGTGTTCATCCGGGTCCACTGACCGCCCTGGCCCGGCAGGCCCGGCGGCCTGTCGCAGGGGCCGGGAAGCTCAGCGGGCGCGGTCACTGGCGCCTCCACCAGGCGGTGAACTCGGCGGCGAGGGTTGGGTCGTGTCCCTCGAGTCGGGCCGCGACCTCGGCCAGGTCGCGCTGGGCCCACTGCGCCAGTCCGCCGGCAAGCGCATGCGCGATGGCCGTGCCGGCCTCGGCTGCACCGCGCCGGTCGAGGTACAGCATCGTGGCGAACGCCCACGCCGCGGCCATCGTGTCGGTCGGGTCGTGCCTGAGCGAATCGCTCAGGCCAGCGGCGAACGCCGGGATGACAGGGGGAGGGCAGCAGGCGAGCAGCTCCGCCAGCACGCCCGCCTCGATCCGCTGGAGCAGCACGCGCAGTTGCGCCCGCACGTACGCCTTGACCGATGGTTGCAGCATTTCGTAGCCGGCCACGAAATCTCTCGCGACCGTCTCGACCGCGTCGTCGGTGGACTGCTCTCGTTGCCACCGGTTCTTGGCATCGACCCAGCCGAGCTGAGCGAGCACGACCCGGGCGTCCCGGCTGAGCTGTCGACGTACCGGGTGTGTGCTCAGCGTTTCGCAGAGCTGCCGGTGGTCGTCCAGTTGCCGGTATTCGTCGGGCAGTGGCCCGACGAGTGCCGCCGAGAGCGACTCGACCAACCCGCTGATGACGGCCGGGTCCTGGGGGAGGGCAGCCAGGACGTACCGGAGTTCCACGGTTGACATCCCGGCTGGCCACAATGCCGCGAGCAGCCGGGCGTCCACCGGAGCCGGCCGTCCGGTCGCTCGCTCCCGCAGGCGTACGAGGTGGGCCAGCGTCTGTGTCCGCGACTCGGGTGTGCTTCGGCGCTGCTTGGCCAGCGCCGCCACGACCGCGTCGACCACTTCCGGCTCGAGCCGCCACCCGTGTGCCTCGAGCCAAGCGACCGCTTCCGTCGAATGCCGCTCGGCCAGGCTGAAACCCTCGACCAACGCCGCGGTCGTGGCCACCGCATACCAGTCGGCGAGCGTGAGCTCGTCTCCGTCGGCGAGGGAGGCCGCCCGCTGCCAGACCCGGCCCGCCGCGACGGTCCCGAGTTCGGCGAGCAGCTCCGCGGCCGGGTGGACCTGCACCTGGGTCATCCGTCCGGACGGGAAGTCGAACAGAGAGAACGTGTCGAACCCGGCTTGGCTGAGGTCGATGTCCGCGTCCGGCACGGTGCCGACCAGGTGCAGGCGCGAGTGGCTCGGCCGGTGCTGATAGGTGGCGAAGGACATGCGCCGGGCCAGCGGCGGCGGCAGCAGGTAAGACACGGCGCCGATCCAGGCAGCGGCCCGATCGGCTGTCATTTCCACCACCACCACCGACCGGTCACCGACGGCAACTGCACGGTCCACTGCGGACAGTAGAGCCGGCAGCCGGTCGGTGGCGTGATGGTCGGCCAGGAATCTCGCCACCGCCTCCCGGTGCGTTCTGACGCCACTCGCAACGGCGGCGGTCCCGGCCGGACCGGCGATACCGAAGTGCCCGGACAGGCTGGATGGCTCGGAAGCCCAAGCAAGCTCATATAGCGAGGATAACTCGGGCAACTCGGTCGAATCGATCGGCTGGCTTGCCCAGAACGGGGCGTCCCAGAGTTCGATCGGCAGTACCCCGTCGAGATCTCGGTCCGGGTCGGCGGTGACCAGCGCGTGGGCGAAATAGTTGCCCGACCGCAGAGAGAAGTCAGTGCCCACGAAGCGGACATTCGCGATCACGGTGGCGTTCCCCGGGTCCGCAGGACGGAAGCAGAGGTTGACCGGAGCGGCGGCGATGTCGGCCGGCGTGGGGTTGTACCCCACCGACTGCGGCGGCTCGTAGCCGACCAGCATCTCGACCGCCCGGAGCACGTCCGTGCCCAGGCCGGGAGTGGCCGCGTTGAACTGGTAGCCCGGGTGGCTGGAGAGCCCGTGCTCGCACGACGTGTAGTACATCTGCCGGAAAGCCACTGGTGTACCTGCTCTTCCCGGGGTTGGGGTCCCTGTCCTGTACGAACCTGTCCGGCACCGCGATCCGATCACAGCGGGTCCGACCCCGATAGTGGCACAGCGGTCGCCGCCTCCGGGCCGTCCGTGTCCTGTCCAGGTCGCGGTGAGCTCGTACGTCGGCCGGGAGCGGCAGGCCCCGCAGTCGACCTTGGCAAGCGACGGGTCGCCTCGCCGAAAACCCGGTAGGTTACGGACGTACGGCACGGGTCCGCTCGCCGGGCGGGCGGGGCTGGGGGCGGTAAGGGGTGATCGCGCTGCCCGAACCGATCGACGTTTTCATCTCCTACGCCCATGCCGACCAGCGCTGGGTGAGGGTGCTGGCCGACAATCTGTCGCGAGACGGCTTCCGCACCTTCTTCGACCTACGTGATGTCGCTCCAGGCGACCGGTTGCTCAGACAGATCGACAACGCACTTGGCCAGGCCGAGGCGGCTGTGATCGTAGTGGGCAGCACGACGTTGTCCCGCCCGTGGGTGCAGACAGAGTACGCGGCGCTGGTGGAGCGCGCGAACGCTGGCGAGGTGCGCCTGGTCCCGGTGCTGATCGACGAGGCCGTGCTGCCGCCGGTGCTCGCCACGTACCGGTACGTGGACTTCAGGCGTGCCGGCGACCAGAACGCCTACCGGCAACGGTTCCAGGAGCTGGCCAGCAGCCTGCGAAACGAGCGACCCCCGCACCCGCCACCGGATCCAGGCAGAATCATCTATCCCGACGACGTCCGCGGCGGACCCCGCCAGGTGACGCTGCGGATCGGCAGCGAGGCGGTGACCGTGGAGTCGGTCGGCGCCACGGTTCGGCAGCGGCACGGCGGGGTGTCCCATCGGGTCCGGGAGGCGCAGTGGCTGGTCGACAGGCTGCGTCGGCGCGGGCAGGGGCCGACCCGCATGGCTGGTTCGACGGCTCCGGGCGCTCGCGCCGTGCAGGACCAATTGCTGCGGCTCGGGCGGGCGCTGGGTGAGAGTTTCCTGGATGGCAAGGCTGGCGCGACGATCGCTGCCGAGCTGGCTTCGGCCGACCGGGACAACGTCCCGCTTCGGCTCTGCGTCGAAGTCGTCGACGACCCGGATCTGGAAGCCCTGGCATGGGAGACCATCGCGCTGCCGCACAGTGCCGAACCGCTGGCCTTGCAACCCCGCCCGCAGCTCTACCGGTCGCTCCCTGGTCTCGGCCCGGCTCCCACGATATCGATTCCCGGTCCACTGCGGATTCTCGCGGTGATCGCCAGCCCGGAGCACGCCACCGGCGAGCTGCTGGACACCGAAGCCGAGCTGAGCCGGATCGTGCAGGCCGTCGACCCGGCCCGGCGGCACGAGCGGGCTCATGTCCGCATCCTCAACTGGGGCTCGGTCGAACGGATCCGTTCCGCGCTGCTGCAGGAGCGGTTCCACGTGCTGCACATCTGCTGCCACGCTGAGGCCGGGAAGCTCATCCTGGAGACTGATGACGGGCGGCCAGACCCAGTCGACGCGGCCCGGTTCGTGCGGCGCATCCTGGTCCCTGGCAGCGGCATCCCGCTCGTCGTGCTGGCCGGCTGCTCGACCGGGCTGGCCGCTCGCACCAGGCCCAGCCCCGTCGGCGGGTCGGACGAGGCCGGGGAGGCCGGCGAGGCCGCACTCCCTGGACTGGCGCACGCGCTGCTCGCGCACGGCGTTCCGGCTGTGCTGGCGATGACCGCACCGGTCACCGACCGCTACGCGATCAGCCTGGCCGGTCACTTCTACCGGGGCCTCGCCGACCGCCGGGCCGCACCGGACGGGCTCGCGGCGCTCTCCGACGCCCGCCGGGCACTTCATGGGGCAACCGGTGCGGCAAGCCCGGGCGAGGCAGCGGTCGGTGTCGTCGAATGGCCGACCCCGACGCTGTTCCTCCGCGGCGTCCCGCACCCGCTGTTCGACGCGAGCGTTCCGTTCGACACGGTCGACGTTGCGGCGCAGCCGAGTTTCGGTGACGAGATAGCGGTCCGTGGCGTCGGGGACTTCGTCGGCCGCCGCGCCGAGCTCCGCGCATTGCTTCGGGAGCTTCGCGGCAAACGTCCCGCCGTGCTCATCCACGGAATAGGCGGGGTGGGCAAGACCACGCTGGCCCGGGAGCTGGTCATGTCGCTGGGCGACGACGCCGGCCTGCTGGTGATGATACGCGGTCAGCGGACGGCCGAAGAGATCCTGCAGACCGTGGGCCTGCGGCTGTGGACGGCGTGCCCGAGAATGCGCCTGGGCCAGACCGACCCGCTGCGCGAGGTCAGCCGGATGCTCAAGGAAGGCACCGACTCGTGGCAGGACAAGCTGGAGCTCGTCCGGGACGTGGTGCTGCCGCGACTCCCGCTGCTGCTGTTCCTGGACAACGCGGAGCAGTACGTGGACCACGAGGGGGACGGTCTCGCTCCCGCGCTGGTCGCGGCGGGCCTGGCGGACTTCCTGACGGCCTGGCTGGCGATGCCGGCGATGGCTCGGCTGCTGGTCACCAGCCGCCACCCGCTGCCGCTGCCGCCCCAGGTCGCCGCTCGGATGGCGACTCATCACCTGGGCCCGCTGTCCCTTGCCGAGACGAGCAAGCTGATGTGGCGGCTGCCGGCCCTGGACGCGCTGGGTCCGGGCGACCGTGCCCGGGTCTACGCCGATGTCGGTGGGCACCCCCGTGCCCTGGAGTACGTGGACGCCCTCCTCGGGGCTGGCAGGGCGAACTTCGACGACATCGTGGGGCGGATGGAGGCGACCCTTCGCGGCCGGGACATCGACCCGTCGCGGCTGTTCGCCGAGTCCGCCGGCAACCTCGACCGAGCGCTCGCCGAAGCCGTGACGCTGGCCGTCGACGAGGTTCTGCTGGACCGGCTGCTGGTGCGGCTGCGGTCGTTCCCGCTGGCGCGAGAGCTGTTCGTCGCGGCGTCGGTGTTCCGGGAGCCGGTCGACTCGATCGGGCTGAACTGGGCGGTGGCCGACTTGCAGGACCGGGCCGGGGACCGCGACCCGGCACGGGACGAACGGCTGCACGCCCTCTACGAGAAGCTCCGCGCCGCCCACCAGCGCGGGGAGGCAGAGTCGGTGGAAGATCTCGACCTGACACCGGAGGAGTTCGCGCAGTTCCAGCGAGACCTGGCCACGCAGAGCCGGCCGCCGGACCGGGCTGGCCTGGACCGGGCGAAAGGAGCCCTGCTGGGTCTCGGTCTCTTGTCGACAGTCCAGGTGCCGCGTGACGACGGGGAAACCGACACCCGGTACGTGGTGCACCGGTGGACCGCACAGCAGTTGCGGAAGCTCGCCGAGACCGGAGACATCGAGCCCGACGACCTGGTCGTTGCGCACCGGCGGGCGGCGGCCTACTACGACTGGCGGGCTGCCCGGTGGCCGGACGTGATCAGCGACCTGGTCGAGGCCCGATACCACTACCAGAACGCCGGCGACACCGCGGAGGCGGTGCGGACCACGGCGCCGATCTGCGCGTTGCTGCACGACCTGGGAGCGCTGGACTGGGAGCGTCGGCTCTGCGAGGAAGCCCTGCGGTGGGCCGGCCGGACCTCTGCCGAGGCAGTGGCCTTCCTGCACCGGCTGGGCCTGATCGCGCAGACCCGGGGACGGCTCGACGACGCTGAGTCGTTGCGGCGTGAATGCCTGGCGGTCGCCGAGCGGTACGCCGACGCCGGCACCGTCGCCTTGTGCCACGAGCAACTCGGAGTGATAGCCCAGGCCCGCGGCCGGACCAGTGACGCCATGAACGCGTACCGGAAGGCACTGGACCTAGCTCAGGCCGTGCCGGCTGACGCGCTGGTGGCCCGCTGCTACCAGCGGTTCGGTGCGATCGAGTTGGACGGCGGTGCTCTCGATGGGGCCTTCGACTGGAGTGTCAGGGCCCTGGACAAGGCCGAGCAACTGGACAAGCGCAGGAAAGTGGCGGTGGGGAGCTTCAGTCTCGGTGCGATCGCCCGCGCCCGTGGCGACGCGAAGTCGGCCGCCGCACTGTCGCAACAGGCCTCGGCGTCGGCCGAGGAGTCGGTCGACCTGTTGCGGGTGACCGGCGACGCGATGCATCAGCTCGGCCGGGTGTACCTGTTGCGAGACGAGCCGGAGCCTGCAAAGCAGAGGCTCGTCGACGCGCTCGAACTCGGCGAGATTCTCGGTGACCGGCTGATGATCGCCCGCTGCCGGCTCACGATGGGCCAGGCGCACCACCGGTGCGGCGAGTACGACCACGCATACCGGTGCTACGCGGACTACCTGGACGTCGCCGACGAGCTCGACGACCGGCCGGGTATCGCGGACTGCTACCACCACCTCGGCGAGCTGGCGCAGAACCAGGACGACCTCGACCGCGCCGCCGAATGGAACCACAAGGCGCTGGAGATCGCCGAGAGCCTGCAGGACCAGAAGCGCATCGCCGACGCCCACCAGCGGTCCGGGGCGCTTTCGCTGCGGCGCGGCATGGCGGGTCCGGCCGAGCAGGCATATCGCCGGGCGCTGGAGATCGCCAAGCAACTCGACGACGATGCGCTGACCGTGGCGTGCCTGCTCGGGCTCGGCGAAGTCGCCGGGCAGCGCGGCGAGCTCGCCGAGGCGGCCGGGATCTACCAGCGGTGCCTCAACCTGGCAATGCTCAGCCGGAACCAGATCGGCATCGTGCGCTGCCACCTGGGCGACGGTTGCGTCGCGCTGTGGCGCGGCGACTGGGATCAGGCAGAGCGGACGTTCGAGATGGCCCTCCACATCGCCGAAAGGCTCGGGCACCGCTCGTTGCGCTGCGCGGTCCTGCTCCGGCTCGGTGAGGTCGCGCAGGGTCGGGGCGGCCGGGACGAGGCTGTGCAGCAATATCGGGACGCTTTGGAGCTCGCCGAGCAGCAGCCGCCGGACCCAGCCACCGTCGCCGACTGCCTGCGGCGCCTGGGCAACCTGGCCGGCTCCCACCGAGAGACCATGAAGCTGCACCTCAGTGGGCTGGCGACCCTGGAGAGGCTGGACAACACGGTGGGGGCCGCCCGCTACTGCCTGAACATCGCCGCGCTGGCGGCGAGGCACGGCGACACCGACGAGGCCGAGCAGTTGTACGACCGCGCGTTGGGGATCGTAGACCGCGACGAGCGCCGGACGGCCACCGTCGAGGGCACCCTCGGGCTCGGCGACTGCGCCCGCCGACGCCGCGACCTCGGCATGGCCGAGACGCGGTACCGAGCGGCGTTGGCGATGGCCGAGTCACTCGGGCTGGGCGGCCTGGTCGCCCGGTGCTGCCAGCAACTCGGTGTGCTCGTCCAGCTCGGTCCAGGCGAGCGGCGGGAGGAGGCTGCCTCATTGCACGAGCGGGCATTGGCCCTGGCACAGGCAGTCGGCGACCGCGAGGTAGTCAGCCGCAGCTGCCGCGACCTGGGCCGTCTCGCGCTCGCCCGTTCTGCCTATCAGGACGCGGAGGACAAGCTGACCCGCTCGCTCCGGCTCGCCGAGTCCATTCAGGACCATCCGGGTGCCGCATCCTGCCGGCAGCAGCTCGCGTTGATCGCTAGGCGGCGCGAGGACAGCACGGCAGCCACTGCCTGGCGGCAGGAAGACCCGACAGTCTGGGGAAACGTCCCGGACGACCGCGACCTGGCCCTGGAGCGCGGTCGCATCGGAGCTTCGCTGACCCTCGACGGCCGGCCAGCCGAAGCGCTCGGGTTCACCGCCGCCAGCATGGCAGCCTGGCTGAACATCGACATCAGCCGCGCCCGCGAGCAGCAGGGCTGGCTGCGCCACCAGTACGAGTTGCTCGGTGAGGCACGCTTCACCGAAGCAGCCGCCGACTACCTCCCGCCCGAGGCCATGAAACGACTGGTCACCCTCGGCTCTTGAGCAGCTCTCGAGCCCCACCTCGGCCGACCTGAGATGAACGCCGGCGAAGCAGCGACGTTCCCGGCCGCCCGCCGCCTGAGATGAGCCGGCATGGACCCTAGGTCAGCACGGCGACCGCCAGCGTGAGGAGTCCGGCGACCACGAGGAGGATCGTGGTGCCGAAGAAGAAGAGCCGCCATCGCCGGTACGGCATGCCGCTGCTCCTTTCGGCGGTCCCGTCGGCGGCTGGTCAGACGGTGCGGCGAAGCCGCACGCGGCCGGTGTTCAGTGTCCACTCGACGAGATTCTCCACGCTCTTGTCGACCTGCGCGCCGGAGAGCATCGCGGTGGTCCGGAAGAAGCGGACGTCGCCGAAGGCGTGCCGCATCGCGCGCACCATGTTGTCCAGGCCGAGGCTTTCCAGCCAGTACGCGATCGTGTCGCTGCCGGCGGACAGGTCACCCGCTGCCCCCCCGTAGTCGAGCAGGTCGGCCTTGGTGACCGCGACGGCCAGCCGTGCCTGCTTGGGCGCCACGCCCATCTCCTCGATGTTGCGCAGGGTCTGCTGGAAGATGAAGCTCGGCGAGTCAGTCGCGCGGCGCGCACTGAGCCGGTCTTGCTCGCTGCGGGGCAAGGTGTCCCAGACGATGTCGATCCACAGCGGGTCGACGACGAACAGGAACGTCCTGGCCGATCGCAGGTACTGCAGCTCCTGCAGCCGGTCGGAGTCGTTGAAGAGTTCGCCGGACGGGTCGAACATGTGCACGAGCTGGCGTGCACCGGCCGCTGGTTTGACGTACAGGGAATAGGCGCGCGGCGCCTGCGTCAGGGTGTTCCGGGTAGGGTCGCCGGCGACGAGGGCAGGCTCGATCTGCTGGTAGCGGCGCTCGGTGTCGGCGTCGGCAAACGCCGCCACCGACCCGCGGCGGCTGGACGTCTCCAGCAACGCCTTGACCATGACGGCCATCAGCCGGGTCTTGCCGGCGTTCCGGGCGCCGAAGAGCGGCATGATGACTTCCGAGGCGACGCCGATGCCCTCGGCCAGCCTTGCCCCGCAGCCCGGGAACGGGCAGTACGCGGTCATCCGGTGGCTGCCGAGCAGCAGCAGAGTCGGCAGCCGGTGGTGGCAGGTGCAGACCCGGCGGGCCACGCCGTACCGGCCAGGGCGGACGTCGTGGTGCCGGGTGCCACAGCCCGGGCAGCTGTAGGACGGGTATGCCACCCCCTCGTAACACTTCGGGCAGTGGATGCGGACACCGCGCAGCCGCAGCAGCACGGTGTCGACCCCGCGTAGCCCGTACGCCACCGCCAGACCGACTGCCAGCAGCAACCCCACTGTCAATGTCTGCAGCACGAGCAGCGCCGCCACGAGCACGGCTCCCCCGGCTACGCCCGCGAACAGGCCGGCGAGCCGCAACGTGCCGAAGGACCGACGATATACCACCATATCCGTCTCGGGTGGTTCTGTGATCCAGTCAACCACGATCCGCCGCGCCGACCGCTCCGCGAAGGCCCTTCCTTCCGCAACGGTCCCGGCCTGAGCATGCCACAGGTCACGCAATGCCTGGCCGAACAAGTAGTGCTGGTAGGCAGGCTCGACGCCGTCCATGCGGGTGCGTGGTGGCTCCCGGTATGGTGCCCCTGCTCCGCCTATGCCAAGCGTGTGGGCAAACACCTGCAGGTACAGCAACACGAAGCGGGCCGAGTAGTATGCGCCAACCGGCAAAATGAGAACAACGATGAAAATTACGACGAATCTGGCCACCTCGCTGAACAGGTGCCCCATCGAATCATCCTCTCTCGACCGTACGCCTGCCGAGGTCGCTCACGCTCTGCGGCGCAGGCTCGTCTCTTCCTGCCCTACTGGCCGCGGCCGAGCAGCCGGGCCACTCGGCCGAGCAGGCCGGGCAACTCGTTGTCGCGCCAGTCCTCGAAAGCGGCGGCCGCCTCCGCGTCGTGCTTTCGCATCTCGCCGCGGACCTTTGTCAGCTCGCCTCGCTTCCAGGCCCGAAGCCGGTTCCGCAGCGTGTCGTTGAGCCTGTTTCTCAGCCCGGCGTGAGCGCGGTCGCGCAGCCGGTGCAGCGCCCAGAACACCGCCGCGGCCAGCTTCGGATCCCGCCCCGGGCGGGCCAGCCGGCGCCCGACCTCGTCGAGATACCGGTC
>Ga0066388_100001189_pt1 | contig 14268 bp, 14 predicted proteins | sample PanSoiMetaGPlot6_FD_64539 | JGI IMG/M metagenome (GOLD analysis project Ga0066388, IMG submission 64539) | Tropical forest soil microbial communities from Panama analyzed to predict greenhouse gas emissions - Panama Soil - Plot 6 (Hybrid Assembly) | ecosystem: Environmental > Terrestrial >... | reverse complement strand
TTCTTCAGGCGCTTGACGTCGTAGGTGCAGCCGAAGCGCTTGCAGGTATCCTTCGCTGCGACCGGCGTCACCTGCATCAGGCCCATGGCATTGGCGGCCGAATAGTCGGCCGGATTGAACATGCTCTCCTGGCGGATAATGGCGAACAGGGTCGCATTGTCGAGCTCGGGGCCGATCGGGGAATAGTCCGGCACGCCCACGGTCGGGAACGCGTAGTAGTCGAGCGGGAGCCCGCGCGCGAGCGCGGCCTTGCCAAGGTGCAGCATTCCGCGCGGATCCCGGTATTCTTCGGCAAGCTCACCCAATGCGGCCAGGATGCCGGCGTCGTCGAGCTTGTCACCGAGGTCGGCCATCAACGGGATGACCAGGTTGCGCTCGTTCAACGCATAGAGGATGTGAAGCGCCCGCACGAGCTCGAGTCGCTCGGCGCTCGCGCGCTTATCGGGGGTTATAGGCGGCGGTGCGAGTGCCAGCGCGTTTAGCCCGAGGCGTGCGCGCGCGAGCTGGCCATAGTAGGCGGCCGAAGAACTCGCCGCCGCCCGATATTCGGCGTGCGCCTCGCTCTGCTTGTTGGCAGCCTCAGCCGCGCGCCCGAGCCAATAGTGGGACCGCCCGAGCGACGTCGGATGAATACCGAGCTCCTGGATGCGGGCGAAGTGCCGCGCCGCTGTCGCGGGCTCGTTGAGGAACCGCAGCGCGATCCAGCCCGCCATGAACTGGCGCTCGATGCGGGAGTTTTCCTTTACCGGTTCGACCGCGTCACGCATGACCAGATAGGCCGTCTTGGGGTCGCCGATGTCGAGCAGCTTGCGCGCGAGCACCCGGCGCTCGACCCACCATTCTTCCGCATTGTGGATTTGAGCGGCATCGCGCGGGGCCGAGATCATCAGCTGGCCCGCCTCGGCGATCTTTTCAGAACGACGCAGCACCTGCGCCTTCGCGAAAATATATCCGGGGTCGCGCCGGGCCTCTTCCGGCACCTGCTCCAGCAACTTGGTCGCGTTGCCGGACTTGCTGCTGAGCGCGAGCCGCGCGCGCGCGATCGCCACCTCTGCACTGCCGAGCCGGCGAGCCGTGCGCATGGCGGCTTCACTTTCGCCTGCGTCGAGGCACATCTCCAGGCGGACCTTGTGATCCGCCCGCGTCAGAACGTCAGGATATTGGTCGAGCACCTGGCTCTCGACGTCGGCCGAAAACGGCTCGCTGCGCCAGGCCTGGCGAACCTGTGCTTGTGCACCGGAACCATCGCCCAGCGCCGACAACGCCCGCGCCAGCACGAGCCGACCCTTGGCCGACTGCGGCGGCGAAGCATTGAAGAAAGTGCGGACCTGCACCGGGGACGTGTCTTCCACCCACAGCATGGCCTCGGCGCGGCGACGGAACATCGTCACGCTCGGCCAGCTCGGGTTGGCTGCGATGAACGCGGCGTAGCGCGCGAATTGCGCGCCGTTGTCGCCGTCCCGCAGGATGACCCATTCGACGAGCTTGCGCGCCACCGGGTCCGAGATCTGGGCTTCGATTCGCGTTGCCTCCCCGGCGCCGGAGCTGCGTACCGCGTCAATTGCCTGCTGGACCAGCGCGATATCCGTTTCCGATGTCTCGGGCGTCGGGGCCTGGGCCAACGGAACCTTCGAGGGCGAAATGCGCCGCACCGGGGGCGCCGCGGCGACCTGCGGGGCTGCGTCCGTGCCGTCGGAAGCACCCGGGCGGGCGCGCGGCAGGGGCACGTCCTTCGCCGCGGCGTGCTTGGACGACTTGTCCTTGTGTTTGGCCGCCTTCTTGCCGACTTTTGCGGCCTTGGCCGCCGTCCGGGACGAGCTAATTCCACTGTGGGAAGCCGTGGCCTCGGCCGCGGCGGAATGAACGAGTGCCAACAAGCTCACAGAAGCGAGTGCAGCGACAAGCGCTGATCGATGTTGTGGTGTCAAAATTGGATCCCCCACCAAGCGAATCGCACCACCCCTAGTGCCATTCGCATTCTCGAATGACTCAAGGTCGCATCGAATTTTGGCGGAAAAGCGCCCAATACCGGCAGCAAAGGCGGTTTTACCACCCCGTTGGTAGGGCTTTCGTTGCCCTGCCTTAAGCGATATCAATTGGACCTGCGGGCCGTCGCGCCGCGAGCCGAGGATCATGCCATGACCGCCAAGACGAGCTTTCGGGGATCGTTTACCGCGCTCATTACCCCGTTCAAGAACGGCTCGCTTGACGAGAAGGCGTTTCGTGACCTTGTCGATTGGCAGATCGCCGAGGGCACCAATGGTCTGGTGCCGGTCGGCACCACGGGCGAAAGCCCGACGCTGTCCCATGACGAGCATATGCACGTGGTGGAATGGTGCGTCGACCAAGCCAAGGGACGCGTCCCGGTGATTGCCGGTGCCGGCTCGAACTCGACCAAGGAAGCGGTCAATCTCGCCCAACATGCCGAGCAGGCGGGCGCCGATGCAGTGCTGGTGGTTTCCCCCTATTACAACAAGCCGACGCAGGAAGGGCTTTATCAGCACTTCAAGGCGATCAACGACGCCATTGGCATCCCGATCATCATGTACAACATTCCGTCGCGCTCGGTGATCGACATCTCGGTCGACACGATGAAGCGCCTTTACGAACTCAAGAATATCGCGGGTGTGAAGGACGCGACCGCCAACATGACCCGCGTTTCGCAGCAACGCGCCGCGGTCGGAGCCGACTTCAACCAACTCTCGGGCGAAGACATCACAGCGCTTGGCTTCATGGCCCACGGCGGTCACGGCTGCATTTCGGTGACGTCCAACGTGGCGCCGCGGCTATGTGCGCAGTTCCAGAGCGCCTGCCTGCGCGGCGATTACGCCACCGCATTGACCCTGCAGGACAAGCTGGCGCCGCTGCATCTCAACCTGTTTGTCGAAACCAGCCCGGCGCCGATCAAGTATGCGATGTCGTTGCTCGGAAAGTGCAACAACGTCTTGCGACTGCCGATGGTGCCAGCCAGCGAAAAGGCGCAGTCGGCGGTGCGCGACGCGATGGTGCACGCGGGACTGATCAACTAGCGGGATTGATCAACTGGATCCTGGCGACTGGACTTACGCCGTCACCGCATCGTCGCGCGTGGGCGACGCCATCAGCTTCATCAGGATGAACATCACGGCCAGCGTCGCGCCATAACCCGTGAGCTGCATCACGGTCGGATGATCGTTGTAGCCGATCAGCGTGCGCAGCACGCGCCCCAGGATGCTGCCGTCGGACAGTAGCCACGAACTGTCCCAGACCGTTTGATCGAGCGCGACCACGACGTTGGCTTGTTCGAGGAACCCGATCGCCTGTGCGGCCATGCCGGCAGCCAGAAATGCGATCATGAAGCTGGTCACCCCGAACAGGTAGCGCTGGGGAATATTCAGGATGCCGAAATAGGTCGCTGCGCAAACGGCCGCCCCAAGCAGCAGTCCGAGCACGCCGCCGGCGAACACTTCGACCGCCGAGGCGCCTTCGCTGGCGAGTACGCCGTAGAGAAACATCACCACTTCGAAGCCTTCGCGCAGAACCGCGACGCACACGACAACCGCAAGCGCGAACAGCGATTTTGCGCCGGCGGCAACGGCCTGGCCCGCCGCCCGGAATTCGGCGGCGAGTTCGCGTCCATGGCGTGCCATCCATACGTTGTGCCAGGTGAGCATGACCACGGCGATCGACAGCACCGTGGCGTTGACCAGTTCCTGACCGGCACCGGCGAACGCTTGTGAGATGAGGCCGGCAAATGCGGCCATCACGCACGACCCGAGCACGCCGGCGGCCACCCCGGCGCTGATCCAAACACCGCGCCGCGCGACCCCGTGGGTGACCGCCAGCACGATGCCAACGATCAGGCCCGCCTCGAACACCTCACGGAAAACGATGATCAGCGCGGCGATCACTCAGGGCCTCATTTCACGACCACGACGCCTTTGGTCGTGGCGGCATGAAAGTCGTCGAAAAACTCATAGCGGCCCGGCTTCTGCGGCCGAATGTTGATGACGGCCTCGCCGTTGCCGGTGAGGACCTTCTCAACCCGCAGGCTCTTGCTTTCAAATTCCATCGGACTCGAATCGAGGTTCTTGATGCGCAGCGCGACCGGCTTGCCGGCCGGAATCTCGACCTGGGCCGGATCGAAGGCGTGGTCCTTGACGGTGATCGTGACCTCCACGGCGTCCTGCGCGTGGGCCGGCGCGATTGCCCAGCAGCAGGCGAGCGCAGCGGCGGCCACCCCGGCAAAGGATGCGGTCGGCCACGACGCCCCCGGCCAGATCAATGCCATATTGAGTCTCCCGACAGATCGCTACTATGTGAGCGCTTATGGGATCGCGAACAACCGCTTATCCTTAGAACTTCTGTAAAGTGCAGAATACGTTAGGTCGCATTGCGCAAGATCAAGTCGAAGCCTGGGTGACGTCGCGGCGATGGCAGAGAAAAAAACCTCGTTCAAGGTCGTGGCCGACAATCGCAAGGCGCGATTCCACTACGAGATCGGCGAGACCTTCGAAGCTGGAATTGCGCTCACCGGCACCGAGGTCAAGTCGCTGCGCGCCGGCAAGGCGACGATCGCCGAGTCCTACGCGGACGCGCGCGCCGGTGAGATCTGGCTCGTCAACGCCAACATCCCGGAGTATCTGCAGGCTGGTCGCTTCAACCACGCGCCCAAGCGTCCGCGCAAGCTGCTGTTGCACAAACGCCAGATCGGGAAGCTCGCTGGTGCGGTGGAGCGCGAGGGCATGACAATCGTTCCGCTCAAGCTCTACTTCAATGACAAAGGCCGCGCCAAACTCGAGATCGCGGTCGCGCGCGGCAAGAAGCTGCATGACAAGCGCGAGAGCGAGCGCAAACGCAGCTGGGAGCGTGAGCGTGGCAGGCTGATGCGCATGAAGGGATGAGCCGATGCCGAGGGTGAAACTCGACCACTGCGTGATCCACGTGTCCGACTGGGAGCGGTCGAACGCGTTTTATCGCGACGTGCTGGGCGCCGAGGTCGTCAAGCAGGGCGTACGCGTCGCCTACCGCTTTGGCGATACCCAGCTCAATCTGCATGGTCCTGGCGTCTCCGGCGGCCCGGTGGCGCGCCTTCCGGTGCAGCCCGGCAACAGCGATCTTTGCTTCGAGTGGCACGGTCCGATCGCGGGTGCGATCGAGCACCTCGAGCGCTGCGGCGTAGCGATCGAGGAGGGCCCAGTCCAGCGATCGGGCGCGAAGGGGCAGGGGACCAGCGTCTATTTTCGCGATCCGGACGGCTCGCTGCTGGAGTTCATGTCGTATCGGGAGGCCGCCCAATGACGCTGCCACGGGACTGGACCACGCTGCCGGGCGATCTGCCGGTGCCGCACGACGACGGCGCCGCCCGCCATCTCACCGGCTGCAAACTGCCATCGCTCGCGCTCGTTGCGACCGACGGCGCGCGCGTGGACCTGTCGCGCCTTCCAGGCCGGAACGTCGTCTACGTCTATCCGCGCACTGGACAGCCCGGGCAGCCCAATCTCGAGGGCTGGGATGCGATCCCGGGCGCGCGCGGCTGCACGCCGCAGAGCTGTGGATTTCGCGACCATTTCGCCGAGCTGACGGCACTCGGTGTTCGCCGGCTGTTCGGGCTTTCCACCCAGGACACGGATTACCAGCGCGAGACGGTTGAGCGCTTGCACCTGCCGTTCCCGATCCTGTCCGATCAGGAACTGAAACTGACCCGCGCAATCAATCTGCCGACGTTCGAAATCGCCGGCATGACATTGCTCAAGCGCATGGCGCTGGTGATCGACGACGGCGTCGTAACGAAAGTGTTCTATCCGGTATTCCCGCCCGATCAGAATGCGGCCGAAGTGATCGATTGGTTGCGCCAGGCGCACTAGAGCTGGTCCCGTTCAATTTGAATGACGCTCCCCTCGTCATCGCCGGGCTTGTCCCGGCGATCCCGATCCGCGTGGCAAGGCCGTGCCCTGACAAGCGAGATGCCCGCGACAAGCGCGGGCATGACGGCGAGTTGGTAGTCAATTTGACCGAAACCCGCTTTAGTGCCGCCACTCGTGCGCTGTGCTACGCGGCCTTGTTGACGCCGTCCAAGTACTCGCGCGCCGCTCTGAATACCGCTTCGAACATCTCAGGCGTCAGCACCCCGGTGTTCGTGTTGTAGCGCGAGCAGTGATAGCTCGCGAGCAGTTGCAGGTTGCCGACCCGATGCGACGCGCCGTGGGCGAACGGGGTTGCGGCCGGACGTGCGCCCAGCGCGCGCACGACGCTGTCGTGGGCAATGCGGCCGAGCGACACGATCATCGCCAGCCGCGGCATGTCGGCGAGCGTCGCCGCCAGGTAGTCGCGGCAGGTCGAGATTTCCTGTGGCGTGGGCTTGTTCTCGGGCGGGACGCAGCGCACCGCGTTGCTGATGCGGGCATCGACGAGGGTCAGTCCGTCATCCGGGCGGGCCTGATACGTGCCGCGTGCGAAGCCGAACCGTTCGAGCGTCTGGTAGAGTAGGACGCCCGCGTAGTCGCCGGTGAACGGCCGCCCGGTGCGGTTGGCGCCCTGCAGCCCGGGGGCGAGGCCGACGATCAAGAGCCGCGCATCGCGCGGCCCGAAAGAACTGACCGGCGCGTTGAACCAGGTTGGCTCTTTGGCCCGCCAGCTTTGTCGGAACGCGACAAGGCGCGGGCAGCGCGGACAGTCGTGCGGCGGCTCAAGCGCTGACATTGTCGCGCGACGCGATCAATCCTCGTCGAAATCGTCGTCGGCGGTTCCGACCGGAGCACGACTTGGCGCAGGTCCGCGTTGCAGGAATTGCGGCGTATGGCGCTCACGCGGCTCGCGACCTTCGCGCGGTTCACGCGGCGGCCGCTCGGGTCGCTCGCCCGGATCGCGTCCGATCTTGTTCTGCAATTCGACAATATCGAGGAAGACGTCGGCTTGGCGGCGCAGCTCGTCGGCCACCATGGGCGGCTGCGTGGAAACGGTGGAGACGACCGTGACGCGCACGCCACGACGTTGCACCGCCTCGACCAGCGAGCGGAAATCGCCGTCGCCAGAAAACAGCACCATGTGATCGATCGTGCCGGCGAGCTCCATGGCATCGACCGCAAGTTCGATATCCATGTTGCCTTTCACTTTGCGCCGCCCGGTCTGGTCGACGAACTCTTTGGTCGCCTTGGTGACCACCGTGTAGCCGTTGTAGTCGAGCCAGTCGATCAGCGGACGGATCGAGGAGTATTCCTGATCTTCAATGACCGCTGTGTAGTAGAAGGCGCGCAGAAGGTAGCCACGGGACTGAAACTCGCGCAGCAGTCGCTTGTAATCGATGTCAAAACCCAAAGATTTCGCGGTGGCGTAGAGGTTGGCGCCATCAATGAATAGAGCGATCTTTTCTCCGGGGACGGTCATGATTCTCCTTTTTGGTTCTCTTTCGTTGAAACCGGATCGGTGTTGGGTCGCCGACAATTCCGGCGTTGCAATGGCAACTCGTTATCGATAGGGGGCCGACCAAGGAAAAGCAGCGGGTCTCAAATTACTGCGACCGGTCGTCGCAGCACCCGTATAATCGATGACTGCGGACCCCGCGCGTTGCCTAACAGAGCTTGGCACGGCCGCCAAGTTAATAATGGATCATGGCGGATCGTGAAAATCCGTCTTGCGTTTTTGCAACCTAGGGCGTAGCTAAGCCGCAATCACAACATTCTACCATTATGGAGTGACGAGCCGATGGCCCGTGTCACCGTTGAGGATTGCATCGACAAGGTCGAGAACCGTTTCGACCTGGTGTTGTTGGCGGCGCATCGCGCCCGCATGATTTCGTCTGGCTCCCCGATCACGCTCGATCGCGATAACGACAAGAACCCCGTCGTCGCGTTGCGCGAGATCGCCGACGAGACAATCTCGCCCGGCGACCTGAAGGAGGAACTCCTTCATTCCCTCCAGAAGTACGTCGAGGTGGACGAGCCCGAGCCGGAGGTGCCGCTGATCGGCGCGACCGGCGAGCGCGCCGACGCCGACGACACCGAGGTGGTGACCGATCGGATGACCGAAGAGGAACTGCTCAAGGGCCTGGAAGGCTTGGCCCCGCCCGAGGAGCGGCCGGAGCCGGTCGAGCCGGACGACGACGAGGAATAGCCTCGACGGGTGCCGTCCTGTCTGCGCGCTTGTAAGCCTCGAAACGGTTTACAAGTGCGGCTGTCCACAAGCTTTTCCGGCCGCCTTGCGGTATGATCTGGCATGCCTTCCGTGCAGGCCTTGCCGCTGTTTCATTTGTACGGCGATCCACCCGACGCCGATGCGTTCGATTTCATTCACATCGAGACCATCTCCTCACGCTCTTCAATTCACGATTGGACAATTCGGGCGCATCGCCACGGCAACCTGTTCCAGATTCTGATCATCACGCAGGGCGGCGGCGAGATGACCTACGAAGCCGCGACGTTGCCATTCGAGGCGCCGTGCGCGCTGTTGACGCCCGCAACCGTTGCGCACGGCTACCGGTTCCAGCCGTCCGTGACTGAAGGCTGGGTGGTTAGCTTTACCGAGGACGTAACCCACGCGCTCGGCGATCATTCCGGCGAGGCGTTGGCGCGTTTGCGGAGCCTCGCCGAGCAGCCGGTCGTGCCGCTCGGCGAACCCGAAGTGACGCGACTCGACCGGCTGTGCGGCGAATTGCACGAGGAACGGTTCCTGGCGCGCGAAGGGTATCGCTACGCGATGCGCGGCTATTTGGCCCTGATCGCCATCGAAGTGGTGCGGCTTGCCGCCAGCCGCGCGCGCTCCGGAACAGTGACGCTGACGCCGGCCGACCCTTCCGTCGAGACGCTGCGGGTTCTTGTGGAGGAGCACTTTCGCAAGCAGCGCTTGCTCAGCTTCTACGCCGATAGACTCGCAATGACGCCCGACCGACTCAACGATCACGTCAAGCGGGCGACCGGCGTCACCGCGGGGCACCTCATCCGCCAGCGGGTGTTGACCGAGGCCAAGCGCCAGCTGGTGTTTACCGGTGCGCCCATCCACGAGATCGCCTATGACCTCGCGTTCTCGGATCCCTCGCACTTCACGCGCTTCTTCCGCAAGCAGACCGGTACGACCCCGCAGGAATTTCGGGCGCGCCGCGGCGGGTAAAGCGAACGTCGTCAGACCTTGAGGAAGTTCAAGACGGCGGCGGTATAGTTCTCCGCGTGCTCGACGTTGGATATGTGGGCCGCGTCGAGCACGACCAGCTTGGCTCCCGAAACGCGGTCGCGGATGAACTCGGCGTTCTCGACCGTCGTCGCCGGGTCGTGACGGCCGGCGATCAGTAGGGTCGGCGCTTTGATCTTATGCAACAGCTCGCGGTGGTCCATGTCACGCACCGCTTCGCAACAAGCCACGTAACCGTCGGGCGAGGTTGCCGCCAACGTGGCGGTCATTTTGGCGATTATCGCGGGCTCGCGCTCGCGGAACGGCTTGGTAAACCAGCGCTCCATCACGAACGGACCAATCGACCCCATACCGACCTTGCGCACGGCGTCGATGCGGTCGTTCCAGGAATCCTTGTTGGCGTAGTAGCAGGAGCTGCTCGAGAGCACGAGCCGCTCGATGCGCTCGGGCGCATTGGCGCCGAGCCATTGACCGACCATGCTGCCCATCGAGAGCCCGCACCAGTGCGTCCGCCGGATGCCCAGACCATCCATCACCGCCAGCGCATCGCGCCCAAGCTGCGCCATGCTGTAAGGGCCTTTGGTGACGCCCGAGCGGCCGTGTCCGCGCCGGTCGTAACGCACCAGGCGGAATTGCTGCGTCAAGGGCTTCACCTGCGGGTCCCACATGCGGTGATCGGTGCCCAGCGAGTTGCACAGCATGAGGACGGGCGCGCGTTCCGGACCTTCGACCACAACGTTGATCGGGCATCCGTTCGCGTCTATCACCGGCATTAGCATTTCCTCCAAGGATCACGGTACTTGGCGTTGGTGCAGAGGACGCAGCAAGGCAACGTTAGCATGCCGTCCCGCAGCCGACCTATGTGACGCCCCGCGAGGCTGATAGAATAACAGGCTTAGGCTTAGGAGTGCATGCAATGGCGATGACGATGTCCGGCGAGGTTCAACTGAATGCGCCGCGCGCAGAGGTATACAAGAAGCTCAACGATCCGGAAGTGCTGAAAGCCTGTATCCCCGGTTGCGAGCAGCTCGATAAGCTGTCCGACCATGAGTTTCACGCGGTCTCCACCATGCGGGTCGGCCCGGTCAAGGCGCGCTGGAAAGGCAAGGTGACGCTGTCAGATCTCGATCCGCCCAACGGTTACAAGATCTCGGGCGAAGGAGAGGGTGGCGTCGCCGGATTTGCCAAGGGGGGTGCCAGTGTTGCGCTCACCGACAAGGACGGCGGCACGCTCCTGACCTACAACGTGGAGGCCCAGATCGGCGGCAAGCTCGCGCAACTTGGGCAACGCCTGATCGCCGGCGCGGCTAAGAAAATGGCCGACGAGTTCTTTGAGAAATTCGCGCAGACGGTCGCCGCGCCGGCTTGATCGGCCTAGCGGCGCAGGTTGGTTGCAACCAGCTCGAGGATTTCGTCGCCGCGGCCGTTCATGATCGCCTTGAGCAGGAACAGGCTGAAGCCCTTGGCTTGCTCGAGTGCAATCTTGGGCGGCATGGCGAGTTCCTGCTTGGCTGTCACCGCGTCGACCAGCACCGGCCCGTCATGGGCAAAGGCGCGCCGCAACGCTGGTTCGACTTCAGCGGACGCCTCGACCCGGATACCGAGCAGCCCCATTGCGTTTGCCATTTCGGCGAAGTTGGGGTTCTCCAGATTGGTGCCGGTGTCGAGATAGCCGCCGGCTTTCATCTCCATGGCAACGAACGCGAGCGAGCTGTTGTTGTAGACGATCACCTTGACGGGCAATCGCAGCTGCACGAGCGAGATCAGATCGCCCATCAGCATGGTGAAGCCGCCGTCGCCCGAGAGCGATACCACCTGCCGGCCCGGGAATGCCGCCTGTGCGCCCAGCGCCATCGGCATCGCGTTCGCCATGGAACCGTGGTTGTACGATCCGATCAGCCGGCGCTTGCCGTTCATCGTGAGGTACCGGGCTGCCCAGACCGTCGGCGTTCCGACGTCGGAGGTGAAGATCGCATCCTCGGATGCGATCTCGCTGACCAGTTTGGTCAGATACTGCGGATGAATAAGCTTGCGATCCGGCGTGGCGAGGTCATCGAGACCCTTGCGCGCACCCGCGTAATTCTTGCGGGCCACGTCAAGGAATCGCCGATCGGACTTTCGCTTGATCCGCGGAAGCAGTCCCTGGATCGTTTCGGCAACGTCTCCAATCAGCCCGAGCTCGAGGGGCGCACGTCGGCCGAGCGCTTCCGGGCGCCGATCGACCTGAATGATCTTGGCTTTGGTCGGATAGAAGTTTCGATATGGGAAGTCGGTGCCGAGCATGACGAGCGCATCGCACGAGAGCATCGCGTCGTAGCCCGAGCTGAAGCCGATCAATCCCGTCATGCCGACGTCGAAAGGGTTGTCCCATTCGATGAACTCCTTTCCGCGCAGCGCATGCACGACCGGGGCCGCCAGCGCATCGGCGAACGAAACCACGTCCTTGTGCGCGCCGGCGCACCCGCTCCCGCACAGGAGCGTCACCGCCTGGGCGCTGTTGAGAATGGCGGCCATGCGGTCCAGTTCCTGATCGGTGGGGATCATCCTGGGCGCCGCGATCTCCGCCCACGCGCCGTCGGCGCCGTCGGGCGCCTGCGCAAGCGCCACGTTTCCCGGCAGCACGATGACCGCGACGCCGCGCTTGAGGATGGCGGTGCGCATGGCGGTCTCCAGCAAGCGCGGCATCTGCTCCGGGGTCGAGACCAATTCAACGTAGTAGCTGCATTCCTTGAACAGCTCCTGCGGGTGCGTCTCCTGAAAATAGTCGAGCCCGATCTCGGAGGATGGAATATGCGCGGCGATCGCGAGCACCGGCTCGTGATTGCGATGGCAGTTATAAAGACCGTTGATCAGATGCAAGTTGCCCGGGCCACAGCTGCCGGCACACACCGCAAGACGTCCGGTGGTCGCGGCCTCGGCGCCGGCTGCGAACGCCGCCACCTCCTCATGACGCACGTGCATCCACGCGATCTTGCCGAGGCGGCGGAGGCTGTCGCTTAGCCCGTTCAGGCTGTCGCCGGTAACGCCCCAGATGCGGCTCACGCCGGCGTTGGCGAGGGTCGTGGCGAGAAGATCGGCGATCGTGGACATCGGATTCTCCGGCGGAACGTTGGCGGCGAGCGGCGTGGCGCGATCACGGAGGGTGCGTGAAGTCGCAGCGTCGACTTTTTCACCGGCGCGGTCAAAAGGCTATTTCCGCGCGCAGCTGGAACACGAGCGCATCCTTGACGGTCGGATCGGTGTTGGGGCGGACCACATATTGAACATCCGGCTGGATCGCCAGCCAGTCGTTGATCTGGGCGAGATAGGTCGCCTCGATGGCGGTCTCGGCCCGGTTGACCGGGATTCCTTGTTGCAGCTGTGACTGCATGTAGCTGTAGGCATTGCGGCCGATCGCGACCGCAACGCCGATTTCGTCTTTCGGGCGGCCAGGAACGAGCCCCGCCGCCGCCAGGCCGGCGCCGTAGTAGGACCCAAAGCGATCGACTTGTTGGCCAGCGACGCCGACTTGCAGAAAGGCTGCCACCTGCTTCTTCGCGTCGCCGTGTTGTTCCCACAGCACCTTGTCGACCAGCACGTACGCCCCGGTGCTGTCGCGCTTCTGCAGCGGATTTCCGTCCTGGTCGACTTCCGCGAAGGCGTCGAATTTGGCGGTGTAGTGCCAGCCGCCCAGGGCCACCTTGTCGTCATAGGGCGGCAGGTTGGAAAAACGGCCGATGCGGAAGCGCGAATGGGTCGGATGCTCGTCCGCATGTTCGGGCGTATCGCGTCTCGTCCATGCGGCTTCCGACACGATCAGGAGCCCATCGCCGCTGCGAAACGGGGAGATCTTGTCGTTCGGGCGGTAGAGCGGCACGCCGTCGAGGATTGCGGTTCTAAACACGACATTGTTCAGCGGCTTGTAAGCGATCCGTCCGCCCAGCGCGGTGTAGGGGTAGATCGACGGTCCCTCGAGACCACTCAATCCGAACTCAGTACCGGTGCCGAACGCGCTGTTGAAAAACAGGCCGGCGGTCTGCGATCGATAGAATTCGGTGGCGAGGTCGTATTGTCCAACCAGAACCGACCAGCGATTGTCGAGGAAATTGTACTGCACCCAGCCCTCGTAACTGCGAAAGCCCGGCCGCACGGTCAGATTGCTCACACCCTGCGCATCGCCGACAAGACCATCTTCCGGATTGGGCCCATGGCTGACGAGTTCGCTGAGATAGACCTTCATGCCAGGGAAGCCGAAGGCTTTCTCGCTGTCGACCCGCAGCTGCAGATAGAGGTTGCCCTGCAATATCGAGTCCCGTTTGAGACCCCCGGCCGCATCGGTCAACAGGTTGCCGTCGTAGACCAGCGACGGCGTGATCCCGCGCGACGCGAGCTCTTCCTTCGTTTTGTCCCAGGTTTGCGCAGAGGATGGATGGCAGCTGTTGGCGAACGCGAACACCGCAAACGCCCATATCGGGGCGCATGCAAACATGCGCGCGCGCTTGCTAGCGGCGCGGCGTCGGTCGCCGGATCCGTTCACCCCTGTCCGCATGGTCGGACGCCCCCTGCGACCATGTGATTGTCGGGATTGCAATTTTGTGACCGTGCGGAGGCCCGCCAGAGATCGCGGGCGACTGTGCCCCGCCCGTCACAGGCCGGGGGCGCGCAAAGCGAAAGGCGGCTGTCCGGGCTGCCAATCAGCCCGCAAATCCCTTGACCGCGCTCACCCGACGGGTAGACACTTGATGGGTTCCAAACTAGAAAAACGAGCCGAAACGCCCGGATTTCACGTCAGGACAAGCCGGCCGGTCTGGCAAGCGGTCAAAATGCGACGATTGTCGCGCGCAAGAAGGGGAGAAGCGTTATGCCCAGTGTTTCCATGAAGGTGAACGGCAAGGACGTCAAAGTCGATGTCGATCCGCGCACCCTGCTGGTGCAGCTCCTGCGCGAAAACCTCCGCCTCACCGGAACCCATGTCGGGTGCGATACCTCCCAGTGCGGCGCATGCGTGGTGCACGTGAATGGCAAAGCCGTCAAAGCCTGCACCATGCTGGCCTTGAGCGCGGAGGGCGCCGACGTTCTGACGATCGAAGGCTTGGCCAACGGCGCGCAGCTGCACCCCATGCAGGAGGCTTTCCGCGAACATCACGCCCTGCAGTGCGGCTTTTGCACGCCCGGCATGATCATGAC
>Ga0066388_100001186_pt1 | contig 14276 bp, 12 predicted proteins | sample PanSoiMetaGPlot6_FD_64539 | JGI IMG/M metagenome (GOLD analysis project Ga0066388, IMG submission 64539) | Tropical forest soil microbial communities from Panama analyzed to predict greenhouse gas emissions - Panama Soil - Plot 6 (Hybrid Assembly) | ecosystem: Environmental > Terrestrial >... | reverse complement strand
TGGATCAAGCACAATCGCTTCTGTATAAGCCCTGAGCGCTTGCTCCTTGTGTTTCCGTGCTTCCTGGCAACGCCCGAGGGCGATAAGCGAGCGGGCCCGCAGCCGGTTCGGCACAGTCTGACTGCGGCTTATCTTGTCATAACATTCAATCGCTCTCCCCATATGTCCTCTTCGGAATGAGATGCTGGCCTCAAGCATGAGCGCATCCAGCATGGACGCGTCGACTCTTCTGGCTTTGCGTAACCATTTCTCAGCCTGGCTGATCAGGCCAACGGAGTAGAAAGACCGGGCAAGATCCAGACAGTTGATCGCAGAAGGGTCGGCTGCAACGGCGGCCCATAGCCGCTTCTGCGCGGCCAGCCATTCCGGCTGCGTGCGGGAGATGAACCAGATCTTCGGCCCGGTTCCAAAAAGGCACCAGAGCACAAGCGCCGCCACAGCCAGGTGTACTACCGCGATGCCCGCGCTCAAGAGCGGTGTGGGGGCCGTGTAGATCGCCACCCAGTCACCGTAAAGTCCGGTCAACGACAAGAGCGCATAGACAATGGCTGTGCCGCCGACCGACCAGAGGGCCAGGTAGACGAGAAGCGCCACCACCGGCGGTGAAGTGGCGAATGCAGCGGCAGCACCAGCCAGGAAGCCAATCAACATCTGGGCCAGGTTACCGGCGAAGAACGTCCACACGATCTGCTGCGGCGTAAACTCTCCTTTGGGGACCACATAGCCCCAGATGAGGGCAAAATGAAATTCGGCGACTGTGCCACCAAATAGCCTAATAGCCGCCACATGTCCGAGTTCATGGCAGAACACGACGACCGGCAAGAGCCAAAATATGGCCAATCGTTGCAGAAGATAGCGGTCCTGCCTGGTCAGATCGCTGTCCCAAAGCGTCGACCGGTTCCTCCAGACTTCGACTGCAGTCACCGCCATCAGCGGCACAAACAGCAGATTCAAGAAGTCCAGTGGGACAAGGGAGAAATGCATGGAGCCAGAATACAACACACCAGCATGCTCAAACTTTCAAAGGTGTGCTTTTATTCTGGTGTGTGTGCCGGGCAGGCTGGTCGTCAGCTGGCCAGGCTGGCAGGCTGGCGCGGAGCGGCCAGCACCCGCAGCGACTCACGGAAGGTGTGGTCGCTGGGTTTGACCAGCACGAGATCGGCAAGCCCAGTCGGCAGTGAGTAAAGCCCGTGCTCGTTGAAAAGGACGACAATCGGCAAGTTTGGCTTTAAGCGTCGAGCTTCAATGGCGACGGAGATCGCTGATAGGGTCATCTTTTGGAGTGACACCACAAGTGCAGCAAAGCTCTGCTCCTGAATGAGAGCGCTGGCAATCTGTGGGTTTCCGGTGGAGAGCACCGAATAACCAAAGCTGTCCAGCTTCTCCGTGATCTGACGCCGGGAGTCAGGCTCCGGATCGCAACAAAGGACCGGCCTTTCGCTCTCAGTGGCCATCTCTTGTGTCATGTATGCCATGGCTACACCTTCTTGAAGAGGTCGTCCGCATTAAATCGCCAGATTTGCGACAAACGGCTACTTTCAAGGAGACCCGAACAAGATTAGGTCTCCTTAATTTGATGATAATCTTGGCAACAGCGCCCAATCTATAGACGAAGCTATAAGTTCGTATGGGCAAGCTTATAAATCCCAGCGTTCAGCGTCCGAAAATCTTGAGCAGGGCGACGGAGGCGAAGTAAAGCGCAACCAGGGCGCCCATGACCAGAAGCATGGAGAAGGCGGTTGGGTCTGGCGTGATGATGGCGGCAATCAGTGCCGCGCCAAAGATGGCATACTTCCACACCCTGAGCAGATGTCCGGAAGTGACCAGGCCGGTGAATGAAAGCGCAAAAATCAGGATTGGCAGCTGGAAACAGAGCCCCATGTATAGAAGGATGGAGCTGACCAGCGAAATATAGAAGTCAAGACGCTGATTGACCGGCGACATGCCTTGTCCGAAGGCCCCGAAAAAATGCAGCATGGGTGGCAGCACCAGGTAATAGGCAAAGGCCGCACCGCAGACAAAGAGGATTGGCCCGCCGATCACAATTGGTGCCAGGATCTGCCTCTCGCGCCGCCGCAACCCTGGCGATACAAACCGGCTTGCCTCCCAGAGGATATAAGGTGAAGCGATCACCAGGCCGGAGTAAAAGGCGACTTTGAAATAGACGAGAAGCGGCTCCTCAAGGGACAAAGCCTGGAAGCTGATGTTGCCAGCCGGGGCCTCCAGCCAACGAACCACATCCTTGCCCACTATCAGGCCGCAGATAACCGACACGAAAAGCGCTGCCAGGCAGCGCAGCATGCGGTTGCGCAGCTCATCGAGATGCTCGATGACAGTCATCACAGCCTCCGGTTCATCGCCGTCCTCGCTCCGGAAGCCAGGCGGTTTTTGCGGCAGAAAGCTCGTGCTTTCCTCTGATTGGCCGGCCGGAGTGGGCGGGCGTTCAGTCGATCCTGGTAAAGTCTCGGCTGCTGGATCTTGGTTAGCCTGTTTAGGTTCTGGCATGTAGCCTCAGCTCTGCTCCCGACTCTCAACCAGTGCCGATAGCATTTTAGCAATTCGGGACGGCACCCTGAGCCGGTTGGATTGCTGACCGGTGGCCAAACGATCAACCGGCAAGCCGGCCGACCGATCCTGAAGCGATCGCTGTCCAAGAAGCGGGGGCACCATAGATGGTGGCTTCAGGCTTGCGGGCTGCCAGCAGATTAGACCTGCTTGCCCCCGCGGCCGGCTATCGGGCGAAAAAGCGCTGCCTGGCCACTTCAAACATGATGATGGCGGCCGATACCGCCACATTCAACGACTCACACTCCTTTTCCATTGGTATGGAGACGCTTGCGTCTGACAGCTCCAGAACATTGCCGGCGAATCCCTGCCCCTCGTTGCCAAAGACCAGGGCGGCCGGCCCCAGCATGTCCAGTTCCCAGAAAGGTCTTTTAGCCTCGGGGTCACAGGTAATTACGGAAAGGCCGCGATCTCTGACCATTTGAATCGCCTGCTCGATTGTTATGTCGTAGACGAGCGGCAATGCGAAGAGCGCTCCCGCCGCCGATCGCACTACCTTTGGGTTGTAGGGATCGACGGTGCCCTTGGTGAGAATCATCCCGCTTGCTCGGGCAGCAAGCGCCGTCCGGAGCATCGTCCCCAGGTTGCCCGGATCTTGTATGGCATGGGCGATGAGCACAAGCGTAGGCGTGGCTCTGAAGAGGCTCTCAGGGGACCACTGCCTGATTTCGGCTGTAGCGATAATGCCGCAGCTGGTGCCGCTTGGGCTCAGCTCTCGGAACTGCTTATCGTCGACCACACATATTGCTGGAATGTCCGCAGTGTGGCTGGCGCCTAATCCCGCTTTCAGGAACGACTGGCTGACCAGAACATCCTTGATCCTGAGCCCTTTGCTCAGGGCCTCATTGACCACCTTGGCGCCTTCCACCAGGAAGAGGCCCGATTTTTCTCTGGCTGCACGCTGATGCAGGCTCCGTATTCTTTTGAGGAGCGGATTGACGGCGGAGCTGATCGGCGTGATCTTCATATGTGCTTGAGACCGGTTGTCTCAGACAGCTGTCAATAAATATTGCAGAAGGCCGAACCACCGCTCCTTTATTCGGCGAGCGGCTGGTCACGCAGAACGGCCGAGGGACTAAGGCGACCGAGCGGCATTGATAAAGTCAGGCCTTGACTGCTAGCTTTTCCTTGGCTAGCGTGGCCAGGCTGGCGAAAGCCTCCTGGTCGTGGACAGCCAGCTCAGCTAGCATCTTGCGATTGAGCTGGACCTCTGATCTGCTAAGCCCGTTGATGAACTGGCTGTAGCTCAGGCCGTTGAGCCGGCAAGCCGCGTTGATGCGGGTGATCCAGAGGCTTCTGAAATCGCGTTTGCGCTTGCGGCGATCACGGTAGGCGTTTTTCCAGGCCGTCATGAGCGCCTGGTTGGCTGCTACGAAGAGCGTCGAGAGCGAGCCACGAAAACCCTTTGCGTACTTGATGATCTTCTTGTGGCGTTTCTGCAGTACGTTACCGCGCTTAACCCGGGCCATCTGTTTCTCCTTCTTCCCTGGGGAATGATGTTTGTCTATGTTGTGTTTGGCGGCGCAGCCTTTTTGCGCCCATTAACCGCCAGCCATCGGAGAGGAGATTCCCTTAGGCTTGGCAGGCCGCTGCCTTTACCGCCTTGAGCGGTGCTGACCGCAGGTCGGTCAGCGCAGATACTTTCTGTAAGGAAAGAGCTCAAGCACGCTCTTCCTCAGTTCCGGTGCTAGCGCTGCATAGCCGCGCAGGTTGCGCTTGACCTTGGCTGCCATCCACTCATTGATGTGGCGCTTGCCGGCTTGCTTGCGCAGAATCTTGCCGGTACCGGTTATCTTAAAGCGCCTTGCGGCAGCCTTATTTGTCTTCATTTTGGGCATAGTGAGCTCCAGGAGATCGAACGACCGCCCCGCCTCATCTCATTCTGCTTGGGGTCGCAGTTCCGTGGCGACTGGTCTGCCCTTCTGGGGCAGAGGCGAGAGGATCATTATAACAGTCTTGCCCTCCAACTTCGGCTCCCTGTCAATCATTGCTAAATCTTTCAGCTCATCGGCGAAGCGATTCATCAGATCGAGAGCCAGGTTTGCGTGCTGCACCTCCCGGCCTCTGAGCATGATCAAAACCTTAATTTTGTCCCCGTCGTGAAGGAATTTGTGGGCGCTGCGGAGCTTAACCTGGTAGTCATGGTCCTCAATCTTGTAGCGCATCTTGAGTTCCTTGACATCCACGATGTGATGCTTCTTCTTGGCCTCCCGGGCCCGCTTCTCTTGCTCGAACTTGAACCGCCCGTAATCCATAATTCGGGCTACAGGCGGGCTGGCGTCCGGTTGGACCAGAAACAGATCCAGCCCCTTGTCCCGGGCAGCAGCCAGCGCTTCCCTGGTCGGGACAATCCCTAGCTGTGCTCCGTCTTCATCGATCAGGCGAACTTCCCGGTCGCGGATTCGTTCGTTCAAAAGCGGCAGTTCCCGCTTTGGTTCTGGACGGCGAGGGTCTCCTTTATTGATTGGTGTGCTCAATCTAGCCTCGTTAACCGTGGAAGTGCCCGACAAGACTTGCCGAAGGTGGGACTTGAACCCACAAGAGCTAAATGCTCACTACGCCCTGAACGTAGCGTGTTTGCCATTTCACCACTTCGGCGCACTTTGATGATTTTACAACAGGCAAATATGAGCGTCCATAAAGATGCCAACTGACTGCCAATTTCTCGGGCAGCCATCCGCCCTTAACCATCAGCCGTGTAGGGCATGAGAGCTATATCGCGGGCTCTCTTTATGGCCACGGTGAGGGTGCGCTGATGCCTGGCGCAATTGCCGCTTATTCTGCGCGGCAGAACCTTGCCACGCTCGGTGACAAATTTCTTCAGCTTGGTCGGGTCCTTATAGTCGATAAAATCCACCTTGTCGGCGCAAAAACCGCAGGTCTTGCGTCTTCTAACTGGTGGTTCGGATTGCATCCGCATGATGTATACTCACTCCTCTCATTAAAAAGGTATTTCGTCGTCGCTTGCAAAGATGGCGTCCAGATCTTCACTGTTAGCCGCCGAGCCGCTCCTGGCTGCTTCCGTGCGCGAACCTACGCGGGCTACCGGCTTGCTGGCGCCTTCCTGCTGTGGCCGGCCCTCAGCCGAGACGGTGAGCGAGAGATTTTCTACCGCGATGGCGTCAACCTCTGCCTCACGCCGGCGCTGACCGTCCGATGATGTGTAGTTGTTGATCTGAAGCCGCCCGTCGACGGCAACCAGGTCACCTTTCTTCACTTCCTGCGCGCAGCGCTCGGCCAGATCCCTCCAGGTGATCACCTTCACGACGTTCGTTTCCACGGTGCCATCAGGGCGAGGCTGAGACTCCACAGCAATGGCAAACTCCGTTATTGCCACGTTAGTGTTCGGTGTGAACCGTTTCTCCGGGGCGCGGACGACCCGTCCTGATACAACAATTTTGCTAAGACTCATGGGCGATGACCTGTGGCTTGAAGCGGGTTCTACGGGGTGACAGCTTCCTTTTCGCGCACGACGACCAGGGTGCGAATGATGTCCTCATGCAGGCTCATCATGCGCTTGAGCGCTGCCAGGGAGTCAGGCTTAGCCTGAAAGTTGGTGAGAACATAGTAGCCGTCGCGCATCTTCTGGACCTCATAAGCCAGGCGGCGGCGCCCTTTTTTATCGGTCTCCTCGACGATACCGCCGAGGCCCTTGATGTACTCTTCGACAGCGAGCACAACCCTGTCCACCGCCTCCTCGTCAAGGTTGGGGCGGATGATGTACATCGTCTCGTAGCTCTTTAAACTGTTCTGCGGCACAAATTACTCCCCTTCTGGTCGTAAGCGTCCTGCTGGGCAGGCAAGGGACAAAGTCTGCTTATCGGCAGACAACCGGCAGATTTTAGCACATCTGCGGGGCATTCGGGCTTTGCGTAATCCCCACATGGTCAAGCTCGCCAGGCTCACATACACTGTCGGCAAGATCGCCCGGGTAATATCTACCTTATGTTTCAGCCTTGCCCATCGCTCGAATTTACTCATACGGTCAGGCCGGCGCTCCTGATTGCCGGAGTCTTGGCGGCGGTGCTCTCCCTGGAGGCTGCCATGCCGGCTCTGGCGCGTGAGCAGTCTCAAATAAATTACCCGCCCGGGCCGCCACCGAGCCAGCCGCTCAGCATGCCGGGAGCTGCCAATGCCGGATTCATGCCTCAGTTTTCCCCCGATTTCTGGAAGGGGCAGCTCAACAGCCGCGTGCCGGTGGGCACCGTCCTGTCCGGCATCCTGAACGACAATCTGTCTTCCCAGAAGAGCAAGCAGGGGGACATTTTTGAGATCGAGCTGCAGGACGGCTGGGCGTTGAACGGGAAGGAGCTGATCCCCAAACATTCCAAGATTGTGGGCACGGTAGTTAATGCGTCGCCGGCTAAGTTGCTTCGCCATGGTGCCCCGGGCAGGCTGCAGGTAAGCTTGCAATCTCTGGTCCTTCCGGATGGACGCAACCTGCCGTTCTCCGGATTCATCGATCACAACCCAAACCTCGACCCCAAAAATGAGCCGATCACCAGAAATCACGGCGCAAGCCTGAAGGACTATGGCCAGAGCTTGAGCTCCTTCCTCGGCTCGTTCACCTCCGGAATCGGCGTGGTTTTGAACCGGCGTAATCGAGGGCTAGATTTCGAGCTGAAGAAGGGGGAGGTCTTGCCGGTGCGCCTGAATCGCAACCTTGATCTCGGGTCGCTCACCGGACAGGGGGCGGCCGCCTTTGGACAAGCGATGCCCGGGCAAGGCTACCCCAATGGCGCAGCTGGTGCCCAGGCTGCTGCCCGCAAGATCCTGGTGCCCGGTCTGGCCGGTCCCGATCCTGACGCGTCGATTGACACCCCTGCCGCACAGGCCGCGCCGCCTGCAGAGGATCCCAACCGGATCTTCAAGGAGCAGATCCGGCCGCGCCCGCTGGCCGATATGGCGGATCCGTTTTAAGCACTCCGTCGCCGGCTCCGCCTGCTCCTCCGTGCGTTCGGCTCGCTCAGCTGCGCACGGCTGCTCGCCGCGCTTGCCTCGCTCGACCTTCATATTGGAGGTCCGTCGCCGGCTCGGCCGTGCCGGTGCCGCTCAATCGCGCAGCGGATTGACGCTTGGTTCGCCTCGTTCGCCCTTTGTCTGTTGCTGTGTGGCGGACTTGTAGTCGGCTAGATGGCGCCACCCCTGGTGCAGGATGAGCTGGTAGGCGTAGATCTGCTCCAACCACCGGCGCTCACCTTCCGGCAGATCGGGTCTCTCCAGGCGGCGCTTCAGGCTGGCCGTAATGTGCCTGGTCTCTTCGATCGCCTTACGGTAGTTGCGCACAGTAGGTTGTCGCTGACTGACGGGAGCAGGCGCTGCCGGTGCTACTGGCTGAAGCTGTGGCACCGGCTGAGGCTGCTGCCGCTGCTGCTGTGCCTGATGAGAGCTCTTGGTGGCTACCTGTTGGGCAAGCGGATGCTGTATGACGTTCTTGTGCCGTTCCGAACCACCGCGCCGACGTTCCTTGCGTTTGGTCCGGTAACAGTCGAGACAATCCCGTAAACGGGGATTCATGTGCTCGAAAACCTTGCCACAGGTCTGGCAGGTCAGAGTGTGCTTTGATCTGGCTGCCTCGGAGATGTCCGGCACCAGCGGCGGCGCTTCCTCCCCGGCTGGTTCGGGTTCGGCAGTGATCTCTGCCTTGCTGCTGGCGGCCGCAGCCGACTTGGCTGAGCGCCTGGCGGCTGGCTTCTCCTCGAGGGACTCTTCCGCTTCTGCCTCCTCGGGGCGAGGCGCGGACTTTTGCTGAGCATCCTGCGCCCGCGCTCGCTCCTTTCCTTTTCCTTTTGAGGTCGGCTGCTTCGCCCGCAGCTCCTCGAGCATTTCCATCACCTTGGGATTGGTGAGCCCGTCCTCCTTGAGCCGCCTGATCTCTTTGAGCTCGTCCATCGAGCTGGGCGGCAAAACCTTCACACCGTTTTCGTCGGTGGTCGTCTCGATGTTGAATTCGCTCAAGTAGCGGCGGATAGTGACGCTGGTGACGTTGAGATCTTTAGCGGCTTGGGCAATCTTTGTGCCCTCGCTCGATGATGATTGACGCATTAAATCCTTGCCTTCAGTGTTGCGCAGTTTATAAATTGGTCCTGCCTTCCGGATATCCGGCTCTACAGACTGGCAGCGTGCTGATGAAGCGAATGCCGCTGACAGAGGTAAGAGGCTACCGGCCCAGGTCGGCTTGCGGTGGAGCTTGACTCTAGCAGACATCAGAGCTCTCACCTAAAAGTAACGCATAGATTGGTCCGGCAAGCTGTGAGTTGATATTAAATCTTAATCATGGCTCGCCTGATTTATCTGCTCCTCGGCGGCGGGCATTGCTTCCGCACAACTTCCATTTTCAGTCTGCTGCTTGCTGGCAATAGCGACAGCAGGCGGCAGGGACTGCTGGTGATCGGCAAGCAGGTGAGTGAATGATTCAGTGGCAGTCTGGTAAGCCTGCCGCAGATGGCGGCGACTCAGGTGGGTGTACAGTTGGGTTGTGACCACGCTTGAGTGCCCGAGCAGCTCCTGCACTGCTCTCAGATCTGCGCCGTTCTCCAAAAGATGGGTAGCAAAGCTGTGCCTCAAGGTGTGCGGCGAAAGGCTCTTGCTAATCCCGGCCCGGCGGGCCAGCCGTTTGACCACCTGCCAGACCAAAAGGCGGTTCAGCCTCTTCCCCTGCCGGTCCGAAAATAGCGGCTGGGAGCGCTCACGGGCAGCCGCTTTTGACCGGCTGTCACCATATCTGGTGAGCTGCCGGCTGTCCGGAGCCTCCTGTCGCTCAGTAAGGTATTGGCTGAGTGCTTTAAGCGCAGCGGTTCCGATTGGGACAACCCGCTCCTTGGACCCCTTGCCGAAGCACTTCAGATAGCCCGGCTTGAGATGCAGATCCTTCATATCCAGATTAACCAACTCGGACACGCGCAGGCCGGCTCCGTAGAGGAGCTCGATTAGGCAGCAATCGCGGCTTGTTCGAGCCGCGGCAATCATGGCAGCAATTTCCTCCGGGGTTAACACCTGGGGCAGCCGTCTCTCTCTCTGAGGATTTTGCAGGCTCTCGCTGGGGTCCTCAAGGAGCCTACCCGTCAGCTTCTGCCAGGTGAACCAGCCTCGAAGGCTGGCCATGATTCTGGACACCGAGGTTGACCTGTGACCACGGGCTTTAAGGTAAGCCAGAAACTTTATCAGTTGCTGCCGGTCCGGTTCAGTTTGCCTTTCCGGAAGCCACTGAATGAACGCGCTCAGGTCGGAGCGGTATGCTCTCAGGGTATTTAGTGATAGTGCACGTTCTCGTTCCAGGTACTCCAGGTAATCATGCATGGCCTCGGCCAACGCTCCTGCCCGCTGGCCGGTGCTCGCCTCACCGGCTGGCAGGCCGGTACCGGTGGTGGTAGCTTTAGCGCTGGATATCGGTCCGTGTGCGGCGCTCCGGCCTCTAGCCATGGGACCCTTTCTGAGCAGGCGGTCGATCTCCCACCTATCTTACACTCAGGCCGGGTATCGGGTGGGCGGTGGCGCTGGGACGGCTGGGCAGCCAGTGGAATGTTTTTTCAATCGACTGGGCCAGGAGCTTGGGCTGATCGAGCGGTGCTATCACCTGAAAGACAAACGCTCTCGGCCGGTCCGTGGCGATATCGCCGAGAATGGGCAGTGAGGGAAGGCTCTCCAGCTTGTGGAAGGTCAGGAAGTGAATGAACTTCTGGATCGTAAAATCTCGAGAGACCTCGCCAAACGGGCCGCCGAGGATGCTGGAGGAGACGCGCGGCACATTGCCATCGACCTCCAGTTGAATGGTCTTGAGAGGCAGATTGATCGTGCCGGCCGCTCTCAGGCGCATGTCGTCCCCGCGAAACTGCAGGCTATCTATGGACAGGACCCCGTTGGCGATCTCGAAATTCCCGGCGAGCGTCCTGAACTCGCCTGTTCGGACCGGGACCACGCTCTGCAGGAGGTTGTTCAGATTAAAGCCGAAAATCCCCTGCTGCAAAAGATTGGCCTGGGTTAACCTGGCTTGCAGCTGTCCAAAGCGGGTAACTTTGCCACCGTATACGGTGAAGGATCCATGGCCATCGAGTTCAGCAATTAACTCTTTGAAGTCCGTGCCCTGGCTGTCCAGCACAAGCTTAGCGTCGGCAATGCCGCTGATTTCACCCGGTTGCCCGAAAAGCTGAGCTGCTATCAGGCTGGCCTGGACTTTGGACAACAAGGCTTCGCCGTGCACCTGGTGCTTCACCAGGTCCAGCCAGCCGCCCAGACTAAGCGTTCCCTTGGCCACCCTGGCCGTGCCGTTAGTCAGGGCCACTTTCGGTGCCGGCACTGCAGCGCTGGAGTCCTCGCTGCTGCCTGGCTCGAGGACAATGTCGGCCGTGATGTCTGAGGCAGTGAGCGCCCCCATTGTCGCGGAGTGAAGCTGGAGCCGGGCTTGTGAAGGCGGAGAACTGGCGCCCGACTTACCCTGGGCATTGCTGAGAATTGCCCACTGAGCGCTGTCGATGCGACCTGTGACCTGGAATAGATTGTAGGCTGGCAGCGAGAGATCCTCCAGGGCGATGTAGCCGTTGGCCCGGAGATCGGAGACAGTCCCCTTTCCGGACAAGCTACCTTCAACCAGCCCCTTGACGCCATCGCAACTGGTGGCCGGGTCCAGGGCCGCAACAAGCGTGCTGGCCGGCACCGGATTTGGTGTGGTCAGGACGAACTCAATTTCCGGGTCGGTATGCTTGTCCGGTGCGTACCAGCTGTATTTACCGCGGCCCTGAATAATTGAGTCTCCGACGAGCAGGTTGCTGTTCATGACCTGAATCGTGCCCGAAGAACCTTGTGTGACGCTCAAGGAGCCATCAAGCGTCACCGTCTGACCGCTTGGCTGGGAGATCATCCCGAAGGGACCGATCAACTTGAGGTGATCGCTGGGCTCTGCCCGCCCGGAGAAGATGACCGTACTCTTTTCAGGGTTGCCGGACACCGTGGCCCGCAGGGAAAGCGGCCCGGCCGACAAAACGTGGCCTCGGAGCTGGTCAGCAAGTCCAGGGACCAGCTCCAGGAACTGGTCCGGATAAACCTGAGCTCTCAGGTCGGTCTGCCACTTGAGGTTGGAGTCGCGATAGTTCGTCACGTGCCCGTCAACCACAAAGGTCGTCGTGCCAATTGAGCCGCTCACATCTTGTAGAAGCAGCTCAGAGCCAGAGGCTGCGACAATTCCGGAGAGGTGATCAATTGGCCAGCCGTTGGCAGCGACCCGTCCCCCGACGTTGAAAAAGCCGACCACCCCATCGAGGTCGAAGTCGTCGTGCGGCTTTGCCTGCCACAGGAGGTTCCCGTAAACCCTGCCGCGAACCTGAGCCAGGTGGTTGTCGGTCAGGAAGTCCAGGTAGGCTTTGCGCAGAGCAGGGGGCATCAGCGGTGAAGAGAGATAGAAGTGTGCATCGGAGAGCTCTATGCCTGTGGTCTTAACCTTGATCCGCCTGAGCTGTGATCGGGTCGAGAGCTCACTGATGGCCAGATCGGTGATAAGCTTGCTGCCCTGGCTGACCAGGCCGACCTCGCTTAGCACCAGCTCGTCATCGTCATAGCTGATGTTGCCGGAGACGGCTTTGAGCGGACGGCTGAGACCGGGCGGCTGGTAGTAGAGCTCGTCCGGTTGGGCGGTCAGTTTGACTGCCGGTGCCCGTGGAGAACCGCTCATGGATAAGGTAAAGTCGCGTACGCGCCCATAGAGCTGGTGTTCGGCCAGGATGGGAAGCTGGACCTTGAGCAGCTTGAGGGCGGTGGTCAGATAAGACAGGTCGGCGTGAGCGGAATGAAAGTCGATGTTGGCAGTTGGTTGGCTTGTCAGGGCAATGCTGCCGTCGAGGTCGAACGCGCCACTGCCCATGGTGCCGGTCAATTGCTTCAGAACAAGCTTGTTGCTGCCATAGCTGACCTGGCCTTTGACGCCTTGCGCGGAGAAGCTGTGGTCGCGCAAGCTCAAGCCGGCATCATGCAGTGTTGCTGATAGAGTGACGGCCTGACTCCTGGCTGTCCACTGCACGTGCCCGGACAGATCCATCCGTCCGGACATGGACAGTTTGGCCCCTGAGTTCGGTCCGCCAAGCTGCCCAAGCAGAGCCGAGAGCTCCTTTGAAGACTGGATGCGCTCGCCGATGCCCTCCAGCTCTATTGCCGTGCCGGCGAAGTCCAGACGGGATGAACCGCTGTACCTGTCCCAGTACCCAGCCAGGTGCAGCGCTGAGCCGTCGAGCATGATCTCGGCTTCGGGAAGCTCGACCCTGCCGTTCGGGTCAATCTTGACCTCGCCACTGGCGATTGACTTGGGGTGAGCGGCAAGCAGCGAGACCAATGGCAGCGACTGAAGCGCTCCCTGCTGGATGAGCCGGGGTATCGACAGCCGGTCAGCCCGGATTGCCGTCATCAGCTGCGGGGCGGCTGCAGGCCCGTCTGCCTTTACCTTGAAAGCAGCCGAGCCGGTCAGCGCGTGCAGGTCCAGGACTCCTCCCAGCAGAGCTGGCATGCGGCCAGCGGAAGGCTCTTGGTTTAATGGTGGCTCCGCTTGCCTGGGCCTCTCCGGCAACAGGGAGGCGATCTCGCTCAGGTCTTGGACTTTGCCGGCGACCTCTGCCTTGCAGCTGGGCGTCCCTTGCTGCCACTGCCTGAGCTCCCCCTTGGACTCAACCAGGATCTGTCCAACCCGCAAATTGAGCGGATCCCAGCGGATCTTGTCCCGGTCCAGGAAAAGCTGGGCGTCCCCTGTCGCTTGTTGACACCGGAGCTCACCGAGCTCGGCGGTCTTTAGAACCAGCCGGTCGAGGCGTGCTCGAGCGCTTCCGTGGATGCCATTTGCCAGTATGCCCTCGCCGCTAAGGTTTAGCTGGCACAGCGCTTTAAAGTCAGGTAGCGGCAGCGAAAGCGGCTTGAGGTCCTCTGGGTTAAGCTGATCCACCTTCAGATCGAGGTGGTACTTATTCTCCTGCCAGCGGTCGATCGGGCCGGTGCCGAAGACGGTCAAGTCGAAGTCGGTTGTGTAGCTGCCGCGCGGCAGCTTGAACGACAGGTAGAAGGGCCAGCGCCGCTGCTTGTGGGGCCAGACAAGCTTGAGATCCACGTCCACCAGGTCATAGGGAGCAAACGGAGCCAGTCTCCAGGCCGGCGATTGCTGACCGGCGGTCTGCCGAGGGCGGGGCTGGGTTGCTGCTTGTACCCGGTCGATCAGATGCAGCTTGCCGCCCTCCAGCTCGATAAAACGAATCTCCGGTCCCGGCTGGAGCAGGTCCGAGAAGTTCCAGGACTGAGGCGTCAGCCTGACCGCCCAGACCTCCGGGCTTGCCAGGGAGAGGTGGCGCACAACCAGGTTGCCCCTGAGAAGCGGCAGGAACGCCACGCCAATCTCGCTGCGGCCGGATTTCAAGAACGGCTGGCCGCCTGCCTCAATTACCGTCATCCGGTTGGTGGCCAGCGCCAGACCGTTAAAGTCGAGTGTCCAGCTCAGCTCTCCCAGCACAACCTGGCGGTGGAACCACTGAGACATCATCTGCTCAAACTGCGGCCTGAACCAGTTTAGGTTCATGATGAGCACCGTGCCGGTGAGCAGGACAAGGAACAGGAGCCAGGTCATCAGGAATCGGACAACGACCTGAACGTAGCGTCCCTTGCTGGGCGTTGTCGCTGTCTCTTTTTCCCTGGTCTGAGCTCTGACCACCGTTCCTTCCTTAACTCGCGGACTGCATGGGAGGCGA
>Ga0066388_100001185_pt1 | contig 14281 bp, 12 predicted proteins | sample PanSoiMetaGPlot6_FD_64539 | JGI IMG/M metagenome (GOLD analysis project Ga0066388, IMG submission 64539) | Tropical forest soil microbial communities from Panama analyzed to predict greenhouse gas emissions - Panama Soil - Plot 6 (Hybrid Assembly) | ecosystem: Environmental > Terrestrial >... | reverse complement strand
GGCAACGTCACCAAGATCTGACACTTGTCATGGCTGATGGCTGAGGGCTGACGGCTCTCGGCCATCGGCCATTGCCGATACCCCTCCGCCTTCATCTCTCACGCTCATCTCCGACCCGTAGCCGCCCTCAGCCCTGAACCCTCATTCATTGACGCCCTTGAGCGCTCGGGCGGTAAAGCTCACCTTTCCGTCCTTCACCGCGACGCGGAAGGCGACCTCGGCAGAGCCGCTCTGCCGGAGCTTCTTCACCTGGTTCTTCACCAGGTCGGCGAATTTGTGGAAGGGTGGCGCGTCCTCGCCGACTTCCCGCCGCGCCTCGGCGAGCGACTCGTAGAGGTCCGTCAGCTTGTCGATCTCGCGCACCGGGTCGCGAAACGACGAGACGCGCAGGATTCTGTCTTCCGGCCCCTTGCGGTCCGGCTCGTTCGCGGCGCGCTGATGCATGAACGGCCCCGGTCGGCCCTCTTCGCGCGCGCGCATCCCGCGATCCCACAGATCGATGAACGTCGCGAAGCGCGACTGCAGCGTGCTGAATCGGAATCGGTCGCCGGTGTTCGGGATGTACGCGCGGTCGTACTGCTTTACGAGCGACTCGACCCGCGCCCGGGTTTCCCATGGCGGCTTGGGTAGGCGGCCCGAGAAGAACATGTTGTACTCCGCCTCGAGCTGTTTGAGCTCGGCCTCGAGCCGCGTCAGGTCGCGTTCGATGGACGGTGGCACGGGACGCTACCGCGGAATCAGGAACCAGACGAGAGGCAGCCACAGCTCGCGGGCGTACGGCACGGGACGGTCGTCGATCAGGACTTCGGTGGCATCCGACGGCCCCACGATCTGGAACAGATCACGAAGGCGCGCCGCGTCGCTCGACCAGAAGCGCGCACGATACCGGCGCGCGGAACCTGTGCCGACTTCGCGAAACTCCGCCGAGGCGCGAGCGATGTCCAGCGCCGCCGAAAAATCGGGCGTGTCGAGCGGCGGGAACACGAGCGTGATCGAGAACGGGCGCGGCCGCTCGCCGAACAGCGCCTCGTGGAGATCGGGATCGAGTGCGGCGAGCTCCTCCTCGGTCGGCTGCTCCGGCAGCTCGGCGTACGGCCAGAAGCGCTCGAGCGGTCGGTATTTCGGCGGATCCGAGGTCATGGGCGCGTTGACATAGTATTGCAGAATTGCGGCTCCGCACGGGGAGTGCGGGCGGAAGGCGCAGTGCGGAATGCGGAGTGCGAATGGGGAATGCGGTGCGGAATGCGGATGTCGAATTTCAGAGTGATTCCGTCGATTGAGGAGTTGCGGCGGCGGCCGGCAGTCCGCGCGCTCGAAGCCGAGTTCGGCGTGGAGGCGACCGTCGATGCGCTGCGGGCGGCGGCGACCGATCTGCGCGCGGCGATTGCCGCCGATGCTGCAAACGCGGCCGGGGAGGCCGCGGCGACGGCGCGCATCGAAGCGTTCGCGAGCTCTCGCCTGCGATCGTGGTTCGACTCGTCGCTGCAACCGGTGATCAACGCGACCGGGGTCATCATCCACACCAACCTCGGACGCGCACCGCTGGCCGCCCCGGCGATCGAGCGGATCGCGCAGATCGCAGCCGGATACGCGTCGCTCGAATACGATCTCGCAGGGGGCACGCGCGGCCGCCGCGACGTCCATGCGGAAGGGCTGCTGTGCCGGCTTACCGGGGCGGAAGCCGCCGTCGTCGTCAACAACAACGCGGCGGCGACGATGATCGTTCTCGCGGCGTTGGCGGCGGGCCGCGAGGTGATCGTGTCGCGCGGCGAGCTGGTGGAGATCGGAGGAGGATTCCGGATTCCCGACGTGATGGCGCAGTCGGGTGCGTCGCTCCGCGAAGTCGGCACGACGAACAAGACGCGTACGGCCGATTACGCGGCGGCGGTCAGCGCAAGAACTGCGCTCATCCTCCGCGTCCATCCGTCCAATTTCCGCATCGAAGGTTTCACCGAGCGTCCGGCGCTGACCGATCTCGTCACCGTTGGCAGGAAATGCAACGTCGCCGTCGCCGAAGATCTCGGCAGCGGCCTGCTGGGGTCAGACTGGTGTCAGACTGGTGTCAGACACCAGTCTGACACCCGTTCCGAGTTGCTCCGGACTGAGCCGACGGTGCAGGACGCCGTCGCAGCCGGCGTCGACGTCTGCTGCTTCAGCGGCGACAAGCTGCTCGGCGGACCGCAGGCCGGCATCATCGTCGGCCGGAAAACGTTCGTCGACCGGATTCGGACGCACCCGCTGATGCGGGCGCTCCGCGTGGACAAGATGACGTACGCCGCGCTCGAGGCCACGCTCGTCGAGTACGCCGCAGGACGCGCGCCGGCGACCGTGCCCGTGCAGCGCATGCTGACGACAACCGCGGACGAGATCCGAGCGCGCGCCGACGAAGTCGCGGCGCACATTGGTGCAATTCCCGGCTGGCGCGCCGACGTCGCCGCCGGAGTATCCGCAGCCGGCGGCGGCAGCGCACCCGGCGTCGAGCTGCCGACGTGGCTCGTCGTCGTCGAGAAGGAGGGCGCGTCACCGGACGCGCTCGAAGAACACCTTCGGCGGCTCACGCCATCGGTGATTGCGCGCATCGACGGCGATCGCGTCGTGCTCGATCTCCGGACCGTGCAGCCCGATCAGGACGCGCAGCTCGCGCGGTTGTTCAGCCGACTGTAGAAACCTATAATCGCGGACCACGATCGAGTTCAGGGTTCAGCGTTCAACGTTCAACGTTCTAGTTCTAGTTCTCGTTCTCGTTCCGGTTCTCGTTCGGCGTTCTGGTTCCGCGAACCGAACGGAGAACGAGAACTGAAGAACGAGAACCTTGAACGCTGAACGCTGAACCCTGAACCCGACTTCCGAGGTAACCGCAGATGGGTCTGCTCCACTCGCTGATCTGTGTCGCGTCGGCAGTTGCACTGCTGCCGACATCGTCTGGCGCACAGTCCCGTACGGCGTCACAACGTCCGGCCGGTCCGGCCACGTCGAGTGACGCGGCCGGCGGCCGGCGAGTCTTCGATGCGCAGTGCGCGTGGTGCCATGGCAACGAAGGCGACGGCGGCATGGGACCGAACCTGCACGGCAAGCTGCGCCATGCGACGACGCTCGCGTCGATCGTCGACATCATTACGAACGGCATTCCCGGCACCGACATGCCCGGCTTTCGCAGTCCGCTGACCGAACGCAACATCCGGCAGACCGCCGCGTACGTACAGTCGCTGTCGCGTACGACCGGACCGCCGTCAGCCGGAAACGCGCAACGAGGAGCGGCGCTCTACGGATCGAACGGGTGCGCCGGCTGCCACGTGCTCGACGGCGCCGGCGGCATCCTCGGTCCGGAGTTGACGACGATCGGATCGCGCCGCGGCGGCGCATATCTTCGCGATGCACTCGTCAAACCCGCCGCCGCGCATCCGCCCGGTTATCTCGTCGTCCGCGCGGTGCCGGCGACCGGACCGGAGATTCGCGGCATCCGCGTCACCGAAGATGTGTTCTGGGTGCACATCCGCGACGCGAGCGGAACCATCCACGCACTGCAGAAGTCCGAGCTCAAGAGCCTCGATCGGGAGATCGATGCGTCGTTGATGCCATCGTACGGATCGCGGCTGAAAGACAGCGAGCTCGACGACCTCGTCGCTTACTTGACGTCGCTGCGAGGTGCCAAATGATCGGACACCTGACCAAGGTCTTTCCGCCCTCGCTCGCCGAGCCGCGCGAGCGGCGGTGGACCGGTGCGCTGAGCGCGCTTCTGATCCTGGCTGCGGCAATCTCCGTCGCCGCGCAGGACGGGCAATGGCCGATGTACTCGGGCTCGTACAGCTCGCATCGCTACTCACCGCTGACGCAGCTGACGCCGGACAACGTCGCGAAGCTGCGCCCGGTGTGGGTCTATCAGCCGCCCGGCACCGGGTCGGTCGAGTCGACGCCGGTTGTCGTCAACGGCGTGATGTATGTGACGTCCGGACCGACGATGGTGGCGGCGCTCGATCTTCACAGCGGCAAGGCGCTGTGGGAATGGACGCGGCCGATTGCCGCCAGCGTGCTCAATCTCGGATTCCCGCGCGTGAACCGCGGCGTGGCGATTCGCGACAACACGCTCTACGTGGGCACGCTCGACGGATATCTGGTCGCGCTCGACGTCCGCTCGGGTGCCGAGCGATGGTCCGTGCACGTCGGCGAGAATCCGACCGGGCACTCGATTACTGCGGCGCCGCTCGTCGTCGACGACAAGGTCATCGTCGGCATCAGCGGCGGAGAGGCCGGCATCCGCGGCTTCCTCGACGCGTACGACGCAAAGACGGGCAAACAGGCGTGGCGCTTCTGGACGATTCCCTCTCCCGGCGAACCGGGCAGCGAGTCGTGGCCGGGCGACAGCTGGGTTCATGGCGGCGGCGCGACGTGGCTCACCGGCTCGTACGATCCCGCGCTGAAGCTGTTGTACTGGGGCACCGGGAACCCGGGCCCTGACTGGAACGGCGACACCCGCAAAGGCGACAACCTCTACACGTCGTCGCTCGTCGCGATCGACGTCGACACCGGCAAGCCGCGCTGGCACTTTCAGTTCACGCCGCACGACGTGCACGATTGGGACGCGAACCAGATCCCCGTCCTGGTCGACACCGATATCCGCGGACAGCGCCGATCGCTCGTCGTCACCGCGAATCGCAACGGGTTCTTCTATGCACTCGATCGCAAGACCGGAGAGTTCCTCCTCGGTGCGCCGTACGCGAAACAGACGTGGGCGAAGGGGCTGGACGAGAAAGGTCGGCCGATCGAGATTCCGAACATGGAGCCGTCGGAGAAAGGGACGCTCGTCTATCCGAGTCTGCAGGGATCGACCAACTGGGCGAGCCCGTCGTACAGCCCGCTGACCGACTTGCTCTATGTCCCGGTGCGCGAGATGGGCTCGATCTATTACAAGACCGGCGTCGAGTACAAGCCGGGCACCTACTACACCGGCGGCAGCGAGAAGCGGCTCGACGAGGAGTCATGGGGCGCAGTCCGCGCCATCGACGTGAAGACGGGCAAACAGGCGTGGGACTTCACGCTGCCGTCGCCGACGTGGGCCGGCGTGATGTCGACGGCCGGCGGACTCGTGTTCAGCGGATCGAACGAAGGCAACTTCTTCGCGCTCGACGCGAAAAGCGGGAAGCCGCTGTGGCAGTTCCAGACCGGCGGCGCGATTCGATCGGGACCGATGTCGTTCCTGGCGTCCGGGAGACAGCACGTCGCGGTCGCCGGCGGCCACGCGGTATTCGTGTTCGCCCTCGACGACGTGGCACGCTGAGGTCACCGAATTCCGAGCGAGTTGGGACGACCTAAAAGGTCGTCCCCTACGCCCGTAGGGGCACGGCATTCAGGCCGCGCCGGGAATGCGCGTCACCTCAGCTCCCGGCGAGTGCCGGGAATGCGCATCACCGATCGTCGTAGGGCACCGCCTTCAGGCCAGGATTGCGCGTCATCTCAGCTCCCGGCGAGATATCCCGGCCGGGCCTTGATCGTCGCGCGGCGGTTTTTCAGGCGAACGTCCAGACGATGCCAGCCGTCGCGCGAGACGCCATGCGGCGTGTAGCTCACCAGATAACGGTGCCGGAACTCGTCGAGGATGCGCAGAAATGTCGGACGCAGGTCGCGCGTCGAATCGATCTTGTAGGCGGTGCCGCCGGTGAGCGAGGTCAGTTCGCGCAGGAACGCCGAGTTGCCGTTGTCGCCGACGCCAGCCGAATACACGACCGCATCGCCCCGCTTCGCCGAATCGAGCACGCGATCGTCGGTCAGCCAGCTCGAGGTATCGAGACCGTCGCTGAACACAACCACGAGCGCGCGGCCGGCGTCGGCTTCGCCGATCATCATCGCCGCGTAGACGCCGTCGGCGAGCGACGTCTCGCCGGTGCCCCACGCCTCGTCGAGCGCATCGCGCGCGACCGTGATGTCACCGGTCAGTGGCGCCGCGCGGGTCACGGCGTGACTGAACGTGACGACTGCCGCTTGATCGCCCCGCGTGAGACCGTCGAGCATCGCCCGCCCGGCGTCCTGCAGCTGGTCGAGGCGGTCGCCCGCGACGCTGTCGCTCATGTCGAGCGCGAGCACGACGTTCAACGGGATCTTCTCGAAGCTGACGAGCTCGACCTGCTGCGGCACACCGTTGTCGACGATCTCGAAATCGCCCGGTCCGAGGCCGAGCACCGGATGGCCGTTGTCGAGAACGAGGACGTCGACGCGAACCGACTCGACTCGCGCCGCGAACGCAGGCTGCTGCGCCGCGGTTGCTGCCGACTGCGCGCCAGTGGGAGCCGCGCGCATCGAGACGACGACGATCACGGATGCCGCAAGCGTCATGAACCGCGCCATCCACACGATCTTCCGGCTCCTCCGCTGTTCCCGCCGCGCGCTTGGAAGACTCGCTCCGATCATTGTGTGCTCCGCCGGAACGGCGCACGCAGTTCGTCGAGCAAGTCCTCCGCATTTCGCGCCTGCGCGATCTTGTACGCCCACCACGGGTCGATCCGGTCCTCGTCCCCCGGCGGCGGCAGCGCGAACAGGCGATCCATCGCCGCGAGCGCGCCCGCGCGATGGCCGCGGCGCCGCGCCAGCTGACTCAGCGCGATGAGCGGCGACTGCGCGCCGGGATACCGCGCCGCGGCTTGTTCGTAGAGCGCTGCGGCCGCGTCGTATCTGCCCAACGCCTCTTCTTCGACGCCGGCGAACAGCTCGCCGTCATAGCGCAGCTCGTCGTCGTCGAGCAGCGTCAGCGCCTGATTCAGCTCGGTGAGCGCGTCGGCGTGGTGGCCCTGCAGTCCAAGGACGCGTCCGAGCCGAAGGCGCGCCTCCGCCATATCGGGAGCATGCTCAAGAGCGCGGCGGAAAAAGCCTTCGGCCTGGCGAAGCTCGCCGCGCGACGAGCCGATGTCCATCGAGAATCCTGTCGGCATCACCAGATTCCGGGACGCCGCCTGGATCTCCGGCGTCGCATACGTCTCGTGCAGCGTGCCGGAGAGGAACAGGATGTCGGGATCGTCGGGAAACAACTCGCGGCCGCGATCGAGGTGACCGGTGTCGTGGCTTTCGACGTGCTGCATCCAGGTGATGGTCGCGCGATACCAGTCGCGCACCATTGGGTCGCGCGTCGGCTGTGGACGATCGGCCTCCTTCGGCCTGATCGCGGCGAGCAGCGAGCGCCCGATCTCCCAGTGGATGCCGACTTCGCGGACGTTCAGCGAGACGCCGTCGCTGGTATCGGCGCGCACCTGGTGCGGGCCGGGCGTGCTGCGCGTGAGCGGGTCCTCCCTGATCACCGGTTTGAGGATGATCTCGACGTCAGCGTGCAGGAGCGCAGCGCGGCGCAGGAGGTAATTGTCCTCGCCGGTGGCGTCGCGAGCGGCGGTCGCGTTGCCGGCGAACTGGCGAAGCTCATCGTCGAGGGACTGGCTGGCGCGAATGGCGAGGCAATCGTGGCTGGCCAGCCTGCCGATCGCCGCGCACGCCATGGCCCGCATCCGCTGCAGCAGCAGCTCCGGATACACGAGCGCGATGGTTCCCGCAGGGCGGTCGACGATGGAGAAACGGGCGAGCTTGAGGTTGCGCATCAGCGCCGCCAGAAACCTCGCGTCGGCCCACACCCCGCGAAGATCGCCGGCAGACCACGAGGCAACGTCGTCCAGCGCGGCATCCGCCGTTCCGGGATCGTGTTGATCGACGTCCTTCACCCACTGGGCGAAGCGATCGATGCGGGCGGCGGTGACGACGACGTCGCGCACAGGCGAGGAGGATGACACGCCGCTGCGGCGGGGCTGGGCTGCGGCGACAACGACGCCGGCAGCCACGAGGACCGACGCAATGAGCAGCGGCCGCATGCGCGGATGCTATCACCGGGTTCGGGGTTCGGAGTCCGGAGTTCGAGTTCAGACGTTCGCCTTTCTCGCCTCCTTCGCTCGCTGACTTTCAAAACCGACGTCGGAGCGCCAGTTCAGCCGGAACTCGCGCAGTCCGGCTGAAGCGGACGCTGCGCACGAATCGCCCTCAGAAGGCGAACCGCACGCTGAACTGCAGCGCGCGCGGCTGGCCGTTGCCGCCGCTGAGCGCGTTCAGCACGAGAAAGTCCGACAGCCGTTGGTCGACGATCGACCCGCCGTTGGCCACCGCGCCCGGGTTGCTGAAGTTCGCGACGTTGAACAGGTTGTACAACGCCATGCTCGCCTCGAGCGTCTGACCGGCTGGACGGAAGCGATAGCTGAACTTGAGATCGGTCTGCTTGAAATTGGGGCCGCGCGCGCCGTTGCGACCGCCGTCGAAGTCGACGCAGATCGAGTTGAGGCCCTGGCCGCAGTAGGTGCCGGCCGGCAGGCGATCGAACAGGAGGCCGTTGCGGTCGGCGTCCACCCCCGAGTTGATCAGCGTCATTGGCGTGCCGGTCATGAAGCGCGAGGCGCCGCTGATCGTCAGACCGTGCGTCTTCGGCACTTCGACCCGGCCGCCGATGACGAAGTTCTGCCGGCGGTCGGCGTTGAGCGGTCCGAAGTTCTGATCCAGCCGCGCATCGCCGAGTACCTGGTAGTTGTTCTGGTGCGTCTGGTCCGCCTCCGCGTCGCCGCGCGCGTAGCCGAGCGCGTACGAGATCCGCGCCGCCCAGTTGTGGCGGTAGCGCTTCTCGAGCGAGATGTCAATCGGGAGCTGCGCCGATGGCGCGCGCTCAGAAAATGGTCGCGACCGATGAGGCGGCCCACTCGAGCACGCGCGTCGGCAGGATTCCCAGATAGAGAATCAGCGCGGCCGAGGCCACCAGCGCCGCGCCGGCGACGGCGGGCACGGCGGGCACCGCGCGCGGTTCGTCGCTCGGCGTCATGTACATCATGACGACAATGCGGAGGTAGAAGAAAACGGAGACCACGCTCGTCAGCACGCCGATGATCGCGAGCCCCGGATAGCCGGCTTTGACTGCGGCGCCGAACACGTACCACTTGGCGATGAAACCGGCCATCGGCGGAAAGCCGCCGAGCGACAGCAGGAACACGGTCATCAGCGCGGCGAGGACCGGATGATCGTTCCACAAGCCGGCGTAATCGCTGACCCGGTCGCCGGGACGATCGCCCGTCTCGAGCAGCGCAATCACGCCGAACGCCCCGATGTTCGTAATCGCGTAGGTGAGCAGATAGAAGAGCACAGCGCCTTTGCCGAGGTCGTTGCCGGCGAGCAGCGCAATCAGCAGGTAGCCGCCGTGCGCGATGCTCGAATAGGACAGCATCCGCTTCACGTTCGACTGCGCCACACCGACCACCGTCCCGACGATCATGGTGGCCGCCGCGATCACCCAGATCACGTCGCCCCAGGTGCCGCGCAGCGGCTCGAACGCCGTGAGAAACACCCGCACGAACGCGGCGAACGCCGCGGCTTTCACCCCGGTCGACATGAAGCCGGTGACCGCGGGGGGCGCGCCCTCGTACGCGTCCGGCGTCCACATGTGAAACGGGACGGCGGCGACCTTGAACGCGAAGCCGACGATGACGAGGCCGACGGCGAGCAACTGCATCGCGGTCGGCGACGCGGCCTGCGCCGACATCAGGCTGCCGATCCGGTCGAGCCGCGTGCTGCCGGTCAGGCCGTAGGTGAACGCGATGCCGTAGAGGAAGAACGCGCTCGAGAACGCGCCGAGCAGGAAATACTTGAATGCGGCTTCGGTCGACTGCGGCGAATCGCGGCGGATGCCGGTGAGCACGTACACGGCCAGCGACAACACCTCGAGCGCGAGGAAGATCACCAGCAGATCCGAGGCAGTCGCCATCAGCATCATGCCGGCGGTCCCGAACAGCATCAGCGCGTAGTACTCGCCGCGCGGCAGGTGTTCGCGATCGAGCGTCGGACCCGACACCGCGATCGACAGGACGCCGACGACAATCAGAATGCCGGTGACGAACAGGCCGAAGTTGTCGGCCGAGACGACGTCGAAGCTCGACGCGTTGTGGTTCCAGAGAAAGACCGCGGCAATCGCCGCGCCGATGAAGCCGACGATGCCGAGCCCGCCAATCGGCATGCGTTCGCCCGGATCGCGAAACGCCTCGGCGACCATCGCCGCGATTCCCGCGGCGGTCACGCACGCCATCGGCACGATCGCGTTGAAGCTTTGCATCATGGGTGGCGCACGACGGGTTCGGAGTTCGGAGTTCGTGGATCGGGGCTCTCGTTCTGGCTCCCGGTTCTCAGGTCCGCCTGGACGCGGGTCGGCCCGCGCTGCAGCCTCGTGAGCGTGCGCGCGACGGACGGTTCGATCGGGCGCAGGAACAGGTTCGGGAACACGCCCATCACGACGGCGATCGCGATGACGGGAGCGATCACGGCCCACTCGCGCGGCTGGAGGTCGGGCAGGGTCGCGTTCTTGTCGTTGGTCACCGGACCGTAGTTCACCCGCTGGAACATCCACAGCATGTAGGTCGCCGACAGGATCACGCCGGTGGCCGCGACCGCCGCCATCGTCGAATCGGCGCGGAACGCGCCGAGCAGAATCAGGAACTCGCCGACGAACCCGTTCAGACCGGGCAGGCCGATCGACGACAGCGTCACGATCAGAAAGGCCGCGACCAGATGGGGCATCACCTGCTTGAGGCCGCCGTACTCGGCAATCTGCCGGGTGTGCCGGCGGTCGGACAGCATGCCGACGATGAGGAAGAGGCCGCCGGTGCTGACGCCGTGATTGAGCATCTGATAGACCGCGCCCTGCATCCCCTGGACGTTCATCGCGGCAATGCCGAGCACGACGAAGCCGAGGTGGCTCACGCTCGAGTAGGCCACCAGCTTTTTCATGTCGGGCTGGACCATCGCGACGAGCGCGCCGTAGATGATGCCGATCACGGCGAGCACCGCGATCTTCGGCGCGAACCAGATCGCCGCTTCGGGGAAGAGCGGGAACGCGAATCGGACCAGCCCGTAGGTGCCCATCTTCAGCAGCACGCCGGCCAGAATCACCGAGCCGGCGGTCGGCGCTTCGACGTGAGCGTCAGGCAGCCACGTGTGGAACGGGAACAGCGGCACCTTGATCGCGAACGCGAGCGCAAACGCCAGGAAGAACCAGAACTGCAGATGGAGCGGCACCTGCAGGTTGTAGAGGCTGAGCAGGTCGAAGCTGTAGCGGCCGGTCGACGAGTAATGGAGCATCGCCAGGCCGAGGATGGCCAGCAGCATCAGCACGCTGCCGCCCAGCGTATAGAGGATGAACTTCACCGCGGCATAGATGCGGCGGTCGTAGCCCCACACGCCGATGAGAAAGTACATCGGCACGAGCATCGCGTCCCAGAACACGTAGAAGAGGAACAGGTCGAGCGAAACGAAGACGCCGATCATCGCGCTCTCGAGCAGCAGCACGAAGATGCAGAACGTTCGCGTCTTCTTGTCGACCGACTCCCACGACGCGAGCAGCGCCAGCGGCGTCAGGAATCCGGTCAGCACGAGGAGCAGCAGGCTGATGCCGTCCACTCCGACGTAGTAGTCGATGCCGAAGGCCGGGATCCACGCGTGCCGCTCGACGAACTGAAACTCGGCCGACGAGGGATTGAAGCGGTTCCACAGCACCAGCGTTTCGACGAAGACCAGCGTCGAGACGACGAGCGCGACGCCGCGCGCGATCGGCGCGCTCTGCTCCTCGTCACCGCGGACGAAGAGCAGCAGCAGCGCGCCGACAATCGGCAAGGCGACGAGCGAGGTGAGGATCGGGAAACTCATCGCCCCCCCGGGCAACCGCAGCGGACGGCCTTCAGGCCGTCCCGCGCGGCCGGATCTGAAGGTCCGGCCCTCCGTTCGGAGTGCGGTCCACCTATGGCCACAAGTAGTACCCAAGAATCAGCACGACGCCCAGGAACAGCGAGGCGGCGTAGGCGCGCACCGATCCGGTCTGCAGCCGGCGCAGCAGCTCGCTCGCGCCGCCGACGGTCTCGGCCACACCGTTCACCGCGCCGTCGATGACCCGCACGTCGATGACCTTCCACAACGCGTTCTCCGACGTCATCCGAATCGGCTCCACCACCGTCGCGTCGTAGATCTCGTCGACGTAGTACTTGTGCTCGAGCACCCGATGGGCGCCGGCGAACTGCTCCGCGACGCGATCGGCGGCGCGGCGGTTCTTCACGAAGAAGTACGCCGCGACCGCGATCCCGGCGACGGCGACCAGACTCGACACCACCATCAGCGTCAGCTCGAGCCCCTGATCGGCAACCTCTGCGACCGGCTGCGGCGCGAAGCTCGGCTCGAGGAAGTGCTCGAAACGGCCGCCCAGACTCACGTATCCAGCCAGCACCGATCCGATCGCCAGCACGATCAGCGCGAGGGCCATCGCGGGCGGCGCGTCGTGCAGATGGGCGCCGCCGGATCCATGCGCGCCGCGGCCCGGGTGAGTCGAGTGGACCTGGTGGGTCGGTCCGCTTTGTTGCGGCGGGTGTGTGCCGGTCGCGGCCGGCCCGGCGACGGCGTGCGCCGCAGGTTCTTTTTCCTCCGCGTGCTCGGGTCCGACCGGCTCCGGCGCGCGCGGCCCATGGAACGTCAGAAAGACGACGCGAAACATGTAGACCGCGGTGAGCAGGGAGGTCAGGATGCCAACGGTCCACAGGATCAGGTGGCCGCCGGCAAACGTGCGAAACAGGATCTCGTCCTTGCTGAAGAATCCGGCGAGGCCAGGCACGCCGGCGATGGCGATCGCGCCGATCAGGAAAGTCCAATACGTGATCGGGAGCTGGGACTTCAATCCACCCATCCGCCGCAGATCCTGTTCGCCGGCGAGCGCGTGAATCACCGCGCCGGATCCGAGAAACAGCAAGGCCTTGAAAAACGCGTGGGTGTAGAGATGGAAGATGCCGGCGGCGTAGGCGCCGACGCCCATCGCCAGGAACATGTACCCGAGCTGCGAGACCGTCGAGTACGCGAGCACGCGCTTGATGTCGTTCTGCACCAGACCGATGGTCCCGGCCATCAGCGCCGTCGCCGTGCCGATCACCGCCACCACCGTCAGCGTCTGCGGGGCGTGTCCGAACAACACGGCGTTGCGGCCGATCATATAGACCCCCGCCGTCACCATCGTCGCCGCGTGGATCAGCGCGGAGACCGGCGTCGGGCCCTCCATCGCGTCCGGCAGCCAGACGTAGAGAGGAATCTGCGCCGACTTGCCGGTGGCGCCGACGAACAACAGCAGCGTGATCGCCGAGACGGTGCCGAAGCCTGCCTCCGGACTCATCGGCGCGACCGCGCGCGCGATTTCCTGGAAGTCGACGGTGCCGAAGCGGACGAACGCGAGCAGGACGCCGAGGACGAAGCCCCAGTCGCCGACGCGGTTGACGATGAACGCCTTCTTGCCGGCATCGGACGCCGACTTTTTCTGAAACCAGAATCCGATCAGCAGGTACGAGCAGAGCCCGACGCCCTCCCAGCCGACGAACATCACCAGGAAGTTCGCGCCGAGCACGAGAACGAGCATGAAGGCCGCGAACAGATTCAGGTACGAGAAGTAGCGCGCGTACTCGGCGTCGGTCTCCTCGTGCATGTAGGCGGTCGAATAGACGTGAATCAGCGATCCGATGCCGGTGACCACGAGGATCATCACCGCTGACAGCGGATCGAGGCGCAACGTGAAGTCGGCGCGGAAGTCGCCAGAGGTGATCCAGCTGTAGATCTGGTCGACGATCGCCCGCGACTCGGGCTCGAGCTGCACGAGCCGCGCGACCGACCACACCGCGACGGCAAACGAGGCGAGCATGGCGCCGCACGCCACCGCCCCGGCGGCCGCTTTGGAGACACGCTTCCCGAAGCTGGCGTTGACCAGAAATCCGAGCAGCGGGAGAAGGGGAATAAGTAACAGCATTACGCGCGCAGTCGATCGTCCGGCCGTCGTGCGTTCGTGGTCACGGGAGCGTTCACCACTTCAAACTCGCGAACGATTCAGGGTTCAGCGACTCGCGATGGCGGAACAGCGCGATCACGATCGCGAGGCCGACCGCGGCCTCGGCCGCGGCGACGGTCATCACGAAGAACACGATGATCTGTCCGTCCGCCGAGCCGAGCGCGCGGCCGAAGGCAACGAACGTCAGGTTCACCGCATTGAGCATGATCTCGACCGACAGCAGAATCGTGATCAGGTTGCGGCGGACGAACACGCCGGCGGTGCCGATGGTGAAGAGGATCGCCGACAGAATCAGGTAGTGATTGAGCGGCACCATCAGCCGCGCTCCTCGCGTCGCGCGAGCACCACCGCGCCGACCATGGCGACCAGAATCAGAATCGAGGTCACCTCGAACGGAAACGCGTAGTCGGTGAAGAGCGA
>Ga0066388_100001183_pt1 | contig 14285 bp, 12 predicted proteins | sample PanSoiMetaGPlot6_FD_64539 | JGI IMG/M metagenome (GOLD analysis project Ga0066388, IMG submission 64539) | Tropical forest soil microbial communities from Panama analyzed to predict greenhouse gas emissions - Panama Soil - Plot 6 (Hybrid Assembly) | ecosystem: Environmental > Terrestrial >... | reverse complement strand
GTCGGCTATCTTGGCGCCTTTCACGCCGAGAAGTATGCCAGCCTGCCGGGTGTCGAGCTGGTCGGCGTGATCGATGTCGACCGCGAGCGCGCCGCCGCGGTCGCCGAGCGGGTCGGCACGCGGGCAGGGACGCGCGTCGACGAGCTCTTCGGCGCCGTCGACTGTGCCAGCATCGCGGTACCCACGCCGATGCACTACGCGGTGGCGGCCGCTTTGCTCGCGCACGGTGTCGACGTCCTGGTCGAGAAGCCCATCACCGCCACGCTCGACGAGGGCCGGCGGCTCGTCGAGCTGGCCTCGGCACAGGCGCGCATCCTGCAGGTCGGTCACCTGGAGCGCTTCAACCCCGCCATCCGCTCGCTCGGCGGCATCCTGACCGAGCCGCGCTTCATCGAGTGCCATCGCCTGGCGCCGTTCACCGAGCGCGGCACCGAGGTCGACGTCATCCTCGACCTGATGATCCACGACCTCGACGTGATCCTCAGCGTGGTGCACTCGCCGCTCGAGCGCCTGGAGGCCGTCGGGGTGCCGGTGCTGTCGGAAACTGCCGACATCGCCAACGCGCGCCTGCGCTTCGCCAGCGGCGCGATCGCCAACGTGACCGCCAGCCGCGTGGCGATGAAGCGCGAGCGCAAGATCCGCTTCTTCCAGGCGGATACCTACGTCTCGGTGGATTACGGCGATCGCTCCATCCGCACCTATCGCCGCATTCCCGGCACCAACGGCGCGCTGCCGACCATCGACGTCAGCGCCCAGCACTTCAGCGACGCCGACCCGCTGTTCGACGAGATCGAGGCGTTCGTGCACGCCGTGCGCACGCGCCAGACGCCGCTGGTCGACGGCGTCACCGCGGTGCGCGCCATGGAAGTCGCCGAGCGCATTCGCGCCGCGCTGGAGACCGCATGAGCGAGCCGCTGCGCGTGCTGCTGGTGGCGGGCGAAGCGTCGGGCGACCTGCACGGCGCGGCGTTGGTGCGCGCCCTGCGCCAGCGCGTCCCGGCGCTGGATGTGGCCGGCGTCGGCGGGGCGCGGCTGCGCGCCGCCGGCATGCGCGTGCTGATCGACACCGAGCACGTCGCCACCATGGGGTTCGTCGAGACCTTCGGCACGCTTGGGCGCCTGCTGCGCGCCTACCGCCGCCTACTGCGCTTCCTCGACGAGGAGCGGCCGCAGCTGGTCGTGCTGATCGACTATCCGGAGTTCAACTTGCGACTGGCCCGGCAGGCCAAGCGGCGCGGCATTCCGGTCTTCTACTTCATTGCCCCGCAGGTATGGGCGTGGCGCCGCGGCCGCGTCCGCACCATTGCCGAACGGGTCGACAAGCTCGGCGTGGTCTTTCCGTTCGAGCCCGACCTCTACAACAACGGCCGCCCGCTGGCGGAGTTCATCGGCCATCCGCTGCTCGACGTCGTGCGCGCGACCCGCCCGCCGGCGGAGACGCGTGCCCGCTACGGCCTCGACCCGGCGCGTCCGGTGCTCGCTCTGCTGCCCGGCAGCCGCAAGAAGGAAGTGCGTTATCTGTGCCGGCCGATGTGTGAAGCCGCGGCACTGCTGGCGCGCGACGGGTGGCAGCCGGTGATCGCGCTGGCCGAAGCGCTCGCGCCCGACGATCTGCGCGCCGCGCTCGGCGGCGCGATCGAGCTGCCGATCGCGCACGGCGATACCTACGACGTGGTCGCGGCCGCCGACGCCGCAATCGTCGCCTCGGGCACGGCGACCCTGGAGACGGCACTGCTCGGCTGCCCGATGGTGATCGTCTATCGGATGGCGCCGCTGACCTATTGGATTGCGCGCCGGCTGGTCGACGTGCAGTGGATCGGCATGCCCAACATCATCCTGCAGCGCTCCGTCTTCCCCGAGCTGGTGCAGTCGGACGCGACGCCGACCGCGATGGCGCATGCGGTCCGTCAGGTGCACGCCCGCCGCGCCGAGATGGCGGACGCACTCGAGCAACTGCGCGCTCGCCTCGGTGCGCCCGGCGCGGCTGAACGGGCGGCGGATCTGGCGCTGACGCTCGTGCAGTGAGGCGTACGGAGAGCTAGGCTGTGTCGTTCGGAATGGTCGTTGTCCGTTGTCCGTTGTCCGTACGGATGGCTGGGAACGGACAACGGACAACGGATAACGGATAACGGACAACGTCCCGCATGGATCGCACGCTCTACCGCCGCATGCTCGGCTACCTGCGCCCGTACGTGTGGCCGTACTTCATCGCCGCCATGGTGTGCATGGTGCTGTTCGGGTCGACCAACGGCGTGATGCCCTTCCTGGTGCGCTTCATCTTCGACGACATCTTCACGGGCAAGAACGCGGCGGTGCTCCAGATGCTGCCGTTCGCCATCATCGCCGTCTTCGTCTTTCGCGGCGTGTGCGGGTTCGGCAGCTCGTATCTGACCGAATACGTGAGCAACCTGGTCATCAACGATCTGCGCAACGACCTCAACGCGCACATCCAGGACCTGTCGCTCAGCTTCTTCAATCGCAACCCCACCGGCACCGTGTTGTCGCGCGTCACCAGCGACGTGTACGTCGTCGGCAACTCGCTGACCGGTTCGGTGGCCTCGGTGCTCAAGGACGGCGTGTCGCTGATCGTGCTGGTGGTCGTCGCCTTCTATCAGGACTGGATGCTGGCCCTGATCGCGATGGTCGTTTTTCCTGCCTCGGTGCTGCCGATGGTGCGCATGTCGCGGCGCATGCGGCGCTACGCGCGCAGCCTCCAGGGGTCGCTCGGCGTGCTCACCGCGCTGCTGCAGGAGACCGTGCAGGGCAACCGCGTCGTCAAAGCCTTCGGCATGGAGGCGTACGAAAAGCGCCGCTTCGCGGCCGAGAACCTGGGCCTCTTTCGCCTGGCGGTGCGGGTGGCGCGCATCCGCGCCTTCGTCACGCCGATGATGGAGGTCCTCGCCGCCTTCGGCATCGCCGGCGTGGTCTGGTACGGCGGCTACAGCGTCATCGTCGGCGGCCGCACGCAGGGCTCGTTCCTCGCCTTCCTCACCGCACTGTTTCTGCTCTACGACCCCTTCAAGGGCCTCGGCCGAACCAATGGCCAGATCCAACAGGGGCTGGCGGCGGCCGACCGCGTCTTCGAGCTGCTCGATACCAAGTCCGACGTCGTCGACCGGAGCGATGCGCGGACGCTCGGTGCGATCAGCGACGGCATCGCCTATGAGCACGTCACCTTCCGCTATCAGGCCGAGCCGGTGCTGCAGGACGTGAACCTCCGCATCAAGCGCGGCGAGGTCGTGGCGCTGGTCGGCCCCAGCGGTGGCGGCAAGAGCACGCTGGCGGATCTGTTGTTGCGCTTCTATGACGTCAGCGCCGGGGCGATCCGCATCGACGGGACCGACATCCGCGACGTCACGCAGGCGAGTCTGCGGGCGCAGATGGCGCTGGTCACGCAGCACACCTTCCTCTTCAACGATTCGGTGAAGAGCAACATCGCCTACGGCTCGACCGAGCAGCAGTCGATGGAGGCGATCATCGCCGCCGCCAAGGCCGCCAACGCGCACGACTTCATCATGGAGTTGCCCGACGGCTACGACACCATGATCGGCGAGCTCGGCCTGCGCTTGTCGGGCGGCCAGCGTCAGCGGCTGGCCATCGCACGCGCCTTGCTGAAGAACGCGCCCATCCTGGTGCTCGACGAAGCGACCTCGGCGCTGGACAACGAGTCCGAGCGCCTCGTGCAGCAAGCGCTCGACACGTTGATGCACGGGCGCACGACGTTGGTGATCGCGCATCGACTGTCGACCATCCGCAACGCCGACCGCATCATCGTCCTGGTGCGCGGGCGGATCGTCGAACAGGGTACGCACGAGGAGCTGCTGGCGATGAACGGCGACTACCGCAAGCTGCACGACCTGCAGTTCGTGGATCCGACCGAGACCGTATGGCAGCAGTGACCGAACCCGATCTCGAACCCGAAATGACGATAGATCCCCCTCAAACGCCCGCGACCGCTGCGCCAGTGAACCGGTCGGATCGAGTTCATCCGGGACCGGGGTCGGGATCGGGTTCGGGCTCGCGAGGAGCTGGAACGAGCCCGGGGAAGAAACAGCCCTGGTGGAAGCCCTACCGTAAGCGGCTCGCTGGCCTAGCTCCGCCGCTCCTGCGCGTGCTCTTGCGCCTCCTGCGCTGGACGTTGCGCGTCGAGTACATCGGGGCCGACGCGCTGCGCGACCGTTGGGCGCGCGGCGAGCAGGCGATCATCTCCTTTTGGCACAATCGGCTGCTGATGCTGCCGGTGGTCGCCGACGGCCGACCGGTCTGCATCATGGTGAGCCGCCATCGCGACGGCGAGATCGCCACCAACCTGCTCGGCGCCTGGGGCGTGACGACGGTGCGCGGCTCGGCGTCGCGCGGCGCGGTGACCGGCTTTCTCCGGCTCGTCGATGCCTATCGTCACGGCCACAATCTCGCCGTGCTGCCGGATGGGCCGCGCGGCCCGCGCTACGTCGCCAAGCCGGGCGTCGTGCATCTCGCCAAGGCCGTCGGCGGACCGATCTACCCGATGGCGTACGCGGCCACCCGCGCCTGGCGACTGCGCAGCTGGGATCGGCTGATCGTCCCGCTGCCGTTCGCGCGCGTGCTGATCGAGGTCGGCGAGCCCCTGGCCGTTCCGCCGCATGCCAGCGCCGAGCAGCTCGAGGACTGCCGCAGCGAGCTCGAACGGCGGTTGGCCGCGCTCACCGAAGACGTCGACACCAGAGTGGCCGCATGAACGAGCGTGTGCCGCGCTTTGCGGCGGCCGACGTGTCGCTGCCGATCCCGCGTCCGCCGTCGCGCGCCGTGGCGCAGCTGGCGTATCTCGGCTACGACGCCGTCGGCGGCCTGGCCGCGTTGCTCGCGCTCCCGGCGCTGCCGTGGCTGGTGAAACGCGGCTATCGCGAAGGGGCCGCCGAACGGCTGGGACGCATTCCGGAAACGGCGCGGCATCTGTCCGCGCCACCCGTGTGGGTGCACTGCGCGTCGGTCGGCGAGGTGCGCTCCGCCGCGCCGCTGCTGGCGCGCTTGCGCCAGCGCGTTCCCCAGCGGCCGCTGGTGCTGTCGACCACGACGCTCGCCGGGCGCGCCGTCGCGCGAGCCGATTTCGACGTGGACGTCGCCACGTTGCTGCCGGTCGACGCGCTGCGTATCGTCGACCGCGTCTTCCGCCGCGTGCGCCCGCGCGTGGTGATCCTGGTCGAGACCGAGCTGTGGCCCGGCGTCTTGCGCGCCGCCGATCGCGTCGGCGCCGCGATCGCCATGGTGAGCGGCCGCCTGTCGGCGCGCGCCCTCGAGCGCTACCGCTGGGCCGGCCCGCTGTTCCCCGCCGCGCTGTCGCGCATCGCCGCCTTCGGCATGCAAACCGATGCCGATGCCGAGCGCATCGTCGCGCTCGGGGCGCCGATCGAACGCGTGCGCGTCACCGGCACGCTGAAGGCGAGCGCGGCGCCGCCCGATCCGGCACCGCCGCCGCTTGCGGGACTGGAGGGGCGCCGGGTGCTGCTCGCCGCCAGCACGCAGCCTGGCGAAGAGGAGCTCGTGCTGCGGGCCTTCGCCGTGTTGCGGCGTGTCTATCGCGACGCATTGCTGCTCATTGCGCCGCGCCGGCCCGAGCGCTTCGACGCCGTCGCCGCGCTGGTGGCCGCCACCGGCTTGTCCTTCCGGCGCCGAACGGCGTTGACCGACTCGGTTGGCACGGACGTGCAGGTGCTGGTGCTCGACACGCTCGGCGAGCTGGTGCGCTTCCTGCCACTTGCGTGGGTGACGTTTGTCGGCGGCACTGTCGCACCGCTCGGCGGGCACAACGTGCTCGAGCCGGCGAACTACGGTAAGCCGGTCGCCTTCGGCCCGCACACCGAGAAGGTCGCCGATGCAGCGGCGGCGCTGTGCGCCGCCGGCGGCGGGGTGGTGGTGCGCACGGCCAGCGAGCTGGCGGAATACTGGGATGGGTTGCTGGCGCAGCGCGCGGCCGCCGCTGCGGCCGGCGCGCGTGCGCGTGCCGTGGCCGCGACGCGCAGCGACGCCCTCGAGCACACCTGGGCGATGCTGGCGCCGTTGCTCGGCGTGAGCGTATGAGCCTGAGCGAGCGCGTGCGCGATACCGTGTGGCCGCGGCGCGGCGTCGCCGGCCGCCTCGGCTATCTCGCCCTGCGTCCGTTGAGTGGCATCTTCGGCCTTGGCGTCGGTCTGCGTGGGCTCGGGTACCGGACCGGCATGCTGCGCACCCGGCAGGCGCCGATACCGGTCGTCAGCGTCGGCAACCTCGCGGTCGGCGGCACCGGCAAGACGCCGGTGACGCTGTGGCTGGCGCGCAACCTGTCGGCGCGCGGCGTGCACACCGGCATCCTGTCGCGCGGGTACGGCGGCACGGCGCGCGGCGTGACCATCGTGTCGCGGGGCGACGGCCCGCTCGTCGGGCCGGAGCTGGTCGGCGATGAGCCGGTCATGCTGGCGAAGAGCTTCGCCGGACCGGTCCTCACGTCGGCACGACGCATCGACGGCGCCGCAGCGGCGGCCGAGCTCGGCTGCGCGGCGATCGTGCTCGACGACGGGTTTCAGCATCGCGCCATCGCGCGCGCCTTCGACCTGGTGCTGATGGATGGGCGGCGCGGCCCCCTGCTGCCGGCGGGGCCGCTACGCGAGCCGCTGGCCGCACTGCAGCGCGCCGATGCGGTCGTGCTGGTCGACCACGAGGACGGCGACAGCCCCGCGCCGCCGCCGCCGGCGCTGACGCGTCCGACGTTTCACATGCGGCTCGATGCCGTCGCGCTGGTCGAGTCGATCGAACGCCGCTGGCGCGAGCAGCCCATCGGCCAGCTCGGCAACCGGCGCGTCGTCGCCGTCACCGGGGTGGCGCGGCCGGAGGGTTTCTACGCCATGCTGCGGCGTTGGGACGCCGTCATTCACGAGGTGTTCGAGTATCCCGATCACCACCGCTACACGGCCGAGGACTGGCAGCAGATCGCCCGCTGTGGGCACGCCGCCGACCTGATCGTCACGACGGAGAAGGACCTCGTGAAGCTGGAAGCCTTCCCCTTTGCAACCGGCAAGCTGGTTGCGCTACGCATAGCGCCGGAGGTCGAGCGGGCGGAGCAACTGCTCGCCGCCATCCTCGCCGCAATCGGGATGGGTCCTGACCCCAGCCTGACGACATGACGACAATCCACAGCCCGACCGACGGCGCACCGATTGTGTGAAATTCGGCAACCGTGATTGACCGGCCCCTTCCGGGGGGAGGAGAAGCGCAATGGCCATCAGCAAAGAGCTGCTCGAAATTCTCGCGTGCCCCAAGTGCAAGGGCGACGTGCACCTGACCCCCGCGCAAGACGGCCTCGTGTGCGAGAGCTGCAAGCTGCTCTACCCGATCAAGGACGATATTCCCGTCATGCTGATCGACGAGGCGGTTCGGCTACAGTCCTGACCGAGCCCGACCCCGAATCCGATCCCGATCCCGGATGAATCCGAACCGGCTGATTGGGCGGAATCGCTCCCGGGGCGTCTGATCCGTTTCATCCGGGATCGGGATCGGGTTCGGGATCGGGCTCACACGATTCCCCGCCCTGCGAGCCGCGTCATTGGTCCGCCACCGCATTTCGCCTGGTTTCGACTACATGTCCGACGGCCGGCTGCGCGTGCTCTTCCGCGCCGACGCGCCGGAGCTGGTCGCGCTGCTGCGCCGCTGGGCATCCGGCACGCTGCCGCCGGCGCGCGCGCTGCTCGGCGGGCGCGGCGGCATCGGTGCGTTTCAGGTGCGCCCTGATCTCACCGTCGTGATGCGCCCCTATCGCCGCGGCGGCCTGGTGAGCCGACTGAACCAATCGCGCTACTTCGGCGTGCGCCCGCGCCCGTTTCGCGAGCTGCGCGCCAGCGAAGCGCTGCGCGCCGCCGGCGTGGCGACGCCCGAGGTGTTCGCGGCGGCGGTGTTGTGGGATGCGCCGGGCTGCTACCGCGGCGCGATCGCCACGCATGAAGTGCCGGGGGCGATCAACCTCTGGCACTATCTCCAGCAGGCTCCGGCGGCCGATCGCGGCCCTGCCTGCGTCGCCGCCGCGGCTGTGACCCGCCGCATGCACGATGCCGGTGCCGTGCACCCCGACCTCAACCTGCAGAACTACCTCGTCCGCCGCACGCCGTCCGGCTTGGAGGCGTGGGTCATCGACCTCGATCGCGTCCGGTTCACCCGCGTCACGCCGGCCCTGCGCCGCACCGCCTTTGCCCGCATCTGCCGCTCGATCCGCAAGCTCGACCCCGAAGCCGCCGTGATGACGTTGGCGTGCGTCGAGGCATTCAGAGCGGTGGCCGAGGACAAGAGCTCGGGCACAAGTTAACGATCCCGATCCCGTACCCGATCCCGAATAAGATATCTGCGGCGCCGGCCTCGGTGAGCCGCACCGGGATCGGGTTCGGGATCGGGTTCGGGCACGGGCATCACCCGGGCGGCTTGCGGACGCGCAGCACTGTCGTGCGGGATGTGAGCATTCCCCATCCGCCGATGGCTTTCAGCAGCGCGCGGTTCTCTTCGTACACGCCCGGCCATTTGCGTCGCAGCCTGCGCCGCTGTGCGATTGCCGCCAGCCACAGCGCCGGAGCGAGCAGAGTGGTGAACAGCGCTCCGGAGGTCTTGGTCCGGTCGGGGTGGAAGCTGAGATCGATGAGGCCGGCGCGCAGCGCCGCGACAGCGAGAAAATACGGGCCGATCGGATGAATGTGCCCGCTCAGGTGGCGCACGTCGGCGGCGCCGAGCGGCAGCGGGTCGAACAGCAGCGGAAAGCCCTGCAGCAGGGTGCGCACGCGCGAGTTGGCGTTCAGGGTGTTGGGAGTGGTGACGACGATGATGGCGCCGGGCTTGGCGATGCGCGCCAGCTCGCGCAGGAATTCGAACTGGTTTTCGACGTGCTCGACCACTTCGATGCTGACCACGGCGTCGAACGCGGCATCGGCGTACGGCAGGCGTCCGTCCGCGCCGATCGGCGCGCAGCGCACGGGCCCGTAGGCAAATCCGTCGGGCACCAGGTCACAAGCCGCGATGTGGCGGCTGGGGTCGAGCCCCCGTCCGCTCAAGGCTTCGCCGAGCGCCTGCGAGAAATAGCCGTTCCCGGCCCCGACGTCGGCGATGCGCGCGCGCGACCAGTCAAGCCCCTCGAGCAATCCGAGCACGCGAGCGGTTGTGGCCGAGTGCGAGAGCGGTGCGATGTGCGCGGGTGGAACCACAGATGAACACAGATCAACACAGATGCACGCCGAGAAGACAAGCGGCGGTCGGCTCGCGCTGTGCAAACCCGACAGAGCCGTCTGGCGCCGAAACGGACTCATCTGTGTTCATCCGTGTTCATCTGTGGTTTGGCTTTCCGAACAACGGCCGGCGGGATGTCCGAACTGCGCGACGCGGAGGTCACGATCCTCATTCCCCACTACCAGACCCTCGACGCCATCCGCCTGTGTCTGCGCTCGATCCGCAGGTACACTGCGCCCCCGTATCGCGTGCTGGTGCTGGACAACGGCTCCGCCGATGACTCGATCGCCTACCTGCGGCAGCTCGGCTGGATCGAGTGCGTCAGCACCGGCGTCGACAACGACCTCATCTCGGCACAGGCGGCGGCGCTCAACCTCGGCGCCGCTCGCGTGCGGACGCCGCACTTCGTCGTCATCCACTCCGACACCTACGTCCACCGCGCCGGCTGGCTGGCCTTCCTGCTGACCTGGCTGCGCGCCGGTCGCTACGCCGCGGTCGGCACGCGCCATCAGACCATTCGCGCCTACGATTCGGCGTGGCTCGCGCGCCTGGCGGCGCGCGGCGCCGGGCTTGTCGATCGCGTCGCGCCGCGCGCCACCACCGCCGGCGTGCCGTGGCTGCGCTCCTGCCTGACGCTCTATCGCACCGACTGCTTTCGCGCCGCCGGTTGCCGCTTCGCCAGTGACGGCAGGGAGGACGCCACGCACGCCGCCACGGCGGCGTTGGTGGCGTGTGGACAGCGCGTGCTGGCGCTGCCCGATCGCGCCGTCGGCTACTACGTGTTCCACAAGGGCGACACGACCCGCATCGCCAACCGGTTCTATGCCGACGACGACCGCGAGTTCGGCGAGCGCATCGAGCGCCACCACCGCCACCTGAACCGCTTTCACGCGCGCGCTGCGACGCGGGACATCCTGCGCGACGCGTCGCTCGACCACTGATGAGCGCTCCGGCCGCTCCTGCGCTGCGCATCGCCCACCTCGACCCCGAACGCGGCTTCTCGGGCGGCGAGGTGCAGGTGCTGCTTCTGATCGAGGGCCTGGCGGCGCGCGGCCACGAGAATGTGTTGCTGTGTCGCCCGCGCGGGCCGCTCGCGCTCGAGGCGGCGCGTCGCGAGATTCCCACCGCCGCGGTCGCAACGCACGGCGATCTCGATGCCTTTGCCGTCTGGCGCATCGCGCGCGGACTGCGCACCGCCCGCCCCGATGTCGTGCATCTGCACACCGGCCGCGCCGCGTGGCTGGGCGGACTGGCGGCGCGGCTCGCCGGCGTGCCGGCGATCGTGACCCGCCGCCAGGACCGGCCGGTGCGGCGCGGCTGGCGCACGCGTCTGATCTATGAGCAGCTCAGCCGCCGCACCGTCGCCATCTCGCCGGGCGTCGCCGCGTGCCTGGTCGCGGGTGGCGTGCCGCCGGAGCGCATTGCGCTGGTGCCGAGCGCCGTCGATCGCGCGCGCTTGCGCGCGCATGCCAATCGCGCCGCCGTGCGCGCGGCGGCAGGTGTCGGTGCGGACGAGCTCGTCCTGCTGGCCCTGTCCGCACTCGTGCATCGCAAGGGGCTCGATGTGCTGCTGGACGCCATCGCGGCGCTGGCGCGCAGCCGCCTGCAGCCGCGGGTGTGGATCGCCGGGAACGGCCCCCAGCGCACCGTGCTCACCGATCAGGCGCAGCGCCTCGGGCTCACTGATCAGGTGCGCTTCCTCGGCCGCAGGGAAGACGTCGGCGATTTGCTTGCGGCGTGCGACATCGCCGTCCTGCCGTCGCGACGCGAAGGCCTCGGCGTCGCCGCGCTCGAAGCCATGGCGGCGGCGCGGCCGGTGGTGGCGAGCGCAGTCGGCGGTCTCGCCGATGCGGTCATCGACGGGCGCACCGGCCTCCTCGTGCCCCCCGAGGATGCGGCCGCGCTGGGCGCCGCGCTCGAGCGGCTGCTGCGCGACCCCGCGCTGCGCGCCCATCTCGGAGCTGCCGGCCCGGCGCGTATCGCGGAGGGTTTCCTGCCCGAGCAGATGGTCGAGTCGTACGAGCGATTGTACCGAGAAATCCTGGGGATGGATTAGGTCTATTTCATCGGGCACGGGCACGGGCACGAGTGGAGCCTGATCTATTTCTGATTCCGATCCCGATTCCGATTCCGACTCCGACCCCGATCCCGATTCCGATCCCGATCCCGATCCGGGATGAGATGAAGATCGGGGCGGGGAGGATCAATTCTATTCGGGGTCGGGATCGGGATCGGGTTCGGGGTCGTGGGGATTTGGTGGGGCGGGCGAGCTTTGTCCTGGAGCAACCCACACCAGCAACAACCGGTCTCTGCCTTCCGGCCCGGTTCCCTCGCTGCGAGAGAGAACCGTCAGTCGGGCACGCTCGGCGGTCGGCAACCGATTCAGCTCGTAGTCGGGCAGGATCAGCCACGCAGGGCTTTCCGGTAGGCGGTCGACGACCGGGATCGTGCGGCGGGCGTAGAACACGGCGCCGTAGTCGAACTTCTTGTAGAAGAAGAGTCGGTCGCTGTCGCCGGCGACGCGTTGTGTCTCGGCCATGAAGGGCTTGTACGAGCGGTCGCGCGCCAGGCGCGGGGTGAAGGCGTCGTTGACCACCGCGGCGGTGGCAGTGACGCCGAGCACCAGTGCGGCGAACACCAGCGCCCACTGCATGCGGCGCGCGCCGGCAGACAACAACCAGGCGCTGGCGGCGAGCGTCGCGGCCCAGGCCAGCGCCGCCGGCCAGTGCGTGCTCACCACCTCGCGCACGAGCGGAATGTTCATCTGATCCTTGCGGTGCAATAGCGGCCGGATCGATTCGAGCGGGTCGAGGCCGATCGCCTGTGCCAGCAGCGTCAGCAGCACGATCCCGGCGAGTGCGGCAGTGACGCCCACTGCCGCATAGAGCAGCCAGCGGAGCGGTGCGCTGAGCGTGTCGCGCGCGCGCTGCAGACGGCTCCACCAGGCGCCGAGCGCCACCGCGGCCCCCGGATACGCGGCGACGATGTAGCCGGCGCGCTTGCTGGCGGCGGCGGTGTAGAAGGCGAGCACGACCGCAATCCACAGCAGCGGCAGATCGTACGGTCGGCGCGCCGGCTGGCGGCGGATCTGCACCAGATAGATGGCGAGCGGGATCAGAAACAGGCTCCACGGAATGAAGCCCATGATCAGCGCATTGAGGTAGTAGTAGATCGGGTGGGATTCGTTCGCGGTCGCCTCGCCGGTGCCGAGGAAGTGAATGATGTTCTCGCGCATGATCTGCTTGCGGACGAACGGCATGCCGCCGGTGGCAATGGCGGCGACGTACCAAGCGGCCGGGATCGCCACCGCCAGCGCTAGGCCGGGGATCACCTTCAGATCGCGCAGCCGACGCAGCTCGCCGCGCAGCCCCAGATAGACGAGCGCCACGAGCATCGGCAGCGCCAGGCCTACCGGCCCCTTGGCCAGCGCTGCCAGCCCCATCGAGATGTAGAAGGTCCACAGCATGAGGGGCGGCGGGATCGGGCTGGCGACCGCGCGGTCGAACGCCATCCAGGCGGCCGTCAGGCAGGCGGTGAGCGTCATGTCGACGCGCGCCCAACGCGCGTAGCGGATGAAGTCGATGCTGGTGGCGAGGATAAACCCGCCGAACAAGCCCGCCGCGACGTCCCACCGCCGCGCGCCGAACCACACCACCGCGAGCACGGTGAGCGCGGCCAGCACCGCGGACGGCAGGCGGACGCCCCACTCGTCGACGCGGCCGATGGCGAGCGCCGTCGCGGCGGCAAGCCAGTGGTAGAGCGGCGGCTTGGACGGCAGCTCGGTGCCGTTGCGCAGCGGCAGGATCCAATTGGCGTGGTCGAATGCATCGGCCACCTGCATTGCTTCCCGCGGCTCACCGACGCTGAACAGCGGCACGCTACCGAGATCGGCAAAGAACAGCACGCCCATCACCGCGAGCAGCGCGATCAGCCCGGCGACGGCAGCCAGTCGAGACATGCGCCGCTGCACTAGCCCGGATCGGATGGGAGGTCGAGCCCGTGGCTGTCAGCCGTCAGCTGTCAGCCGTCAGCTCTCAGCTGTCAGCTCTCAGCTCTGAGCCGTCGGGTATCAAGCGCGGCGCTCCGGCTGACAGCTGACGGCTGACAACTGACAGCTCCCAGCCACCACCGGCTTGACCCGTGCAGTGCGAGCGGCAACGCTGCAGCGCCGATGCCCGCGCACGATCCGATCCCGGTGAGCGCCTGCGTGATCACCCTGAACGAGGCCGACCGCATCGACGCCTGCCTGCGCTCGCTCGCCTGGTGCGAGGAGATCCTCGTGGTCGACTCCCACTCGACGGATGCGACGCGCGACCGCGCCGCGGCCCTGGGCGCGCGCGTCATCGAGCGCGATTGGCCAGGACACGCAGCGCAGAAGGAGTTCGCCGTGCGCGCCGCGGCGCACGATTGGGTGCTGTGCATCGACGCCGATGAGCGCCTCTCCGATGCGCTGCGCGAGGAGATCGCCGCCCTGCGCGCCGACGGCATAGGCAGCGTGGCCGGCTGGTCGATGCCGCGCCGCAGCGCTTACCTCGGACGCTGGATCCGTCACGGCACCTGGTATCCGGATCGCTCGGTCCGCCTGTTCGACCGCCGGCGCGGGCGCTTCGCCGCCAACCCCGACTACGATCTGCACGAACACGTCGAGGTCGACGGGCCGACCGGCACCCTGCGCGCCGATCTCCTGCACCTTCCGTACCGCTCGTTGAGCGAGCATCTACAGACCATCGATTCGTACACGACCATCATGGCGCGTGGCCTACAGCAGCGCGGCCGGCGCGCGCGCCCGCGCGACCTCGTGCTGCATCCCTGGGCGCGCTTCGCGCAGTTCTATATCCTCAAAGCCGGGTTCCTCGACGGCTGGCGCGGCTTGCTGCTCGCGTACCTCGCCGCACACTACGTGCGCCTCAAGTATGCGAAGCTGCTTGCTCTGCAACGCGGTGAGCCAGAGGCGCCGCCGGGTTCCTGATGGGAGACGTTGTCCGTTGTGCGTTGTCCGTTGTCCGTTCCCCGCCCCACCGGCAACCGCACGGCGGTAACGGCCAGAGCAAACGGACAACGGACAACGGAAAA
>Ga0066388_100001182_pt1 | contig 14292 bp, 13 predicted proteins | sample PanSoiMetaGPlot6_FD_64539 | JGI IMG/M metagenome (GOLD analysis project Ga0066388, IMG submission 64539) | Tropical forest soil microbial communities from Panama analyzed to predict greenhouse gas emissions - Panama Soil - Plot 6 (Hybrid Assembly) | ecosystem: Environmental > Terrestrial >... | reverse complement strand
TCGATGTGGAGGAACTGCTTGGGCTTGACCGCCGAGGTGAGGAAGGCGGGGTCGACTTCCTGGAGCTCGTAGTCGGTCACGAAGTCCGGCATCGGCGGGTTCGCATCGGTCTTGGCCATCGCCCTACGCCTTCGACTTCACGGGACGGCCGAATCGGGACGTGCGCAGAACCTTCCCCTCTTCGTCCACGGGCGCGGGCTTCGGCACGAGGCGCTGCTGCCAGAGGAACCACAGCCGGAGGTTGAGACCGAAGAAGACTCCGTAGATCACCACGACGATGAAGTCGCGCAGCTGCTGGTAGTTGGGCTTGATCGCGTAGGTCTTGAACAGGATCTGGTCGGGTGTCCACCGGAGGTACTTGTCGGAGAACGTGATCCACTCGTGGGGGATGACCGCGTAGGCGAGTGCCATCAGGAAGAACACGCCGACGGCTCCCGCCATCGCCTCGGCCCAGGTCGTCGGGCGGTCCTGGGGGCGCGGATCCCGGGAGACGATCATCGCCAGGGCGAGCGCGACGACACCGAAGATGATCACCCAGAACGTGAGCACTTGGAGGGCGGGGAAGAACCCGCCGATCAGGTAGCTGCCGATCACGAGCACGACGATCAACGGCACGCCCTGCTTGGGCTTCAGGATCTTCTGCTGGAGCGGGGGACGCAGCAGTGCGAACACGAACGCGAGCCCGATGGCCAGGGCGACCAACGCGAAGATGAGCCGGCCGGCCGGGTGCGCCCACCCGAAGTACCAGCGGTCCAGGACGCTCTGCGGAATCAGGTTGGGCATGAGCCCGAGTGCCCTCCCGTCGCACGGCGCCGCGCTCCACGCCGCCGCGGCTCCGAATACGTCGTCGTGTTACCACGCTAGAGGAGGCGTCGGCACATTGGGGACCGGCGGTGCGCGGCCTTGTGAACTTGTGCGAATGCCGCGGGCCGGACGCGCTGTGACACGATTCGGGTGTGGCGGTGAGTGAGCGCTTCGACGTCCTCGTCATCGGCGGGGGCCCGTCCGGCGCTGCCGCCGCGTACTGGCTCGCCGAGCGGGGACGGCGGGTGCTCGTCGTCGAGAAGAAGCGGTTCCCGCGCGAGAAGACGTGCGGTGACGGGCTCACCCCCCGGGCCGTGCGCGAGCTGCACGCCATGGGCCTGGCCGAGCCGCTGGCGGACTCGCTTCGCTACGACGGCCTGCGGTCGATCGCCCACGGCATCACGCTCGAGCTGGCCTGGCCCGATCATCCCGACTTCCCGCCCTACGGCTACGTCATCCGCCGGCGCGACCTGGACGAGATGGTCGCGGGACAGGCGGTCAAGGCCGGCGCCACGCTGTGGCCCGCGGCCGAGGCGACCGAGCCCTTGGTCGAGAACGGGCTCGTCACCGGAGCGGTCGTGCACCGCAAGGAGAGCGGCACCCGGGAGCCGGTGCGCGCGCGCTACCTCGTCGTGGCCGACGGCGCGAACTCCCGGTTCGGCCGGGCGCTGGGCGCGGCACGCGACCGCTCGTACCCGCTCGGGATGGCGGTCCGCGGCTACTTCCGCAGCCCGCACCACGACGATCCGTGGATCGAGAGCCACCTCGACCTCCGCGACCGTGACGGCAACCACCTGCCCGGCTACGGGTGGGTGTTCCCGGTCGGCGACGGCACCGTGAACGTCGGCGTCGGCCTGTTGTCGACGTTCGCGGGCTGGAAGTCCGTGAACACGAGCCACCTGATGGACGCGTTCACCGCGACGGCGCCGTCCCGTTGGGGCATCAGCCCGGAGACGTCCTGCGGTCCACCGACCGGCGGCAAGCTCCCGACCGGCGGCTCGGTGCGCCCGGCGACCGGCCCCACCTGGGTCGTCGTCGGCGACGCCAGCGGCGCGATCAACCCGTTCAACGGCGAGGGCATCGCGTACGCGTACGAGACGGGTCGGCTCGCGGCCGACGCGCTGGAGCTCGCGCTCGCGACGGATGACGGGCTCGCGCTCCGGCGTTACCCGGAACGGCTCGAGGAGCTGTACGGGCTCTACTTCAAGGTTGCTCGCGCGTTCGTGAAGGCGATCGGGAACCCCGCGGTCATGCGTGAGCTCACCCGCGTCGGGATGCGGTCTCGCACGCTCATGGAGTGGGTGTTGCGGATCATGGCCAACCTGCTCCGTCCCGACGAGGTCGGTCCCGCCGAAGCTGCGTACAAGGCGGTGGCCGCGCTCGTCGCAATCGCACCCGAGCCGTAGCTGCAGCTTGAGCCGTCTTCCCGGCACCGCGGTAGCCTGCGCGCGCCAGGCCGCCGCACCGGTGACACGGGAGCGAGATGAACTCCTACCTGCCGATCCTGACGATGATCTGCCTGGTGGTGGTGTTCATCGCAGCGTCGTTCCTGGTCTCGCAGCTGCTCGGTCCGCGCCGGCCGAACCCGGCGAAGCAGGCGCCCTACGAGTCCGGGATCGTGCCCGAGCAGGAGCCGAGCGAGCGGTTCCCTGTGAAGTTCTATCTCGTCGCGATGACGTTCATCGTCCTCGACGTCGAGATCATCTTCCTCTATCCCTTCACGACGATCTTCCGGAACTTCTCGCCGGCCGTGTACGGGCTCTTGATCATGGGTGTGTTCCTGCTCACGCTCCTCGTGCCGTTCGCGTACCTGTTGTCGACGGGCGCGCTCGACTGGGGCCCGATGCGCAAGGCCGTGGGCCGCGTGAGCACCGGCGTGCTCCGGGCGTCGGGGAAGCCGGGAGCCACCGGTCTCGACCCCGCCGCCAAGCGCGAAGAGGAAGCTGCCTGATGGGGCTCGAGCAGGTTCCGTACTCGTTCCTGACGGGACGACTCGAGGATCTCGTCAAGTGGGCGCGGCGCAACTCGGTGTGGCCGGCGACGTTCGGGCTCGCGTGCTGCGCGCTGGAGATGATGGCCACCGGCGCCGCGCACTACGACCTGGCGCGGTACGGGATGGAGGTCTTCCGAGCCAGTCCCCGCCAGGCGGACCTCATGATCGTCGCCGGGCGCGTCAGTCAGAAGATGGCTCCGGTCCTGCGCCAGGTGTACGACCAGATGGTCGAGCCCAAGTGGGTCATCTCGATGGGCGTGTGCGCGAGCACGGGCGGGATGTTCAACAACTACGCGCTCGTCCAGGGTGTCGACCAGGTGGTGCCGGTCGACGTGTACGTGCCCGGCTGCCCACCCGGACCGGAGACGCTCATGTACGGGATCCTCATGCTCCACGGCGAGATCCGCAGCGGCGAGATCATGAAGCGGCGTGCCCGCACCGCCGACGGCGGCGCCGCGATCCACGTCGAGCAGCGCGACGGCACACGGCCCGACTCGTTGGCCACCCGATAGGACGGGTTCCGAGGACTGCGAACGATGCCCGACGACGACGCTCGTGAAGACGGTCACAAGAACGGTGACGCGGACGTAGAAGATAAGGAGAAGAGCGCGCCGACTCCGCCGGACGACGACGTGGCGGCGGCCGTCGTCGAGCGCTTCCCCGGCACCGTGTTCCACCGGTCCCACGGCCAGCCCGTCGTCTACGTCGACCGGGCGGTCTGGGCCGAGATGGGCGAGTTCCTGCGCGACGAGCAGCAGTTCACGCAGTGCATGGACGTCACCGCCGTCGACCATCTCGTCGACGCCGAGCGACTCTCGGTGCCCGGCGTGGACCCGGAGCGCTTCGAGGTGGTGGCGAACCTCCTCTCGCACCCCCGCAACCGCCGCATCCGGGCCATCTGCGAGGTGCCCCCCGGCGACGCGTCGGTGCCGAGCCTGACCGGGACGTATCCGGGCATGAACTTCGCCGAGCGCGAGGTCTACGACATGTTCGGAATCTCGTTCACCGACCACCCCGACCTGGCCCGCATCCTCATGCCGGACGACTGGGCGGGGTACCCCTTGCGCAAGGACGACGCGCCCGGGCGGGTGCCCGTCACGTTCAAGGAAGACCCGAGCCCAAGATGAGCGACACGCGCGACCCCTCCGAGGGCACCGACGCCCGGACGAAGCACGTCTTCATCTCCGATCCGGCCCTGACGCGACTCACCGACGAGGGCTCGCAGGAGCTCGTCGTCACCGGCGGCCCGTGGCCCGAGCCCGACGAGGCCGAGGGTGACACGATGATCATCAACATGGGCCCGCAGCACCCGTCGACGCACGGTGTGCTGCGCGTGATGCTCGAGCTCGACGCCGAGACGGTCGTGCGCGCCAAGCCCGTCATCGGCTACCTGCACACGGGCATGGAGAAGACGGGTGAGGAGCTCACCTACGTGCAGGGGGCGACCAACGTCACGCGGATGGACTACGCGTCGCCGCTCGCGAACGAGCTCGTGTTCTCGATGGCGGTCGAACGCCTCCTCGACATCGACGTTCCTGCACGCGCGTCGTGGATCCGCATGTACCTCGTCGAGCTCAACCGGATGGCGTCACATCTCCTGTTCCAAGCGACCAACGGGCTCGACATGGGCGCGCTCTCGATGATCGTGTACGGCTGGCGCGAACGCGAGGAGACGCTCCGTCTGCTCGAGACGATCACCGGCCTGCGTATGAACAACAACTTCATCCGGCCCGGCGGTGTCGCCGCCGACCTCCCGGACGGCTGGCAGGACGACACCATCGCCGTGTGCGAGACGGTCGAGAAAGGCGTGCGCGAGTACGACGAGCTGCTCACGAACAACCCGATCTGGCGGGAGCGGTTGCAGGGCGTCGGCGTGATCACGACGGAGCAGGCGCTCGCGCTCAGCGCTTCGGGGCCGATCCTCCGCTCGACCGGGTTCCCGTGGGACCTGCGCAAGGCCCAGCCGGTCCTCGCCTACGACGAGGTCGACTTCGACGTGATCTATACCGAGAACGGCGACTGCTTCGACCGGTACCGCATCCGGCTGCTGGAGATCCTCGAGTCGGTCAAGATCGTGCGGCAGTGCGTAGAGAAGATGCCGCCCGGCGACTACCGCGTCCAGGACCGCAAGGTCACGCCGCCGCCGCGGGCCCGCATCGACGAGTCCATGGAGGCGTTGATCCACCACTTCAAGCTGTTCACCGAGGGCTTCAAGGTGCCGGCGGGCGAGACCTACGTGGCCATCGAGTCGCCTCGTGGCGAGATCGGGTGCTACCTCGTCGCCGACGGGACCGGCAAGCCGTGCCGGCTGCACATCCGGGGGCCGTCGTTCTACAACCTGCAGTCGATGACGCCGATGATGGAGGAGCGGCTCATCGCCGACGCCGTCGCGGTGATCTCGAGCGTCGACCCGATCATGGGCGAGGTCGACCGCTGATGGCGTTCACGCCCGAGAACCTCGCCCGCGCCCGTGAGATCGTCGGCCGCTACCCGGTGGCGAAATCGGCGACGCTCCCGCTCCTGCACCTCGCCCAGGACCAGGACGGTTGGGTCCGTCCGGAGGCGATGGAGGAGATCGCCGGTCTCCTCGACCTGACCCCGGCGCAGGTGCTGGGCGTGTGCTCCTTCTACTCCATGTTCAAGCGCGAGCCGGTCGGGCAGCTCGTCGTGACCGTGTGCACGAACGTGTCCTGCCTCGTGAACGGCGGCCCGGAGCTGTTGCGCGCCCTCGAGGACCGGCATCTCGACGACGACGACGTCCACGTCGAGGAGGTCGAGTGCATCGCCGCGTGCGATCTCGCGCCGGTGATGCAGGTGAACTACGACTACCACGGTCCCGTCGACGCCGCGGCCGCGGAGACGATCATCGACGAGTACAAGTCGCGCGCCCGCACGCCGCGCACGATCTCCGGTACCCGGATCGACGCGGGAGCGACCCGCTGATGCCCGAGACGCGGATCGTCACGAAGCGCCTGCGCGACCACGTCGACGACTCGTGGACGATCGAGCGCTACCACGCGACGGGCGGGTACGACGTGTTGCGCAAGGCGCTCGGGATGTCGCCCGAGGCGATCCAGGACGAGCAGGTGAAGGCGTCGGGCCTGCGCGGCCGGGGCGGCGCCGGGTTCGGGACGGGCCAGAAGTGGTCGTTCCTGCCCAAGGACGTGTACCCGCGCTATCTCGCCGTGAACGCGGACGAGGGCGAGCCGTCCACCTTCAAGGACCACATGCTCGTCGAGCGCGACCCGCACCAGCTCATCGAGGGCATCGTGATCTCCGCCTTCGCGGTCGAGTGCCACCTCGCCTTCGTGTACGTGCGGGGTGAGTTTGCGCTCGGCTACGAGCGGCTCAGCCGGGCGATCGAGGAGGCGTACGAGCACGGCTACCTCGGCAAGGACATCCTCGGGTCCGGCTTCGACCTCGACCTGATCCTGCACCGCGGCGCCGGCTGCTACATCGCCGGCGACGAGACGGGGTTGCTGTCGAGCCTCGAGGGCGAGCGGGCGATGCCGCGCATCAAGCCGCCGTTCCCGGCCGTCCAGGGCCTGTTCGCGAAGCCGACGGTCGTGAACAACGTGGAGACCCTGTCGACCGTCCCGCACATCATCGACCGGGGCGGCGACTGGTACGCGAGCCTCGGCGTCGGCCGGTCGACGGGCACGCGGATCTTCTCGGTGTCGGGACACGTCGAGCGGCCGGCCAACTACGAGGTCGAGCTGGGCACGTCGTTCCGTGAGCTCATCGAGGGCCTCGCCGGCGGGGTGCGGGGCGGAAAGGGCATGAAGTTCTTCATCCCCGGCGGCGCCTCGTCGCCGTGGCTGATGCCGCAGCACCTCGACGAGCCCACCGACATGGACCACGTGCAGAACGACCTCAAGTCGATGCTCGGCTCGGGGGCGATCATGGTGTTCGACGAGGACGTCGACCCGCTGCTGGTGGCGTGGCGTCTCCTGAGGTTCTTCGCCCACGAGTCGTGCGGCAAGTGCACGCCGTGCCGCGAGGGCTCGGGCTGGCTGGAGAAGATCCTGTACCGCATGTCTCACGGCCTCGGGCGCCCCGAGGACCTCGACCTCATGCTCGACTTCGGCGACAACATCGTTCCCGGGCTGAACGCCCCGTTCGCGCAGACGACGATCTGCGCGCTCGGGCCCAGCACCATGTCGCCGGTCGTGAGCCTGGATCGCTGGTTCCGCGACGAGATCGCGCAGCGCATGGAGGCCGACGCCCGGCGGCGCACGTCCGTCCCCGTCGCCGCCGCCGGCGGAGGTGGGCGATGACGGACCAGCCGATGAGCCAGTGGCCCTCGGAGTGGGAGTACGTGCTGCCCGTCCGGCCCGGTGCCGACCGGGTCACGATCACGATCGACGGCCGCGAGGTGCAGGTCCCCAACGGCGAGCTGCTGATCCGGGCGGCGCAGGAGCACGGCACCTACATCCCGCGCTTCTGCTGGCACGACCGGATGAAGCCGGTCGGCATGTGCCGCATGTGCCTCGTCGAGGTCGAAGGCCTGCGCGGGCTCCAGATCGCGTGCGCGACGCCCGTGTACGACGGGATGGTCGTGCACACCCAGAAGGACGACGTGCGCAAGGCACAGGACGGCGTCCTCGAGTTCCTGCTCATCAACCACCCGCTCGACTGCCCGGTGTGCGACCGCGGCGGCGAGTGCCCGCTGCAGGACCAGACGCTTGCCTTCGGGCCGGGCGAATCGCGCTACGTCGAGGAGAAGCGGCACTTCGAGAAGCCGATCCCGATCAGCGACCTCGTCCTCCTCGACCGCGAGCGGTGCATCCAGTGCGGGCGCTGCACGCGCTTCGCGGCCGAGATCGCCGGCGACCCGCTCATCGACTTCGGCGGTCGCGGCGAGACCACCGAGGTCATCACGTACCCCGACGACCCCTTCACGTCGTACTTCTCGGGGAACACGGTCCAGATCTGCCCGGTCGGCGCGCTCACCGCCAAGCCGTACCGGTTCGCCGCCCGGCCATGGGACCTCACCACCTCCGAGACGTCGTGCGTCACGTGCGCGGTGCAGTGCCGGGGCGCGGTGCAGTCGTCGTCCAACCGGCTGGTGCGATTGCTCGGCGTCGACTCCGACCCGGTGAACCAGGGCTGGCTGTGCGACAAGGGCCGCTACGGGTACGAGTGGGTGCACGCGGACGACCGCGTGCGCGCGCCGATGGTCCGCAAGGGCGGTGACCTGGTCGAGATGTCGTGGCCGGAGGCGCTCGACGCCGCCGCCGACGGGTTGCGCAAGGTCCTCGACGTGCACGGCCCCGACGGCGTCGCCGTGCTCGGTGGTGGCCGCGGGACGAACGAGGACGCCTACGCCTGGGCCCGGTTCGCCAAGGGCGTCCTCGGCACCGACAACGTCGACGCCCAGCTCGGCGACGGGCTGCCGGCCGACATCGTGCTCGGCCTACCCCGGGCGACGATCGCCGACTGCGACCGCGCCGCCGCCATCGTGCTCCTCGCGCCCGACCTCAAGGAGGAGCTGCCCGTCCTCTTCCTCCGCGTCCGCCGGGCCGCCGAGGAGCTGGGGGTGCCGCTGATCGACGTGGCGTCCTGCGACCACGGGCTCACCCGGTACGCCGACGCCGTCGTCCGCTACGTCCCCGGCGAGGCGCACGAGGTCGTCGCCGACCTCGTGCGTGCCTTCGACGGCGACCGCACCGGCGACGACCAGATCGACCGCGCCGGCGCCGCGTTGGAGGGCCGCGACGGCGACGTGGTGGTGATCCTGGGACGGCCGTCGCTGGCCGAGTCGCCCGACTCCGTCGTACGGGCGACGGCAACGCTGGCGGGGCGAACGGGCACCCGGTTCCTCTCCGCGCTCCGCCGATCGAACGTGCACGGCGCCCTCGACCTCGGGCTCGCACCCGGCTTCCTCCCCGGGCGCGTCACCCTCGACGCGGGACGCCAGCGCTTCGCCGACGCTTGGGGCACGGTGCCCGAGCGCCGCGGCCTCGATGCGGCGGGAATCCTCCAGGCGGCGGTGGACGGGCAGCTGCACGGGCTGGTGCTCCTCGACGCCGACCCGATCGCCGACTTCCCGGACCGCCGCCTCGCCCGCGACGCGCTCGCCAACGTCGACTTCGTGATCGCGTGCGACGCGTTCCTCACCGAGAGCACGCGTGGCGCGAACGCGTTCCTCCCGGTCACCGTGTGGGCCGAGAAGCCCGGCACCGCGTCGAACATCGAGGGCCGGGTGCAACGGCTCTCTCAGCAGGTGTCGCCCGAGGGCCCGGTGATGTCGGACTGGCGGATCGCGGTGGAGCTGGCGGCGCGCTTCGACGCTGACTTCGACCTCGAGACGGTGCCCGAGGTGCTGGACGAGATCGCGCGCCTCGCGCCCGCGTTCACCGGCGTCGACACGCGAGTGCTGGGCCGGGCGCGTGACGGCGTCGTGCTGCCGCTCGGCGACCATGACGACGAGCTCGTCCTCGACGCCGGCGGCGTGCCGCTCACCGACGCGTCGTGGGAGCCCATCCGGCCCGGAACGATCGCCTCGGAGGAGGCGCTCACGTCGCACGTCGGCACGGGGGTGGTCGAGTCCACCGGCACCGGGTCGACGACCACGGTGAAGCCGGGGCTGACCGAGGTCGAGCCTCCGGCGGCGAAGCGAGCCGAGGCCGACGCGCTCGGCAGCGCGGCGCGCGACGCGGTCGCGGCCGGGCCGCCGATGCACCGGTGGGACCGCGAGACCGGTCGCGCGCCCGCGCCGGCTCGTGACGCGTACGCTCTCCGGCTCGTGTCGGGCCGGCAGCTCTACGACGCCGGCCGCGTCAGCGCCGCCTCGCCCTCCCTGGCACCCCTCGCCGAGGGAGCGACGCTGCTCGTCCACCCGAGCGATCGGGACCGGATCGGGATGGCCGACGGCGACACCGTGCAGGCCACCAGCGCACGCGGGTCGGTCGTCCTGCCCGTGCGCGCCGCTCCCGGGATCCCCCGCGGGATCGCGTACCTCACGTTCAACCAGCCCGGCCCGGGTGCTGCCGACCTGATCGACGCGACCGCCGCCGTCACGGACATCCGGCTGGAGACCGTGGGCGCGGGCTCGTGACCTTCGTCGACCCGCTCGTCGGAGGCAACATCGACCTGACGGTCGTGCTGATCGTCATCGGGAAGACCATCGCGACGTTCGCGCTGCTCCTGGTCGCCGTCCTCTTCTACATCTGGTTCCTGCGCAAGGCGATCGCCGACATGCAGAACCGGATCGGCCCGTACAACGCGGGTCCCTTCGGGATCCTCCAGTCCCTCGCCGACGGCATCAAGCTGTTCTTCAAGGAGCAGTCGATCCCGCGCAGCGCCGACCGGCCGGTGTTCCTCATCGCGCCGTACCTGTCGATCCTGCCCGCGTTCCTCGCGTTCAGCATCGTGCCGATCGGCGGCCTCGTGAGCATCGCCGGGCACAAGACGTACCTCCAGCTCGCCGAGCTCCCCGTCGGGGTGCTGTGGCTGCTGGCGATGTCCGGCCTCGGGCTGTACGGCGTCATGCTCGCGGGCTGGTCGTCGGGGTCGAAGTACCCGCTCCTCGGCTCGGTGCGCGCGTCCGCACAGCTCCTCAGCTACGAGGCCGCGTTCAGCCTGGCGATCGTGGGGGTGCTGATCCAGTCGGGCACGCTCTCGACCCGAGGCATCGTCGACGGGCAGGCGTGGACGGGCAACCTCCTCGACGGGCTGGGCGCGTGGTACGTCCGGCCCGCGATCGTCGCGTTCGTCATCTTCCTGATCGCCGCCATCGCCGAGACGAACCACCCGCCCTTCGACCTGGTCGAGGCGGAGCAGGAGCTCGTCGGCGGCTTCCACACCGAGTACACCGGCATCCGCTTCGCGATCTTCTTCCTCGCCGAGTTCATGAACGTGATCACGATGTCGGCGATCGCCGTGACGCTGTTCCTCGGCGGTCCGGAGGGCCCCAGCCTCGGGTTCCTTCCCGCCACCGGCACGATCAACGTGTGGGTGATGCCCGTCTTCTGGTTCATGCTCAAGCTGCTCGTGCTGCTGTACGGCACGGTGCTCATCCGGGCGACGCTGCCGCGCATGCGCTACGACCAGCTGATGGACCTGGGCTGGAAGTACCTCATCGAGGTCGCGTTCCTGTGGCTGATGGTCTCGGCTGTCGTGGTCATCGGGCGTCAGGAGGGCTGGAACCTCTGGATCGTCGTGCCCGCGGCCGCCGCCGGTGCAGTGCTCGTCTATCTAGTGCTGTTCGCGTCGATGGCGAAACCGGGTGACATCGAGATCAGGGACGAGATCCGCTGATGGGAGTGCTCGACTTTCTCCGCGGCTTCACCGTCCCGCTCCGGCAGATCTTCCGCCCGCGCGTCACGGAGTTCTTCCCGAAGGAGAAGCGACGGAAGCCGGAGCGGTTCCACGGCCGGCACGTCCTCAACCGCTACGAGGACGGCATGGAGAAGTGCATCGGGTGCGAGCTGTGCGCCGGCGTCTGCCCGGCCCGATGCATCTACGTCCGCGGCGCCGACAACCCGCCCGACGCCCCGGTCTCGCCCGGCGAGCGGTATGGGTTCGTCTACGAGATCAACTACCTCCGCTGCATCCACTGCGACATGTGCGTCGAGGCGTGCCCGACCGAGGCGATCACCGAGACGAAGCTGTTCGAGTTCTCGTTCACCAATCGCGACGACAGCATCTACACGAAGGACGAGCTCCTCGTCGACGACGCCGGGCGCGCCCGCCGGCAACCGTGGGAGCTGTGGCGCGGCGACGAGGACGACCAGACGAGCGCGTGGATGCGGGCGACATCGCCCTCGGGTGAAGCGGCCTACGAGGGCAAGGTCTCCTGGTCGGCCGAGCTCGGCTACGGGGTCCGGCCCGCCGAGAAGGGCCAGAGCGGGTGACCGTCGAGGCCCTCATCTTCTTCGTCGCCGCCGCCCTCGCCCTCGGCGGCGCCGCCGGAGTGGTCCTGGCGCGCAACCCGGTCCACTGCGCGCTGCTCCTCGTCGTGACGTTGGTGGCCGTGGCGATCTTCTTCCTGCTGCAGGAGGCGCAACTGGTCGCGGCGGTGCAGATCATCGTGTACGCCGGCGCCATCGTCGTGCTGTTCCTCTTCGTGATCATGCTCCTCGGCGTCGACCAGGAGGAGTCGCTCAAGGATCCGATCCCGTACCAGCGGCCCGCCGCCGTCGCCCTGGGCGCGATCCTCCTCGCCGAGATCTTCGTGCTGGCGGGGCGCACGTGGGCGACGGGGGCGTCGTCGACGCGGGGCTCCGTGCACGGCGCCGTCGGCGGACGGGACCTCGGCAACGTCCAGCGCGTCGCCCGTGTCCTGTTCACCGATTTCCTCTGGGCCTTCGAGCTCACCGCCGTCCTGCTCGTGATCGCCGTCGTCGGCGCCGTGGTGCTCGCGCGCCGCAGCGGCCAGCGCGCCCAGCTCGACGAGCACGAGCAGGCCATCGAGGAGCAGATCACCCAGGCGGAGCTGAGCGAGGCGTCCGAGGACGCCGCGTATCTCGGCGACGGTGAGCGCCCATCGGAAGAGCCGCAGGTGACGCCATGAGCGCCGCCGCCCTCGAGATCACGCCCAACTACTACCTGGTGGTCGGCGCCCTGCTGTTCACGATCGGCGCCGTCGGGCTGCTGCTGCGGCGCAACGTGCTCGTGATGTTCATGTGCGTCGAGTTGATGCTCAACGCCGCCAACGTGACGTTCGTGACGTTCTCACGCGCCCTGAACGACATCGGGGGACAGGTGATCGTGTTCTTCACGCTCGTGGTGGCCGCGGCCGAGGTGGCGGTCGGGCTCGCGATCATCGTGGCCATCTTCCGGCGCCGCCGGGGTGCGACCGCCGACGACGTCCACCTGCTGAGGGGCTGACCCGTGGGCGCCCGCGATCTCCTCGATCTCGTCTGGATCGTCCCTGCGCTGCCGGCCCTCGGTGCGGTCGTCCTCCTCCTCTTCGGCCGCCGCATCGGCGAGCCCAAGGCGGGGTGGCTGGCCACGGGATTGATGGCGCTGTCGTTCGCGTGGTCGGTCGTGATGCTGCTCGCCCTGCGCGACATCACGCCGCGCACCCACACCGTGGACCTGTTCACGTGGTTCCCGACGGGCGGGCTCCAGGTGAAGATGGGCTTCCTCGCCGACCCGCTCTCCGTCACCTTCATCCTCTTCGTTACCGGCGTCGGCACCCTGATCCACCTGTACTCGATCGGCTACATGCACGGCGACGAGAACTTCGGGCGCTTCTTCGCGTTCATGAACCTGTTCTGTGCGTCGATGCTGATCCTCGTCCTCGGCTCGAGCTTCCTCGTCACGTTCCTCGGCTGGGAGGGCGTGGGGCTGTGCTCGTACCTGCTGGTGTCGTTCTGGTTCCAGCGCAACTCGGCTGCGGTGGCGGGCAAGAAGGCGTTCGTCACCACGCGCGTCGGTGACGTCGGCTTCATGATCGCCATGTTCCTGATCTTCGACCAGCTCGGATCGCTGAACTACAGCGCCATGAACTCCGGCGCCGGCAAGCTCGCCGCCGGCACCGCCACCGCCATCTCGCTCCTGCTGTTCGCCGGCGCGGTCGGCAAGAGCGCGCAGTTCCCCTTGCACGTCTGGCTGCCCGACGCCATGGAGGGCCCGACACCCGTCTCGGCGCTGATCCACGCGGCGACGATGGTGACGGCGGGAGTGTTCCTCGTCGCCCGCGCCCACCCGTTCTTCGAGGCCAGCGGAGGCTCGGCGCTCACCGTCGTGGCGATCATCGGGGCCGTCACCGCGTTGCTGGCGGCGACGGTTGCGCTCATCCAGGTCGACATCAAACGGGTGCTGGCGTACTCGACCATCAGCCAGCTCGGCTTCATGTTCTTGGGTCTCGGCGTGCGCGCGTACGCCGCTGCCATCTTTCTCGTCATCGCGCATGCGTTCTACAAGGCGACGCTGTTCCTCGGCGCCGGGTCCGTGATCCACGGCAGCGACGACAACCAGGACATGCGGACCATGGGCGGCCTCCGAAAGTACCTGCCGCTCACCGCGCTCGGCTTCATCGTGGCGTGGCTCGCGATCGACGGCGTGCCGCCGTTCGCCGGGTTCTGGTCCAAGGACGAGGTGCTGTCTCGTGCGTACTTCGCCGGTGACTACGGCGTTTGGATCGTGGGCGTCGTAGCCGCCGCGCTGACCGCCTTCTACATGACCCGCACGGTGTGGCTGGTGTTCTACGGCAACGAGCGCTTCTCGGCCGAAGAGGGCGCGGAGCCCCCTCCCGAGGAGTCGCCGTTCGAGTCGCCGACGGTCCCTGCGTTCGTGCCGCCGAAGCCGGCCCGGCTCACGCATCCGCCCCACGAGTCCCCGCCGACCATGACCGTCCCGATCCTGGCGCTGGCGGCGGCGGCGGCCGTCGGCGGCGTGCTCAGCCTGCCGTTCGGCGGTCTGGAGTTCCTCACCGACTGGCTGCACCACCCCACGTTCGAAGGGGTCCCGGAGATCGACGTCACGTCGTTCGTGGCCGCGACCGTCCTCACGGTGATCTCGGTGATCGTCGCCCTCGTCGGCCT
>Ga0066388_100001181_pt1 | contig 14298 bp, 10 predicted proteins | sample PanSoiMetaGPlot6_FD_64539 | JGI IMG/M metagenome (GOLD analysis project Ga0066388, IMG submission 64539) | Tropical forest soil microbial communities from Panama analyzed to predict greenhouse gas emissions - Panama Soil - Plot 6 (Hybrid Assembly) | ecosystem: Environmental > Terrestrial >... | reverse complement strand
TGAAGTCGAAGAGGAGGTCGACGTCGTTGACGCCCTGGTTGTCGGCGTTGAAGGCCACGGCGTAGATGTCGACCGTGCCGCCGTTCTGTGAGCTGACGTTGAACGGCACGGTTTCCATGAAGATGGTCGTGATGGGCATGACGCTCATCGCGGTCGGGGTGGCGGTCGTCTCGCCGCCACCAGTCGGCACGGGCGTCGGCGTGTTGCTGCTCGCTCCTTGCACGGACATGCGGATGGCGATGGATGGGCCGCCGGGCACGACCACCGCGGCGGTCACCAGCGAGGAGCCTCCGTTGACGCCTTCGATGGTTCCGCTCAGATGACCATTGTCATCGCTGGAGCCCTGATCCGGAGTGGCTCTGACCGCGGCGCCATCGGTGATGACGACATGTACGCCCGACGCCGGACCACCGGAGGAGTTCTTCGTGGTCACGCTGAAGGCCGTCCTGTCGCCGACGTTGAGGATCAGCTGATCGACCGAGATGCAGATCTGGTTGGTGCTGTCGCACAGCTGATTCGGCAATGGCGTGGGGTTTCCACCGCTGCTACCACCGCTGCCGCCGCCACCGCCGCCGCCGCAACCGGCAAGCAGCACCATCGACGCGCAGGCGAGTAATCCAACGACCGGTCGGCGCATGTCCATTCCTCCCACCTCCACAGTGTCCGGCCGCTCAGGGGTTCTGGCCGGTACTCCCGCAGTTGTTCGCGTCGAAGAAGCCGGCCACGAGGCCCGTCTTGACGGTGAAGCGTTTGCCGCTCTCGTCGCTGCCCGAGAACGTCACATTCGTCTGCAGCGTCTGCGGAATGATATTCCCCGGTGTCGGATTCCCTTGCATATCGACGCCCGGGCACATCCGATCGCCCTTCGGACCGCTGGCGATGAGCTGCTTGTCGGTGAAGTCGAAGAGCAGAATTTCGACCGCCGTCTGCGTCTGGTTACACGTGCCGAGAATTCCGGCGATGCTGCAGTCGTTGTCGAGGCTGCAATGCTGGGTCGGCGAGTTGCTGCAGCGGCCGCCGATCAGCAACGCCGCGGTGTGCACCGTGCGCGGCGGAATGCCCGACCCCGGAATGCTGACCGTGTACTGGTCGAGCAGGATGTCGGCGAAGCCGTTGTTGACGAACAGCGCGTTGGCACTCGTCTGCGTGAACGCTTCGAACGTCTCGTCGCCGAAGATGCCGCCTTCGCCGAAGTCGCAGATGGTCGGACACACGTCGACCTCGGCGGAGGTGCTGCCGATACTGTCCTGCTGATCGATGCCTTCGCCGCTGAAGGCGATGAACGACATCGTCAGGGCGTCATCGTTGTTCTGTCCGTCGAATCCGCTCGATCCGCATCCCAGGGCTCCCAGGACAAACGTCAGACTCAGGGCACACGTCGACACTCGCGACCACCACATGGTTACCTCCACAGCAAGATCCGATCACGGCGCCGCGGGCGTTTCGCCGACGGCGTGCTCGGTTCGTGACCGGCGTTGACTCAGCGTTGCCTTCCGCTCAGTGCATGCCTCCGGCATGGCGCAGCACCTCTTCGCCGGTCAGATGGTCGAAGCGTGCTCGGCCGATGTCCTCGATGCACACGAACTTGATCTTTCCGCCCGACACCTTCTTGTCCGCCTCCATGGCGACCGCGAGATGTCGACCGATGAGCTCCTCCGGAATCTCCGTCGGCAGTCCGGCGCGCTGCAGCAGCGCGATGATCCGCTCGACGGTCGCGGGCGTGCACCAGCCGCGCTCGCGCGACAGGCGCGCCGCGAATGCCATCCCGATCGCCACTGCCTCGCCGTGCAGCGGGCCGCGGTACTCGGTGAGCATCTCGATGGCGTGTCCGAGGGTGTGGCCGAAGTTGAGGATCGAGCGGTAGTCGCTCTCGCGTTCGTCCTCGGCCACCACGGCGGCCTTGATGGCGCAGTTCTGGCGCACGACCTCGATCAGCAACGTCTCGTCGAGCCCGAGCACCGCCTCGATCCGCTGCTCGAGCAGCTCGAACAGCGACGGCCCGAGGATGGCGGCGTGCTTGATGATCTCCGCCAGGCCGACCTGGACCTGGCGGCGCGGCAGCGTCTTGAGCGTCGCGACGTCGATCCACACCAGGCGCGGCTGATGAAAGGCGCCGATGAGATTCTTGCCGCCGGAATGATTGACCGCGGTCTTGCCGCCGACGCTGGAGTCGACCTGCGCGAGCAGGGTGGTCGGCACCTGCACGAACGGCACGCCGCGCTGAAAGGTGGCGGCCGTGAAGCCGGTGAGATCGCCGATCACGCCGCCGCCCAGCGCGATCAGTGCCGACTCGCGATCGAGCCGCGCGTCGACCAGGCGGTCGTACAGGAAGGTCAGCCAGGCGAGGTTCTTGTGCTCTTCGCCGTCGGGGACCTCGAGCACGGTGACGCTGAACCCGGCCGCCTTGAGCGAACGCTCGACCGCCTCGCGGTAGTACCGCGCAACTGTTGGGTTGGTCACCACCCCGATGCGGCGCCCGAGCTTGAGCGCCTGCAGACGCGCGCCGATCTGGTCGAGCGTGCCGGCGCCGATGTCGATCGGGTAGGAACGCTCGCCCAGATTCACCATGACGGTCGCGGTTGGGGTTACGGGCGTCTCTGGTTGCATACGATCAGCACCTTCCCGCCATGCCGATCTTTTCCCGCAACTGAGCCCGCGAGCCAAGAGGGGCGGGCCGCCGGGCCGGCGTTGTCCGTTGTCCGTCCTCCGTTGTCCGTTCCCCGCCCCACCGTCTGAGAACGGAAAACGGACAACGGGCAAGGGACAACGATCCCCTCGCGTCTGGTCCGCCCCGGAATGCATGCCCGGCTCCACATTCACCTCGCGCTGCGCCTCAGCCGTTCGATCCCGGCACCACGGGGCCGCGCTGTTCCCAGAGCTGCGACGCGTTGGGCAGGTTCTCGGTGGTCGCCGTCTTCAGCACGCGCGGGGTCAGGAACACGAGCAGATCTTCGCGCCGCTTCGCCTTTGACTCCTGCTTGAACAGCCAGCCCAGCACCGGGATGGTGTTGAACCAGGGCACCCCGTTCACGTTGTCGGTAGTGGTGTCGCGGTAGATGCCGCCCAGCACGACCGTCTGGCCATCGCGCACCAGCACGTGGGACGTGGCCTGCCGGGTGATTTCCGTCGGGATGTTGTCGACCGTGCGGGAGAAGTCGGCCTGGCTCGACTTGGCGAACATGTCGAGCAGCACGAAGCCGTCCGACGACACCTGCGGCGTGACCTCGAGCGTGATGCCGGTCTCGATCTTCTCGGTCGCGGTCGTCGCGGTGCCGGCCGTGCCGCCCGCGCCGGTGTTGACGACCGTGCCGGTGGAGGGCAGGCGCACACGCAGGATGGTGAGGCTCTGGATGGTGGCGGCGACGTTGTTGAGCGTCACCACGCGCGGGCGGGAGATGATGCGGCCCTGACCCTTCTGCTCGAGCGCGGTGAGGCGCAGATCGAGCGACTGGGCGCCGTTGAGCGAACCGAGCGCGAGGTCGAGCGCGCTGCCGAGGCCGGGTTTGACGGTGGGAGCCGGGAAATCGACCAGGAACGGCGCGCCGCCACCTAGACCGCCGCCGAGCCCGGAGCCGCCGAAGCCGACAGTGCCGGGAAAGTTCTTCCCGGTGCTGGTGCCGGTCTGCGGGCCGATGTTGGCCTGATAGCCCCATTGCACGCCGAGCTCACGGGCGAAATCGGTGGTGGCCTCGACGATGTTCGACTCGATCAACACCTGCGGGATCTGCACGTCGAGCCGCCTGACCAGCTCGCGCGCGTTGCGGATGCCGCGGTCGATGTCGCGCACGATCAGCGTGTTGGTGAACTCGTCGACCATCACGCTGCCGCGGTTGGTGAGCACGCCTTCTTCCTCGTCGCTGCCGCGCGCGCGTCCGCCGCCGCCGAGGCCGCCGCCCCCGCCATTGCGCGCCGAGCCGTTGATGAGCTCGCCGAGCTTCTTGGCCTTGGCGTAGTTGACCTGGATGTAGGCCACCTGCAGCGGCTCGACGATCTGCGCGGCGCGCTGCGCCTTCTGCAGCTCTTCGCGCTCCTCGCGCAGGCGCCTGACGGTCGAGATGCGCACGACGTTGCCTTCGTGCACGCTCTCGAGGTTCTGCGTCTGCAGGACGATGTCGAGCGCCTGATCCCAGGGGATGTCGTTCAGGCGCAGCGTGATGGTGCCCTTCACGTCGTCGGTGGCGACGATGTTGAGGCCGCTCACGTCGGCCAGCAGGCGGATGACGTTGTGCACGTCGGCGTCCTTGAGGTCGAGCGAGATCGGCTGGCCGAAGTACAGCTTCTTGGCGACGGCGCCGGCGGCCGGCGCGTCCGCGGTGATGACCGGCGACGGCCTGCCGGGCGCCGGAACACTCGCTGTGTGCAACGGCGGCGCGGCGGCCGGCGGCACGGCCACCGGCGCCGGAGCGGGGGCTGCGCCGGGGACGGCGCGCTGGGTGAAGACGATCGATTCGCGCACCGGCGCGGCGCTGCCGCTCGGCTCGCCGAGGAAGGCCACGACGGAGTCGTTGAGGTCGTCGACCGTATAGGTCGGGGCCGTATCGCCCTTGAGCAGCAGCGTCAGGCGGATCTTGCCGGCATCGCTGCCGACCTGCACCTGCTCGATCAGCGGATTCTCGACCGCATACCGCTCGGCGACGATGTTCTGCCCCATCGGGCCGGTCAGCTCGATCAGCAACCGGTTCGGGTTGCTGAGCAACACGTGCGTCACTTCCTTCGGTGGCCGGCTGAGCTTGGCGAACACGCCCTGCTGGCCGTTGTCGTCGATGATCTTGAGCTCGCGGATCAGCAGGACGTTGTTGTCGAGCGAGTTGCCTTCCGCGACGCTGACGTTCGTGACGTCTTCCTTCGACACCACCTGGTTCTGACGAGGCGCCCCTGCGTCGAGCGCCGCCGGTGGCGGGGCGCAGCCCGAGAGGGCAGCCACCGCCAAGGCGACCGGAACACCGCGAAGTACCACACCCAACCCACTTGCCACTCGCTTCATGGTTACTCCTGGCCTGCGCTGGCTTGCCTCGTATCCTTCGGCATCTCGATGACGACTTGATGGACCTGTTCGCGGCCGTAGTAGTCGAGGATGTGCTCCTCGACGACGATGCGCCGCGGTTCGATGGCTTTCACCACCCCGCGCCGGCGGCCGATCGGCGTGCCCGGCGTGATGATGAAGCCCATGCCGGCGTTGTCCTGCAGCATTGCGCGCGGCGGCCGCAGGTTGAGCACCACGCCCGCCAGCTTGAGCTGCGGGAGCTCGTAGCGCTGCAGCGGCGTGAGGATCTCGTTCTCGTTCGTCTCCGGCCGCAGATCGAGCGTGAAGGGCCGGAATGGATCGCGGCCGCGCTGCGCGAGCGCCTGCGCCATGGCCTGGGCCGCGGCGGCGGCCGCCGCTTCGTCGGTCGGCGGATTGGCGCCACCCGCATTGCCGTCCAGCTGCACACCGTCGGCGTTCGGCGCGCCGCCCGCGGCATGCCCGCCGTCGAGCGCGGGCTGCGGGGGCAACGATGCCTGCACCATCGCCGCCGGCGGCGGCACGGCGCCCGGCGCGCTGCCGGCGGGCGGGGAAGCGGGCTGCGTGCCGCCGAACACGGCGCCGATGGTCGACTGGGTGACGCCGCGCGCGGTGCCGGCGATGGCTTTTTGGGTCGCGCCCGCCTCGACCGCCGCGAGCGTCGAATCCATTGCCGTCTGCGCGAACGCGCGCGTCAGGCCGAACAGAATGACGCCGATGCCGACCGCCCGGGAGATCACTTCTTGCCCTCCCTCTTCTCGCGTTCCTTGGCGATGCGCGCCCGCTCCTCCTCGTCGAGGAACCGGAAGGTGGTGGCGGCGCACGAGGTCTGCAGCTTGACCGGATCGCTCTCGATGAGGGTCGGCGCCTTGATGCCGATATCGCTCATGTTGACGATACGGGTGAGATCGGAGACGCGCTGGAAGAACGACTCCACCTGCCAATAGGCGCCGCGCACCAGGATCTCGACCGGCACTTCGGCGTAGAACTCCTGGTAGACCTCCGGCTTCTGCTTGAACTGCTGAATCTCGAGGCCGGCGTCGCGCGCCACTGCGGAAATGCCGCTCAGCAGATCGGGGATCTCCTTGGTGTCGGGCAGCTGCGCGATGGCCTGCTTCAGCGCCGCGTTGAGGTCGGCGACCTCCTGTTTTGCCTGGGCGAGGTTGGCCACCAGGGCGGCCTTGCGATCGCGATCCTCGCGCAGCGAGACGACGGTCTGCTCCTTGTCGGTGATCTCGTCGGTGCGCGGCCAGTAGATGAGATACGCGTAGCCGCCGAAGACGACGAACACGATGGCCACCAGCAGCAGCACGCGCTGCCGCACCGGCATTTCGAGAATGCGATCGAGCAGCTCGTTCATGCTTTGGGCTCCGGCTTCGCGGCTGCCGGCTGCCCGGCTGCGGCCTTGGTGGTCGGCGGCGGTTCCGGCGGTTTGCCGTCGCGGCCGAAGTAGTCGATGGTCGTCTTGACGATGAAGCGCGTGAAGGAGACCGGCGCCTGCCCGCCGCCCGGAGCGGTCTGCGGGCTGGTGCGCGACGTCTCCACCAGGTCGACGCCGTAGAAGTACGGCGAGTCCTGCAACTGGCGCATGAAGCGGGCGATGGTCTCGTTGTCGAGCGCCATGCCGATGAGCGTCGCCTGGCTGTTGGCCTCGCTGAAGTCGATCAGCCACAGGTTGTCGGGCGACGCGGCACTGAGGTCGTCGAGCACGCGCGACGGGCCGATGCGCTTGCGGTTGAGGTCCTCGATGATGCGCAGCTTGGCCTGGACCTCCTTCTTCAGGCGGTCGAGCTCGTGGACCTCGCGCACCTGGGCGTTGAACTGCTGGATGTCCTTGTTGAGCTGCTCGATCTCGCTGTCGAGCGCCGCCAGGCGGCGGCCCTGGATGATGAACGGTACGACCATGATCAGCAGCCCAACCGCGGCGCCGAGGGCGATCAGCGACAGCTGCTGGCGCCGCCCGATGGCGCGTTCGGTTTCCTTCAGGGGTAGGAGATTGAGGCGGATCATTTATCCCCCGGCCGGCGTACCGACAGGCCCAGTGCGACGGCGAACTCCGACGCGCGGCGCCGCAACGCTGCTGCGTCCACCGCCGAACCCATTACGATGTGGCTGAAGGGATCGGTGACCTCGACCGGCGCCTCGACGCGTTCACCGAGCCGTTGCGCCAGCTCGGGCGTCTGCGCCGCACCGCCGCTCAGATAGAGCATGTCGATGCGCTCGTCGGTGGCGGCGGTCCAGAAGAAGCTCAAGGCGTAGTGGATCTCCTCGATCAGGGCGTCGACGGCCGGGGCGAGCGCCATGTTGAGCTGCTCGTGGTCGAAGTTGTTGCCGCCCTTGCCGGTCTTCAGCCGCTCGGCTTCTTCGGCGGAGACGCCGAGGTCGCGCGTCAGCGCTTCGGTGATGTCGCGCCCGCCGACCGGTACGTCGCCGGTGAAGGTGGAGCGTCCGCCCTTGAGGATGTTGATCGAGGAGTAGCGCGCGCCGATGTTGACCAGCGCGACGACCTGATCGGTGACCGGCTCGTAGTTGAGCTCGTAGAGGTTGTCGAGGGCGAAGTAGTCGACGTCGACCACGACCGGCAGCAGTCCCGCGCTGCGCAGCGTCTCGGCGTAGCTGCCGACGATGTCCTTCTTGGCCGCGGCCAGCAGCACTTCCATCTCCTTCGCGTCGGCGCGGGTGTCGATCACCTGGTAGTCCAGGTTCACGTTGTCCAGCTCCTCGGGGATGAAGTTGCCGGCCTCGAACATGATCGTGTGCTCGATCTCCTGCGGGCTCTGCGCCGGCAGCGTGACGCGCTTGATCATGACCGCCGGCCCCGGCACCGCCGTGACCGCCTTCTTGGCGCGGACGCCTTTTGCTTCCAGCAGCGCCTTCACCGCCTCGCCGACGCGATCGGGCTCGGAGACCATGTTGCTCTGGATCGCGGACGGCGGGGTCGGGATCGAACCCCAGTTGAGCAGCTCGAGATGGTTGGTCTCCGTGCGGACCTCGAGCACCTTGATCGAGCTCGAGCCGATGTCGACGGCGACGTAGCTTTCCTGACGGCGGAACGGATTCAGATCGGAGAGCGAAACGGTGAAGAGCCGCTTCACTCGGTCTTGCCACTCAGCGGCCGCAGCCATCTCGCGTCTCCCCGCCTGCGCTCGATGCGCTCTCTGGCATGTCGTCTCGCATTCTCGACCCGTGTCCTACGTCAGAAGGTGAAACCCGCTGCTCAGCGGCTGGCTCGCGATGCTACGCACGACAGATCAGCCCCCGCGGTCCACCCGGTCATCGGGCAGACGGCTAAAGCGAATTCCAGGCCAAGGCACGTGATTGCACAGATGACTCCTCTCTGAGAGGAGCGGCGGCGTATCACCGCACAAATGTTCGTCTTCTGACGACAAAGCGTCGAAAAACGTGACGCTTGCCAAACCACGTGACGCGGCGCCGACCGGCTGGTGTGGCAGTTGGCGTGGAGTGTGGCACGCGACGCGCCGCTGCGGACGCCGATGGGTGATGCGGGATGCCTCGCCTCGGACCGCGGGCGGCACGCCCGCCGCCTCTAGCCCGCCAGCGCAGTGCCAGCGGGCGGACCGCCCGCGGTCCCAGGTGCCGTGGGGCGGAAACCGCGCGCGACCATATAGAGCTCTGCGGAACCCTTGCGCGTGGCCTCGGTGCTGGTGAGCTTGACGGTTTCGAAGCGCCGGCGCGCCGCCGCCACGATCGCGTCGCTGCCAGGTCCGGTGAACAGCTTGAGCAGCAGACGCCCGCCCGGCGCGAGCAGGCGCTCGGCGATGCCGAGCGCTGCCTCGGCCAGCTCCAGTGCGCGCGCCGCATCGCGATCGCGCACGCCGCTCAGCTTCGGAGCCATGTCGGAGAGCAGCACATCGATGCGTCCGCCGCAGGCATTGCGAAGGCGTTCCTGGATACCGGCGTCGAGCGCATCCCCGGCGAAGGTGACCACCGGCGCGCCGAGCGGCTCGATCGGCTGGAGGTCGACACCCACCACCACGCCCGACGGTCCCGTGAGCTGCGCGGCGACCTGCAACCAACCCCCCGGCCACGCGCCGAGGTCGACGACATGGTCGCCGCGTTCGATCAGGCGATAGCGGCGCGCGAGATCGGCCAGCTTGTAGGCTGCCCGCGAGCGGTAGCCCGCCGCCTTGGCGCGGGCGTAGAATGCGTCTTTGCGCCGATATGCCATCGCCGTTCATTGCACTAACCCGTCGCGCCGACGCCGGGAAGCAACCAGCCACCGGACGCGGCGCCGCAGCGTACCGCTCGCTGGCGCCGCTCGCCGCGCTGCTGATTCTCGCGTTCGCCAGCCGAGCCGCGGCCGTCGATCCGCTCAATACGGTGCGCGCCTTCTGCCAGGCGGACGGGCGCGGCGACCGCATCGATTCGCGGCGCTGGGCGGAGGTGGCCGACCTGGTCGCCTGGCCGCTCGAGCCGGCCTGGGATCATCTGTATCTGATACGCGGCTTCGAGCTGGGGACGCCGCAAATGCACGACGGAGGCGTCGACGTGGCGGTGCAGTACACGATCACCGCCGAGGTGCGCAGCAACGTGGTGACCAAGGAGGAACGGGTGGAAACGCGCCTCCTCCAGCTGGTGCGCGATGACGACGGCCTGTGGCGCATCCGCGCCCCGGCTCCGCCGCCCTACGTGTTCGCCAGCGAGGCGGACGAGGACGCGCTTGCCGGCCTGCTCGCGTCGGAGGGCTCGCCGTATCTGAGCAACTCGGCGTTCGCCTGGCGCATGCTGCGCAGCGTCGGCTGGACCATGCCGTATTCCGACACCGCCGCGCTGGCCACGTCCGCCGATTTCACCTCCGAGCGTTCTGCCGAGGTGGGCGACCTCGCCATCTACTACGACGGCGATCAGCCCTATCACGTCGGCCTGGTCGAGTCGGAGGAAGCCATCGTTTCCTCGACGCTGAACGGCGGTATCCGGCGAACGCCCTTCGGCGCGTTCGCCGGCGAGATCCGCTACCGGCGACCGGTGGCCAGTGCCATGGCCACGCAAACTCCGCTGCCGACCGCGCCGCCGCGCCGCGCTCATAAGAAAAGATAGCCGTCCGAGGAGACGTCTCACGTCGAGGGGACTCCTCAAGTGGTGGGTTGGTTGGGCGGCAACGATGTTGACACCGCGCTGCGGGGTTCAACTTTCTCCCCGGCGATCAGCGATTTGATCGCGTGGCTTCGGGCACCGTCTGGAGGGCGGCGCGCCGTCGCCGCCGGGTGGGGCGGGTGCACAAACCCGACCGGGCAGAATGTCGGCTTCAGAGCGGTTTCACCCAACCGCCGTCCCTTGGCGGCGACGGCGCGCCGCCCTCCATCGTTCAAATCTCCGCGGTGCGTCGGTCGATCCGTATCCTCTGTTTAGAGGAATTGTCGCCGACCCCACGGTTCTGATTTGCCTCCCCTTGCAGGGACCAGACTTTCAAGAGGAGCACACACCGTGAGATCGACGGAATCGTTGTGGGGCAGGCGTTGGGCGAAGCGGAGGTTTGGCACCGCGGCGGTCGGGGCCGCGATCGGTATGGCTGGCGTGGGTCTGGTCATGCCAGCGGGCCCGGCTGCGGCGACCATCAATGTCGGTTGCAGCACCGACGAGCTCGTGGCGGCGGTCGAGGCCGCGAATGCCACCGTCGAAGGGGACACGATCTCGCTGCAGGCGGGGTGCACCTACTCGTTCATGGACCCCTACGGCACCAGCGGGGCGGCACTCCCGACAATCACGTCGGACGTGATCGTCGTGGGGAACGGTGCGCGCATCGAACGAGTGCCGGGCTCACCAGCGTTCTCTCTCATCGGCGTGGCGGCAAGCGGCGTCCTCCTGCTGTCGCAGGTCACGCTGGCAGAAGGCTCGGGCTCGAACGGCGGCGGCGCGAACATCTCCAACAGCGGCTCGACGACGCTCGTGAACACGACCGTCACCAACGACGTGCCCAAGGGTCAGAACAGTCCGGGCATCACGAACAGCCAATTCGGCGTGCTCGCGCTCATCGACTCGACGATCTCGAACCAGTTCAACGTCTCGGGTATCGGCGGCGGCGGAGTTGCGAACAGCGGCGATCTCACCGTCTCCGGGACGACGTTCTCGGACAACGGCGGGCCCGCGGTCGGCGGCAATTTCTCGAACGGCGGCGCGATCTCGAACGACGGGCATGCCGAGATCTTCGACAGTACGTTCACGGGCAACACCGGCGCGGCCACGGGTGGAGCGATCCAGAATGACGGTTACCTCGAGATTCACCATTCGTCGTTCATCGGAAACGACGGCGGGCACTTCGGCGGCGCGATCGCGAACGACGGCGACGCGGATCTGTCCGTCGACGGCTCGTACTTCGAGGACAACGGTGCCATCGTCGGCGGTGCGATCATCAACAATTTCCCGGCGCTCGCCCAGGTCGTGAACTCCAGCTTCTATCGCAACGTGGCCGCCAATCCCTTCTTACCGTGCTGCGTTGGCGGAAGCGGCGGCGCAATCATGAATTCGCACGGCATGCGCGTCGAGCACTCCACCTTCTCCGCCAACCTCGCCGGGGACGGGACGACTGTCGCGAGCCCGGGCGGCGCCGTCTCCTTCGAATCGAGCATCCTGGTCGGCGCGGGTTCCGTGTGCTCAGGCACGATCCTCGACTTCGGATCCACGCTCGTCTTCCCCGCATCGGGTGGGTGTCCGTCGAGCTTCCAGGTAGAGGACCCGAAGCTGGAAACGCCGGCCCTGCACGGTGGCAGCACGAAGACATTCGCGCTCGGCGGCGGAAGCGCCGCGATCGATTTCGTTCCGACCGCCGGCTGCCCGGCGTTCGACCAGCGCGGCTTTTCGCGCCCGGCCGGACCGGCCTGCGATGCGGGCGCGTTCGAAGATCAGCTGCCGTCCCGCCCCGGCCGGCCGATGCGGTCGTCCGGTGCCAGTCCGAACCAGGGCATGTTCAGCCTCGCCTGGAGTGCCTCCACCGACCCGGACGGGCCCGCGCCGATGTATCGGCTCTTTCACCAGGACGCGAGCATTCCGAAGTTCTTTCTGGTCACGACCACGACGGGCCCCAGCTACACGTTCAGCGTGCCCGAGACGGAGGGCACGTTCCGCTATGCCGTGTCCGCCGACGACGGCAACCACCTCTCGCTTCTCTCGTCGGCGTCCGACCCGGTCGTCGTCGATCGCACCGGCCCGAGTACACCGGCGGCCACCGCAGATCGCCAGCCCGACGCTGTCGGCTGGTACCGCGATACGGTAACGGTCTCGTTCTCCGGCTCGTCCGATCCCGCGCTGCAGGACGGGAGCCCCGGCAGCGGGGTGGCTGCGATCACCGCTCCCGAGACGCGCAACACGAGCGGCGTGTTCGACGTCGTCGGCAAAGCGACCGACGCCGCAGGCAACGACTCGGCGGAGGCGACCCTCACCGTCAAGGTGGATGCCGAGGCGCCGACCGTCGGCTTCACCAATTGCCCGGCTGATGTGCTGCTCCGAAGCACAGTGTCGGCCACGTGGTCCGCGTCGGATCCATCCTCTGGCCTGCTGACGGCCTCATCCGGGGCCATTCCGCTCAATACTGCCACGATCGGCTCCCGATCGGTCACGGCGTCGGCGACCGACAACGTTGGTCACACGGCATCGGCGACCTGCGCCTACCGCGTCATCTTCGATTTCAACGGCTTCTTCAGCCCGATCATGAACGCTCCGACACTGCAGAGCTTCAAGGCAGGCGACGGCGTCCCGATCTCGTTCAGCCTTGCCGGTGACCAGGGACTCGGCGTGATCGCCGCCGGCTACCCGCAGTCGAGCCAGATCGACTGCGGCGCGTCACCGGAGCTCGGCGCCGGGCTCAGCACCACGAGTCAGAAGGGCCTGGAGTTCAAGCGCGCGCAGGGCCGCTACAAGTACCTCTGGAGCACCCAGGCCGGTTGGGCCGGCACCTGCCGGCAGCTCATCGTGAAGCTGATCGACGGCACCGTCCATCGCGCGAACTTCCGCTTCACCTGACGCCGCGTCCGCAACACGGCAGCGCGATCCTCTGCACGACATCGCCAAGCCCTTGATCGGCGCCCCGCCGCCGAGAATCAGTCGTGCTTGATCGCGCTCGCCAATCTCGATACGGCGCCTAGTGTGTCCGACGAACGCTCAGTCAGCGAAGCGTTGGCCGCTTTCGCGACCGGCCTACGGCGCGCCGATCTGCCGGATGCGGTGATCGCGGCGGCGCAACGCCATCTGCTGGACGTGGTCGGCGTGGCGCTGGCGTCGTCGGTCGAGCCCTTTGCCGGCATGGCGTTGCGCGCCGCATCTGCGCTGGGCGGTGCGGGGGAGGGGTCGGTGATCGGCTTTGCCGAACGCCTGCCGCCGGCATGGTCGGCGCTGGTGAACGGGGCGCTGGCGCACGGCCTCGACTACGACGACACGCACGAGGAAGGCGTGGTGCACGTGAGCTGCACGGTGGCGCCGGCGGCGCTGGCGGCGGCGGAGTTGCACAGCGCACCGGGGGCGAACTTCCTCACCGCGCTGGTGCTGGGCATGGAGACGGCGGTCCGCCTCGGTTGCGCGGCGCCGGGACGCTTTCACGACCGCGGCTTCCATCCGACCGGGGTGTGCGGGACGTTCGCCGCTACCGTGGTGGCGGCTACGCTGAGTGGCCTGCCGACCGCCCGGCTGGTCGATGCGCTCGGGCTCAGCGGCAGCATGGCCGGCGGGCTGATGGAATTCCTCACCGACGGCACCTGGTCGAAACGCGTGCATGCCGGCTGGGCGGCGCACAGCGGGTTGGTGGCGGCGCAGCTGGCTGGCGAGGGCTTTCTCGGCCCGCGCGCCGTGCTCGAGGGACGCTTCGGGTTCTATCGCAGCCATCTCGGTGCGGAGACGGTGGTCGATCTCGACGCCGTGACGCGCGATCTCGGTCGCCGCTGGCGGATGCTCGAGATCGCCCTCAAGCCCTACGCGGCGTGCCACATGACGCACGCGTTCATCGACTGCGCCGCCGCCCTGCGCGGCGCGCGCGGCGTCGCGCCCGAGGCGATTGCGGCGGTCGAGTGCTTCATCCATCCGCGCGAGATGCCGATCGTCTGCGAGCCGCGCGCCTCGAAGCTGGTGCCGCAGACGGACTACGACGCGAAGTTCAGTTTGCCCTACACGGTCGCGTGCATGCTGGTGCGCGGGCACGTCGACCTCGACGACTTCACGACGGCGGCGATCGCCGATCCGGCCGTGCTCGAGCTGGCGCGCCGGGTCGAATGCCTGCCCGACCCGCAGGCCGACTACCCACGCACCTTTCCGGGGCGGCTGCGCATGCGGTTGCGCGACGGCCGCGTGCT
>Ga0066388_100001180_pt1 | contig 14299 bp, 6 predicted proteins | sample PanSoiMetaGPlot6_FD_64539 | JGI IMG/M metagenome (GOLD analysis project Ga0066388, IMG submission 64539) | Tropical forest soil microbial communities from Panama analyzed to predict greenhouse gas emissions - Panama Soil - Plot 6 (Hybrid Assembly) | ecosystem: Environmental > Terrestrial > Soil... | reverse complement strand
TGTAACAATCCAGCCGCCCGTTCCATCTGACCGATGATCGGATAAAACGCGCTATCGGTGTGCTGGGGCGAGCAGAAATAGCGCAAACGCGTGAGCGGTTCAGAAGCAAGGCTTTCCAGAAGAGCAGCTGTGAGCCGTGATTTGCCGACGCCCGCTTCGCCGGAAATCAGCACCACCCGACCCTCGCCGCTCTTCGCCCGCGACCATCGGCGCAACAGCAGTTCGGTTTCTTCCTCGCGCCCGACGAGGGCAGTCAGACCGCTCGGATGCAGTGCCTCGAAGCGGCTTTCGACGGTGCTCGCCCGCAGCGCCAACCAGGCGCGCACCGGCCCGGCGAGGCCCTTAAGGTCTCTGGCGCCAAGGTCCCTCAGCTCGAAAAGATTGCCGAGAAGCTTCCGCGTAGCTTCGGAAATGACCACGCTGTTCGGCTCGGCAATCCCCTGCAGTCGCGCGGCAATGTTAGGTGTCTCCCCGACGACGGCGCGCTCCTGCGCCTCGCCCGATCCAATCAGATCGCCGACGACGACCAGCCCAGTGGCGATCCCAATACGGGTCTGTAACAAAGCCGGCATCTTGAGCGCGAGCGCGGTCACCGAAGCGATCACCTCCAGCCCCGCGCGCACTGCTCGCTCGGCGTCATCCTCGTGGGCCTCTGGGTAGCCAAAGTAGACGAGCACCCCGTCCCCCATATACCGCGCCACGAAACCGCCGAAGAGGCGCACGGCTTCAGTGACGCATTTCTGATAGGCCGAGATGAGCTCTCGCAGGTCTTCCGGATCCATCCGAGCGGAGAGTTCGGTCGAACCGACGAGGTCCGAGAACATCACCGTGACTTGCCGGCGCTCGGCAACGTCCGCCGCTCGCGGTGTTACAGATGGCTCAGCCGCAACGGCAGCCGCGGGCACGTCTTTGAGATGGGAAATCGCACTCAAGAGCTTTCGGCGATGCCCGAGCGATGTCACGCCGATCTTTTCGAGGTCTTGATCGGTCAGGTCGCCCAGAACGCTGAAATCAATATCGTTGTCAGTAAAGCGCTGAATATGTTCGGGCATACCGAGCTGTGTGAGCCAGTCCGCAATTTGCTGCATCGCAACCCGCCGAATAAGACCTTCGTCGCGTCCAAAACCTGTAAGACCTTGTGTTCATTCTGCAAACGAAAAATTCTACCTCGGGCCGGCGGGCATGTCCGTTGCAGGCGGCGCTCAGCGCGGAGGCGAAGTGCCGCACGTGCAGAACTTCCCCACTGGTTCGCAAGGCCGCCCGGATGAGTGTCCCGTGCACGCTCGGACGGCGCACAAGCGGGAGCGGAGCCGCCATCGCGTCCGCGCGCCGCCGTATCCAGTGAGAGCATGAGGCCGCGGTGCTCGCGGCCGCGGCGCGTCAGAGTTTGCTCAGAACTCGCTTGCCGGCGCGGCATCCAACACGCTGATCGTCCTGGCGAAGCTCAGGATCTGGCCGTAGATCAGCCGCTTGTCGAGCTTGTCGAGATTCAGCAGCTGCGGCTGGGTTCGAGAACCCGCCTGCAGCAGGTAGGACGGTATCGGGCACATCGAAACCGTCCCAAGTCCTCCAGCGTAGAGCGGCGCGCCCTCACCGACGAAAAGAGGCGTCGGGGTCACCGTGGCGATCGGAAGGTCGATGGCGCCGGAAGCGTTCGTGGCCCGGACCGCGTCGAGGTAGGTCTCCTGTTCGAGGTTGGTGAGGTTGAGCTGGCCTTCCCTCTGAGTCGTGTAGATGGCCCCCCACTCGTACCCGCCGGTAGGCGCGTACCTCCCATTTGCGTCGTCCTCCCACATCGTGCAGCCGAGGTGTTCCAACGTCACGCCCGCTAGCGCGTTCTGGTAGATCTCGGGATGGGTATTCATCCAAATGCTGATCGCGTCCTGGCCCATCACAGGTCGGGGATCGGCGATGTCCGCTATGAACTGCGGTAGCTGGAAGTGCCCCGTCACCATCGCGAAGTACAGGTCGCGGCTGTGCTGACGCCGGGCGAAGTATTGCGCGAGCGCAAGCATGCCCAGTGCGCCGTTCTCTTCTGGCACGTTCGGGCCGTCCGTGTGCGTGTTCACGATTAGCCCGCTGTGGTGATCGACGCCCGAACCCGGCAACACGCCCCAAACCGTCTCGGTCGCTGCGTTGGCTGTGATTGCGGCGGTGAGCGTCAGCGTCACCTCGGCGCCGGATGCGGCGGATTGGGCAAGCGCTCGACCGGTGTCGGAACCGACCCACAGCGCCGGACATCCGGGGTCACCTGGAACGGGCCTTCCTGTGCTGTTCGGGTACCCCGTGGTGATCGGGTTGTACTGGTTGGCGACCTGGTCGTCCGACATCCCCGTCCAGACGCAGATGACGCCGCGCACACCGGCGTTCCTTGCGTCCAGCAACGGGACGGCGGCGAAGCACCCCTGGAACACCGCATTCGTCATCAGGCTCGCGTACATGTAATAGTCGAGCGCGGCCTCCGGTGAGCTCGTGCCCGGCTCGAATCCGCCCGTCGGCATCTGAAGCGTGCTCAACCCGAATATGGACGGGGGCACCCGTACGAGCGCGATCCCGCCCGTCGCGGCCGCCCAGAACGTCGGCGGATATCGAGCCGGCGTGTAGATGCCGAGATCGACCAGCCTGCCGCTGACGCCAGCGGGTCCCGTGGCGCCTGAGTAGGGGTAGAAGTAGCTGACCGGCACCTGTCCAGAGGGACCCTTCGTTGCGTCCTGAGCAATCGACAGCGACCAGTCCTGCGCGAGCCAGCGATCAAAGTTGAGCGGGTCGATGGACAGCTGAAAACCCGGCACGGCCTGGAACTGCTCTTTTAGCCAGTCGGTAAAGAGCACGTGGCCCCGGCTCCCTGTATACCGAGTGCCCATCGCCGCGAGTTCTTCGTGCCAGCCCCAGACCTGGTCCATCGAAGGCAACCCCTGCACTTCGACGTCGTCCAGTGTATTTGCCATCGCCGGCTCCTATTGGATCGCGTCTCGCCTTGGCAGCTCGTTAAAAGAAGTATGGGCCGCTTGCCCGTTAGTGCGTACGATTCGCCCCGCTATCTTGCCTTTCGCGGTCAGATCACCCGCCTGACGAACCCACTCTGATTGTGTCCAGAATGAACTCCCCGTCGCCGGCTCCTATTGGATCGCGGCCCCCGCTATCTCGCCTTTCGCGGTCAGATCACCCGCCTGACGAACTCACTGTTGATTGTGTCCAGAATGAATTCCCCGTCGTCCGCCATCAAGAAATGCGAGCCCGTGCGTACATGGTTGGTGAACCTACCGCGGGTGAGATCGCCCCAGCCGGCAGAGTCTTGCTCCGATACCCATGGATCCAAATCACCGACAAAGCTGCAGATCGGAAACGAAAATCGTTCGACTGGCCGATATTTGTAATTGTACGCCATTCCAAACTCAGCGCGGACCGTGGGTAGCAACGCCTTCCTCAGCTTCGGGATCTCCAGCATCTTGTCGGCAGCCGGAGTATCGAATCGACGTATGATAGCCGCGAACACCTCGTCCGTTTGTGCGTGAGGGGGAACGCTGAGATCAAATCCCCGCAGCATCAAATCATATAGCAGGTTATCCTCGAAATTTCCCCTACGCGCCAACAGATGCGGTGGTCTTACTGCGCAAGGAAACGAATACTTGACGAACCGCGCGCATTTTTCGGGCAGTGCGCAAAGCGTTGCAAACATGGTGAGGCCGCCCAGGCAGTGGCCAAAAAAGGCAGACGGCCGGTCCAGCCAGTCGACCATCTCCGGCAACAGACTCGCGACAAAAGTATCCAAGTCGTCGATGGCTGTCTCGTTGATCCTGGTTCCGCGTCCCGGCGGCTCGATCGCCACGAGCTCCACGGCGTCGTCGAGCAGCTGCGGCCAAGCTCGAAACGAGACAACCCCACCGCCCGCATAGGGGAAGCAGAACAAGCGGGCCCTGGCTTGCGGATTGGGCCGCGGCGCGATCAACCATGTCCCCGCACTGCGCAACCCGGCCGCAGTTGCGCGAGAGATCGGCGTGCCGAAATGGTCTGTGCCGGCTCCACCGGCTCCATTGCCGTTGACGGCGGGCGAGATATCTCTGTCCCTTCGGACATCCCGGCGCTCCTCCGAGCCGTTTCCATGTCCAGCAGCCTCCATGACCGTCTCGACGGGCCTCTGACCGTTGGTGACTCGTTGCAGTTTCAACCCGCCCTGGTATCGATCGCCCGCAGCTTTGACTGCCCCTGCCGCAATCTGGTCCGTGCGCGGCTCGGACCGGACCTGTGCATTCTCCGCGGGAGATCGAACGACCGGCTCTCGGACAGGGACAATGGGCGTCGCAACGGGTGTGGCCCCGGGAGCGTGATTGCCTTTCGTGGAAAACCGCCCGACCAGTTCGTGAAACACACCATCGACGAGCTGGTTGATGGTCGGCCCCCTGATGAGCTCGCGCACGGAGATCGGAATGCCGAACTCCTGCTCGAGGCTGTTCGACAGAGCTACCGCCATCAACGAGTCAAGACCCAGCTCGTTCAGCGGTTGATCGGGGTCGATGACTTCGGTGAAGCCGAGCTTCGCCGTGACGTGATCTTGCAATCTGCTCGAAAGCTGCTGGCGCCCTTGCCCGTTGACGGCCGTGGAAGACGCAGCCGGGACGACACTTTCCTGGACGGATTTCGGCAAGTCGGAAACTTGATTCTTGTTCAGGAGCTCCGCCAGCAACGGGGGCTCGCCTACCCTGCCGGCGTAGGTCGGCCAATCGGCCACTGCCACCGCGATCTGTTCCACATCGCGGTGCATCAACTTGTCGAACGCCCGCATTGCGCGATCAGGAGAAAGAAACTCTACCCCCAGCGACGACCACATCGCCTCACCTCGAGTGCCCGAAACGGTGGCCAGGCCTCCGCCCGACCAGGCACACCAATTGATTACCGTGGCCGGCAGGCCGACGGCGCGGCGGTAGGCCCCCAGTGAATCGAGAAAGGCACTGCTGGCAGTGTAGTTTCCCTGGCCGGCAGACCCCAACAGACTCAACAGAGAAGACTTCACAATGAAGAAGTCCAGCTCCAGCGATTTGGTGTATTCATGCAGCAGCCAGCTCCCGTAAACTCTAGGCTCGAACAGGCGCACGAACCTGTCCCATTCCAATTGCGCCAATATTCCGTCATCCAGGACGCCAGCCGATTGCACCACCCCTTTTAGAGGCGGCAATTCGTTTCCGATTGTCTGCATGAGACGGCTTACGTCTTCATCACGGCTGATGTCGGCCGCCACCACATGAATCGCCGCCCCATTGATTTCGGCTGCGCCGAATAGGTCCCGTGCTGCGGCTGAGCTCGCGTTTCGGCCGGTCAGGACAAGATGCTTCGCACCTTTGCTGATCAGCCATTTGGCCACACTGCGCCCCAGCATGCCCAAGCCGCCTGTGACCAGATAGCTGGCGTCCCCGCGCACCGGCGGCAGCTGCGCCGGCAGTTCCGTAAGGGATTGCTTGATGAATCGTGGAACATGTCGCTCGCCGGCGGCGCAGATGGCGATCTGGGTTTCTCCATCCGGGCGAAGCAACTCCGCCGCCAGTAAGTCGACGTCCCGCGCCGGGTCGCCGTCGAATTGCAGATCAATCAGTCCGCCCCAGATCCCGGGATACTCGATCGCTGCGGTACGGCCCAGGCCCCAAAGGCAGGCCTGGACCGGATCGACATGCTGATTTCGCCCGTTCGTCCCTTGAGTCTTTGCGGTCACAAACCACACACGCCTGCCCGTCGAATTCGTCGAGCGCGTTTCGGCAAGTGCATGCAAGATCGCCAGCGCGCCGCGGCACATCATCTCGCTGGCGCTCTTCAATTGTAGCAGCGTAAGACCTTCGATCGACGGGGCATCCAACCCCCATAGGTAGACCACGCCGTCACATGGTTGCGTTTCACTGGAAGCGAATTGCTCCAGCAACCGACGAAAATCACGCGGCTCCCTTTCGTTCACGGTCCACGTTCGGGCGCCACGTTTGGCGAACGTATCGTCCCTGTAGACGAGGTGGCAGTGATGGCCCGCCGCTTCCAGTCTGCCGGCCAGCGCCACGCCGACACCTTTTGCATCGGCGAAAATGATCCAGCTTGCGGGCGCACGATCCTGCCCAGGGTTGACCGCCGCTCTGACGCGCGGCCGCCAGGCTACCTGATAAAACAAGTCGTCCGCACCGGCTCGAGACTGGCTCACTTTTTCGAGCGGCAATAGGCGAACGGCCAATCCTTCCAGCTCGGCCACGGGCCGCTCCGCTGCGTCGTAAACCCGAATATCGACCACCTGCGTATCGTCTTTCTCGATACTCCGCAGCCTGGTGTGCACCCATGCTTGGTCGACGCCATCCTGATAGCAGCGAAATCCTCCTAACGAAACGGGCAGGTAGGAGCTACCGCCGTTGCTCTTGGCGCTGCCCGCACCATCAAGCACGAGAGGGTAGGTATGAAGGCACGCATCGAGAAACGCGGGATGCAGCAGGTATTCCTTAGTCGCCAACCCTTCCGGAAGCCGCACTTTCGCAAGCGCCTCCCGTTCGCCGAAGTATAATTCCCGGATGCCCCGAAAACTGGGTCCGTATTCAAGCCCGAGCTTCTCCAGCCAGGCGTAGAAATCGGCGGCGGGGAGTGTCTGCAGGCAACGGCCCCGGACCTGCTTCGTCGAAAAGGTCGCGCCGGACGGCCCCTCTGACTTGCGAAGGGTGCCTGTCATGTGGGTGTGCCAGACCTCCGGGTCTTCAGTAACTGCGCTTACCAGGCTGAAACTTGCTCTCTCGGACTGCAGCGGTGTCACCACGAGCTTCACAATCCGATCTTCGCCATTGGCAAACGACATGGCTTGGTGATGCATCGCATCGTCAAAACTCACTAGGGGTGTCCCGAAATGCATCCGGCCAACGACCATCGCCGCTTCCAATTCAGCCGTGGTCGGGAGGACGACGGTTCCCCTCACTCTATGATCGGACAAGTAGCCAGCGTGCCGCACGCTGTAGCGCGCCTCATATCGCGCCTCTTTAGCAGCCGAATTTATCCGCTTGCCCACCAACGGATGCACTTGTTCGACAGCGGTTTGCCCTACGCTAGCGTGGATCGTATCGTCCTCTATCCAGTAACGCTTGCGCTGAAAGGGGTAAGTTGGCAAAGGTATTCGCCGCCATGAAGAGTCGGCATGGACCGCAACCCAATCTATGGGGTGACCGGCGACATACAACGCTGCCAACATCTCGGAAATCGATGCGGCATCCGACTTTTGACGGTTCAGCGTGGCAATCCAAACCGCGGACTTGCCTTCTGCTCCGAGGCAGACTTGCGCAAGGGGAAGGAGCACTGGATGCGGACCGATCTCGAGAAAAGTCCGGAACTTGAGCCCGGCAAGCGCAAGCATCCCATCCCCGAACCGCACTGCTTCCCGAAGATGTCGACGCCAATAGGATTTGTCGGGCGCGGCGGACATCACCTCACCGGTGAGGTTTGATATCAGAGGCAGTTTGGGTGCGTTATACTTGATCTCACCCGCGACGCGCTCCAGATCATCAAGGATCGGCTCGGTACGCCGCGAGTGAAAGCCGTTGGAAATCCGCAACTCGCGATAGGTGATGCTCTGCCGATCCAATTCCTCCGACAGCATTTTCAATGCATCACGGTCGCCCGACACGACCGTATTTAGCGGTCCATTCATGGCAGCCACGGTGATCTCGGGAGCGATTCTCTCGATCAGCGGACGCACGGCCGATTCCTCGGCCATTATCGACGTCATCGCGCCACCGCTCGGCAATCGGTGCATCAACGCACCACGAGCAGTCACCAGTCGCATCGCGTCCTCGAGCGCCATGACATCCGCTGCACAGGCCGCGGCAAGTTCTCCCAAGCTGTGTCCGATCACCGCGTCTGGCACGATGCCCCAGGACTTCAGAAGCTCGGCCAAAGCGTACTCGACTGCAAACAGCGCAGGCTGCGTGTAGTCGGTGCGGTGGACCAGCGCATCGTCGCCATCCCCGGTGAAAATCACGTCGCGCAAGCCGTGCTCGAGATGCGGCTCCGCCAAAGCGTGGCAACGATCGATAGCATTGCGGAAAACGGAGTGCGCGCGATACAACCTCGCGGCCATCCCCGGATGTTGCGATCCCTGCCCAGAAAACATGAACGCGATGCGCGCACGACTATTGCGCTGCAAACTCGACACGTCTTCGGCCGTGCGACGCAGCCATGCTGCGAGCTGACTTTTCAGCTCTATCACCGACGCAGCGGGCGCGGCGAAACGAAATGGAAACTGGCTTCTGCTGACGTTGGTGGTAAAACAAAGGTCGCCGAGCGGGACACCGGGATTGTCGCCGAGCCAATTCAGGAGTTGTCCGACACGTGCCACCAACGCCTCTGCGCTCTTGGCGGACAGCGTAACCACGCACGGCGAAAGGTCCGGTGACTGCATATCCATCGCGGGCGTCGGTGGCGCCTCTTCGAGGACGGCAAAAGTATTCGTACCGCCGATCCCAAGACTGTTCAGTCCGGCTCGCCGCGGGCCATCGGTAAGCGGAAAATCCTGCAGCCTTGTATTTACGTAAAACGGCGACGATGCGAAGTCGATTGCGGGATTCGGCGTGTCATAATTGATGCTCGGCGGAATTCGTTTGTGATGCAGGACGAGTGCGATCTTGATCAGTCCGGCAATTCCCGCAGCCTGCTCCGGATGCCCGATATTGGCTTTAACTGAACCGACAGCACAGTACTGGTTGCGGTCGCTCTGCTTTCGGAAAGCCTTCGTCAGAGCTTCGATCTCCAAGGGATCGCCGACGATCGTGCCGGTCGAGTGACATTCTAGATATCCGACGCTTTCCGCGCTTACTCCCGCCAATTCCAGAGCGTCGACCACCGCCTGGGACTGTTGGCCGAGACTCGGAGCGGTGTAGCTGCTTTTGTCTGAACCATCGTTATTGGCCGCAGTCCCTTTGATGACTGCAAAGATATGGTCGCGATCCGCGACCGCGTCTTCGAGCGGCTTGAGCAGCACCGCTCCGACGCCGCTCCCGAAGATAGTTCCTTGGCCGACCGCATCGAACGGGCGACAGTGCCCGTCCAGAGAGTGAAGGTTCCTCTTTTCCGCCAGGTATCCCTGAACTTGCGGTACTCGGACCACCGAGCCTCCGACCAGCATCATGTCGCACTCATTGAACCTCAAGTTCTGACAAGCCTGATGGACGGCGACCAAAGACGAGGAGCATGCCGACTGGATCGTGAAGCTTGGGCCGGTGAGATTGAGCTTGAAGGAGACGCGAGTGCTCAAGAAATCCTTGTCATTGTTGATGTGCGGTATGCTTGCTGTCTGTCCGGGGAGTTCTGCGTGGTGCAGCTTTGCCAGCAGATAGCTCGTAACGACGCCGCCACCCGCCGAAAGAACACCGACCTTCCCTGGGTAAGCGACCGGATCATAGCCCGCGTTCTCGAATGCTTCCCAGCACACCTCCAGAAACAGGCGCTGCTGTGGGTCCATCAGTGTTGCATCTTTGGGAGAGTAGCCGAAGAACGGCGCGTCGAACATCTCGACGTCCCGCAACATCGGCGCAGCCTTTACGTAACTGGGGTTGGCAAGCAAGGACGGGGTGACACCGGCTGTTACAAGCTCTTGGTCAGAAAAGAAAACGATAGACTCGACGCCGTCACACAAATTCTTCCAATACTCTTCAGCAGTGACCGCCCCGGGAAATCGACAAGACAGACCGATTATCGCGATATCGACATTCAGCCGTCGACCGTTCATGTTTGCCCCTCCGCCCTATGGCCCGCGCTAGCGTTGGTAAGCTGGCGTCAGCCCACAAAGATGATCAGACACACAACAGCTTCAATATGCACCTGGAGTCGGCTTTCCATCCTTTGCTTTGTTAAGTATCTCTATTATATTCTTGATAACTGTCTCGTGAGCCTCGATCAGACTTACCGATCCGGAGGCGACTTTATCGGATACTACTTTAATATCAGCCTTTAATTTCTCCTCGTGTTCGCGATCAATGTGGCTTCGCACTTTCCTCAACGGTTCCATGGTCATGGCAAAAGCATGCAGTTGAAACGCAGCAAAATCATGGAGGTGCTTAATAATGCTGCCCCCGTTACTAGAATCATCCGCACCTAGTCCATCTGCTTTGCGTCCTTCTATGTTAGTTTTTATTGTTCCCAATAACTTGAGTTGCAACTGCAACGCAGGTATTGTTAGCAAAATGATTTTTTGAAATATGCCACCTCCGCCACCTTGAGCGCGGCCGGCGGTAGCTTTTTTGTCGTTCGGCAGATCGTGCATTAGGCCTATCATATCCCGCTCCCAACCTTTTGCATTTGTTCCGACAAGCATCGCACAAGGTCCTTGACGCTTCCCACGTAATGAGACCTTGCTCCTTCTCCTCCAAAAGCTCAGAGAGCCTTCGTGCGTCTCGCTTCAGGGCAGCGAGGTCACATATGGCGGTATGTCCTTCCCGCCGCAGCCGCGGCCATGATCGGTATTGTGCTGGATGACGCTATCTCCCGGCGCAGTGCTCGTGAATATCCCGGCCACCTGGATTGGTGGCGCATGTGGCAACTTTGTCGCGTGGGTGTCATATTCCTCCGACCGTCGGACGGAGTTGCTCGGTGGGTAACCAGGCGCGGGGTGGGGCGGCTGGCCGGGCGAACGCCAACATGGCCTACCGCCAGGTCCGTCGCTTATCGGGACGTCGCGCCGGATTGCGGGCCGCGGACGCCCCCGCACCTCGCTTGCCGAAGCCCCGAAGCCCTCCGCGTGCATAGATCGTCTACCCGGACCGCTGGAACTCCTGTGACCGGCTAGCCGGCTCAGGATAGCCGCCAACTGCTGTTGAGTAAACTGCGCCTCGATCGCTCCTTCGACAGCCCAATCTCCTTCTACGCCTCCCGCGCCATCCGGTTTTAGCGCTCGTTAGAGATGACGCCTCCGAACAGCTTCCACTTCTCGCCCTCGAAGCGCTGCAGTTGCACTGACTGGATAGGGTAGAAATCGGTAGGACCGGTGCTGATCTTGATCCCTGGTAGCAGCACCGGGATCTCGACCTCATTGAGGTTGGCTGCTTGTTTCATGATATTGGCCCGCGTCAAATCATCGGCGCATTGTTTCAGCACCTGGACCAGAGTGGCAGCAGCCGCATAGCCGTAGATGTAGTATGAACTGCTCTTGTCGCCCTGGGGTAGATACTTGTCCATGAATTTATTCCACACGATCATGTCCGGCGAGTCGTTCCATTGCGGATCGGTTGCATCTTTGAGGTATCCCGCCGTGATGATTCCCTGCGAGGCATCGAGACCGGCAGGTTTCAGGACAGAGCCGACAGAGATCGAAACGTTGTTGAGATAGTGGACCGGCTTCCAGCCGATTTCTGCAGCCTTCTTGATCGCCTGCGCGGCGAACTTGGGTGTCGTGATGTTGAAGAACACGTTGGCACCCGAGTTCTTGAGCTGGATCATCTGGCTGTCGACCGTCGGGTCCGTCACCTCATAGGTGGCAACTTGGCGGATCTTGTCGGCCTCCTTGCCAAGCCCCTGCTTGAAGCCGTTGAAGTAGTCTTTGCCGTAGTCGTCGTTCTGCATGAGCACCGCGATCTTTGGATCCCTGACGTCGGCGAGGATGTGCTTGGCGTAAATGAGGCCTTCGGTGGCGTAGTCGGGCTGCCAACCCATCGTCCAGGGAAACTCTTTCGGGTTGCCCCACTTGGAGGCGCCGGTCGCCACGAACAGATGCGGCACCCGCTTTTGATTCATGTATTTGTGAATGGCCGTGTTAGACGGCGTGCCGAGAGTCTGAAAGACTAGAAGAACTTTGTCCTCCTCGACCAGTTTGCGCACCATCTCTACGGTCTTGGGCGGACTGTAGCCGTCGTCATAGGTGATGAAGGTAATCTTGCGACCGTTGATGCCGCCCTGATCGTTCACTAGCTTGAAGTAGGCCTCGATGGTGCGGCCGATCTGGCCATAGGCTGAGGCGTTGCCGGAGTAAGGATTGGTGTTGCCGATCTTGATCTCTATGTCGCTCGCCCCTTCGTCGTATCTTTTCTGCGCCGACGCCGGTGTAAGGGCAAGCGTCAGGCAGAGAACTGACGAGCCGACGATCAACAGCGTACGTGAGTGCAGCATATTTCCGCCTCCTCCTGTCGCAACTTGCCTATCGCTTCCTCAACTGGAGCACGTTTTGCCGGCCGACCGTCTCGTCAGCATGGCCCACAAACGCGCCAAACCGCCGGCGATCCCGGTCGGCATCAGATAGACAAGGCCGATGAGAGCCACGCCGTAGACAGTCCATGGCTCGATATCGATCGGTAGCTGCAGCTGGCCGCTGATTGATCGCGCCACGGCATCTGCATATTTCTCGATAGTCTGCACAAAGATGCCACCGACAACCGCCCCCGGCAACGAGGCCATGCCGCCCACCACCATTCCAACCAACAAGTTGATGGACAGATCAAAGCGAAAACTGTCGGGCGCAACGAATTCGAAGATGATGGCGTGCAACGCGCCGGCGACTCCGGTATAGAGTGCGCTGATCCCGAAGATCACCGTTTTGTATCGGGCAACGTTGATGCCCATGGTGCTGGCCGCCATGGCATCATCGCGGATAGCGGTCAGCGCGCGGCCGCTACGGCTATTGAGCAGGTTGCGCGCAAGCCAAAACATGGCAACAGCCACCACCAAGGCCACCCAGAACATCCACTGGTCAGAGCTGAAGGGTAAACCGAGCGGTGCGCTCGGCTTGGTGATGTTCAGGCCCTGCACCCCGCCTGTCAGTGCTTCAAGATGCTTGTACTTCAGGATCTGCGGAACAGCGATGGCGAGGGCGAAGGTGGCAAGCGCCAAGTAGTGCCCTTCCAGCCGCAACGCGGGTAGCCCGAACAAATAGCCGACGATGAAACATGTGCAGGCCGCCATCGGCAGGGTGGCCCAATAGGGCCAGCTCCAATGATCGATGAGGATCGCCGCCGTATAGGCGCCCACAGCGAAGAATGCGCCATGTCCGAGCGAGATCTGACCGTTGAAACCTGTCAGCAGGCTCAAGCCGAGGACGGCAATGGAATAGACAATCATCAGGCTCAGCTGCAGGAAGCCGTAGTCGCTGATCAGCCCGGTTGCACCGCCGATAATCGGCAGCAGCCCCAACAACACCAAGGCCACCCACAGCCATGCCTGCCGGCCGAAAATGAGTACCCAGCGCATCCTGGTGGGCCGCCCATCGACCGAGGTTGTCATGGCCATGGCTCTAGACCCGCCTCGCCGTTGCGCGCCCGAATAAGCCGCTTGGCTTCAGCGTCAGAACGGCAATAACGATCACAAGCGCTACCATCAATTTTTCGCCGTTGCCAACGATGTAAACGCCCGTGGCTTTCTCCATCAGGTTACCGAAATATCCGGCGAGATTCTCCAGTACCCCGACGATGAAGCCTCCGGCAACGGCCCCGCCCGGGTTATCGATGCCTCCCACGAGCGCAGCGGCAAAGCCATAAAGCAAAATGCCCGACATCATGTTGGGCTCGAGGAACACGACCGGTGCCACGAGTGTGCCAGCGACGGCGCCGAGCGCTGCGGCCAGGCCCCACCCGAGTGCCAGCATCCAGTCTACGCGGATACCCGCGAGTCGCGCCGAAGCTGGATTTTGCGCCGATGCCCGCATGGCAAGCCCCAGCGGGGTGAGGCGGAAGAACGCGAACAGCCCAAGCAGCAACAGCATCGTCACCGCGATCATGCCGATCTGATGCGGGCCGATGTAGCCGGAGCCGACGAAGCTCATGTTCGGGAAGGGCGACGGGAAGTCCTTGATGGTATGACCCCAGATCGCTCCGGCCATGGAATGGAAGATCGTCAGAAGTCCGATGAACACGACGACGATGGACAATACGGGCGCATGGCGTAGCGGTCGCAGAATCGCCCTTTCAACTGCTACGCCAATGACAAACGAAACCAGCGCCACGGTCGGCAACGCGATCCAGAAGGGCGCCTCCCATTGCAGCAGTTGCCACACCATGTATGCGCTGAACATGGCCATCTCGCCCTGCGCGAAGTTGATGTGGTGGGTGGAAACAAAGATCATGACCAGCGCCAGCGCGAGGCTCGCGTAAACGGCGCCATTAGCCAGCCCCGAGGCGATCTGCTGGATGAGCTGCTCCATGCGGGCTGCTTTCTTAGTAGCCGAGATAGGATTTACGAATGGCCTCGTTGTTCTTGATGGTGGCGGACGTGCCAGACATGACCACCCTGCCCGTCTCGAGCACGTGCGCGTGATCGGCGAGCTCCAGCGCCAGCGTTGCGTTCTGCTCGACCAGTAGCATGCTGACCTTGGCTT
>Ga0066388_100001179_pt1 | contig 14300 bp, 13 predicted proteins | sample PanSoiMetaGPlot6_FD_64539 | JGI IMG/M metagenome (GOLD analysis project Ga0066388, IMG submission 64539) | Tropical forest soil microbial communities from Panama analyzed to predict greenhouse gas emissions - Panama Soil - Plot 6 (Hybrid Assembly) | ecosystem: Environmental > Terrestrial >... | reverse complement strand
CCGGCGCCGGTGACTTTCTGGCCGTCTATGGCGCGAACGACGTCCCCAACTTTCAGGCCAGCCTTCGCAGCCGGTGAATCGGCTTCTACCTGGTCGACAACCGCTCCGCTGCTGTCAGGAACATGGAAAAATTGAGCGTTTTCGGGACTCACATCGGTGATGCCGATTCCCATGTAGCCGTGGGTTACTTTGCCGTCACGAATAAGAGTATCCACCGTGGGGCGCACAACCTGTGATGGGATTGCGAAGCCCGTGCCCGAGAAGGAGCCCGAGGGTGAGATCAGGAAGGTGTTGATGCCGACCAACTCGCCGCGAGCGTTAACCAGCGCTCCACCGGAGTTGCCCTGGTTGATAGCTGCATCGGTCTGGATGTATTCGCCCGGTTTGCGGCGATCTTCCGGGTCAGGATTGGGACGGTTCAGTGCGCTGACGATTCCCCGCGTAACTGTAAAACGGAGGCCAAACGGATTGCCAAAGGCAAGCACTGTCTGTCCGGGATGTAGCGCTTTGGAGTCGCCCCATGGAACGTTGGGGAGATTGGTGCCGTTAACCTTGATTACCGCCAGGTCGGTGAGCGGATCGACGCCGATCAGTTTGGCAGATAGGACGCGGCGATCGCTCATGGTGACCCGCATCTCAACTGCGCCGTCCACTACGTGATTGTTGGTAACAATGTATCCATCAGGCGAGATCAGCACGCCGCTGCCGATGCCATGCTCAATCTGCGGCTCAGGACGGTTGTTGTGGCCGAAACCAGGTCCGAAGAACTGCTGCATATCATCCGGCATTTGCTCCATACCCGTCGGCGTTGCCTTTGCGCGGGAAGTTACAGCGACGTTTACCACAGCGGGAGTGACGCGGGCCGCTAGAGTCTCCATCGCGTGATCTAACGAGAGCAGCGCCCCGACACTGTTGTCATCGAGCGGGGTGGCCGTGGGGGCCACAGCTGGCGATTTGGCAAAAGCCGGTTTCGCAGCTTCGTAAGTTAGTACAGAAGCCGTTAGCGCGAGCGCCATCGCCGGTGCAATCAGGCGACGCCCACGAAGCGACTTCCGAATGTTGTCTGTCCAATGGTTCATGAAGATTTTCCTCCTTGGTAAAAGTGCAACTAATTATTTAGTAGTTAAGCTCAAAAAATTTTGCCTACCCTCAGATTGACTTCGACACAGCTGCCTCCGGAGCCGGCGGTTGCGCTGGGTGGAACACGGTGAAGCGCCACACGGATAACGTCCAAATCACACGCCCAGTAGGATCCACTTTTCCGTCGCGCATTACGACCAGCAAGCTACCGGCCGGCAGCATCGCCGGGCGGGCGGGCCGCAGAGTAGCGCGCAACAATTTTGGCTGCTGCTCGCGACGGACCGGAAGATTTGCCGACAAAACCTGCGCCGGCTGCTGCCGCTTTCTTGCGATGGCAACCGAGTTCGCTTTTGGCAGATTCTGTCGTACGCCGCTGAAATTTTCCCGCAGCATTACCGGGACGACACGATAAGCACCCAAATCACGAGCCTCGACTGGGACCGCGCGAGATGCCTCCTGCTGAGAAACGCTGTCCTGGAATCGAATCAATGTAGGGGAATGAAGCACACCGACCAGACAGGCGCCTGTTAATGCTGAAACTGCGGCTAAGGCAGTTTTCGAGGCGCGAGTGGCGCGGGGGCGGCTCGAGTTCATGATCTGACTGATGCGCAGGGAAATATCATGAACATGGTGGACAGCCGCTTGCGCCAGCGCTAAACTCCGCTGCAGCAAACTCTTTTCTGCGACATCCACCAAACAACGGGCATATGCATTGGCATTATTTGTAGCTGCGAGAACCATGTCATCGCAGGCCATTTCCCTATCGAGCGCCAGCTGACGATCCAGCCACCAGAGTGCCGGGTGAAAAAAGAACAGGGCTTTTAATACCTTCTGAAACAAGTTAGTCCAGTCGTCCCAGCGACGTAAGTGCGCAAATTCGTGAAGCAAAACTGAGGAGAGCTCTGCCGAGGAGAGCTCGCTCAGTGCCCACTTCGGGAGGATGATGGCGGGCCTAAAGTATCCGACCGCCATCGGGACTCGCGCACTCGAAGACTCGAGCAACGACATCGGACGTTGGGGACCGAAGTTCTTGAGGGTCTCCACTACGCTGCTGTCCAGAGTGGCAATATCGAGGGACTTGCATTCCTTCCTTATGCGGCGAATACGTCGCAGCCCAAACGCAACTCGTAGAAGCGCTGCTCCAGCAATGACACCCCAGGCAGCGAAGATGGCCAGCGTCCAGCCCTCGGAAAGCGTGATCGGAGCAAGGTGCTGCTGGGATCGAGCCGAGCGATTCGCAATGAACATGGCAGCCAAGAACAGTGAGGGAATAGCCACCAGCACCGAGGACCAGACCGCAACCCGGGTGCCGGCATTTGTGCGAGGTAAGAAGCGAAGCAGGGTCCAAGCCAGAATAGTTAAGACCAGACCAGCGACGACGGAGTTGATCATCCGTTCGGCGGCGATTCGGGCAATAGTATCGAAAGCGACCATCAACTATCTGCTTCCTTCCAGTAACTGACGCAAACGAGTGAGTTCCTCCTGGTCGACGCCGCGATCTTCAAGAATATTGAGAACGAGCATCTCGTCAGAATTCGCGAAAAAACGGCTGACCAGGTGACGAATTTCCGAGCGCGTCGCTTCCTTACGGCCAAGCAGCGGTGCGTAAACATGAGCGCGACCGTCCTTCACATGCTTGACGTAGCCCTTTTTCTCTAGAATACGGGTAGTAGTCAGGACGGAGTTGTAGGCCAAAGAGGGCTTGCTGGACAAAGCCTCCAGTACCTGCTGGACGGTACACGGGCCTTTTTCCCACAGGACTTGCATGAGCCGCAGTTCAGCTTCGGTTAGTGTGACCGATTTTCTGGGGGGCAACCGAATTTCCTCCTTGACCCTATTACTATTTGACGAGCCGAACCGAATTTCGTCTACTAAATATTTAGTTGCACTTCACTATCGATTGGTTGTTTGCTCGAGCACACAGGGTCGGGCGAATATGAGGCGAAAGCCTTCTTAGGGAACTCTACGTGCGCCGCACCGTCCGTCGATCGAGGCAGGCGAAAAATTCTACGGCGACGATCACTTGCGAGGCATCCTCCAAGGTGTGCCTCGCAGGAGTCTCACCCCTGTGGACCCTCGTTCAGCACGATTCGGAAGCCGAGCGAGCCCCACTCACGTAGGTGAGGGAAGCGAATTTGTCGCAGCAGTTCTGTGTAGTCGGACGATTACTCCTCCCATAGCGACTGCCAGCGCGTCGGCACATTGCAACGCCAGCATCCACATATCGCCGGTCCTGATCAGCCATACCAAAGATGAAGTGATACCCAACGCGCCCAGGACGAAAGCCAGGGTCACTGTGGCAACCATCTCCCTTCGCTTGGCCGCCGACGCAACGAGACATCCAGTGAATACGGACGCGATAAGATGAGCGATCAACATTCCGCCCGTCGCCCAAAACATGTAAATCTCGAAATGGGTTGACCAGTACGCCAAATATCTGTCGGTAACTACTCGAAGAAGCTTGTCGGGCAAACCATGGACAAAGCGGTGAAGTAAGAATCCTCCTATGACGGCGGCTGTTGTCGACCAGGGAGCGGTACCGAATCCGGCGGCGACCAGATGTGGGATGGTCTTCAGCGTTTGTCGCCAATACCAAAGCCGGGCGGCGGCCATTCCCGCTTTCAACGCGAGGGGAGAGAATTCCTCGAGCAGATCACCCAGAATCGTCTCGCCTTCCTCCCCAGGGCTGAATACAGTGATAAGCCAGACGGCGGTGCGAGGCGGCTGAACAGGATTTTGAGACTTCATCAGTAGCTCCGGATGAAATCGAGCCCTTCGCGCATTCTCTCGAGCGTGCCTTGCGTACGGTTTACCGCCGCGAGTCCTTTCGCGGTCATGTGGAAGAATCGTTTCGAGCGTCCACCCCGCTCTGGAGTAGGTTCTGCGCGGTGTGATTTAACGTACCCTTTGCTCTCCAAACGATTGAGAGTGGCGTAGACAGCGCCGATTGATACCTGGCGACCGGTGCGGAATTCGATCTCTTGCCGCACCGTGACTCCATAGGCCCGGTCTTCCAGCCTCAAAAGCGCCAAGACGATGAGGTGCTCGAATTCGCCAAGATAATCGCGCCCAGACATTTTCTATACAATATAGATGAAATAATGCGCCTGTGCAATTGCGGGCTTAAAGGGCTGATTGCCTTGCGATATGCTAGCCGATGAGGACGGACCCGGAATCGAAGAGCTTCGAAAGCTATTAGCCTAAGTTGACTTCTCGCATGCAGACACTGCAGGTGGAAACCCTTTGGAATTACCCTATGAGCCTCCGCAGACCTCAGGCGTGTTGGTAGCCCTCAGGCGTTGACAAACACGCACGCGTCGCGCATAATCCACAAACCCTGTATGTTCGGACAGCGATTTAGCTTCGCCTTTTATTACCGCTACTGGCGAGTAGCGGCGCGGGCGAGGCGTGCATACGCGATGCAACCTTAGGTAGACGCAAAGTTCAGAACCCGCAGCCGCGACTCAAGCGAGTCGCGGTTTTTGTTTGTGCGCCGAGCATGTTCGACAGCCGAGGGTGAAAGTCCCTCTGGCAAGCTGATAGAGGTGAAGTCATAGCGAAAAGCAGCAGGCTGAAGTAACACTGGCCGCGAAACGGAGCCTGAGAGAAGCGGGGAGCAAAGATGCGAGCCGATGAACAAGAACCGAATATGAGGCCTACGGTGGCGGGCGAGCGGACAAAGGACTGTGAGGCCCATACCATCAAGCCGACTGGTGGTAAAGCCGGGCGGCTGCGCGTCAAAGGGAGTCGAGCTTACTTCGGGAGATCTGCGAGGCGTCGGGAATTCGTGCCCGGGGCGTGAACAGATTCATCCCGACCACGACGAGGAAGTCAGCAGAGGGCAAAGTAGGTCAGGCAGTCGGCTAGGCTATTGAGGCACTCCAAAGCCGAAAGGCGGAGACACAAAAGCGGGAACAGGGTTCGGCTCAAACGCTACCCCACAAACAAGGGAGCAGAGGACAGGGCAAATAAGTGGCGCGACTCACCAGCGAACGGCGGCAAAAAACCCGGCCCCCAGCAAGAGGTGCTGGCCCTTAAGGCGGAGCGACCCGCTCCCTATGCCGATTTAGATCTGAAATCGAGTACGGCCGAATACGGCATATATGCAAGCAAGAATGGAGATACAAGGGAGTGAAGCCATGATCATAAATATGAACGAGGGAGCTACGGAACAGGAAATCCAACACGTCATCGAGCGGGTGCGAGAAGCGGGTTTCCGGGCGCACGTGACGCGGGGCACGGAGCGCTGCATTGTGGCAGCTGTAGGCAGCGGGGGCAAGCGGCATGAGTTGGAGGCCTTGGCTGCGGCCGCGGGCGTGGCAGAGGTTGTGCCCATCGCCCAGCCGTTTAAATTGGTCAGCCGGCAGGTGAAGCCGGAGGGAACTGTCGTGGACGTCGGTGGGGTAAAGATTGGTGACGGTAGTTTCGTGGTGATTGCCGGGCCGTGTTCGGTCGAATCGCGTGAGCAGATATTCTCCACCGCGGAAGCGGTGAAAGTTGCTGGAGCCACGCTGCTGCGCGGCGGAGCTTACAAGCCGCGTACATCGCCATACGAATTTCAGGGATTGGGTGTGGAGGCTCTGCGACTTCTAAGCGAAGTACGCAAACAGGTCGGCTTGCCTGTCGTCACCGAGATCATGAGCACGGAGGACACGGATCTGATTTGCGGACACGCGGACATGCTGCAAGTCGGGGCGCGTAACATGCAAAATTTCGCTCTGCTCCGGCGCCTGGCGAGCGTGAAAAAGCCGATCTTGCTGAAGCGCGGACCATCGGCCAGCGTCAAAGAATGGCTGCTGGCAGCCGAGTATTTGTTGGCCGGGGGTAACCCCAACGTGGTGCTCTGTGAGCGCGGTATCAAGACGTTCGAGACGGAGATGCGCAACACGCTCGACTTGGCTGCGATTGCACTAGCACGTGAACTCTCGCATTTGCCGGTCATTGCCGACCCCTCGCATGGAACTGGCCGGAGAAGTTTGATCGCACCAACTTCGCGTGCGGCTGCCGCCCTGGGAGCGGATGGAATCATTGTGGAAGTGCATCCCTGTCCCGAGAGAGCGTTGTCGGATGGAGCGCAGTCATTAGATTTCAGCGGATTCAAGGCCGTGATGGAGAGTTTGGCCGAACCCTTGCGGGCGGCCCCCGTCTCGCACCACCGGATCAATCGAACAGCGGCCGCCAACTAAGGCTCGCCGGCGGCCGCCAAAAGCTAGCGGGGGAACAAGTTACGCCGCAAATCCGTGCTTCGTTTGTAACTTGTCATACTATCCTGGGGTCACCTACAGTCGAGCTGTCAGCCAGCTACGGCGTTTGGCAGTGCCTTTCGGCAGCCCACGTGCATCCATATGGTAGAAGCCATTTCCGGGCAGGTTCGGTTGATGAAAAATTTGGATTTTTTGGGAATGAACTACATACATCGATTTTTTCGTCTCGCGATGCTCTTGCTCCTCGGCCTGCTGCCGGCTGCAGCCCAGTCCAGCTTCATTTCGTCCTCGCCCGTACCCTCGTCGCCTGAGGCGAGCGCTGGCGCACTGCCCTCGCCCAGCAGTTCTGACGAGTCTGTCCTGACGATCAAGAAACGCGTCGACGAGGTCAATGTCCTCTTTATTGCTACGGATAAGCACGGCAAATTCGTTCGCAACCTGGGTCAGACTGACTTCAATATTCTCGACGACCACAAACCACCCCAGCTAATCGTCAATTTCCAGCGTCAGACCGAGCTGCCCCTGGAATTGGGCCTCCTGGTCGACGTTAGTGGCTCGGTGCAAAGTCGGTTCGATTTCGAACAGCAAGCAGCCATCGGCTTTCTTGAGCATGTGATCCGCCCGGGCTTTGATAGGGCCTTTGCCGAGGGCTTCAATCAGCACCAGCAACTTGCCCAGGACTTCACTGACAACGTGTCGTTGCTTTCCGCAGGGGTAAAGCGCCTCCGCAATGGCGGCGGTACTGCACTTTTTGACACCATTTACCGCGCCTGCCGCGACAAGCTCCTGAAGGAGAATTCCGATCGCCCGGTACGCAAAGCCCTCATCGTGCTAAGCGACGGCGAGGACAACCAGAGCGAAGTCAGCGAAGCCCAAGCCATCGGAATGGCCGAGCGGGCTGGCGTCCTTATATATGCTATTTCAACGGACGACAGTGGCTTAATCCTTCGCGGCGACGATGTTCTTTCCCAATTGGCGGAAGCAACCGGCGGTCGCGCGTTCTTCCCCTTCAAGATGAAGGACGTTACCCATTCCTTCGGGGCGATCGAGGACGAACTGCGTAGCCAGTACATCGTTTCTTATAAGCCATCGGACTTCACTCCCGACGGCCACTACCGCTACATCCAGATCACCGCGAAGAATAAGGATGTCCAGGTCCGCGCCCGCCGAGGCTACTACTCTCCACGGCAATAGTGAAACTGGTCGCGGCAGTCCTGGTTTGGCGTGTGGATTCCTAAGCTCCCTTACGACTGAAAGCCTCCGGGAATAGTCCGCCCGTGATTTCCAACCGATTTCATGCATGGATAGCTGCCATAGCCGCCGTCAGGTTCGCCAAGTTCCTTCTCGTTGGATTGTTTCTTCGCCGGGTGAGAGTAGGCGCGCGGTTTCCGACACACAAGTGACCGCATCGTTTCGACGCCAGTGCCGCGTGCCTCACGGTTTTGCCCGTGGTCAAGAACTCTCCCCCGGGATCGAGCGAATAGATCGGCTGCTCGGGTTTCTCGGTTTGCGCATATCGAGACCATAGGCACAGCCATTGCTCCATTGATCTCGAATGCTCGTCATTAGTTCATGACTCTCCATCCAGGTGGCTCCAGCTTGCTCGTGGAACATCACATCTGCTTGCGCTGTAGCCTGCCACACCGTAACCTACTCACCCATGAAGAGATCCCTGGTACTCACAAGTGCTCTCGCGTTCACCTTGGCAATTTCTGATTCAGGAGTTGCTCAGCAATCGGCTAAACCGGCGGAGGGCGATTTCCTGGTGCGCAATTTCCGGTTCCGTTCGGGCGAGGTACTGCCCGAAATGAATCTGCATTATGCGACCTACGGTCACCCTATCCGGGACGGCTCTGGCAGAGTCACCAATGCGGTTATGATCCTGCACGGTACGACAGGATCGGGACAACAATTCACCAGCGCTTCATTTGCCGGTGTTCTATTTGGTCCCGGCCAGCTGCTGGATGCGAACCGCTATTTCATCATTCTGCCGGACTCGATCGGGCACGGGCATTCATCAAAGCCGAGTGACGGTCGGCACATGCGCTTTCCGCATTACGACTACGACGACATGGTCGAAGCCCAGCATTTGCTCGTGACGAATGCATTCAAAGTTGATCACCTGCGCTTACTCATGGGCACCTCGATGGGCTGCATGCACTCCTGGGTCTGGGCCGAGACCTACCCCGACTGGATGGATGCCGTGATGCCTCTGGCCTGCTTGCCGGTTCAAATCGCCGGCCGCAATCGCATGATGCGCGAAATGATCATAGAGTCGATCACCACCGACCCAGCGTGGATGAATGGCGAATACAAGCAGCCGCCGGTCCTCGGCCTGCGTGGTGCGCTCAACGTGTTTCTGATCATGGTCAGCAGCCCACTCGAGATGCAAAAGGAGTTTTTCACTCGCGACCAAGCCGATGCCTACGTCGATCGCTTCATGCAAAATCGAATTGCCAAAATCGATGCGAATGACACCCTGTATGCCTTTGCCGCCTCCCGCAATTATGATCCCTCCCCCAGGCTTGATCAGATCAGGGCACAAGTCACGTTCATCAATTCCGCAGACGATCAGGTCAATCCCCCCGAGCTCGGTATCGCGGAACGGGAGATAAAGAAGGTAAAGAACGGCCGCTTCGTGCTCCTGCCCATTACCGATCAGTCGCGCGGCCACGGTACTCATTCGCTTCCTGCAGTCTGGAAGCAGTACTTGGCGGAGTTGCTGGCGCACAGCAACTACTAGAGAAGATCGCTCGATGAACCGGGACAGTATCGAGACGGGGAACTGGATCTACGCCACCGCGGTAGGATGGAGGTGAGCTGAGTCGATTTTAGGACTCGGGCCGGAGGGCCCGCGGAAGGCAAGCGCCGGTTACGAAGGTCATCCCCGACGATAACTCTTTGGTACGAAACTCAATTCTGGTATAAGCGCCTGCGTGGATGGCGAATCGGAAATTCGGCAGGAACACGGACTACACCGCCAGCTTACCGCCGGGCAGATGACTATGGTGGCTGTGGGGGGCTCAATTGGGACCGGGCTGCTTCTGGGCTCAGCGGCAGCGATCGATCTGGCTGGCCCAGCGGTGATTTTGAGCTTCTTGCTAGCGGCATTTTTTAGTTGGCTTGTGACCATGGCTTTGGGCGAGTTGGCGAGTAGCCACCCCGCAGCCGGTTCATTTGGAGTCTACGGCGATCTGTACCTCAATGAATGGGCAGGATTTGTTGGAAGGGCGGGGTATTGGGCGGCCATCGCCGTATCCGTCGGTGCAGAACTTGTCGCCTCGGCCACTTACATGGGGTACTGGTTTCCTCGCGTGCCCTCGGTGGTGTGGGTGGCGGTCTTTTCTTGTCTGTTGTTGCTCGTGAACTTGTGGGATGTAGGCCGTTATGGCCGCTTCGAGTTTTGGTTCGCCATGATTAAAGTAGTGGTCATCGCGGCTTTCGTTGTCCTGGGAGCGGGTTTACTGCTCGCCCGGCGGGTAACGCCACAATACGCGAATCAAGGGGGATTTTTTCCGCGTGGTCCCTGGGCACCGTTATTGGCCATGACATTCGCGATCTACACCTTCGGCGGGGTCGAGTTTGTGGCGGTGACATCCGGAGAGTCGCGTTCACCTAAGGAAGTGGCCAAGGCAGTGTGGATGACGTTTTCCCTGCTGACAGCCCTTTACTTGGGCGCTATCGCGGTGCTGGTTGGGGTTATGCCTTGGAATCGGGCGGGGATAAGCGAGAGTCCATTTGTGAGCGTGTTCCGCATGGCAAGCGTTCCCGGGGCGGCTTCGCTAATGAACTTCGTTGTGTTGACTGCCGCATTATCCGGCGCCAATGCGGCGCTATACATTTCCTCGCGTATGCTGTTTTCCTTGGCCAGAAGCGGATGGGCCCCGCCGCGTCTCGGACAGCTGAACCGGGCGGGATCGCCCAATCTAGCGCTGCTCGTGTCCTCCTACGGCATTGTGGCGGCGCTGGTACTGGAGAGATGGGCTCCAGCCAACGCCTTCAATTTCATCTTGCGTGCGGCTTTTTTTGGACTGATACTCTCCTGGTTCGTCTCGCTGGCGGCGCATATTTCCTTCCGAAGAAGAATCACACCGGAACAGGTGTCGCTGCTGCCTGTGCGGTCACCACTAGGATGGTGGGGCTCGGGAATTGGGTTTGTGGTCATTGCTCTCGCGGTCTTGAAGACTTGGTGGGACTCACGGGTGAACCTGATTACCGGAGTGTTCTATTTGATGGCACTCACGGCTATTTATTCTCTGATCCGTACCAGGCGAGCAGCATCCAAAGAAGCTACGGATTCCGATCGTGTCCTTCGGTAATCAGGCGGCGAATCAGTTGCTGTGTACGCCGTCTCCGCCTCCTCATTCGGAGGATGCGGCACCGGGGACGTTTTGGACGTGGCGCTGTGGGCAATCTACCCAGAGCTCAGCAGAATAAGTCTAAGAAGAATTTTTGGATGACAGTATGGCTGGCGGTACGAGAGGAGAAGGCGGCTCGCAGCGGGACGTTCTTACGAACCGCCGGTCCTTATCGAACCTACCACACTGGGCTTCGGCAGGCTAAGAGGGCCGTCCTTACACGTCCACCGACGAAGACGCGTGGTCAAAGAAGCGATCCGTTTAAAGCCGTGTCCCGGATGAGCTGGCTTTTCGACACTCGTGATTGCTTCTGACCGGTCCGCTCAGGCTGCTCGTTTTATGTCGGTATCTTCGCCTCCAGAGATGCGGCCTCCGCGACCACCATGGCCGCCGGTAACCAGTCGGAACAACCATGTCAAAATGATCGCTCCGCCGATTGCAACCAGAATTGTGTAGATCATTCCACCGTGACCACGAAACCCGAGCAAACGCATGATCCAGCCGCCAACCAGTGCGCCCACGATGCCGAGAACAATATCCATAAGCGTACCGTAGCCGTGCCCGCGCATGATCTTGCCGGTAACCCAGCCAGCAATCAAGCCAACAACAATCCACCAAAGAAAATGCATACCTACCTTCTTCCCTCGACAAGGCTTCGCCGATGCCGATATCGACCAGAACAGATGAGGAGAAATGTAAGTGAGGTTGTTCCGAACCGCTGCCCACCTGCTGGTTTTGACGGGCCCACACTCTCGATAGGCTGCCTTTGACCACCGGCGTCTTCTCGGCTCTGAGTTGATCCTCGGAGGTGAATGCGATCATCCCTGATCTCTGCCTGGTGCCAGGCAAAATGGGGTTCGATGAGCACTTCGCATGGCGCGCCGAACTGCGGATGGTGCCAAGCGCAGTACAATATCGCGATGGCTGACGATCTGCTCCGCTACCGCCGCGAATTCCCCATCCTGGACTGTACCACTTACCTGATCAGCAACTCGCTCGGCGCCATGCCGAAGGGCGTTTATGACGCGATGCACGGCTATGCGGAAATTTGGGCAAGTCGCGGTGTTCGCGCCTGGGAGGAACGCTGGTGGATGCTGGCTGCCGAAGTTGGCGACCAGATCGGTGCAATCATGCATGCCGCGCCGGGATCAGTTTCCACTCACCAGAATGTGACTACCTGCCAGGCGGTGGTCGCCTCGTGCTTCGATTTCTCGGGAAAGCGCAACAAAGTCGTTTATTCCGATATGAATTTTCCATCGGTGATGTACTTCTGGGAAGCACAGCGGACGCGCGGAGCGCGAGTTCATATGGTCGAGACAAGTGACGGCATCACGGTTCCCCTGGAACGGCTGCTGGCCGCCATTGACGAGGAAACCTTGCTGGTGCCGATCTCGCATGTGATCTTCCGTAGTGCTTATATCAATGACGCGAAAGCGATCGTCGAGCAGGCCCACCGAGTAGGAGCTCTGGTAGTACTCGATACTTTCCAGTCGCTTGGAACCGTTCCAGTCGATGTTCAAGAGTTGAGTGTGGATTTTGCCTGTGGCGGCGTTTTGAAGTGGCTATGCGGCGGACCAGGAGTCGCCTATCTCTATGTACGCCCCGATCTCGGCAATAAACTACAGCCGCGCTTTACGGGTTGGACAGCGCACCAGCAACCCTTCAATTTCGAGACCGGACCGATTCGCTATACCGATCCGCCCTACCGCTTCATGAATGGCACCCTGCACATCCCTTCGCTGGAGGCAGCGCGCCCGGGCGCAAAGATCATCCGGGAGGTTGGCGTGAACAAGATCCGTGAGAAATCACTGAAGCAGACGGCTCGACTAATCCAATTGGCGGATGAGCGAGGCTGGTGCGTGAACACTCCCCGAAATCCTGAGCAGCGAGGGGGCACGGTTTCCATCGATATGCCGGACTCGCAACAGGTATGCAGAGAGCTGATCAGGCGCGAGATCCTGGTGGATTGGCGGCCCAAAGCCGGCGTGCGAATGTCGCCACACTTTTACACACGGGACGAGGAACTCGAATCCGCCATCGCAGCCGTGAGGGAAATTCTTCGCGAGCGAGCCCCGGCTGCCCGATAACGTGGAGCGAGGAGCGCCTCGCCCGTCGGACGCGAAGCGTCCCCCACCGCCGATGCAGGGTCAGCGCCCCATCGTACGATTGCCGCCCGTAACGTTACTTACTGACGTAAGCCTGGCTTCCCCTTTTCTGCTGCCCTGCTAGTTTCTCTGCCGCTATGCTCAAAACCAGGCCCAATACCGCATTGCGTGGGCCTCTGCTTGAATTCCCTTCTGCAATTGCAGTTTTCCGTGTCGGGGGTCCCGATGATCGCGGCCGCAATCGGCGCGGTCACAGGGCTCTTCTTTTTCTTTCATGGATTCTCGTTGTTGCAAGAGCATCGGCTCTCTGCTGCGCGGACCATGGTGAAGGCGGCTGATGTTGGGACCAGCGCCACGACCGCAACCAATCTCAGAAAACCTGCAGACTCTGGGAAACGCGAGCCTCGTGCAGAAGTCATCAAATTGTCTTCATCGGAGAATCCTCCGAATGACGCGTCGTCCATGAGTCAGCAGGCCAAAATCGCCGCCGCACTCATGAAAGCGGGAATCCCAAATCCGATGGCTTGGTCGGCGCACGAGGAAGTGCGAGTCATCGACCCGCCCAGCGAGCCGGAATCTTCCCCAGCGGCCAAGGAAGCCGAGGTCTCACGTGTCCTGCAACAGAGCGCCAGCGCGGAGTCGGTTCGGCTTCCATCGCGAAAAGGGTCCGATCCCATGGACTGGAAAACGCGCCTGATGATCTGGGGCGGACCGGCGTTGACGCTCGCCTGTATTTACACCCTGGCAGCACATTTCGGATGGCTGTGAAGCCGCGCCTCGGATACGGTCACCATTCTTCTAACCCACCGAGTTCGATTCCCTGCTGCATAGCGTCGCCATTGATTAGAATGCCGAGGTGGCTGATACCGTCCGCATAGGGATCCTGGGAGACTTCAACTCTGAGTTCCGTTCTCACCACGCCACCAATGACGCATTGCAACATGCCGCTGCCAAGCTAAAATTCAAGGTTGCATCGGAATGGCTGCCGACTCCCACCCTGGCGCAACCGGAGGCGACGAAACTCCTGGAGAGTTTTGACGGATTGTGGGCGTCCCCTGGCAGTCCCTACAAGAGCATGGATGGAATGCTGACGGGGATCGAGTTTGCGCGCAAGCGGGACTGGCCTTTCCTCGCCACCTGCGGCGGATTTCAATACGCCATCATCGAATTCGCACGGAACGTGCTGGGCATGAAAGACGCCGACACCGGGGAGAACAATTCCGGATCGAAGAACATCGTCATTTACCCAGTGGCCTGCGCCGTTCCGGATCGTCCTCAGGGCGCACCCAAGTTGTCGGGAACGATTCCTGACATCCGCATCCGCCCGGGTTCGTATCTGCAGACCTTCTACGGCAAGGACGTGATTCAGGAAGAGTTCTTCTGCAACTTCGAGTTGAATCCGGACTACGAGTGGTGTTCGATTGAGGCCGGATTTCCCATTGCCGCCCGGGGGCCGCAAGGCGAAGTCCGCGCCATTGAATCGCCTACCCATCGTTTTTTCATCGCGACACTGTTCCAACCCCAATTGAGTTCTACGCCGAAAAAGCCGCATC
>Ga0066388_100001178_pt1 | contig 14301 bp, 3 predicted proteins | sample PanSoiMetaGPlot6_FD_64539 | JGI IMG/M metagenome (GOLD analysis project Ga0066388, IMG submission 64539) | Tropical forest soil microbial communities from Panama analyzed to predict greenhouse gas emissions - Panama Soil - Plot 6 (Hybrid Assembly) | ecosystem: Environmental > Terrestrial > Soil... | reverse complement strand
CACCCAGGCGTTGCCGCCATACTTGTGCAGGCACACTTTCAGCCCCGCCAGCAAGGTCGCGTATAAAAGAAATTGGTTACTCCGAGTGACTTTCCTTAACTTCTGAAATAAACCTTCTTCGAGAATCAATTCAACTGAATCTTTTTCTGCCGGAGCGCATCCTGATCTTAGATAGTCCAGTTTGAGGCTTGAGGCGCTAAATTTCTGAGACAATCGGCTAACCCAATATTCTCTTTCCTCTCTCGTCTTTCGATCAAACACAAATACATCTGATCTCAATTGGCTCATTATCATTGCCCTCCCTTGTCTACGGATAAATCTGATGGCTTGGCGAGTCCAGTGAAGGCCGCGGTTTGGGGAAGATCGCTTCTGACCCCATTAACCGCAGTATTGAAGCAGGCGGAAAAAGGTTCGTTGACAAAGCATGCGGAGTTAGAAATGAAACTCCTCCGTTACATCGCTATTAGCGATCACGGAGCGAGTGTTAGAGGAAGTATCTAGCGCGATTTCGCCCAATTGCACATCGGAATTCTTGCCGGCGTCTGTCAGAATAGATTGAAAGTAAGAGCCTAACCTTTGGACAGTCTCGTGCCGAAACCAATTTGTCTTGTATACCCAACTCAATTTAACATCGGAAGCTACGCAGGTCACATCAAGGACTATACCGATCCCTTGTCTCACTTCGGGGAAGAATTTCAGAGCCCCATCAAACCTCGCCTCGTCGTTAAGACTACTACTTCGGCTATATCGGTAGCCAACTTCAAGCACAGGACATGAAAGGAGATGCTCAGCCAAGCGATACTGGTTTGTGACAATGGAAAGGCCGTGCAGATGGTGTTCGATCGCGGATTGGACCTTTTCCCGGACTTGGAGGACATAATTGTCGAAGCTCAAATCCCAAGACGCTACGAGCCTCAACGGAACGGCGACTTCGCCATCGGGCCCCTCAATCACACACACAACCACTGCCTCTTCACGACCACTCAGTCGTGACAGCAATACGCTATAAGCAGCTAAGAATACAGGCGCTAATGGGGCTTCATGGTCATAGGCGAGCCTATTTATTGCATGTCGCTCCACTTGAATCGGAATTGATGCTAGCCCATCAACCATCCCCGGGGCTGTCTCACGCAACACGTCAATGTTGGACGCAATAGTTCCTTCAGCAAATTCCTTAATCCAATACTGCTCCGCGGCCTTATAGCGAAACGGTGACAAAACCTCGATAGGAGGCAGATAGGGGTGTTCTCCTCTGTCAAACTGGGAACTTCTTTTCAGACTTTCCATTACGTCATGGCTGACCTCTTTCTTGCGCGGATTGATCACCTTCTCCTTGACCGCCGCGTTGAAACATTTCACAAAGGTCTTGATCTGATCCCGAGTCATTCCTCTTCGCTGAAGATAAAAGGTGCTCCATTGTTCAAATCCATACTGGGGCAGCCAGCTGGAGTTTTCCACACTCAAGAAAATCTTATCGATCAAATCACACGCGATCTGGCTGTCCATGGTGTTGTGCGACCAATTGAAAGCTTCTCCGCTGACCCCATAATTCTCCCTTTGATCCCAGATTGGTGTGACGGGGTCGGCATACCACAATTGCGCTCGGAAAAAGTCGGGCTTGGCCTCCTCTATCAGATCAATTGATTCCTGAACGGTATCGTACGTCTCTCCGGGAAAACCAACGATCATATTGGCATGAGCGGAAATCCCGGCAGCCTGCAACAGGGGAATCGCCGATTGGTAGTTTTTTCGCCTAGAGGTCTTATTCATACGTTTCAGCATGACGTCGCTGCCTGATTCCACGCCCAAGAAGACCCCCTCACAGCCTGCTTTGCTCATTAGTCCGATGGTCTCTTCATCTCCATGGTCGCTCCTATAAAAGGAATTCCATTTAAATCCATATTTGTTCCGGATCATCATTCGTAGGATTTCCTGAAATCTCTGTTTGGGCACATTAAACGTATCATCGAGATAAGTGAGCGTGGTCACTCCCAGGTCACAAAGCGCGCTGAGGTCTTTCTCTATCAGGTCCACACCAGTGTAGGTATACTTTCCAGCGCGCTGAGGAAAGCCGCAGAAGGCGCAGGAGAAGGGACAAGACTTGGCTGTTCGGAGGGAAATAAATTCATTGATTTCCTCCTGAGGAAACAAACTGTAATCCGGCATATTTTCTTCCAGCGGATTAGATTCGGTGGAAGACGCCGTCAATACATAATGATCGCCCTGCCGATAGGCGATGTTATCCACTTTATCCAAATCTGTCTTTTGCTTCAACGCGCTGATCAAGTTAGCCAAAGCCTGCTCGCCTTCTTGGCTGACAACGTAAACATCCGCCCCAATATATTTGAACAGTTGCTGTACGCTCGTCGCATCCATCATTTTGACCTGGTTGTTTACGTATGGCCCGCCGACAACAATCTTTGCTCTTTCATTATATTGCTTAATGAAGGAGATGATTTCAAGAATTGGGTGTGATGACACATATAATGTTGTGGTAATGGCGACGGTGAGGATGTCATCATGAAGTAATTTATCTTTCAATTTCTCTTTCTCTAAATGGAACAAATTGACATAATCGAAGCTGAATCCTCTTCGGTGTACATATGTTCCCAGATAAAGCACAACCGGCCAGATAAAGTCTGCGTTGTGAAAGGGTCTCTTGACACCCTGTTTCCCTTCATAATAGAAGTGATTCAGAATGTCCATCCCCCTGTATGGGCGGTTGTTATATTCAATGAACGCTAAGTTAAGGTCACGGTAGGCTCCGGAATTGGCGCCCATTGCCCTCACCATCTTCATGTAATCCTCGAAATTCGAATCATTGAATCCAATAATCAAGCAATCGGTCATGACGTCCTCCACTCATGATGAGAAATCAAAATCCGTTGTATCACCGTCAATCGAAACCTTCGTGGCCGCCGACGTCTCGTTACGACGGCCCTCTATCAATGGCAAATCAAGTATCCGCACATCAGGTTGCGCCACAGCCAAATCCAAAATGAGCCGGAAGTGGTCCAGCAGGCGGTCAACAAAGGCGGCCTCGATCAAGTCACTTTTGTATACGATTACGCCGCCCAGGCCATCTGTCTGTTCTTGCATAATCAAGGTCAGATCATGTTCCGTTGTCCTCTCTTCAATCTTTATGGGTTTCAGTTTCAAGCGCGGCAATGCGAGCGTTCTTGCCGGTTGGTTATGAAAGGTGAAGACCGCTTGCACTATCGGCGTATACGCCGCCTTGCGCTCCATTTGGAGCGCCTCCACCAACTTCTGAAAGGGGAGAGCCTGGTAGTTGTAAGCCTCAAGCGTTACGTCGCGGACGCGCCTCAGAATTTCTCGAAATGTGGGATCACCGCTAAAGTTCGTACGCAACACTAGCGTGTTTACGAAAAATCCGATGAGTCCTTCAGTCTCTGCGAGATTGCGATTGGCCACTGGCGATCCCACACAGACGCTGTCCTGCCCGGCATACAAATGAAGTAGTGTTTGATAAGCCGCTAACAGCGTCATGAACAATGTAACCCCCTCATTTCGATTCAGTTTCTTGAGCCCTTCGAGCAGACTCCCCGACAATGTGAAGGAGTGGCTGGCGCAGCGGAACGTCCCCCGGCGCGGTCGCTGATTATCTGTGGACAAGTCAAGCGCTTGTGGGGCGTTAGCTAATTGTTGTTTCCAATAACCCAATTGCTTCTCTAACACATCTTCTTGCAGCCATTGACGCTGCCATACCGCGTAATCCGCATACTGAATGTTTAACTCTCCGAGTGATGAAGTAAGGCCATTGCTATAAACTTCGTATAATTGCCCTAGTTCGCCGACGAACACGTTACTCGACCAACCGTCTGTGACAATGTGGTGCATGGTTAACAATACTACATGCTCGTCTAGTCCCAACTGCAAGAGGCTCAACCGCAGCAGGGGGCCTTTGGCCAGTTCCATCTTTCTTCCAGCTTCCTGTTCGCCCAGTCGTTGACATTGCTCCTGCCGGTCCGCCTGGCTCAGCCTGGACAAATCTACTATAGGCATCTTCAGCGACAATTTGTTTGCGATCACCTGCATTGCCTGACCATACGCCACTTCGATTCGCGTGCGTAAAACTTCGTGCCGCCGCACGATCTCATTAACGCTTTGCTCCAGCGCAGATACGTTTAATCGCCCCGTCACTCGCACAGCTTCCGTGATAATGTGGATAGGCTCGCTCTGCGTTAACTGATCTACAAACAACAACCCTTGCTGCCCAATAGATAATGGTAATGGACCTTCACGCGGGATCCTTTTGATGGGAGGAAACGCTAAGGACGCCCCCTGTCGCTGACGAAGTTCAACAACGCTCTCCGCCAACTCCGCCACCGTCGGGGATTCGAACAACTTTCGCACCGGTATTTCTACCTGAAATATTTTCCGCCCTCGACTTACTACCTGAGTGGCCAATAGCGAGTGCCCTCCCAGGTCGAAGAAGTTGTCATGGATTCCCACTGTCTCTATTCTCAACACTTGCGAGAAGATGTTAGCCAGAATCTCTTCTTCGGGTCTACGAGCTGCGACAAAATCCTCCAAAAGCCCAGGGCTTATCTGCTTCGGAGATGGTAATGCTCTACGGTCGACCTTTCCATTTGCTGTTCGCGGAAGCGCTTCCAGCATCACCCACACTGACGGCGCCATATATTCCGGCATTTTTTCCTCCAGATAGCGCCGCCATTCCTTATTAGTTAAAGCCTGGCTCGGATCGGTCACCAGGTACGCCACCAGTTGCGTGGCGCCGGACTCATCTTTCTGAGCCGATACGACCACCTCGCGCACCGCCGGGTGCTGCCCCAGCGATGCCTCGACCTCTCCCAACTCCACCCGATAGCCTCTCACCTTCACCTGGTGATCCAATCTCCCTAGATACTCAACCGCTCCGTCGCCTCCATACCGCCCCAAATCTCCAGTCCGGTAGATCCTTTCTCCAGCCTTCTCACCGTGCGGGTTGGGTACGAACTTTTCCGCCGTTCGCTCAGCCCCGTTCAGATAACCTCGCGCCAACCCTTCCCCTCCGATGCAGATCTCTCCCGTCACTCCGATCGGCGCAATCTGCGCTTGCCCATCCACCACATACAGTTCCGTGTTGGCGATCGGTCGTCCGATAGGGATCCCTTCCTCTCTTACCCCCACCTCCCCCAGGATCTCATAGGTACTGGCGAAGGTCGTACTCTCGGTCGGCCCGTACCCGTTGATAATCCGCGTCCCCGGCAATTGCTCCAACGCCATTCGAACGTGCCTCACCGACAACGCTTCTCCACCGATCAGCAACTGTTCCAGCCCTTCTAACTGGCTCGCGTCATCATCGATCACCGCGTTGAAGAGCGATGCTGTCAACCACATTGTCGTTACCCCTTGCCGCCTGATTACCCTTCCCAACTCTCCCGCCGTCGGCGTCCGCCCGGGATACAAGACGCTCTGTCCACCTCGCAGCAACGCGCCCCAAATCTCAAAAGTCGACGCGTCGAAGGACAACGGCGCCGCTTGTAAAATCCGTTGGCTTTCATCCAGCGTCGCATACCCGTCTTGCATCACCAGCCGAATCACGCCTCGATGGCTCACCCCGACTCCCTTCGGCCTCCCAGTCGAACCCGAGGTGTAGATCAGATAGGCCAGATTCCCCGGACTCACGTCACTCCTCACCGGCTCATCACTCCTCCCGCGCCGATCCATCTCCTCATCCACACATACCACTCGCGCCGGATGGGGCGGCAGTTCAGACGCCAACCGCCGCTGGGTCAACAGCGCCCCCACTCCCGCATCCTCCATCATGAAGGCCACACGCTCGTGAGGATAGCTCGGGTCTATTGGCACGTAGGCGCCCCCCGCTTTGAGGATCGCCAGGATCCCAACCACCATCTCCACCGACCGCTCCACACAGATCCCGACTAGAACTTCCGGCGCCACCCCCATCGCTTGCAATCGTCTGGCCACCCAGTTGGCTCGACGATTTAATTCGCCGAAGGTCAGTCCTTCCTCCTCAAACACAACAGCGACAGATTCGGAGTTCTCTTCCGCTTGATATGCGAACAGCTCGTGCAATCCTTCTGTTACTTCTTTCTCCGCCTTCGTATCATTCCACTCCAGAAACATTTGGTGGCGTTCGATTGTCGAGAGTAATGACAGAGATCCGACAGGCTGTGTCGAATAAACAACGATCTCTCTAAGTAGCGATTTAAAATGCTCCAGCATCCGCGTGATTGCAGGACCAGCGAATCTGCGCTGATCATAGATCAATCGTAGTATGAGGGCATGTTGTCCTGCGATTAGTAGTGTAAGGGGATAATTACTTCTCTGAAACATGCGAAATTGACCGATTTCAAACTTCACTACTGAAGGCTCTGATGACTGAGTCCCCGGATAATTTCCAAATACCAATATACTCTCGAATAACGGAACCCCTCGAGGGACTTCACTCCAACCGTGAACCTCTACGAGGGGGCTATACTCATATTGCAATAGCTCTGCCTGTTGCAATTGATGCTTTTTCAACCAACCGAGGGTTTTGCCATCACCTGTGATTTGTACTCGCAAGGGTAAAGTATTGATGAAGAGTCCCGCCATCAACTCGACTCCCGCCAAATCGACAGGCCGACCTGACACCGTGAGACCAAAGACTACATCATCTTCGCCGCTATAATGGCTCAATAATAAGGCCCAGCCGGCGTTCAAGAGGGCGCTCAGCGTCAGTTGGTGTCGCCGCGCAAAGTCCTCAAGAGCCATTGTTTCGGCCTCCGATAATATGGTGTGTTGCTCAGAATAGTCCTTACTTTGATCAGCCACACTCTCCGACGGCCTGCCCAATTCCAGCGTAGTGGGGGTGGTGAATCCTTTGAGCTTTTCTCGCCAGAACGCTTCCGCCCGAGCCAGGTCTTGCCGCCTGACCCAAGTTATATAGTCTCGATAAGGGCGAGGTGGCTTGAGGTGTAACTCTCGCCCTTCACTAAAAGCAGAATAATAGGCCACTACCTCATTCAACAAAATTGGGACAGACCAGCCATCTAGCAGGAGATGGTGATGGCTCCAGATAATTTGGCAGTGGTTTTCAGTCATTCGCACCAGAGTCAGGCGCATCAGCGGCGCTTGCGAAAGCTGAAATCCCTGCCGCCGATCAGATTGAAGGAGAGACTCTAAAAGACTTTCCTGATCGCTTGCCGGCACACTACGCCAATCGCGCTTCTCCAACTCGATTGTCACTTGCCGGTGAATTACCTGAACTGGCTCTCTAAGTTCTTCCCATAAAAAGCTAGCCCGTAAGGCCTGATGGCGATTCACTACCTGCTGCCAGGCCCGCTCAAACGCATTGACGTCCAGCTCCACATGTAATGCGAAACTCACCTGCTCAATGTAATATTCCCGCTCTGGGGCATAGAGGGTGTGAAAGAGCATGCCCTGCTGCATCGGTGAGAGCGGAAAAAAAGCCTCAATTTCCTTCATCCTCACGGCAAATTCCTACAACTCTCTTCTGATACTCGCGAGAATATTATCAAGTTCATTCTCGTCCCATCCGAATTCGGAAAAATCTGAGGGCGTATATCCCACTGCATTCGGAGACAAACAATGCGCGATCAACAGTCGCAACTCTTCTATGAATTCATTTGCCATCTCCTCCATCGTCTCTCGCCGGTAAAAATTCTCGCTATATATCCAATCTAGTTTGAGGCGCCCAGACTCGACCGATCCGACAATCTCCAGCAAGTAGGTTCGCTTTCCCAAAGGGCTGAGATTTGGACCTAGGTTCGCAATCACAGGTTGAAACCGCGTGACCTTACTGAAGACCTGATCGGATCGATCCAGATAATTGAAACGAATCTCAGCCTGCGGCAAGGCTTCCAGCCCTCGTTTCACTTCCTCATCCCCGTTCATATATCGCCAAAGCCCATAGCCTATTCCTCGTCGTGGCGCTTGCCGTATCTGTTCCTTAATTACTTTGAGTGACTCATCGAGCCCGGCCCACTCGCTCAGTTGCAATTTCATTGGATAAATCGTCGAGAACCACCCAACGGTCCGCGACACATCCACATCGTCAATCAACACCTCTCGACCATTCCATTCCAAATCCACTACCCAGCGCTGACATCCTGTGCGCCGCGCCAAGATCCGCGCCAGCGCCGTTAACAACACTTCTTGTACCTGCGTTTGATAAGCCTTTGGGACCTCTTGCAAGAGTGTCAGTGTCTCTTCGGCGCCTAGTCCAACTGTTACCGCTCGCGAGGAGTTCACAGTGTTCTCCCCTTTAAAATAATCTACCGGCAAGCGGCCCACCCCTCTACGGCTTTCATCCATCCAATATGCTAGCTCGTCTCGTCTCTCAGGTTCCTGCGCATACTCATGCAGCCGCTGCGCCCAATGCCGAAATGACGCAGTCTTGGCCGACCACAGCGCCTCCTTCCCTAGAACCGCTTGTTCGTATCCGGTCTGCAAGTCCTCCAACAAAATACTCCAGGACGCGCCATCCACTACCAAATGATGGATGACAATCAAGACTTGCTGACCCCGCGCTCCTCCCCTCTCCATTACAACGACCCTTATCAGCGGCCCATCCCTCAAATCCAAACTCCTCTGCGCTTGCGCAGCCAGAGCCGTGGTAGCAGCCTCAAGGTCCGTCCGCGGCACATTCGTCAAATCTACCCATGTCACTGACACGTCCGACTCTAAATCTTTATTGATTTGTCGCCATCCCTGCGGTCCAATCTCATACCTCATTCGCAACGCATCGTGATGCGCCACCAGACGCTTCAAAACAGACGCCAGATAATCCCGCCTCATACCCCGCGTCTGAAGCAGCATAGCTTGATTCCAGTGTTGCGCCTCTGCGAATTCCTGCTCGAAAAACCAGCGCTGAATTGGCGTCAGATGCGCCGGCCCCGTCACCACACCCGCATCAGCTACAGGCGAGGACGCGCTCGTCACTACTAATGCCAATTGCGCTATCGTGGGGCTCTCGTAAACTTGCCAGGGGGTCAGCGTATAGCCGGCTTGTTTTGACCGTGACACTATTAAAATGACTAAAATGGAATTACCGCCCAACTCGAAAAAGTTCTGCTGTCGTCCGACTCGCTGCAGCCCCAGTACCTCTGACCAAATCTCGGCCATCCGCCGCTCCACCTCATTCTGATAATGATACTCTTCGGCTGACTTATCAGCGATTGTCAGGAAAGGCTCAGGCAACGCCCGTCGATCGACTTTCCCGTTTGACGTAAGCGGCAGCGACTCAAGCATTACATAAACGCCGGGCAGCATGTATTCAGGGATCTTCTTTTGCAAAAACTGTCGCAGTTCCGGGGTCAATAGGTTAGCGAACCTGCCCTGCAAAGGATTGTTAGCCCAATTCTTCCAAGTTTTATAAGTCGTTGTTCCTCTACTGCAAGAATTGTCTACTTCATTGAACATGTATTCGTCATTTGCCGAGCGCCGCCTGAAAATCACGTCGTAACATCCGTCCGCGCCTGACCCTGACCAAGTGATGTTAATCATGTAGGGTAGTGTCTCTTCCAACCCCCAGAAATCCTCCGGGTCCATGCCATCCAACTCAACTCCTCGTATCGCGCCCCTGATGTCATCGACATTCCGAGCGACGTCAGAATTGGTAAGCAGCTCTAAAGTCTTCAGATCGCCAAGAAGACGAGCATTGGGGACCCGGGCGACGCCTAGCGCTTCAGGCTCAGTCTCCATCAATACTTGAAGAATCTTTTCCATATTGAGAGACTGCTCCTGCCAATTCATCCAAGTAATCTCTTTTGTGAACCGCTCCCCAGGCCCTACTCGAATAACTACGTCATAACGAAACTTAGCTAATTCGTTGTGAACACGCCCCCGTTCAAGTAGGACGCTTATCGAGCCGACTTTCGGGAAGCGATGCTTCAAGGCGGCGAAAAAGCCCGGGTCGATAACAAGCTGGTTTTCCGAAGATTGACGCAAATGTATACGTTGCTTTAATTCGGCGAGCGACAGAGCGTCCGTTGCTTGAAATAACTGCACGGACGTGTGAAATACCCCTAGCAACGGGAGGCTACGTAAATCTCCCAGGAAAATATGCCCCCCGGGTCTGACTACTTTGATTGCGCCTTCTAACACATTAAGCAAATATTCAATGCTTGGAAAATACTGTGTCACGGAGACCATCAAGACCGTATCAAATGAATCCGGCTCTACATCATCGAAGACATCCGCTGGCGCCTTGCGCTCTACAGCGACCGGCGCCGCCGACGGGCAAACTGCCAACTGCTGATTGAGCACAGATAAAGCGTTTTCAGAAATGTCAGTGGCGTAGTAGTAGCGGCAATGCGGAGCGATATGGAAGAGCATCAAACCCGTCCCGCACCCGATTTCTAAAACGCGTGTGGGGCGCAAGGATAAAATCCGTTGGACTGTCTGCCGCATCCATTCGTATACTTCGTCTTTGGGGATTGGTTGACCGGTATAGCTGCTGTCCCATCCTTTGATGTAGAACGCAAGTTCCTGATCCGGATCATACACGCGGTAAAGTTCGTCAAACACTTGCGCCCACTGTGACACCTGGTCAATGACCAATTCAGAGGCCGGTGATTGCTCCCTTGGGAATTCGTAATCCGAATCTATGGCGACGTAGGCCACCAAACGTTTATCGCAATTGGAATCCTCTCGGACAATGACCACGCTTTGGCGAACCGCCGGATGATCACTCAACGCCGCTTCAACCTCGCCCAGTTCGAGGCGGTTGCTCCGAAGCTTTACTTGATTATCAACACGGCCCAAAAGTTCGACATTTCCCTCGTGGCAATATCTAGCGAGGTCTCCAGTTCTGCAAACTCGCGCCCCCGGCTCGTCGGCAAAAGGGCTGGGAACGAATTTCTCCGCCGTGATGTCAGGGCGGTTCAAGAGCCCGCGGGCCAGACCAGGGCTGCCTATCAGCAACTCCCCGAAAACCCCGACCGGAACCGGTTGAAGATGTTGGTCCACCACGCAGAGGCGTGTATTAGCGAACGGGCGACCGATAGGAACTGTTTTATCCAAACTCCCGGTTACTACCGAAGTTTCAAAATATGAGCTGTCAATGGTGACTTCCGTCAACCCGTATGAATTGATGAGTCGCGTCTGCGGGCCACAAAAACGGAGCGCTTCTGTATACTCTTTGATGCGCCAGCTATCTGATCCAACCGCGATGACTTCCATGAAGTCCAGCGATTGTTTCGTTTCCTCCAAATGCTGAACTAACACTCGGACCACTGCCGGGACAAATTCCGCACAGTTGATCGTTTGTTCATGCATCAATTTTAAGAGTTTTTCAGGGTCCAACAGGTAATCCGACTGGCACAGAACGAGTTTGCCGCCAGAGCACAGCCCTCGTATTAAGTCGCCTGAAAAAACATCGAAGGAAAAATTGGCCATCTGTAGATGACAAGTCGCTCCGGTTCGTAACCCATATACCGCCTCCCATGCTAAATAAACATTGACAAGGCCTTGATGAGCGATCAAGACGCCTTTTGGCCTTCCGGTCGAGCCGGACGTGTAAATTACATAGCCGAGATTCTGTGGAACCGCCATACTAATGGGATTGCTCTCGCGCTCCAAGGCGATGCGTGACCAATCTGAATCCAGACAGATTACTTGCGCTTGATGGACTGGTAAGACCGAGCTTATTCTCTCCTCACTGAGTAGCGCCTTAATCTGGGCGTCTCCGATCATAAAAGCCAGCCGTTCCGCCGGATAATCCGGGTTCAGAGGGACATATGCCCCTCCGGATTTGAACACGGCCAGCACTCCGATAATTAACTCGAGTGAGCGTTCGACACAAATCCCGACTAACACGTCAGGGCCGACGCCCTGCTTCATCAAGTAGTGGGCCAATTGATTTGCTCGACGGTTCAATTCACCGTAAGTAATTTCTCGGTCTTTAAATACTACGGCGACCGCGTCAGGCGTTTGTTCAGACCGGGACTCGAAGAAGTGATGAGTTAAGTGGCCGGCCGGAAGTTCGAAGGAGGCGTCGTTCCACTCCAGGAGCAATTGCCTTTCAATGTCCAATTGCAATGAAAAAGTCGTGGCGCATTGATCAGGATTAACGACCATCGCTTCCAGCGTAGTCTCAAAATGCCTCAACAATCGATAAATTGTAGGCGCATTGAAAAGTTCCGTGCTGTACTCCAGCGACCCGGCGATAGCGCCGGAGCTTTCGAGCATATCGAATCCCAAATCAAACTGCGTTGCTCCGTTCTCGGTCATGAAGGAGCTAAGAGTGAGTCCGGGCAATTTGAATTCTTCCCGCGGCAAGTTCGTTAGGTTGAATAAAGCCTGGATGAATGGCGTGTAATTGGGATCCCTCTCTGGCCGTAATTCCTCAACCAGTCTTGCGAAAGGAATATCCTGGTGAGCATAGGCTTCCAGGGCTATTTCCCGAACGCGATTGAGGAGCTGCCGGAAGCTGGGTCGCCCCGACAAGTCTATGCGAAGTATCAGGGTGTTGACAAAAAACCCGATCATTCTTTCCACTTCCGCCCGGTTCCGATTGGCGATCGGCGTCCCCACGCATAAATCATCCTGCCCACTGTAGCGGCTTAACACAACGACGAAGCCCGCCAATAGGGCCATAAAAAGCGTCACCCCTTCGGCGCGGCACAATTGATTCAGCGCCCGTGTCAAGGACGATGACAGAGTCATCGTCGCGTGCGCCCCGGCGTAACTACGCCGCTGCGACCGGGGGCGATCCGTCGGAAAGCTCAAGACATCGGGAGCTCCCTCCAGGCGGCGTCGCCAGCAACTCATCTGTTGATCCAAAACCTCGCCTTGTAGCCACTGTCGTTGCCACACCGCATAATCCGCGTATTGAATGGTCAGCTCTTCAAGGCGGGAAGGATTTCCTCTCATAAACGCATCGTAGAGCGCCACCAACTCGCGGACCAGCAAACTCATTGACCAACCATCGCTCACGATGTGGTGCATAACAATAATCATAACGTGGTCGAACCGGCCCAACCGCAACAGGCTGATTCGCAACAACGGGCCGCGGGACAAATCAAAGCTCCATTGAGCCTCTTGAAGCAAGCGAGCCTGAACCCCCTTGACCTGCTCGGATTTTGACAGGCCGCTTATATCTACTAATGACAGGGTCAAAAGCCGAGGGAGACCAACTATTTGAATCGGCTGCCCGTTCATCTCAACAATGATTGAGCGAAGCGCCTCATGACGTCGAATGATTTCTCCCAGCGAATGTTCAAAGGCTGGCATATTGAGAATCCCCTCTAACCGAACCGCCGAGCAGATGTTATATGCCGGATTGCCTGGTTGTAGCTGGTCGAGGACCCAGAGTTGTTCCTGAGAAAATGACGTCGGAAAGGAATTAAACTTGTTACCTTCCTTCTTCAACCTGAGTTCAAGAAGGGCGCGCTTATGTGTCGAAAGCGCGTAACTTCGTTCGGTCGTTTCACTCATTGGCTTTCTATTTAATAAGGCAAAGGCCCGGTCGAAAGGAGGCGCAAAAAGAACACTACTCTGATTTTTTGTCTAGACAATGCGGAGTAACATAACCGGCGTTTAACACCGAAGCAGACTTTTAAGTTGATGGCCTGAGATTGAAAAGCGCCTCGCTCTACTTAGACTCTCGCTCGAGTGTGAGGATCCGCTGCGCTTCAGCTTCGGAGAGCTGATCGATTTCCGCCAACAGTTGATCCAAGTCTTTATCACCTCGCGGTATGGCATCGATTCTTGGGAGGGCGCCCCCCTGGTCGTGACCCCGGCTTTGAGTGACAGCCAGAGCCAGATCAGCTACTGTCGGAGTTTCAAAGAGGACGCGCAATGGAAGCTGGACCTGAAACCGTTCACGAATGAGGGTAACGACTCGCGTAGCCAATAAGGAATGACCGCCCAAATGGAAAAAGTTGTCATGAACACCGACCCGGTCCAACCTGAGAACTCCCGCACAGATATTGGCTAACTCTTGCTCAATTTCGTTTCGAGGGGGCATATACTGGATCTCAAAGTCATGCCTCATTTGATTGGGAGGTGGCAATGCTCGACGGTCAACTTTCCCATTGGCTGTCAGCGGCAACTCCTCCAACATAATGAATCCAGACGGCGCCATATACTCCGGCGCCCGCTCCTTCAGATACTCCCGCAACTCGCTGTGAGTTAGAGCCTGGCCCGGCTCGATCACCAGATAGGCTACCAGTTGCATGGCGCCGGACTCGTCCTTCCAGGCCGCCGCCACCGCCTCCCGCACCGCCGGGTGCGCGATCAGCGCCGCCTCGATCTCTCCCAACTCCACCCGATAGCCCCTCACCTTCACCTGATGGTCCAGCCTCCCCA
>Ga0066388_100001177_pt1 | contig 14301 bp, 8 predicted proteins | sample PanSoiMetaGPlot6_FD_64539 | JGI IMG/M metagenome (GOLD analysis project Ga0066388, IMG submission 64539) | Tropical forest soil microbial communities from Panama analyzed to predict greenhouse gas emissions - Panama Soil - Plot 6 (Hybrid Assembly) | ecosystem: Environmental > Terrestrial > Soil... | reverse complement strand
GGCAGCGTGGCCGCCGACGAGATTGCCCAGCTGTACGTGAGCTACGAGGGCTCGCTCGTCGAGCGCGCCGTGGCCGATCTCAAGGGCTTCACCCGCGTCCACCTGGCGCCGGGTGAGATCAAGACCGTGGTCTTCGACCTGGCAGCGAGCGACCTCACGTTCTGGGACACAACCGCCGGTCGCTGGACGCTCGAACCGATCAAATACGACGTCCGCGTCGGCCGCTCGTCACACGACCTGCCGCTGCTCGGCACGTTGACGGTCGAGCCGTAGGGCTACGGCACGCCGTAGCCCTACGGTCGCAAATCGCTCGTAACGCGTCCCGCGTTGCGGGCGCGGCCGGTACTCAGTCGTCTCCGCCGCCGTCATCTCCACCACCGCCTCCTCCCCCGCCGCCTCCACACGGGTCCGGCTCACAGGTAGTGGCGGCATTGGGCGCTCCACCCTCTGCCATGCAGGCTTCTGAGGACAGGACCTCGCATTCCGTTTCGCCTGGGTCACCGTCACCCTGCTCCACGATGCAGCAGGCGGTGCGATTGGTCGGCGGGGTGGCTGCGCACGGATTGGGATCACACGACGTCGCGCTGACGACCATGCCATCGTCGTCGGCGCATTCCGCTTGCGTTGCGACGGCCTCGCATTCGGCCTCGTTCTCGTCGTCGTGGCTCTCGTTCTTACAGCAGATCACCGGCGGTCCCGGCGGAGTGGTCGCGCACGGGTTCGGCAAGCACGACGCCGCCGTTCCACCCGGCACGCCGATCGGCATTCCGCCCTCTTCCTGGCATTCCGCCGGCGTCATCTCTTCGCACTCGGCGTTCCCGACACCATCGTCGTCGTCGCCTTCGGTGATGCAGCATGCGACCGTGGTACCGTCGTCGTCGTCGGGCATGTCACCGACCAGCTCGTCGTCGCCGTCTTCGTCGCGCACGATGACCGTGGCGCCGCGCGGATCGAAGCCGAGCATCGTGTCCTTGCTCCCCGGTTGCGTGCTGAAGCGGGCGCGCCCGCTACCGCCGCCGTTGGTGTTGAGGGTGCCGACCTTGACGCCGCCGACGATCAGGTCGAACTGCTTGTTGCCCGCCAGATGCTTGGCGAGGACACTGAACTTGCCATGCTGCGATCCGCGCAGCATGAGACGCGCTTTGCCATGCGCGTCGGGCGCCATGCTGGTGGCGGTCAGATCCTGCTTGATGCGGTGCCCATGACCGCCGACCGCATAGATCGTCCCCAAACCTCCGAGGACCAACCCGCCGACGATTGCGATGCCACGTAACGTTCTGCCCAACGTCGTACGCTTCATCTCGCCTCCCTTTGCGGTGATACCGCGTTGTCCGATGCGTGAAGAGACGCCTGCTTGCGGGAAATTCTGGCGCAGCTCCTACCCTGCGAGCGTATTACCTTCGATGGAGATCCCCAGCAAGCCTATCCGGTCAAAATAATCGCCCGTTCGGTCAAATCCCGGGCCCGCCCAGCCCGGTGAATCCCAGTTCATTCGGGCTCGGCCTACTCCTTCAGACTGCCGCTCATGACGCCGGCGATATAGAAACGCTGCAAAGCCAAAAAGAGAAGCACGACGGGCAGCACGGTGAGGACGGCGCCCGCCATCATCAGCTCGGTATCCTGCACGTGCTCGCCGACCAGATTGGCCAGCCCGACCGGCAGCGTGTACATGTCGCTGTCGGTCAGCACGATCAACGGCCAGAGAAAATCGTTCCACGCCCCCATGAACGTGAACAGGCCGAGCGTCACCAGGATCGGCCGGCAGCTCGGCAGCACCAACTCCCAGTAGATGCGCCATTCGCCCGCGCCGTCGATGCGGGCGGCGTCGAGCAGGGTGTCGGGAATCGACAGCGCGTACTGGCGCACCAGGAAGATGCCGAAGATGCTGGCCATGCCGGGGATGATCACCGCCCAATAGGTGTTGATGAGGCCGAGCTGCTTGAGCATGAGGAAGAGCGGCAGCATGCCGATCTGGCCCGGGATGATGAGCGCCGCGACCAGCAGGCGAAAGATGCGGTCGCGGCCGGCGAAGCGCAGCTTGGCGAAGGCGTACCCGGCCATGGAGTTGACCAGCAGCGAGATCGCCGTGGTCACCGCCGCCACCACCAGGCTGTTGGCGGCGTAGCGCGCGACGTTGAGGCGATCGAACAGCGCCGCGTAGTGCGCCACGGTCGGCCGGCTCGGCCACAACCGCGGCGGGAAGCTGTTCGCCTCGCCGCCCGGCATGAAGGAAGCGGCCACCATCCACCACAGCGGCAGCATGGTGAGGGCGGCGCCAGCCAGGAGAGCGGCATGCAGGACGACGGTCGGCGCGCGGCGCGTCATGCAATCGCTTCCTTGCCGGGCGGCGGCGGCGCTGCCGCGCCGGCACCGCCCGCCCGCAGCCGCGTCAGCGCCGTCAAGGCGACGATAATGGCGAACAGCACGAACGCCAGCGCCGCGGCGTAGCCGAGGCTCCACCAGCGAAATCCTTCTTCGTACATGTACAGCACGATGCTGAGCGTGCTGTGCGCCGGCCCGCCTTGCGTCATGACGTAGGGCTCGGCGAACAACTGGAAGTTGCCGATCACGGTCATCACCCCGACGAACACGAAGGTCGGCATGAGCATCGGCACGGTAACGAGCCAGAACTGTCGCCAGCGGCTCGCCCCGTCGATGCTCGCCGCCTCGTAGAGACGCTCCGGGATGCTCTGCAACCCGGCCATGAAGATGATCATGTTGAAACCGAAGTTCTTCCACACCGACATGACAATGATCGCCGGCATCGCCAGGTGCGGATCACCGAGCCAATCGAGCGGGCTGAGACCGAGCAGCGCCAGCGCGTAATTCAGCAGCCCGAAGCGCGGATGATAGAGGTAGCGCCACACCACGGCGACGGCGACCAGGCTGGTGACGACCGGCAAGAAGAAGAGGGTTCGGAAGAGGCTCTTGCCGCGCACCGCGGCCGGGGTGACGAGCAGCGCCGCGATCAGCGACGCGACCACCGACAGCGGGCCCGCCACCGCCACGAAGTAGGCGGTGTTGCGCAGTGCCACCCAGAACAGCGGATCGTGCAGCAGGGCGTTGTAGTTGTGCAGACCGACGAGGCGCAGGTTGGCGGTATTGGCGACGGCATAGATGTCGAAGTCGGTGAGGCTGAGGACAAACGACGCCGCGACCGGTACGAGGAAGAACAGCGCGATCAACGCCAGCGCCGGCACCACGAAGCCGTACGCGGCGGCGGTCAGGGAGCGGCGGCCGGTCACGAACGCCGCTCCAGCAGCCAGCGGCGTTTGGCGAGCAGCGCGTCGACGTCGCGATCGAGTGCCGCCAACGCTTCATCGGGGCTCATGTCACCCCGCACGGCCGCGTCGGCGTAGTCGGTGAGCTTGGCGGCGATGCGCTCCCACTCCGGCACCTTGGGCGGCGGCCGCAGATACTGCAGCTGGGTGCGGAAGGCGCGCGCGTAGCGGTTGTCGGCGAGGGCGCGGTCGGCCCACGACGAACGGCGCGCCGGCAGATCGCCGGTGCGGCGATAGAACTCGATCTGGGTGGCCGGCTCGGCCAGATACTCGATCAGCTGCCACGCAGCGTCGGGGTCGCGCGCGCGCGGGCTCAGCGCCAGGCTGGCGCCGCCGGCGATCGAGATGCCGGGCTCGCCTGGCTCGGGCGCCGGCATCGGCGCCGTATCCCAGCGGTCCTGCATCGCCGGCGGCAGGCGGTCGCGGAACTCGCCGATGTTCCACGGTCCGGTGATGTAGAAGGCGAAGAATCCGGCAGCGAAGTCCTGATAGAGGTTCGCCACCTGCCCTTCCGCTTCGGCGGGCGCCAGGCCGCGGCGGAAGAAGTCGAGGTAGAAGGCGAACGCGGCGCGGAACGCAGCGCTCTGGAAATCGCCGTAGCGATCACCGTCGCGCAGCAGGGCGGCGCCGCGCTGCAGGGCAAGGATGACGAGCGGTTGCCACTCGCTGACCGGCAGCAGGATGGCGTAGTTGTGCGGTCCGACCAGCTGCTTCACGGCATGCAGTGACGTCTCCCAGGCATGCCAGTCGGCCGGCGGCGCAGCGAAGCCCGCCTGCGCCAGGAGATCGCGGCGATAGAACAGCAGGCGGGTGTCGACGTACCACGGCACCCCGTAGGTCACGCCGTCGATGCGGTTGGCATCGACGATGCCGGGGAAGAAGTCGTCGACCGCTGTCGATGACGACGTGGCGATGCGCTGATCGAGCCCCGCGACGGCGCCGATGGCGGCGAATTCGGGCACCCAGGTGCTGCCGAGCTGGAAGACGTCAGGCATGGCGCCGCCGACGAACGCGGTGAGCAGCTTTTCGTGCGCCGCGCTCCACGGGATCTGCTGGACGCGCACGCGCACGCCGGGATGGCGCCGTTCGAACTCGGGGAGCAGTTGCTGAACCACCTCGCCCTCGCGGCCCATGGCCCAGAGGCGGAGCTCATGTGAGCGCCCGCCGTCGCGGCTGCAGCTCGCCAACAGCGCCGCCAGCAGCCCGCAGAGGGCGGCGCGACGGCGGCGCCGCCCGTCGGAACCGTAGTGGACGAGCGCGCCCAATCTTGTCATGGTTCTGCGCCTGGATGGTGGCTGCGCCGCCCGGCCCGACTTGACCCGCTCGATCCCCACTGCGACAGACACGCGAAATGTCCCGCGCTGAGGCCGCCCCCGCCCTTATCTGCCGCCGCCGGGGCATGCAACTCGCGCCGGCTGCGGCGCCCGGATTCTCAGCCGCGCTCGCTGCCCTGGCGCTGATCAGCGGCGTGCTGCCCGCCGCCGCCGCCACCGCACCCGCCTTCGGCTTCGACGATGTCACCGCGCGCGCCCAGCAGCTGGCGAAGGAATCCTTCAAGGATCCCCGCGGCGAGGTGCCCGCTTGGCTGACCCAGATCTCCTACGACCAATGGCGCGACATTCGCTTTCGACCTGAACGGGCGCTGTGGCGCGACAAGCGCCTGCCCTTCCAGGTGCAGTTCTTTCATCCCGGCCTGTACTACGACCGCACCGTCGCGATCAGCGTGGTCGACGACACCGGCGTCCACCCGGTTCCCTTCTCGCCGAGCGATTTCGATTACGGCCGCAACGAGATCGGCAGCCGGGTGCCGCAGAACCTCGGCTTCGCTGGCTTCCGGGTGCACGCGCCGATCAAGAAGAAGGACTATTATGATGAGGTGATCGTCTTTCTCGGCGCCAGCTACTTCCGCGCCGTCGGCAAAAACGAGGTGTTCGGCATCTCGGCGCGTGGCATCGCCATCGACACCGCGCTCGCCTCCGGCGAGGAGTTCCCGTACTTCCGCGAATTCTGGCTGGTGACGCCAACCCCCGCGGCGAAGGAGCTGACGATCTACGCCCTGCTCGACAGCGTCAGCCTGACCGGCGCGTACCGATTCGTCGTCCGGCCGGGCGAGCAGACGGTCGTACACGTCGATTGCAGGATCTTTCTGCGCCGCGCGGTGAACAAGCTCGGCATCGGACCGCTCACCAGCATGTTCTTCCACGGTGAAGCGAACATGCGTCAGGTCGAGGATTTCCGACCCGAGGCGCACGACTCCGACGGGCTGCTGATCAACTTCAGCAGCGGCGAGTGGCTGTGGCGCCCGCTCGACAACCCGCGCGTCTTACGGGTGAGCACCTTCCAGGCCTCCAACGCTCGCGGCTACGGATTGATTCAACGCGACCGCGAGTTCGATCACTATCAGGACCTCGAGACACGACCCGAGTTGCGGCCCAGCGTCTGGGTCGTCCCGCAAGGGAGCTGGGGTGAGGGCCGCGTCGAGCTGGTGGAAATCCCCACCAAGTCGGACATCAACGACAACATCGTGGCATACTGGGCTCCCAACCAATTGCCGGAAGTTGGAAAGATGGGTGCCTGGTCCTACACGACCTACTGGTACAGCGACGACCCGAACGTCTCCCCGGGCGGGCGCATCGTGGCGACGCGGCGCGACCGTGGCACGGCCGAGAATGCCTACCGGTTCGTGGTGGACTTCGACGGAAAGAAGCTCCAATCCCTGCCGACCGACACCGTGCTGCGCGGGGTGGTGACTATCGCCTCAGGTGAGGACAGCGCCGAACTGCTCGATCAGCAGGTGGTCAAGAACCCGGTCACCGGCGGCTGGCGTCTGACGTTTCAGATCAAACCGCTGCGCGGCGATCCGATCGAGCTGCGCGCGTTTCTCGACCAGGGCGGTACAGCGCTGACCGAGACCTGGTCGGGCGTGATCGTACCATGACCGATCGCGCGCCGACCGCAGCCGCGCGCGCCGCGCTCCCGTCCGCCGACGATGTGGCGCACGGCGTGGCGGTCGCGCCTGAGCGCCTCGTTCAGAACTGGCGCCAGGCCCACCGGCGCGCGGTTGCCTACGCCGAAGCCCTCGGCATCGGCGCCGCCGCCCGCGAGCGGCTCGCCACCCAGGCAGTCGCGCGCGCCGTCGGGCGCGATGCATGGGAGCCCGGTGGCGACGCCATCGCTGAGACGCTGCGCGCGCTGCGCGAGCTAGTGGTCGAGGGCGATGGCGTCGATGCGCTGTTGCGGCGCGGTGGCGTCGAAGAGTTCACGACCTGGCGCCTGGCGCGGCTGGCGCTCGCGCCGGGCGCCAGCGAATCGTCGCTGGTCACTGGTCACCGGTCGCTGGTGGTTGGGAAGGCGCCCGAAACGCCCCCCCGATCTGAGCCATCAGCGACCAGCGACCAGCGACCGGCGACCGCGTCCCCGCCGCTGCCGTTGTGCGACGGCCGCCTCTGGTCGATGCCCCGGCTCAGCCGCCGGCGCATGGTCCCGGAGTGGATCGAGCGGCGCTTCCTGCGCCGCCTCTTCGGTCGCCTCATGGGCAGGTCCCGCGTCCCGGGTGAGGCGGAACGCCACGAATCGCTGCGCAGCGAGCGGCGCCGCTGGGCGTGGATCCGCAGCGCGCATCGGCGCCGACTGCTGCTCACCGTCTTGGTGCTGATTCCCAGCATCGTCGCCAGTGGCTTCATGCTCAACGTGCTGCCCCACAAAGGCGGCGCGTGGCTCGAGGTGGCGATCGTGCTCTTCTTCGGGGCGCTGTTCGGCTGGATCTCGATCGGCTTCTGGACCGCCACCCTGGGCTTCTTCACCCTGGTCATTCGCCGCCGCCGCTTCGCCATCACCAACCTCGAGCCGCCGGCGCCGACCCCGTTCGCCCCCGCCGGTCGCACCGCGATCGTCATGCCGATCTACGAGGAACCGGTCGATCGCGTCTTCGCCGGCCTGAAGGCGATTCATCGCTCGCTCGAGCGCACCGGCGCGCTGCCCTATTTCGACTTCTTCATTCTCAGCGACAGTGCCGATCCCGACACCTGCGCGCGCGAGGAAGAGGCGTGGAGCACCTGGTGTCGCGAGGTGGACGGCTTCCAGCGCATCTTCTATCGGCGCCGCCGCGTACGCGTGCGGCGCAAGAGCGGCAACGTGGCCGACTTCTGCCGCCGCTGGGGTGCGCAGTATCGCTACATGATCATGCTCGACGCCGACAGCGTCATGGCCGGCGATACGCTGGTGCGGCTGGTGCAGATGATGGAACGGCGTCCCGATGCCGGCATGATCCAGACGGCGCCTACGGCGGTGAACCGGCGCTCGCTCTTCGCTCGCGTGCAACAGTTTTCCAGTCGCGTCTACGGGCCGATGTTCGCCGCGGGATTGCACTTCTGGCAGCTCGGCGACGGTCAGTACTGGGGCCACAACACCATCATCCGGGTCGCCCCGTTCATGGAGCATTGCGCGCTGCCAAAGCTCCCCGGCGAGCCGCCGCTCGGCGGCGAGATCCTCAGCCACGACTTCGTTGAGGCGGCGTTGATGGGGCGCGCCGGCTGGACGTTGTGGCTGGCCTACGATCTGGGCGGCAGCTACGAAGAGGTGCCGTCGACGCTGCTGGAGGAGATGAAGCGAGACCGCCGCTGGTGCCAGGGCAACCTGCAGCACCTGCGTCTGCTGTTCAGCGAGGGCCTGTTCGGCGCACATCGCGCGCTGTTCGTGAACGGGGTGCTGTCCTACGTGTCGGCGCTGCTGTGGTTCATGTTCCTCGGCCTCAGCACGGCCGAGGCGATCAGCGACGCGCTACGCGTGCCCGACTACTTCCCGCACGGCGCCAGCCTCTTCCCCGAGTGGCCCATCTGGCGGCCCAACTGGGCGCTGGCGCTGCTCGCCGTCACCGGCCTGATCCTGTTCCTGCCGAAACTGCTCAGCATTGCGCTGATCGCCTTCCAGTCGCGCACGACGCGCCTGTACGGCGGCACGCTGCGGCTGACCGTGAGCGTGCTGCTCGAGATCCTGTTCTCGAGCTTGCTGGCCCCCGTTCGCATGGTCTTTCACAGCCGCTTCGTGGTGCAGAATCTGCTCGGCCGGACCGTCACCTGGCGCTCGCAGGGGCGCGCGGACGCCGAGACCAGCTGGCGTGAGGCGATCGCGCATCACGGCTTCGACACCGTCTTCGCCACTGCGTGGGGCACCAGCCTGTACCTGCTCAACCCAAACTACTTCTGGTGGGTGACGCCGATCATCGGCGCGCTGATTCTGTCGATTCCGTTTTCCGTCTACGCCAGCCGCGTGCGTCTCGGCGCGCGCGCGCGCGCGCTCGGTCTCTTCCTGATTCCGGAGGAGAGCGATCCCCCCGCCGAGCTGCGCGATCTGGCCGCCAATCTGCGCGTGGCCGAGCAGGCGGAGGCGGCGCTGCCCAGCATCGAGGTCGACGGCCTCGTGCGCACCGCCGTCGACCCGTTCGTCAACGCCACGCACCGCGCCCTGCTCGGCCGCCCGCGCCACCTGCGCGCCGACATCGCCGCCGCGCGCCGCGATCTGCTCGATCGCGCGCTGCGCGATGGCCCAGCGCAGCTGTCGCCGCGCCAGCGCAGCACGCTGCTCGGCGATCCGACGTTGGTCGATCGGCTCCACGCGGCGGTGTGGGCGTTGCCCGAACGCGAGCGCGCCGCGCAGTGGGGGCGGCCGGGCGCCGTCGACTGATCCTCGAGAGCCGACCGCCGTCGTGGCCGCGCCCCACCACCCGGACGACACGCGGTCGCCCCGCGCTGAGCAGCGGCGCCGCGTGCGGCGTCGCGATCGGCGCGTGCGCGTACGCATCGCGCTCATCGCGCTGTTGGTCGGCGCCGCCGTGGCCGCCCTGCTGGTCACGGTCGGCGCAATGCTCTTCGCGCCGCGGCCGCGGCCGCTCGGCGTGACGTCGGTGGAGGACTCGGGGTGCATGCCGATGCAGATCCAATCGCTCGATTCCTGGCAGCTGGCGCGGGTCGCGCGCCCGCCGGTGAGCGCCCCGAAGAAACGCATCTGGGAGCAGGCCCTGGGCAGCCCGGAGGCGGCGCAGGCGGCGATCAAGCAGCGCCTGGTGGGCTGGCCGCGCGCCCTGCTGGCCGACCGCGCGGCGCTGCCGCGCGAGCCCGGCGCCTTCGCCCGGCAGTTGGCGACCGACACCTGGCGGGGACTGCATGCGCTCAGCGACCGCGAGCACGGGCTGCCGCTCGACACCGTGCGCTTCGCCGCGACCAGCGTCGAGCCCGCCCGATCGCATGCCGCAGACTACACCAGCACGACCAACATCGGGATGCGGCTGATCGACGTGAGCGCCGCGCTGGACCTCGGACTGCTCGACGTGGATGAGGCACGCGACCGGATCCGCGTCACGCTCGACACCCTCGACCGGCTGGAGACGGACGACGGGCTCTTCTTCAACTACTACGACACCACCTCGCTCGAGCGCACCAGCCAGTTCGTTTCGTTCGTCGACTCCGGCTGGCTGGCCGCCGGCCTGATGGTCGTGCGCATGAGCTTCCCGGAATTCTACGAGCGCTGTTCGGCGCTGCTCGCCGAGATGCACTTTCGGACCTTCTACGATCCCGCCGCGGACCTCATGTCGCACGGCTACTTCGTCGACCCACGCGGACCGTCGCGCTACCACTACGGCGTCCTCTACACCGAAGCGCGCCTCGCCACTCTGATCAGTATCGGGATGGGTGAGGCGCCGGAATCGGTCTGGTTCACGATGATCCGCACCTTCCCGTCGGCCTGCAGTTGGCAATCGCTCGAGCCGCGCGGCGTGCGCGAACAGTCGGTACTTGGGCACAGCTTCAGCGCCGGGTACTACGAGTGGCACGGTCTGCGCTACGTACCGTCGTGGGGCGGCAGCATGTTCGAAGCCCTGATGCCCACCCTGGTGGTCGACGAGGCAGCGTTGGCGCCGCACAGCCTGGGCCGCAACGATCGCGTGCACGCCGTCATTCAGCGGCGCGCCGCGATGCGCTACCTGGGCCTACCGGTGTGGGGCTTGTCGCCGAGCGCAACGCCCGGCAGCGAGCGCTATGGCGAATACGGCGTCAAGGAGCTCGGCTCGCTCGGCTACCCGCCGGGTCCGGTGACGCCGCACGCCTCCGCTCTCGCCCTCGGCCAGCTGCCGCGCGGGGCGCTGGCCAATCTCCGCCGCCTGGCCGAGCGCTATCCCGTTTACGGCGACTTCGGCTTCTATGACGCGGTCGACCCGCGTACCGGCGAGGTGGCATACACGTATCTCACGCTGGACCAATCGATGATCCTGCTCGCGCTCGCCAACCACCTCGGCGATCACGCCGTGCAGCGCCGTTTCGCCTCCGATCCGATCATGCAGCGGGTGCTGCCCCTGCTGGCGGCCGAGCACTTCTTCGACTGATTCGCCACCGCCCCGGAGCGCAGCGATGGCCAGTGTCGCGTTCGAGCATGTCGAAAAGGTCTACCCGAACGGCACCCGCGCCGTGATCGACTGCAACCTGACGATCGCGGACGGTGAGCTCATGGTCCTGGTCGGCCCGTCGGGCTGCGGCAAATCGACGCTGCTGCGCATGCTGGCCGGGCTCGAAACGGTGAGCTCCGGGACGCTGCGCATCGGCGATCGGATGGTCAACGACCTGTCGCCGCAGGCACGCAACGTCGCGATGGTGTTTCAGGACTACGCGCTCTACCCGTTCATGAGCGTGCGCAAGAATCTCGAGTTTCCGCTCAAGATGCGGCGCATGGCGCGCGCGGCGATTGCCGAGCGCGTCACCTGGGCGGCACAGGTGCTCGAGCTGGAGCCGCTGCTCGATCGCTTGCCGAAGCAGCTCTCCGGCGGCCAGCGCCAGCGCGTCGCCATGGGACGCGCCCTGGTGCGCGAGCCCAGTGTCTCGCTGCTCGACGAACCGCTGTCGAACCTCGACGCCAAGCTGCGCGTTGAGGTGCGCGCCGAGATCGGCGAGCTGCAGCGGCGCACCCGCACGACCATGATCTACGTCACCCACGACCAAACGGAAGCGATGACGCTCGGCCACCGCATCGCCGTCCTCGACCGCGGCCGGCTGCAACAGGTGGCAGCGCCGCACGAGCTGTACGAGCAGCCGGCCAACGCCTTCGTCGCCAGCTTCATCGGCACGCCGCCGATGAACATCTTCCCGGTGCGGGTGCGGCGCACGGACCGCGGCGCGCTGCAACTCACCGTTGCCGACCAGGTCCTGACCGTGCCGGCCGACGCCGCACCGCCCGACGCCGAGCGAGCCCAACGCGCCGGCCTGCGCCCGGAAGCCGTTTCAGTCGCCTCGGCAGGAGCGAATGAACCGTCGCTCGAGACCACCGTCGAGCACGTAGAGTTTCTCGGTCACGAGACCCTGGCGCACGTCCGCCTGGGTGCGGACAGCACCGCGCTGCAGCTGGTCGTGCGGCTGGCGGGCATGCCGGCACTCGGGCCGGACGAGCGGCTGCGGCTGGCGGTTGATGTCCGGCGCCTGCACCTCTTCGACGCGGAAGGCCGAGCGCTGCAATTGCAGAGGAGCACAGATGGACACAGCTGATATCGGCAACCCGGGCCGTTCAAGCGGACCGGCTCGTCCGCTCTCATCTCTGTTCATCGGTATTGATCTGTAGTTCCGGCGTTGCCTCCTGTGGTTGCGGCGTCGCCTCGGGTGCGCCGGCCCATTCCAGCACGACGTCGGCGGGAAACTCGTCGACGCGGACGCGGTCGCCCTCGGCGCTGACGCGGCGATCGTTGACGGTGACCGCCGTCAACGGGCCGGGCAGCGGCGGTTGCAGGATGATGCCACCGGGCGGCACGCTGAGGTCGCCGGAGAGACGCAGGCGCAGCGCGCTGGGACCGGAGCGGCGCAGGCTGTAGCTGAGGACGCCGTAGTACGTCGGCAAGCGGCGCACGCCGACCGGGTCGTCGCCGAGCCAGCGGGCCGGCAGTCCGGCCGCCACCACCAGCGCGCGATCGTCCTCGCGCTCGTAGGCGAACAGGTCGCGCACCGCGCTGATGTAATCGGACGCGACCCACGTGTGCGGCATGTCGCCGATGAAGCGCGGCGCGGTGGCGTCGCGCCACACGATCTCCGCCCATTGATTCCACGCTTGCGGGCGCCGTCCGGTGAGAATCTCTTCGAGGACGTCGAGCGCCTCCTCGCGCCGGTCGAGGCGGACGAGCGCTCCGACCGTGCGCAGCTCGTAGGGGGCATAGAGATCCCACTCCGTCTCGCCGCGGCGGCGGCGGTCGACCTCCTCGAAGTAGCGCTGGAACGTCTGCGCCGTCTGCGGCTGCGGCAAGCGCGCCAGCTCTCCGCCGGGCCGGATGGCGATGGCGGTGGCGCTGGGGTCGTAGTCGGCCAGCTCCACCGACGCCGGCAGGTAGTCGAGTTTGCGTTCGGCGATGACGGCGGCGATCGACGCGTGCAGGTCGTGCTGCAGCGCATCGCGCAGCGCCATGATGCGCGCGGCGGCATCGTCGTCGCCGAGGGCCACCGACAGCACTACGGCGTCCTTGAGCCCGCGCAGCGCGAAGAAGTCGTCCCAATACGAGTGCACGGGGTGCGACGCGTAGCCCTCGTGGCTCACCGATTCGGGCAGGAGCCCGTAGAAGGCCCGCTTGCCCGGTCGCGTGTACTGTTCCCCGAGCCGCTGGCCGCGCAGGTTCTCGATGTACCGGACGGCGCGCAGCGCGGCCGGCCACAGCTCGTTCACGAAGCCGATGTCGCGCGTATAGCGATAGTACTCGGCGATGGCATAGAGGAACTCTCCGTTGCTGTCGTTCTCGGGCAGCGGGTCGGCGCCGTGGCGATCGACGCAGCACGGAACCTTGCCGTCGCTGTACTGGTAGCCGGAGTACCAGCGGATGAAGTCCCGCACCTCCTCCGTAAAGCCCATCTCGAGCAGCGCCGCAGAGATCATCGCCCCGTCGCGGATCCAGGAGCGACTGTAGGTGCGCGACCCGGGTTGGATGGCCGGACCGTTGCGATTCACCAGAATGTAGCCGATCGCCGTCTGCAGCGTGCGCACCAGGTCGCTGGCGGCGGTGGGCACGCTGAACTCGACGCACCCGAGCAGGCGCTGCCACTCGGCTGTGGCGGCCGCAAGGGCGCGCTCGAATTCGGCGTCGGCGCCGACGCTGCTGCTGCGGGCGAGCAGCGGGTCCGGATCGTGGAACGGCACGGCGAGATACGCTGCCTGGCTGCCGTGCGGCGCGACGCGCAGCGCGAACTCGAGGGCGGCGCTGGCGAAGCCGTAGCTGTCCGAGACCTGCATCCGTTCGGGCAGCACGCCCTTGGCGAGAAAATCCGCGATCGGGCCTTCGTCGGCGGTGCTGGCGCCGACCCGAGTCGGCGGCGTCAGGGCGACGACCGGCTTGCGGCGATTCAGCCACAACGTGCGTCCTTCGAAGACCACGTCGTGGATCGGTGACACGCCGCCGAGCATGTTGAGCGACTGCCACGGCGGCAAGACCTGGAACGGCCAGGCGACAATGAACAGCCGCACTTCGCGCGGCGCGTCGCCGGCATTGTCGATTCGATAGCGCGCCGTCAGGACCGACTCCTGGGCCGGCCCGGTGGCGACCGCGGTGATCTGCAAGGACAGCTCGCCGTAGTCCCACCGCACGGTTGGGATGGGCAGATACCCGTCCTCCAGCGCCTGGCCAAGCTGCACGTTGTTCCAGCTCACCAGCGCGCCATCGACCAACAGGAAGGGCTGGATCGAGAAGCCCCCCTTCTCGACTTCGAGCATGCCGTCCTCGCCGAGCAGCGCCTCGCTCTCGTCGCCGTTGACGCCGACCACGGTCCAGTACGTCTGCTGGCCGGAGAAGTAGCGCGGATAGGACCCCGGCGCGGCGTCCTGTGCGATGCGCTCGATGAACTGGTTCGGCGAGGCGGCGAGCTCGAGCGGAATGACGCGCAGTTCGCGAATGCCGTAGCCCTGCCCGCGGCTGCTCTCGTGCATGGCGAGCCGCAGGTAGCGCGATTCGCCATCGGGCAAGAATACGTAGTCGCGGCGGCCGTTGCCGCGCGTGCTCCGGTACAAGGTG
>Ga0066388_100001176_pt1 | contig 14304 bp, 10 predicted proteins | sample PanSoiMetaGPlot6_FD_64539 | JGI IMG/M metagenome (GOLD analysis project Ga0066388, IMG submission 64539) | Tropical forest soil microbial communities from Panama analyzed to predict greenhouse gas emissions - Panama Soil - Plot 6 (Hybrid Assembly) | ecosystem: Environmental > Terrestrial >... | reverse complement strand
TGCCGAGGCGCCGCCATCGTTAACGATGAAATTGCCGTGCACTTCCGAAACCCGCGCATTTCCGACACGCGAATTCTTCAGACCCAACTCATCCACCAGCTTTCCGGCCGGAATGCTGTCTGGGTTCTTAAAAATGCAGCCTGCGCTTTTGGCGATAGGCTGTGTCGTGCGCCGTTTCTCCTGCGATTCGCGCAAACGACGATCGATTTTTGCGCGCTCGTCCGGCTGCGCGCGGAATGTCGCCGAAATAGCAAAATTATTTTCCAGCAGCGGGAACCGCCGGTAGAAAACCTTCAGCTCATCCCGATCTTTCACGTGTGGATTGCCCTCCGCATCGAGATAACGAATGCGGGTCACGCTCTCAAAGGTTTGCGCGCCCATCGCGCCGGCGTTCATACGCAACGCGCCGCCCATTGCACCCGGAATTCCTTCCATCCATTCGAGTCCTCCCAAATTTGCCGCGCGCGCCGCGTATGCAACTTCCCTCAGCTTTACGCCAGCGCCTGCAGTGATTTCGGAGCCGTTGACCTCGATCTTGCCGAAATCACCGCCTTGCGGATGAACCACCACCCCGCGGACTCCACCGTCGCGGACGAGAAGATTCGATCCGCGACCCATTACGAAAAGCGGCAGGCTCTCATCCCGGCAAAACCGAATCAAATCCGCAAAGGCCTTTTCGTTCTGCGGCTCAACCCAAAATTGCGCCGGGCCGCCGACGCGCAGTGTGGTGTGTTTTGCGAGCGGCTCATAAAGCCGAACGTCGCCATGCTCACCAACAATCGCTTTCAATTTTTCGGCGATGACGAGATCTGCCGCCAGACTCGACAATTGTTCATGAATATTGCCCGCGCCCAAGCTTAAAACGAGGTCGCCAGACTCCAGCATGTTCCCCACGTCGCGATGCACCCATTCCAAACGGGGTTGATAACTAACGCCGCGATGTCCATGCCGCGCGATTTCATCCGAGATAGTTTGGCCGCTGATGCCGGAAATCGGTGTTTCGCTTGCGGGATATACATCGGTGATCACAACCCGGTCGGCATCGTCGAAAGCGCTGCCAAATTCACGGCATAGCGCTTTCGTTCGCGAGAAGCGATGCGGCTGAAACATCGTCAGCAATCGCCGCCGACGGATGGATTTAGCCGTCTTGAGCGTGGCGCGAATCTCCGTGGGGTGATGCGCGTAATCATCGACGAGCAAAAATCGATCGCTCGCGTATTTGATTTCAAACCGGCGCCGGGCGTGCTCGAACTTGCGAAGTGAATCCGCAATTTTATCGAACGGAATCGCAAGTTCTGAGGCGAGTGCGATCACCCCAAGCGCATTCTGAACATTATGCAGACCAGGAACATTAAGGGTCGCTTCACCGAGCTTTTCGCCACGCCGGCAAACGCAGAAAACTGACGCAAAGTCCCGCAGTTGAACATCACTGCCGTGGTAATACGCTTCCTCGGAAAACCCGTAGGAAATAGTCTCGTTGCGTCTAGCACAAAGTCTTGCGGTGTTGGGATCATCAACATTGTAAAAGACTGTTCCGCTCGTTTGATCGATAAGTTGGGCAAAAACTTTTTCGATCGCACCAAGATCGGCATAAAAATCAAGGTGCTCCTCCTCGATATTGAGAATGAGAGCATGCTCGGGCCAGAAGCAACGCAGTGTCCCATCGCTTTCGTCGCCTTCCCCCACGAAGTATTCGCCACGCGAGTCCCAGTGCGCGTTATTGCCAAGAATAGGAATCTCAGCGCCGACGTAATGCGAAGGATGGAGACCGGCTTCGCGCAGAACATGCGTGGCCATCGCCGACGTCGTGGTTTTACCATGCATTCCTGCAATAAGAATGGCGCGCTTGTTTTGGATGATAGCGGCAAGTGCTCCGGCGCGTCGCACCATCGGTGTTCCAGAATTGCGTGCGCTTACCAGAATGGGATTGTCACTCTTGATTGCGGAGGAGAAGACAACGAGCTCCGCGTCGCTCGCGTTTTCGGCGCGATGTTGTCCGTAAAAACGCAGTCCAAGCCGCTGCAATCGTTCCGTCTCTAGTGTACTAACTTTGTCGGAACCGCTGACCGTGTGTCCCAGTTCGAGCAACAGCGCAGCGACGCCGCTCATACCGCTTCCAGCCACTCCCACAAGATGAATCCGGTGACGTTCGCGCGTAAGGAAGCGGGAGAGTTCGAGCGATAGGCCGTGATTCCGGAATTCTTCATGAGTTATGCCGCCAGATGTGTGGAACTCTTTAGAGAGAGGGGTCATGGGACGTATATTTTTCCATCGTGGCAACCATGCGACCGGCTGCGTCTTTTCGCGCAAGCTGCGCACAATTTGCTGACATCTGCTGGATTTGCTCTGGACTCTCGATCAAATCGCGGATTCTGCGCGCTAGCAATTCGCCTGAGATTTCTGATTCCTTCAGAAGAATCGCTGCCCCGGCACGCGAGTAGATCTCCGCATTTCGCGTTTGGTGATCTTCTGCCGCGTAAGGATACGGAACCAGAATGCCAGGCAGTGAAAAAGCAGCAAACTCTGCCAGGCTCGCTGCGCCGGCTCGCGCCACTAGGAAATCGGCGGCACTATAGACTTCCTCCATTCGATGGTGAAACGCCACGACGCATGCGGGAATATTTTCACGACGATAGTTATCCGCCACCAGGCGTTCGTCCCGAGCCCCGGAAAGATGAATCACTTGAAACGTGACGCCTTGCAAAAAGGGCAAGGCTTTAATCATTGCCTGATTTATTCCGCTGGCACCCTGGCTTCCTCCCATCACTAGCAGCGTGATGAGACCCTGGCGCAGTCCAAGCTTTTGACGCGCCCTCTGCCGATCCAGACGTTTTAAATTGGTTCGAATTGGCGTTCCAGTGACTTCGGTACGGGCCGTTGGGAAAAACTGCGCGCATTCTTGGAACCCGAGCATGACTGTGCGCACGATGCGTGCCGTCAATCGATTTGCTTTTCCCGGCACGGCGTTCGATTCGTGGATGAATGTGGTGATCCCGCGTAGCCGCCCAGCCAACACCGGCGCCGTGGAGGTGAACCCGCCCATACCGAGAACAACTTGCGGCTTGAATTTGCGATAGATGGATCGACAGAGAGAGAGACTCTCGCAGAAGCGCCGAACGAAACCCAAAATTGCAGGTGAAAATGGCGAAGGCAGCCCGACTGTGGGTAGCTTTTGGAATCGGAAAGTCTCACGGCCGGAAAGCGCGAGCGCGTCAATATCTTTTTCGGAGATCAATAGCATCACTTTATGGCCACGATCACGCAGCACTTCTGCCACAGCGATACCGGGAAAGAGATGACCACCGGTGCCTCCGCATGCGATGACTGCGTTCATGATACCTGGCCGTTGATGTTTTGACGTGTGTGACTCATGGGGTAACTAAATGCGTGGTGTGATTCGGACTCGCATCGCTGCAGATTTCTTTTGCGGCGGTTCAAGAACACCCTGGCGATAAATGTTCAGCAACAAACCGATCCCAAACATACAAGCGACGAGATTCGAGCCGCCGTAACTGATGAATGGCAACGGCAAACCTTTGTTTGGCAAAAGCGAGGTGGTCACCCCGATGTTCACCGCCGCTTGCAACGCCAGCAGCGAAACAATGCCACAGCCGAGGAGCAAACCGAAGCGGTCCCTGGCATGCAGCGCAATCGTGATTCCGCACACAATGATGATCACAAATAAAAATACAACGAGCAGACTGAAACGCAGACCGAGCTCCTCGCCGATGATCGGGAAAATGAAATCGGTGTGTGCATAGGGCAGATACAGCATCTTCTGGCGGCCGTTGCCGAGACCGAGTCCGTCTATCCCGCCACTGCCCCATGCGATCAGCGCCTGCATCTGCTGCAAGCCGGCATCCTCCTTGAAAATTTGTGGATGAAGAAACGCTGAGAGCCGGCCCATTCGTTGCGATATTTGCGTGGCAATAACGAGGAGCGCTCCCAGCCCGGCAACCGCTCCGAGTCCAAGCCAGAGCGGATTGGCTCCGCCGACAAACATTACGACAAAAGCAGTCGCACCGAGCAAAGCCGTGGTTCCAAGATCGACTTCGCCCAGAACAAGCACAGCCAACAAAGCCACGATCGCGAGCGGAAGAGCAATGCTAAAGAGCATATTGTGGCTCGCTGTTTCGTAGCGCGTAAACCACGTGGCGAGGAAAAAAATCGCGGCCAGTTTGGCTAACTCGGACGGCTGAAACGTAACCGGTCCCAAGCCGATCCAGCGGCGTGAACCGTTGATACGCATCCCGATGTGCGGAAAATAGCAGAGCGCCAGCGCAACAAGTGCAACCAGGAACCAGAGCCACCATGTGCGTTGCCAAAAATGGTAATCAATGAGCGCAGCCAACGTGCAGGCGACGAGTCCGGTGCCAAACCAGATAGCTTGTCGCCTGATAAAGAAATAGACATCGCCATGGCTATCCCGGGCAAACGCACTTGTGCTGAAAAGCATGACGATGCCGATAACGAGCAGTCCCAGTACCGCCAGGAAGAGGATATACGCGCTTTTACGGGGCATGATCAGATAGATGTGTCATTCGCCAATTTCCAAGCGGGTTCAAAGTTGTTTTTCATTCGTTTTCCTTCGTCCGTCTTGTTTTTGCCGTCTTCTCGGGAATTAAAAGTTTTTGACCCACTTTTAATTTCCGGGGATCCTCGATGTGATTGAGCGTGATAAGATCTTCGTAAGAAACTTTAAGTTTTCTTGCGATCTTCACTGGATTGTCTCCCTTGGCCACTGTGTAAACTTTCCCTGTGGATCGGGGCACTTTCGGGTGCTCGACTGGCTTTGTGCGCCCTGATTTATGCTCGTCCGTCGTTACGGGTTTCGCTGGCAAAATTTGCGGCTTTACGCCATCCCGTAGTGCACTTTCTCTTGGCGCGGGCACAGGTCGGGGACTCGACGTGCCTGAGCTCTGTGTCGATTGAACGCTGACGCCAGTCGAAGTAGCCGCGCTGCCTGCTGATTCTGCCGGCACGAACGACCTCTCTCGCGTCTTTATTACGTTGAAGGCGATGATACCGGAGACTGCAACCACATGCAGAAGCAGAACAATAAGTAATGCTCGCGAAAGCTTCATGTTCGGCTCTGGAATTTCTGCGTAGTCGATCTCCGCAACGCCGGCGGAACGGCGCGCGGTTGCGACCCGAATCTTTTTGCCCCTAAACAGGTTCAGCATTTTCATTGATCGAGCGGAGGGAGCGCCTGCACGAGGGTGCGAAATTGATCGCCGCGATCAGCATAGCTTTTGAACATGTCGAAGGACGACGTGCCGGGAGAAAAGAGGACCACGTCACCCCGCTTGGCCACAGCGTGAGCGCGCTCGACCGCGTCTGCGAGCGAGTTTGCAATTTCGGAGTTGACGGCGCCGCTCCAGGAGCGTCCGATGCTCTCGGCCAGTTCACCGATTAAGATCGTCGATCTAACTTTTTCTTTCACGAGAGACCGAAGCGGATCAAAGGTGAAGCCTTTGTCCTTGCCGCCGGCGATCAGAACGATCGGCTTCGCCTGTGCACGCACCGCCTTTTCCACGGCATCCAGATTGGTCGCCTTGGAATCATTCACGTAGTCAACACCATTTACTTCGCGCACAAATTCGCATCGGTGCGGGCGCGGCTCGTAATCCCGGAGCGGCGGCACCATGTGCGCGAATGACAATCCGCGTGCAACGCCGGCGGCAAGTGTTGCCATTAAGTTCTCGATGTTATGTAGACCGCGTAGCTTCGTGTCGGACAATCGGAGAACGGCCTCGTTTTGATACATAATCGCTCCGTCGGAAAGCCGGAAATCGGCTTGATCAGAGTAAGCGCTAAACGTGATCCGGCGCGCTCGAATTTTCGGTAGCGCGTCTGCGGCGTTGACGACTGCGACGTCTTGCTCGGTTTGATTCTCGAAAATGCGCAGCTTGGCTGTGCGATACTCGGCGACGGAGCGGTAGCGATCGAGATGGTCGGGCGCGAAGTTAAGCCAGAGACTGATTGACGGACGAAAAGTCTGGATCGTTTCAAGTTGAAACGAGCTTACCTCGACCGTGAGCACGTCGAACGGTTTCCCTTCCCGCGCGACTTCGGAAAGTGGCTTGCCGATGTTGCCGCAAGCAATTGTTCGCTGGCCGGCCGCGTTCAACATCTGGGCGAGCAGTTCGGTAGTTGTCGTTTTCCCATTCGTGCCGGTGACAGCGATCACCGGCGTTTCACAGAAGCGCCAACCGAGTTCGAGTTCGCCGATCAGTTCAATCTTGCTTGTGAAGAAGTTGCGTGCGAGTCGAGAGGCAGGATCGATGCCGGGACTTGAGACAGCCATTTGGTAAGTGGACGAATCTTCATCGACCGCTTTGCCGCAGAGCACGCGAATTCCTTCCCTACGCAGGTTATCGATCGTCGATTTAAGCAGATTTTCCTCTTCGACGCTGTCGAGCACGGTCACATCGGCGCCTTCGGCATTGAGCAGGAGCGCCGCAGCCGTACCGCTTAAGCCTGCCCCGAGAACGGCAATGTTTTGCTGTTTGTAACGCAAGTTCTTACCTCAGTTTCAGTGTCGCCAAACCCAGCAAGGCGAAGATGATCGAGAGAATCCAAAAGCGAACGATCACTGTGTTCTCTTTCCAACCAGTGAGCTCAAAATGATGATGCAGGGGGGACATAACAAAAATTCGGCGGCCGGTCGCTTTGAAGCTGATCACTTGGAGAATGACCGAGAGTGCCTCGATGACAAAAACGCCGCCTACCACAATCAGAAGCAGTTCCTGTTTACAACAAATGGCAACCACGCCAAGCATTCCACCAATGGCGAGAGATCCGGTATCCCCCATGAAAACTCTGGCCGGATAACAATTGAACCAGAGAAAACCAAGGCCCGCACCCACCAGGGCGGCGCAAACGACAGTCAGTTCCCCGGCAAAAGAATAAAACGGCACCTGCAAATATTCTGCGATGCGGAAATTTCCCGCAGCATAAGCCAGCAAAGCATACGCAAAGGCGACAGTGATGGTGCAACCGGCCGCGAGACCGTCCAAGCCATCAGTGAGATTGACGGCATTCGAGGAACCAACGATCACGAGCGCAAAAAAGAGGAAGGTAAATCCAGCCATGTTGGGGATGACTGGTGCTTTGACAAACGGTATGTAAAGCGCGCGGGCCTGTACTTCGAGCAACGGGCTGGTGAGGAAAACGCACGTAACAATCGCGGCGAGCATAATTTGAAAAACCAGTTTGAGCCGGCCGCTGATCCCCTCGGATTTTTTTTTCGTGACCTTAAGGTAATCGTCGGCGAAGCCGAGCACGCCAAGGTAAACCATGCTGAACAAGACGAGCCAGACGAAGCGGTTATCCGGACGTGCCCAGAGGAAACTGGAGATCAAGACCGCTCCGATGATCAGTACGCCACCCATGGTGGGTGTACCTTGTTTTCCGCCGTGCAATTCGGCTAGGCGATGAACTTCTGCCGCCGCGCGAACCGGTTGTCCCAGCTTTAAGGCAATCAGTTGTCGGATGATAAAATTACCGAAAACTAACGTGACTAGGAAAGCTGTCACAGCGCCGGCAATGGCGCGGAATGTGACATAGAAAAAAACGTTGAATCCGATGAACTGCGCGCTCAGGTGATGTAGATAGTACATCATACTGAAATTCCGGATTCTGAATGATGAAGCGCGAACTGCTCGATGACCTGCTCTGTTCGCGCAGCACGGCTTCCTTTGATTAAGACAAGATCGCCGGGCACCGCGATTTGGCTCAAAAGCTCAACGGCCTCCGAGGTCGATCGTACGATGGCGCTGTCCTTCAGACCGGCGTGTTCGGCGGCTTCTGCGATCGCCGCGGCGACATTTCCAATTGCAATCAAGCAATCAATGCCGAAAGCAGCCGCGGTCTCACCGACTTCTCGATGACCCTGCTCCGATTGCGAACCAAGTTCTTTCATTTCTCCAAGAACGGCGATCCGTTTGCCGTCAGCAGGCAGTTCCACCAGTGTGCGCAAGGCCGCTTTCATCGAATCGGGATTGGCGTTGTAGCTATCGTCGATAAACTCCACGCCACCGATTTCCTTGATTTGCAATCGCGCTTTGGCGAGCGGCGCCGCAATCAAGCCGGCAGCGCAATCCTCTAGGGAAAGACCTAGGACGCGCCCCGCGGCTACTGCAAGCAACGCATTCTGCACCATGTGCAGACCGGGCACGGGCAACTGCGCACGACACCGGTGTGCTCCTTCCAGAATGGTGAAATCCGTTCCGTTCTCCGTTTGGCTTATTTCGCTGGCGCGAATTGTTCCGGCGGTTGTGCCGGTAAGGATCACTTTAGTGCGTGCACGAGCCGCGATGCGTTTGGTAAATGGATCGTCTGCATTCAAAATGACTGTCCCATCAGCACCAACAGCTTCGATAAGGGCGCCCTTCTCCTCCGCAATTGCCTCGCGCGATCCCATAAACTCAATATGTGCGACACCAATGTTGGTGATCATCGCCACGTCTGGCACAGCCAGTCTGGCTAAAGTTGCGACTTCTCCAGGGTGATTCATCCCGATTTCCCAAACCGCGATTTCATCCTGAGCGGTTGCCTCCAAAATGGTCCTGGGAAGCCCAACGTGATTGTTGAAATTTCCTTCCGTTTTCGTGACGCGAAACCGGCGCGCAAGCACGGCTGCAGTAAAGTCTTTAGTAGTGGTTTTGCCGTTGCTTCCCGTAATCGCGACGACTTTGAGCGAGAGCGATTTCCGGTAATTGGCCGCAAGCGTTTGGTACGCTTCCAGAGTGTCGTCCGCGCGAATAAGCGGGAAATTCTTTGGGATTTTTCCCGTCCAGCTCGATTCTACTATCGCGCCGGCTGCGCCCTTTTTCGCGGCGGCCTCAACAAAACTGTGGCCATCGAAGTTTTCGCCCCGCAAAGCGACGAACAATTGGCCGTGCTTCAACGTGCGCGAATCGGTGCTGATTTGGTCGATCGCTCCAGCTCCGTAGTCGGAAGAAAGTGACGCGCCGGCGAACTCTGCGACCTGCGAGAGCGTGGTTGGATTCATAAGACCGACAATGGATTCATTAAAATTCCACCGGATGGTCCGCGATCGCGCGGCGCGCAACCTGAATATCGTCAAACGGGACCGTGTAATCCGCGAACTCTTGATAATTTTCGTGTCCCTTGCCAGCGATCAACACAATGTCGCGTGGCTGAGCCAGCACGATAGCGCGATCGATGGCTTCCGTTCTATCGACAATTTTTTCGTAGCGAGCGGAGCGAACCCCTTTTTCAATCTCCGAGATGATAGCGCCTGGATCCTCTGTCCTCGGATTATCGGAAGTGATGATGGCGTAATCGGCATATCGATCGACGATGTCAGCCATCATCGGGCGTTTTTGGCGGTCGCGATCGCCGCCACAGCCGAAAACTGTGATCAATCGATGGGGCTCTAGTTCACGCAGAGTCTTGAGAACGTTTCCAAGTGCATCGGGCGTGTGCGCGTAATCGACAAAGACTTGAAATTGTCGCTTAGCCGGAACTAACTCCAGGCGGCCCGGAATCTGCGGCGACTTGCCGATGCTTAGAACGGCGTCGCGCAGGTTGATTCCCAGGGCGTTGGCGGCTGCCAGTGCCGCCGCTGAGTTCGAGACGTTAAATGTGCCGATCAGCGGGACGCGAACCAAATAACTTTTGCCGCGGGCATCGAGCTGGTACGAGGTGCCGCTAAATTCAACGCGCGGATTTGAGGCGCGAAAATCCGCGCGGATGCTTCTGCCATAAGTGATTATCCTGACGTTCTTGTCGATTTTATCGAGGAGCCGTTCCCCGTAGCGGTCGTCGATGTTTACAATTGCGACTGGCGCACGCTTCTTCTGTTGAGCCCCGAGTTCAGTAAAGAGTTTTGTCTTTGCCTCGAAGTAACTCGCCATCGTTCCGTGAAAATCGAGATGGTCCTGGGTGAGATTAGTAAAAACCGCGACATTCCATTCCAAGCCACGGGTTCGATCCTGGGCGAGCGCGTGCGAAGAGACTTCCATCGCAGCTGCTCGGCAACCCGCGTCGCGGATTTGCGCCAGTAGTTCTGCTAAATCAAGCGATTCCGGCGTCGTCCTGAGAGCTGGCAAAACGCGTTCGCCGATTTCGTAGCGGACTGTGCCGATCAAGCCACAGCGCAGCCCTGCCGCTTCACAGATGTGCTTGATGAGAAACGTAGTGGTAGTTTTTCCGTTGGTGCCGGTAACAGCTGCCAATTTTAATTTCCCCGCCGGATAACGGTAAAAAACTGCCGAAAGATCTGCGAGCGCAGCGCGTGTATTTTCGACGACAAGAAACGTGGCGCGTGGATGTGTTCCCTCGTGCTCAGTCACGATCACCGAGGCGCCTTTTTCGATGGCTTGACCGATGAACTGGTGTCCGTCCCTTTTTTCGCCCCGCAACGCCACGAATATGCCATTCCTTTGCACACGCCGCGAGTCATACGCGATGCTTTCCACCGGGCGATCAATTGTCCCGATGATTTGGCGAATTGGAATCGCGGCGACAAGAGTTTTGAGCTGCATGAGGGTTCAACATGCGATAGCGAAGCGTTCAATGGTGCGAAGCATTGGTTAAGGCGACTCGTTCCACTGGCGCGGCCCGCCGCGGCGGCCGACCTCGCTCCGCCGGTATATTTTTTTGCGCTGGTTGTAGAGGGATCGCTTTGCGAATCTCCTCATGCGGCTCAAGATCAAGATAACGGGCGGCTTTTTCGGCAACTCGGGAGAAAATTGGTCCTGCAACAAGGCCACCGTAATTAAGCTCGGGCTTGCTTGTATGCGCATCGTCCAGCACCACCAGACCGACAAACTCGGGATGGTCCGCTGGAAGATACCCGACGAAAGAAACTACGTACTTGCCTTTCTCGTATCCACCGTCGCGCGCGACTTTTTGTGCAGTACCTGTCTTACCGGCAATGGTAAATCCTGGAACTGCTGCGGCAGCAGCCGTCCCGCGATCGCTTACAACGCCTCGAAGCGCGTCGCCGATCCGTCTGGCGGTTTCAGCAGAAATCACTTGGCGCAATACCACCGGCGAAAGTGAACTGATTACTCTGCCGTCTGCAGCAGTAACAGATTTCACGATACGCGGCGTAATTAACTTGCCGCCGTTAGCAATTGTCGCCATCGCAACCGTCATCTGCAACGGGGTAACTCCGATTTCGTGCCCCATCGGAATTCGCGTAATGGAAATCTTACTCCACAATCGCGGAGGACGAATCACTCCATTAATCTCACCCGGGAGCTCAATTCCCGTGCGCTCGCCAAATCCAAACCTCCGAATGTATTCGTAAAACTTTTCCTCGCCAACGCCGAGAGCAAGCTTGGCCGCCCCAATGTTGCTCGACTTGATTAGAATGTCGCGCACGCTCAGATAGCCAAAGGCGCGATGATCATGCAATTCTGTGCCGCCGAAGTTCCAGAGGCCGTTCTCACAAAAAACGGTGGAATCAGGCGTGAATTTATGCTCGTTGAGGGCCGCCGCCGCAGCAACAATCTTGAAAGTGGAACCAGGTTCCATCATATCAGTGATGGCCCGGTTTTTCATTGCCTCCGGCTTTGCTTTGGACCGAAGGTTTAAATCGAAATTCGGCCGATTGGCCATAGCGAGAATTTCACCGGTCTGCGGCCGCATCAATATGATCGTTGCTTTTTGTGGAGAATACTCCTTCATCGCTGCGTCGATTTCATTCTCCACGATGTTCTGCAGAGCCAGATCGACAGTGAGATGGACCTCGTAACCGTCGCGCGGTGCGCGCTCCTGGCCTCGATATGGTACAATTTCCTGTCCAGTGCGGTCGCGTTCGACATAGCGATACCCGTCCTGCCCCCGGAGGTACTCGTCCATGGACGCTTCTACACCCTGAATGCCGCGATGCTCAAAATCGGTGAATCCGATAACATGGCAAAGCATTGAGCCGTTTGGATAGATGCGGCTCCCATCGTGTTCGAAATAAATTCCGCGCAAATTGTTGGCGCGCAGTTTATCGCGCAGCGCGCCCGCCAGCGATTCGGACAGCTCGCGCTTGATCACGATGTAGCGCCGTTCAGAGTTTAATTTTTCCGCGAGCGCGTCGGCCGGGATGTCCAGTTCATCGCTCAGAAGATTAACTACTGCTCGCGAATTGTTAAGGCGAGTGGCGTCGGCTAGCACCGTTTCGACAGGTACATTGTGTGCGAGAACATCGTTGTTCGCGTCAAAGATCGTGCCGCGATCGGCGTAGATGATTTGCCTGTAACCGTGTTTTTCCGCAGCGAGTTCCGCGTACGCGTCGTGCTTGATCACCTGAAGGTAAATCAACCGGAAAGAGAAAACGCTGAAGAGCGCAACGAATGCCGCACAAAGCAACGCACAGCGCCTTCGAATATTTGGATTCATCGTGTGCCGGATTGGTTGATCACCGGTCGGATTGCGTTTTCGCGCTCTGGATGTGGAGGGATTGTGAGCCGAACAATATTGTTCTCGGAGATTGGAATCATTTTTAGGTAGCCCTCCTTTAACCGACGCTGCAACGCTGAGCGTGATGTCAGCGCGGCGATCTGCACACTCGTGACGTCGTTTTGAGTGCGCAGACTGGCCAGCTCGTTTTCGATTGCCTTTTTCCGTTCACCAAGATGATAGAGTTGCAGGGTCAAATAGACGTAACTCAATCCGGCCAGCGCCAAAAACGCAGTCATCACAATCCAACGTGCGAGCGAGGCAGCGTTTATGGCATTGCGGTTTTTTCGACTAGAACTGCTCATTTAGATTTTTTCCGCCACGCGTAGCCTCGCGCTACGCGAGCGGGGATTTACGCGCTGCTCCTCCTGACCTGGTTCTACTGGTTTAGAGGTAATCAGCTTGAGGTCGTAGTCGGGGTTGCGCCGCGGTTCCGGCCACTCCGGTTTGTCGAGCCATTCCCGGCTGTGATCGCGAAAGAAATCTTTCACCATACGATCTTCAAGCGAATGAAAAGAAATTACAGCGATGCGCCCCCCAGTTTGTAGCCGCGCCGCTAAGACGCCGAGCCCCTCTTTCAGCGCACCGAGCTCATCGTTTACTTCCATGCGCAGTGCTTGAAAAACCCGAGTGGCCGGATGGAGGCGACCGTGACGTCCAACGGCCTTTTCGATCGCACGCGCCAGCGGCACCGTTTCGCGAAAGGGAGCTGTCTTGCGCATCTTTGCCATCAAAGTGGCGATGCGCCGGGCGGCCGGTTCTTCGCCGAGTTCGCGGAATAATCGCGTCAATTGCTCTGCGCTGTATTCGTTGACAATCGTTGCGGCAGTGAGTCGGCTTCGCGGATCCATGCGCATATCGAGCGGACCGTTGCGGAGAAGGCTGAAACCGCGCTCCGCATTTTCAAGTTGCCTGGACGAGACGCCAAGATCGAGCAACGCGCCTTTGATGGGACCAATTCCAAGCTCATCAAGAACTTTGGTCGTGTGCCGAAAATTTGCCTGGCGCACAACGATGCGCGGCCCGAAACGCGACAGATGCTGGGTCACAAATTGGACCGCATCGGGATCTTGATCGAGCGCTACTACATCCGCACCGGCTTCCAAAAGCGCTTCGGTGTGTCCGCCGCCGCCGCAGGTTGCATCAACCATGAGAGAACCGGGTTTTGCCGCGAGCAGGGCGACAACCTCCTGCACAAGCACTGGATGATGATAGACAAAACCTTCCATTTCTTCTGCCTCCTCTTCAAGGTCGGTTGGACTAGAGGCGAACGGGATAGGTCGCTCCAACGATAATGTGGTCATAACATTTTGACTCTAATCATTCGCTTACAAACCAATGACGTTAGCGACGTGCTGGTAAGTGGGCGTTTCCTCCTCGTGCGCCCGTTTCCACCGTTGCAAATTCCAAATCTCAAAACGCCCGCGGTTGCCTACCAGCGCGACCTCACCTTTCAGGCCAATCTTGCGGCAGAGATCTTCAGGCAATACAAGACGCCCCTGCCGATCCGCCGAGGCGTGCTGCGCGCGGGAGTGCAATTGACGCAAAAAAACGCGGCGATCGCGAGCGGATACATTTTCGTTTGATTCCGCCGCCGAGCTCATCCGAGCAAACTCCTTTGGCGACATAACGAGCAAGAATTGATGATTCGTCTCTGGTAAGAGGATGACCTCCTCGGTCTTGTCCCGTCGCCAGCGAGACGGGATCGTGACGCGATTCTTCTCGTCGATTGAATGCCGGAACTCTCCGGCATAAAATTCAGATGGGGAAGCAGCGTCCATGGGTCGAGTGGAGCATTCAACCATTTTACTCCACTTGCCTCCACTTCTAACCACCTCGCGGGGCGCCCTGTCAACATAAATTTTGGCGTTTTTT
>Ga0066388_100001175_pt1 | contig 14304 bp, 12 predicted proteins | sample PanSoiMetaGPlot6_FD_64539 | JGI IMG/M metagenome (GOLD analysis project Ga0066388, IMG submission 64539) | Tropical forest soil microbial communities from Panama analyzed to predict greenhouse gas emissions - Panama Soil - Plot 6 (Hybrid Assembly) | ecosystem: Environmental > Terrestrial >... | reverse complement strand
TCGGGGCTGATCCCCGGCCGGGATATCCAGATCACGATCACCGGTCTCCGCCCCGGTGAGAAGCTAGCGGAGGAGCTCATCGGCCGAGACGAGGTCGCCGAGCCCACGTCGGCGTCTGGCATTCTGCGGGTGCAGCCCGTGACCCCCCCGGACTGGACGCAGTTTCTCAGTTTGACGACCGAGCTCGAGCGCCTGGCCGATACAGGCGACGATGCCGCGACGATCGACAGACTGCGCAAGCTGGTGCCGACCTACGTGCCAGCAGGGGCTCGCGAATGACTGCGCCGCCGCCCGGCTCCGACGAGCTGACCCTTGTCGACCTGGCGCGGATGGTCTGGCGCCGGTGGCGGCTCGTCGGCACGGTGTGCCTGGCGGCCGCCGTCCTGACCTTCGGGGTGTCCAGGCTGCTGCCGAAGGTGTACGAGTCGACCACGACGCTCGTGGTGCCGAAAGAAGGCACCGGAAGCGGGCTGGCCGGGCTCGCTGCTTCCGGGCTCTTACAGCAGCTCCCGAGCCTGTCCCTGTCGATTCCCTCGCTCCCGTCGTTCACGCCGAACCGTGACCTGCTCGTGGGCGTCCTCAAGAGTCGGACGCTCGCCCAGGGGATCGTCGAGCGGTTCGGCCTTCGCGATCGATACGGCGCCCGCTATCTCGATGACGCGATCAAGATGCTGCACGCCGCGACGACCATTGCCGTGTCGCGCGAGGGGATCATCTCGGTCAGGATCGAGGATCGCGACCCCGCGCAGGCCGCCGCGATGGCCAACCACTACGTCGAGCTCCTCGACCAGTTCGTCGCCCAGTACGGGACCGGCGAGGCGGGACGGCAGCGAACCTTCCTGACTCGCCAGCTCGCGCGGGCCCGCGCCGACCTCGATACCGCGGAACAGGCCCTGCGCCGCTTCCAGGAGCAGAACCGGGCCATCGTCCTTCAGGAGCAGACCAAAGGGGCTATCGAGGCCGCCGCGCGCCTCAAGGGCGAGATCATGGCCGCCGAGGTGCAGCTCCAGGTAATGCGGAACTTCGCGACGGACGCCAATCCGGAGGTCGTCGCAATTCGTCGACGCATCGACGAGATGAATCGCCAGCTCGGACAAATGCAGTATGGGACCGCGAACGTGGCGCCGCCCGGCGGGCGGGACCGCGGCGACTTCACGGTGCCCTTCGCGAAGGTGCCCGAAGTCGGGCTCGAGCTCGTCCGGCTGACTCGCGACGTGAAGATCCAGGAAGTTCTGGTGACCCTGCTGACCCAGCAGCTCGAGCAGGCCCGGATCGCGGAGGCACGCGACACGCCCGTCGTCCAGGTGCTCGACCGGGCCGTGCCCGCGGAGCGCTACACGCGTCCCCGCGCGGTCCTGAACGGCGGTCTCGCCGCGATGGTCGGGCTCGTGTTCGGCGCGATTCTGGCCGTTGTCATCGAGACCCGACCGCCGCGTCGGCGCCTGACTCGTCCGTGAACCTCCGCGCCGCCTCCGAGCTCCTCTTCGCCCTCGGCCGCCGTTATCCGGCGCTTCCGCCGGCGTTCCTTCGCGCGATGCCGCTTCCGCTCCTGCACGCGCTGCGTGCGCCCGCGGTGCGCGAGACGTTCAAGATGGCGATGCGGTCTCCCTGGTATCGCGACGCCTTCGCCGCCGGGCGAGTCCATCCGAGGCGCGCTCGCCGTCCGGAAGACCTCGGTGGCTTCTTCCTGACGTCGGACATCCTCAAGACTCGACCGGAGGCGCTCCTGACCGGGACGCCCGAGCTCGCCATCGAGAGCTCCGGCACGTCGGGGCACGTGACGCGCGTCTACCTGAGCCGGCGGGAGCTCGAGTACAACGCCAGGCAGGGCGGCCTCATGCTCGGCCTCTACGGCCTGGGTCGGAACGACCGGATCCTCTCCACACTGGGTCTCGACTGGGGCCTGGGCTCGCTCCTGGTCGAGCGGCTCGTCCGCTACACGCCGTGCTTCGCCATGGTCGTGGGCCGTGTGGATCCGCGCGAGGCCTATCCGCGGCTCGCCGAGTACCGCTTCAACGTGATCATCAGCGATCCGTTCTGGCTCGCGCGGCTCACCGAGATCGCCCGCGAGCGAGGTCGCCCGGGGCCGCTGAAGCTGCTGGTCGGAGGCGGCGAGGGCATGACGCCTCGCACGCGCCGCGAGCTGGAGACGTTCTGGGGGGCGATGGTCTGCATGACGTACGCCTCGACCGAGGCGGCGACGATCCTGGGCTTCGAGTGCACGCATCGGGATGGGTACCACCTGAACGAGTTCGACTTCTGCGTCGAGATTGTCGACGCGGACTCCGAGGGCTACGGCGAGATCGTCCTGACCACCGTGAACCGTCGCGTGATGCCCCTGATCCGCTACCGCACGGGCGACGTCGCTCGCTGGCTGCCCGAGCCGTGTCCGTGCGGGCTGCCGTTCCGCCGGATCTCTCCGCTCCGCGGTCGACTCGATGAGCAGGTGTCGTGCGCATGGGGCAACCTACACCCGAGCTTCTTCGAGCCCTTGCTGAATCGGGTGCCGGGGGTCGTGCACGACTGGCAGGCGGCGATTTTCGAGCGCGGCCTGAAGTCGGTGGTGCAACTGCGCCTGGAGCTCAACGGAGACGGCGCGGCTCGGGAACAGGCGGTCCAGGAGATACTCGGAGGGCTGCAGCGCGCGCAGCCCGAGGCGTGGCAGGCCTACTGCCAGCGGCTGATCGATCTCGAGGTCGTATACCTCGCACCGGGAACCCTTCGAAACGGGCGGAAGCTCCTCCGGCTGGTCGACGAGCGGCTCACCGGTCCGGCCCCTTGGGTCGCCCAGGCCATCCGGGGGATCCGGCCGCGATGACCGGAGCATCCGAGTCGATTTCGTTGCCGGCCGATCCTTCGATAAAATGACCGGGCCCTCAGGGGGGTAGGGGCGATGCGAACGCGGAAGCTCGTCGCCGCCTTGGCGCTCGGGGCCCTGCTGGGCTCGGAGTTGGCCTACGCGGTCTCGCCGGCGCTCGGCCAGACGCCGGGCAACGGGAACAGTCCGACGTTGATGCCCTCGATGGGGGGCGGCGACGGTACGTACGGACGAGTGCTCCCGGGCCCGGGCACGACGGCTCCTTACGCCGTGCCGCAGCCGCCGCAGATGTCCCAGCCTACCCCGCCGCAGGTTATCCAACGGCCCGCGGGCCTGCTCCCGGTGAACGTGTGTCAGCCGGGCGGCGGTGTGCGAACCTTTCAGACGGTCTCGGTTCCTCGCACGCGGCCGGTCGAGCCGCTGCTCCCGGCGCAGCCACCCGCGGCCACCGTGACGCAGGTCACCGTATCTCAGAGCACTCCCGGCGTTCCGGCGCAGACCAACCTGCCGCCGACCGCCCTGTCGCCGACTGCCGAGCTGCGGACAACATCTGGTACCGGCGGTCCGATGATAGTTCCCGAGGTCGATGAGCTCTCCCGGATCGAGGCCGGCTACAACCTGGATCCCATCCGGATCCAGCAGATCAGCACCCCGTTGCTGGCGCCCACGGCCTCCGCTCAGCAGCGGGAGTCGCAGGGGCAACAGCTCCAGTCGCAGGTGCAGCAGCTCCAGCCAGCATCGCAGCAGCGACCGGTGTCTCCGGAGCAGGGCTACCTCGGCCCCTTCGGCACGCCGCTCCGGCAGTACGGCTACTCGATGTTCGCGTCCAACGTGTCGACGTTCGCGCCGGTCGACGACATCCCCGTCGGGCCGGACTACGTGCTGGGCCCCGGCGACGACCTCACGATCAATGTCTGGGGCGCGGTGGACAGCACGCTCGTCCGCACCGTCGACCGGAACGGGCGCATCGTGTTGCCAAAAGTCGGCGACCTGCGAATCTGGGGGCTCACGTACTCGCAAGCCGACCGCCTGATCCGCGACGAGCTCTCCCGGTTCTTCCGGGGCTTCCAGACGAGCGTGACGATGGGACGGCTGCGCACCGTCAGCGTGCACGTCGTCGGCGAGGTCTGTCAGCCGGGCGTCTACACGCTGAGCTCGCTGGCCACGGTGACGAACGCGCTCTACAGCGCGGGCGGCCCGACCAAGCTCGGCTCGCTCCGCGAGGTGCGCCTGCTGCGCGGGAACGTGCAGGTGGCGCGCATCGACCTCTACGACTTCCTCCAGCGCGGCGACCGTGCGCGCGACTATCGCCTCGAGTCCGGCGACACGGTCTTCGTGCCGACCATCGGCGACGTGGTGGCGGTGTCCGGCGAGGTGAAGAGGCCGGCCATCTACGAGATCAGGAGCGGCACGCGCCTGGCGGACGTGGTCGCCCTGTCGGGCGGGGTCACGCCGACCGGCTACCTCAAGCGCGTGCAGATCGTTCGCGCGCTCCCGAATGCCGAGCGGGCGACGGTCGACGTCGATCTCACGGGCTTCTATCTGAAGGGCGACGAGGCGAGCAATCCGCCGATCAACGCCGGCGACCTGATTCTCATCCACCGGAGCGACCCGCGCGTCTACAACGTCGTCAAGGTCGAGGGCGCCGTGCGCTATCCCGGGGCCTACGAGCTGAAGCCCATGATGCGGATCGGCCAGCTCCTGCCGGCCGACAAGCTCCTGCCCGAGGCGTACACCGAGCGGGTCGAGGTGGCCCGCCGTCGCCCCGACCTGTCCATGGAAATCGTGTCCGTCGATCTCAAGAAGGCCTGGAGCGGCGACCCGAGCCAGGATCTGCTCCTGAAGCCGCTCGACGAGATCACCGTGCGCACCGAGCTCAAGGCTGCGCGCACGATCGAGCTCTCCGGTCAGGTCGTACGACCCGGCGTCTACACGATCTCGGAAGGCGAGAAGCTCTCGTCGGTGCTCGAGCGCGCCGGCGGCTTCACCGACCGCGCCTTCCTCAAGGGCTCCTTGTTCACGCGAGCCTCGCTGCGCAAGACCGAGCAGGAGCAGCTCGAAGCCTTCCTGAAGCTGCAGGAGCAGCGCATGCTCGCCGCTGCGTCCACGGTCGTCGTCGGCGCCGACAAGGAAGAGATCGCCTCGCAGCAACAGCAGCTCCAGGCGCGGCGCGAGATGCTGAAGCTCCTGGCCTCGAAGGTGGTGGTGGGGCGCATGGTCGTGCGCCTCGACGCGCCCGAGAAGCTCAAGGGCACCGATAACGACGTCGTGCTGCTCGACGGCGATACGCTGAGCGTGCCAGAGCCGCCGCAGTCGGTCCTCGTCATCGGCGCGGTGCGCAATTCGACCTCGGTGCAGTACAAGGAAGGCGCCGGGATCGACTACTACATCAACCGCGTCGGCGGCTACTCGAAGGAGGCGGACAAGAAGGAAGCGCACCTGGTCAAGGCCGACGGCTCGGCCATCTCCAGCTTCACGAACGTCCGCACCATCGAGCCGGGCGACGTCGTCGTCGTTCCGCCCAAGGAAGAGGAGAAGATCCGGGCGCTGTCGACGATCCGCGATATTGCGACGATCGTCGGCGCAGCGCTCCTGGGCGTCGCCGCCCTCGTCGCCATCTTCTAGCGGGGCCGTAGCGGCTCCTTCCCCGATCTCGAGTCTTTCACTCTCAAGTCCATGAAACGGTGGGTCCTTTCGATCATGTTGCCGCTCGCGCTCGCCGCGGCGCGGGCCGAGAGCCAGCCGCGCCTGCCCGCGGCCCTCGACCAGACGGTCATCCGCGTGCAGAGCCAGGGTAACGAGCTGATCGTGCTGCGCCGGGCGCCGGTCGCCTACTCGACGCTCGAGGAGATGTACGCCGGCATCGGCGGGCCGCGAACCACGAGCACACCGCCCGTCCGGGTCGTCCGCGCCTCGCCGCTCGAAGAGATCCACTACCTCTTCTGCGTGACGAGCGGCGGCACGCTGGTCCTCGGCGAGCGCGTGTATGGTGCGTCGGGCGGCGAGCGCCGTCCCGTGTTCATGCGCGGGGAGGTCGTCCGCAGCTACCCGTCGCTGCACGTTCCCGAGGGATGGCTCTGGATCGTGCAAGTGCCGCTGAGCCGTGAGGCGACGGTGACGCTCCAGCTTCGCGCTCCGGCCGCATGGCCGCTCGAGTCCGTGGCCGTGACGGCCAACGGCGTGCAGTGACGTCGTCGGCGTGCCGCCTGGTCGTGGTGGTCACGCTCGCCCTTGCCGGTTGCGGCGGGGTCGCCAAGCCGTCGCTCGAGGTGGAAGCCCCGGCGCGCACCGGCGCAGTTACGGCCGATCAGCCGTCAAGAGCTGTCGAGCAGCAGCGTCTCGAGGTGAATCGCGTCGCTGGCGAGCTGAGCGAGCTCCAGAACGCGGTGGCGAAGCTCATCGCGGCGTCGCGGCAGCAGGAGGATCAGCTGACGTTCATGCGTCGCCGCCTCGAGGAGCTGGAATCGCAAAATGCCGGCCGTCTGCCGCCCGGCGTGCCGCGTGGCTTCGCGCCGTCTCCCGGATCGTCGCCGGCGCCGGACCCGTCACCGGGGGCCGGCCTGGTGGCGTCGGCGACCACGACGCCGGCCGCGGAGCTCTACCGGACGGGCACTGCGCAGCTGAAGGCTAAGAACACCGATGCCGCAACGCTGAGCTTCTACGACCTCATCGTGACGTACCCGAACGATCCTCTACGCGAGTCGGCGCAATTTCTCGTGGCCGACATCTACTTCAGCCAGAAGGACTGCCGGGCCGCGCTCGCCGAGTTCGAAGCGCTCGTCGAGGCGGTTCCGCGGGGCGAGCGGGTGCCCGACGCGCTCCTGAAGATCGGCCAGTGCCAGAAGAGCCTGGGCGACACCGGACGGGCGAAGCGAACCTGGGAGCGGATCGTGAAGGACTACCCGGCGAGCGTCGCGGCCCGCCAGGCGCGGGTCCTGCTTCGAAACTAGGCGTCGATCTGAACCACGTCGGCGGGATGGATCTCGACCACCGCGGCCTGGCGAATGAGCGTGACGGCGAGGACGAGTCGGGTCACCCGGTCCTTGCGCAAGAGCTTGCCGCGCACACCTGCGAGCGGACCGCGCACCACCTCGACGTCCATGCCTTCGGCCAGGAGCGGGTGCGGATCGTACTGCAGCGTCGTCCGGGCCAGGCGCTGGATCGCTTCGATCTCGGAATCCGGCACCGGTTCGGGACGACCTCCGACGCCGACCAGATCGGCAACGCCGGCCACGTTGAGCACCCGCAGACGATCGAGCAGCGAGAAGCGAGCGAAGCAATATCCGGGGAAGAGCGGAAACGTGATCTTCTTGCGCCGATCCTTCCACCGGCTCCACCGTTCGACCGTGGGCAGGAAGGTCTCGACCTCCCGCGTCACGAGCTGGTCGCGCACGGTCTTTTCATGACGGGAACGGGTCCGGACCACGTACCAGAGGGGAACGCACCTCGGATCGGAACCTTCGACAGCTCTCAGTGTTGACACAGCCATCGTGGTCAACTAACCGGCCGCATTATAAGACAGGTTCATCTCACCACCGAAGCCGGGGGTCAGCATGACGCGCACGCCGTTCGAGACACGCCGACTCTTGCAGTGGCTCGACCAGGTCCTGAGAACCGCCGATGGGGTTGACGTCGACGTGGTGGTCGTAGGCGAGGCGGACTCGCGATCGTCCGTGCAGATCACGCTGCGCGGCATCCCGGACGTGTTCGACGGCCTCGAAGTTCGTCCCCGCAAGACCGACTGAGCGGGCGGCCAGGTTCGTCACCCGCCCGCCGGCCTCCTCCACGAAGAGGCCTCCCGCCGCGACGTCCCACGATCCCAGGCGCAGGGCCCAGAACCCGTCGAGCCGCCCCAACGCGAGCCACGCGAGATCGACCACGGCGGAGCCCAGCAGGCGCACCCCGCGGCAACGCACCGCGAACGCCGCGTACTCCGGCAGATTCGTGTCGCGGATCTCGCGGATGCCGTAGGGAAAGCCCGTCGTGAGCAGGCTCTCGTCGAGCGTGGCCGTCGTCGAGACCGCGAGCCGCCATCAGAGCTTGCGGAGCTTCGGTATCAGGAGCGCCGCGGCGGCGCCGACGGCCATCAGCGCGAGGCCGTTCACGCCGAGCGCGGCGCCGACGCCGAAGAGCGACGCGAGCGCCCCGATTTGAAACTGGCCGAACGGCGCCATGCCGATGGCGACCACCCAGGCGCCGCCGGCGCGGCCGCGGCGGTCGCTGGGGACGGTAAGCTGGATCAGCGTCTGGGCGAGCACGTCGGTGACGGCGCCGAGCGCGTTGGCGGCGACGAGGATCAGTACGACCACGACGAACGTCCCGGCCAGACCGAGCGACACGAGCGATGCCCCGAAGGCCATCAGCACGGTCAGGAAGAGCGGCCCCAGACTGCGCGCGGCGCCGAGCGTCGAAGTGAGCGCGATGCCCACGAGCCCGCCAACCTGGCGGGCGGCCGTCATCACGCCGAGGCCCTCCGCCCCCACGCGCAGGATGTCGCGGGCCAGGCTCGGCAGCAGTGCCTGGTGGGAAAAGCCGAGCACCTCCGCGATCGCCGTCAGGCTCATGAGATGCAGCAGCACGCGGTCGCGGCGGATGGTTCCGAGAAAGTCGAAGACGTCACCGCTGACCGAGCCCGTGTCGGCGCCGCCGGGTCGCCCGTTCGAGTGAGCCGGCAACATCGCCAGCGCGCTCGCAAGGTAGCCGATGGCCACGGCCAGATAGGCGACCGCGCTGCCGCCCCGGGCGATCAGAAAGCCGGTCAGGAGCGAGCCGAAGAGGCCACCGACGCGAGACGTGAATGCTACGAGCGCGAGCGCGTGGACCAGTCCGCCCGGCCCGGCGATGTCGTGCGCGTAGCTCTGGCGGGCGGTTTGGTGGAGCGCCCGGGCACAGCCAGTAATGAACGTGAGCGTCAGGACCGGCCAGACGCCCGCGATTCCCAGCGCGACGAGAAATCCGAGTGCCGTGGTGATCAGGGCCATCACGATGCCGGACATCTGGAGGAGCTTGACGCGGTCCCCGCGGTCGGCGACGACCCCGGCGGGGATGCCCGCCAGCAGGAGCGGGAGATTGCGAAGACCCAGGGCCACGCCGACCATGAGCGCGGAGTCGGTCAGCTCCAGGATGTACCAGCCCAGGACGACCTGCTCGCCGACCATACTGAGGGTGTGGAAGAACACGCCGAGGTTGAGGCAGCGCGCGTCGCGATGACGCCACAGCTGGATGAGCGGAACCGAGGCCAGGCGCACCGCACATATCCTACGCCGAGCCGGCCGCGTTCGGGTGCGTTGTCTTGATGTGCTGACAATGGGTTGTCTTGATGTGACGACAATCAATTGTCCTGATGTGACGACAACGGGTTGTCTTGACGTCAGAACAGGGTGCTGTAGCCCTGCGGCGCGGAGGACGCCATGATTTCCAAGCTCTCGACCGTCCACGCGGGGCACGCCGATTGGGGGATATGGGCCAGGCGCCCACGCCCGCGAACGAGCGGCATTAATCGAACACGCACGTAGCTCGCCGCAGTCTTCGACAAGACCGAAGCGATTGGCCGCGTCTGACTAGCGGGCGGTCACCCGCCGAACGCTGCGAAGCACTTGCTCGAGTTGAAGATGTACGTCTGCACGAAGCTCGCCGCCTCCGGCCGGCGTCCGAGCTCTGACATGGCGCCCGCCAGGCACATCCAGTTCAGCATCTCCTGCTGCCCGCTCTCCTCGAGCGCCGCCAGCGGCGTCCGCCGCCAGGTCTCGTAGTCGCCGACCCGGAGCTTCTCGTAGAGCGTGCGGTCGGCCTCCACATCGGGATAGAGCAGGTGGTTCTTGGGCGTCAGGAAGGCATGCGACCAGCTCGACGAAGCGACCAGGGCCACCCGCCACGGGCTTGTCGTGAGAACCTGCGCCGCCGCGCGGCCGAGGTCGAAGCAGCGCGCCGGTGACGGCGACGGCGGGTCGAGCTGCTCCTCGGTCGGCAGGTCGGCGAACGTGGAAGCGCCGCCGTACTGCGAGACGACCCGACGCCCGTAGCAGTTGATCGAGAACGGCACGACCGGATAGGGGAAGCCCTGGCGGTCGTAGTCGAGGTAGAGCAGCGTGTTCATGAACGCGTGGCCGAGCGGATGATGCAGGGGCCGGTACGCGTACGAGACGTCGAAGCCTCTCTCGAGCAGCCCCGTCACCAGGGCCTTGGCGGCGGCACGGTGCCCCTTGTAGACGAAGGTGGCGTCGCTCGACTCGTCCCACGCGTTCCCGGACTTCTTCCACCGCGGCTCCGACCACGGCCGATGCTCGATCGACTCGTAGGCGAGCACGCAGAAGGGCGGGATGACGTCTTCCTTGAAGTTCTCGTACTGGTCGTCGCCCCAGATCAGCACGATGTCCGGCGCGAACTCGTCGAGGCGCTTGCGCGTCTCACGGAAGCCGTTGATCAGGGCCTCGCGATGGCGCCGCGCCGCGCTGAGCCCCTGGTCGGCTCCGTACTCCTGGGCCATCGCCGCGGGCCAGCCGGACGGCTGCCGGTACTTCTCGGGAAGCCCCGGATCCTGGAGGACGCGCTTGAGGATGCGCGCCATGTCCTCGTCACGGCCACAGAGCGGGGGATAGTGCGTAACGCCGAGACCCAGGATCGCGCCCATGATTCGCCCTCCTCAGCCGGTCTTGGTAGGTCGCCTCGTACGCTGGTGCAGATGGTACCATCCCCGGAGGATAAGGAGGGTCCCCATGACGGCTCCCGCGGTCCCCCCGCTCATCTCCAGCGACGGTCACCTGGAAGTCCGTCCCGAGCGCTGGTCGCCGCGGATGCCGGCGAAGTATCGGGACCACGCACCACGGACGATCAAGCTCCCGGATGGCGGCGACGCGATTCTGGTGGAGGGCCAGCCGCCCTATCCGGCGCCGTTCCTGGATCTGCGGGCCGGGCGCACCAACGAGACCTGGTCCCCGCTGGGCGTGACCGTCGACGACACCGCCGGCGTGGGGCCGCCCGAGCAGCGTCTACGGGAGCAGGACATGGACCTGCTGCACGCGGAGGTCCTCTTCCCCAACATGCAGGTGGGACCGCGCCTCTGGCGCACGATCAAGGACGAGGACGCGTATCGCGCGACGGTGCGCGCCTACAACGACTGGCTCGGCGAAGAGTACTGCGCGGTGTCGCGCGACCGGCTCATCGGCCTCGGCGTGATTCCGTGGACCAACGTCGAGGACGCCATCGCAGAGCTCGAGCACTGCAAGCGCCTCGGGCTCAAGGGCGTCGCCCTCGGCGTGTTCCCCAGCGGCAAGGGATACCCGACGCCCGAGGACGATCGATTCTGGGCCGCCGCCGTAGACATGCGGCTGCCGCTGACCGTGCACGTCGGCTTCGACCGCCTCGGGCCCCGGGCATCGCAGCCCACCTTCGAGTACCCCGGCGTCTCGCCGGACATCCTCGCCAAGATCGGGCCCCGCAAGCTCGTCGAGTGGGTGGCGCTGCCGTTCCTCGGCACAGCGCCGTCGATGAGCTTCGCCCAGCTCATCCTCGCGGGCGTCTTCGATCGGTTCCCGGATCTGAAGATCTTCTTCGCCGAGACGCGCCTGGGCTGGGTGCCGTTCTGGATGGAAGAAGCCGACTACTGGTACGAGCGGCATCGCCACTGGGCCGCACGGCTCCTGAACTTCAAGCCGCTCAAGCGGCTGCCCAGCGAGTACGTGCGCGAGCACATCTTCTTCAGCGTGCAGCACGTGGAGCGTGTGGCCATCGAGCTCCGGCATCACATGGGCGTCGAGCACGTCATGTTCGCGACCGACTTCCCGCACATCGAGTGCGACTGGCCCAACACGCGCCCGTTCGCCGAGCGGCTGTTCGCGGGCGTGCCGGAGGACGAGGCTTTCAAGATCGGCGCCGGCAACATGCTCGACTACTTCCGCCTCGCCGACACACCGATGGGGAAGAAGGTGCTCGAGCAGAGAGCGGTCGCCGCGCGGTAGCGCGCGGGCGCGGCGCTACAGGCCCTGCCAGTAGCGCCGGCCCTGCAGGCGAATGATCCGGCCGTAGCCGGGCGCCTCGAAGTGCCCGGCCGCCACCAGGATCTGCTCGCGCTCCAGCCGGTCCAGTAGCGCCTTGCGCGTCTCGCGTGTCAGGTCTGGATCCATGTCGGCGCGCGAGACCCAGTCCGGCTCGAGCACCTGCACTGGGCTGTGCGCGGCGTCGCCCAGAACGAGGGCGCGCTCGCCTTTCGAGGTGATCAGGATGCTCATGTGCCCGGGCGTGTGGCCCGGCGTCGGCACCGCCGCCAGCTCGCGGGTCAGGCTCTGCTCGCCGTTCATGAACTCGATCAGCCCGAGGTCGGCGAGAGGCCAGACGCACGTCGGCGCGTTCGGAAAGCGCGTCGGCTGCACGTCGGCCTGGTGGCACGCGTCCCAGTCCGTCCGGCTCATCCAGTAGCGCGCGCGGGGGAAGGTCGGAACATATTTTCCGTTCGCGCTCGTGAGATTCCAGCCGACGTGATCGCGGTGCAGGTGCGTCATGACCACCATGTCCACGTCTTCTGGCCGCAGGCCCTTGGCCTTGAAGTCGTGCATCAGCTGGCCCCACGGCACGTCGGGCGTCTCCGCCGGCTTCGGCCCCAGGCCCGTGTCGATCAGGATCGTCCGCCCGCCGCCGCGAATCAGGTACGAGCCGAGGTTGAAGCGAACCTTGTGCTCGTGCAGGTGCGACTCGTACTCGGTCCAGTTGTCCTCGGGAATGGTCGGGAAGAAATTGCACAGGTCGAACTCGAGCATCCCGTCCGACAGCTGGGTGATCTCGATATCACCGACGCGGATCACGTTGCTCGCCATGCTGGCCTCCGACTCTGAAAGGTTTGTCGCTCAGCGCCGAGACTCTACCACTCTCGCGCATATCGCGCTTCTAGATGGGCCGCCTGCACCAGGCTCGAGCGCAGGAGCTCTCGCCTCACGGGAGTCGCAGCGGCCATCTCCCTGGCGAGGGTGCGGGTCGAGCTCGCCGGATTGTATGCTAACGTCTCGTCATACGGAGGGGTGGCGCCATGCTGAGTCGGGAAGACAACGAGCTGCTCTGTCGAGTGGGACCCGGCACACCGATGGGCGACCTGATGCGTCAGTACTGGGTACCGACGGCGCTATCGAACGAGCTCCCAGCGCGCGACGGCGCGCCGCTGCGGGTGCGCCTGCTGGGCGAGAACCTCATCGCGTTCCGCGCCACGTCCGGTGCGGTCGGCCTGGTCCGCGACAGCTGCCCGCACCGCGGCGCAAGCCTCTTCTATGGGCGAAACGAGCAGGAGGGCCTGCGCTGCGTCTATCACGGCTGGAAGTTCGATGTGACCGGGCGCTGCGTCGACATGCCCAACGAGCCGGCCGAGAGCAATTTCCGGGGCAAGGTGAGGGCCGTCGCGTATCCGTGCATCGAGCGGGCCGGCCTCGTCTGGGCCTACCTCGGACCGCGCGAGACGCCGCCGCCGCTGCCCGACCTCGAACCCACCGTGTTGGCCGATAGCAGCGTGCAGGTCTACCAGCGCGAGTGCAACTGGGTGCAGGCGCTCGAGGGTGACATCGACACCTGCCACACCGTGTTTCTGCACCTCGGCAGCGTGGGCGCTGACGAGGTCAAGGCCGGTACCTGGGCTCACTACTCGCTGAGCGATCGTGCACCGCGGTACGCCGTGGCCGACATGGACTTCGGCGTCATGTACGGCGCCTACCGGCCGGCCGAGGCCGACACGGAGTACTGGCGCATCGCCAATTTCCTGTTCCCGTTCTACGCGATGGTGCCCACGGGTGTTCTGGGGCTCGAGGTTCGCGTGCGCGCCTGGGTGCCCATGGACGACGAACACACGCTGGCGATCTCGATCGCCCGAAACCCGCAGGGCACCCGCACCGCCGGTCGTCAGGTCGTGCGGCCGCCGGAGACCTTGCCGAACACCACCGACTGGTACGGTCGCTTCCGCTGCGTCGCGAACCAGCGCAACGACTACCTGATCGATCGGGCGTCGCAGAAGACGGCGAGCTACACCGGCATCGACAGCATCTTCCTGCAGGATCAGGCGGTCACCGAGAGCATGGGCCCGATCTACGACCGCACGAACGAGCGCCTCGGCACCAGCGACCAGATGATCATCCGGACTCGCAAGCGGTTGATCGACGCGGCCCGGGCGCTCCGGGACACCGGAAAGGTTCCGCCGGGCGTCGACGATCCGGGGGTGTACGCGGTGCGGTCCGGGGGCGCGCTGCTGCCGGGTGGGGCCGATTGGATCGAGGCCACGCGGGAGCTCAGAAAGGCCGGAGTCGAGCATCCCGGGCTCACGCGCGCCGTGCTCGGAGGGCTGCCGGCGGTCTAACGAAGCACGACCACCTCGACCCGCGCCACACCTGCGCCGGTCATTCCGAGCGCCTGCGCCGCGCCGTAGCTCAGGTCGAGAACGCGACCGGCTACGTGCGGCCCGCGGTCGTTCACACGCACCACCACGCTCTTGCCGTTCTCGACATTCGTCACGCGCA
>Ga0066388_100001174_pt1 | contig 14313 bp, 16 predicted proteins | sample PanSoiMetaGPlot6_FD_64539 | JGI IMG/M metagenome (GOLD analysis project Ga0066388, IMG submission 64539) | Tropical forest soil microbial communities from Panama analyzed to predict greenhouse gas emissions - Panama Soil - Plot 6 (Hybrid Assembly) | ecosystem: Environmental > Terrestrial >... | reverse complement strand
ACAACGGAAGCCGCGGTCGCACTCACACCTCCAACAGACAGATAGAAGACCTGTCCGCTATTGGCACAAAGCGGACATGGCGATCGCGCTCGTCGCTCGGCTAGTATTGGAACGCGATGAGAAATTTCTTGTGCCGGGTGTAAAGACTAGACCATGCGAGGAAGGAACCATCCAATCAACTCGGGTGGTACAAGATTACGCCCCTTAGTCGTATCGTCCCGGCCAACTAATACGACTTCTCGCAACCTTGATATTGCGTCCCGTTCTCACCATATACGTGGTCGTGAGGGCGCGAATTCCTGGCGTTTTCATGCAAACTTGATCCTTAAGGTCGCCGCAATGCGGTCGACCGAACGGTGAGTTTGGCTTACCAAGACAATTCACTCGAATAGCGGAAGTTATGATGATTACGAGCGCGCAGTCCGACGAAAAATTTGACTTCCAGGCACCCGCTGAACTTTTTACCAGCAAAAGCATCCGGGTGCGCTCACGTGCTGTCAAATATATGCGGTTTAACCACGCGGCAGATGCTATCCGCTACGCTATTGAGCAACTTCCGGCCGATGTTCTCCTGGCAGCTTATTTGGAAATTAACGAGAAGCGATACGATAGCCCTGGCATTCGCCGCCTGTATGACCGCCCAGGATATCCCCTCCCTCGCCTCGCCAAGGTAGCCTGAGCACGTCCCGCAATCTTAGGTGGATTCGATAATACGGATTATCGGAACCAAATAACCGCTCCCTCGAAAGCAGACATCGCCCGTCGCCTCTCGCTCGTTCTGCCTGGAGCTACTGGTTCTTTCACATAAAGAGACGGGTCGCCGTTTTGCAGCAACCCGCCCCCCTGTTACGTCAGAATTGTCATCAGCGTCGCCCCTCCGCGAGGATGGATCGTCGCCGATCGGATTTTGACGATAACAACGACTCGAAATGTTCTCCGCTGTTGCAAAAAACCTTTCGGGTCGTGGCGCGCCGCAAACCCTGCAGAGGTTGCGGTGTTGGCCGCCATCGAACGATTTAACCGTCGTTCATAGCTGCATCGGCCCGCCATGGGCGTTCATGAGCCGCCTCTGACAGTGCCCGTTTGCCACATCTCATTCGCGAGGGTGTCCGTCTCCGGTGCCCCGCAAGGGATGTCCGAGCGTGCTGCGTTGGGCCAAGGATCAGGCAAATGATCGCTCTCCCGCGACAGCAATGTGATCGTCGCGCTACGGACGAAAGGAGTCGAGCGGATTATCTTGTGTATTGCAGAAGTTTTTAGCTTGACTCGCGTGCCGGCTATTTCCGGGGTGCGCGGAAACTTCTTCCCAGATTTGGACGGCGTGCCTGACATTTTTGCGGACGCTTAGCCCTCTGCCCTGCGAAGGCTCCACCTTCCGGCCCGGCTGGATTTACGAAATCGAGCATGGCGGCTTCCGGATCCCGGGCCGCCGGGACTCTGCAAGCGCGCGGCTGATTACCCGCGCCGGTGCAATTTTAAGGTGGCGCGGCCAAGAAAATCGAACCACAATTTTCTGTGGTCGCCTAAGTCGCGACCTCACGTTTTGCGTGGGCGTGGCGGCGGAGCTTCTGCTCCGTTGAGCAGCCAGCCAAATTTTTCGCGCGCCTTACGCGTGGTCTCCGGGCTCGGCGTATTGGCCGGCGGAAACTGATCGCGCCAGTGATAGGGTCGGCAAGCATTGATCACGGCGACCGAGTGCGTGAGATTGCCAGCGGCGCGTTGCGCTGGCGGAATGCGCGGATCGGCGGGCGAGTCCCAGGAACCGTCGATGAATTGGATCGATTCCTTCGGATCGGTGCGCGTCAGCATCGCCCAGATCAGGTTTTCCAGATTGGTCACGTCGACATCTTCGTCGGTGACGACGATATACTTTGAAGCATAGGCCGAAGCGCCGCATTGTGCCGCGACCATGCCGGCCTGCGTGGCGTGGCCGGGATAGCATTGCTTGATGGCGATGCCGTGAAACATGCGCGCGCCGCCGACTTCGTGACACCAGACCTGGCGTACTTCCGGCACGCCGGCATTGGTCATGTTTTGCTTGATGGTCGCCGAGCGCATCACGGCACGGTAGCGCGCCATCTCGTCGGGTCCCGCGCCCATCGGCGGCACACCGAGCAGGATCGGATCGTTGCGGTGGTAGATCGCCTTGATGTCGATCACGGTACACGGCTTGGCGCCGCCGGCATAATGGCCGCTCCATTCGCCGAACGGGCCCTCGACGACCTTGCGATCGGGATGGACATAGCCTTCGATTACGATCTCGGCGCGCGCCGGAATCGGCAGGCCGGTGATCTTGCCGCGCACCATCTTTTCTGGCCGGCCGCGCAGGCCGCCGATGACATCAAACTCGAAGGTGCCGTAGGGTACTTCGAGGCCGCCGTAGAAAAACGCCAGCGGATCGCCACCGACCACCATGGCGACGGGCATCGGTTCGCCGCGCTTGAAATATTTTTCGCGGTGGATACCCCCATGATGGCCCGGCGCGATCAGAATGCCGACCGTGGTCTTGTCAAAGACCTGCGCTCGATAAGCGCCGGCATTGAGCCAGTTTTCCTCCGGGTCGCGGGTGATGGAATAGGTGCCAGTACCGATGTAGCGGCCGCCGTCCTTCTCGTGCCAAATCGGCGAAGGGAATTTCAGAACGTCGATTGCGTCGCCCATCAGGATGTTTTCGAAGATCGGCCCGTCGTCGACGATCTCGTGCGGCACGATTTTCGGCTTAGTCAGGAACGCCTCGCGATAGGCGTCGCTCAGCTCCCATTTCGTCAAATGGTCGGGGAAGCCGAGCGTCATGTTGCGTCGCGTGCCGGCGAACATGTTCAGCAATAAGCGAAAGCCCGGCGGACTGCCGTCGATGTTCTCGAACACGACGCAAGGCCCATTCTCGGCGCGCAAAACCGCTTCAGCAGCGAGCCCGATATCCTCCTGCCAGTTGGCGCCGCGCACTATGCGCACTTCGCCGAGTCGTTCGGCTTCGGAGAGCCATTCGCGCAAATCGTCATAGGCGATGCGCGCCGTATCGTTCAAACTCATACCTGCTCTACTCCGGTTTGATATTGGCGAACCTTACCACTTTCGCCCATTTGTCGATTTCGCTGGCGATGAAATTGCCGAAATCGGCGGGCGAACCGGTCATCACGATAGCGCCGAAATTGGCAAGCTGTGCTTTGAGCTTCGGCTCGCCGAGCGCAGCATTGGTTTCGCGGTTGAGCTTGTCGATGATCTCGGCCGGCGTGCGTGCGGGCGCGCCGATGCCGGCCCATGAAGTGGCTTCGTAATCGGGCAAGGTTTCCGCAACCGTCGGCGCGTCCGGCAGCACGTCCATGCGCGCCGCGCCGGTCACCGCCAGCGCGCGCAGCGTGCCGGCCTTGACATATGACATCGCCGAGCCCGGCGTGGTGAACACGATCTGTACTTGGCCCGCGATCAGGTCCGTCATCGCGGGCGCTTCGCCGCGATACGGCACCAGCGCTACCTTAAGACCCGCCATCATGTTGAACAGCGCGCCGGCGACATGGCCGGTCGAGCCGATGCCGCCGGAGCCCATATTGATCTTGCCGGGATTGGCGTTGGCATAGGCGATGAATTCCGCGATCGTCTTCATCGGCAGCGACGGATTGACCACGACGATCAGTGCCGCGCGCTCGATGCTGGCGACCGGCGCGATATCGCGGGCAAAGCTAAAATCGAGATTGCCATAGAGCGTCTCATTGATCGCGCCGGGCGAGCCGGCCAGCAAAAGCGTGTAGCCATCCGGCGCCGCATGGGCCACGAGGCTGGTGCCGATATTGGTGCCGGCGCCTCCGCGGTTCTCGATGACAATTTGCTGGTTGAGACGTTCCGACACCGCCTGTGCCACGAGCCGCGCGACAATATCGAACGTGCCACCGGGTGGGACCGGGACGACGAGACGGATCGGCTTGCTCGGATACGTGTCCGCATGCGCTAGCCGTAACATGGCCGGCGAACCGGCGGCGCCGGCCACCAAATGCAAGAACTTTCGCCGGCCAATCTTCATCTACTGCGCTTCAATTCCGTGTGGGATTTCCCCTGACCGAGAACCATCTTCAAAGTCTAGTACGATCTTCAAATGAGCGCCACGTCGGGCGCGGGTCGGTACTCGCGGTTGGGACAGGCGATCACGGATCGATACCCAGCCGGCGCGCGGCAGCGAGATACAGAGAATTAGTGCGAATGAATCAAACACAGTGATCATGGAAGAGAGAAGTGGGCGACATGCAACTGCAGTTGATGTAGGCTGCCCCTTGGCGCGAAAGGCTAATCTTAAATTGGAGCAGCTTATGAAGGCACTGTATATTTTAGTCGGTGTCGCCGGGATGTATCTCCCGACTTTCGCAATGGCGCAAGTCTCGCTAGAGACGCTGCGGGCCTGTCTCGCCATTGAAGGTCAAACCAAGGAACGGCTGAACTGTTACGATGACCAGATAAAGCCAGCGCCGAAACAGGTTCTTGCTCCAGCCAAGACAGTGCAAGATTGTCGTTTTGTAAAGGAAGAGGATGAGCGTCTTAATTGTTTTAATCGGTTTGTGAATCCTCCGGCGAAAAAGAGTACAGCCCAACAGAAACTCAAGAAGCCTGCGGCCGGTACGATGGCGCCAGGTCCGGCAAAACCATAGCCTAACTGTAAGTGAACGAAGGTTAGGGCTGGCATGGTCGAACACACACCTTTATCTCCCCAGGACGTTGTGATCACTCGCACAGTGGCAAAGTTTGGTAGCACGTCATACTCCATCGCCGCTATTAGCAGTGTCAGCGTGCAACACCAGGAAAGCCTGAACAGGACTTTTGCTTCAATAGGGCTCCTTCTGATAGTCGCTGTTTTGTTGATCGGTTATCTTGAGTGGGCAAGCTGGATCCAAGTCGGAATTGCCGGAGGCATAATAATTGTGATCACAAGTCTTTTAAGTTCTGCTTTCCCAATAAGGACCGCAACCTTAGTTCTCACCACTGCAAGTGGGGCAACCGAGGCGCTTACTTCGCGGGATATCGCGGGCGTTGAGCAGGTAAAGCTGTCAATTGAGGACGCTTTTACTGCTAGAGGCTAGCTGCCCAGCGATCAGCGGCCAAGCTGCTCAGGCCCGACGAGGCGCGGCGGACCGCGGCAGATATCGCGAGAAGCTCGCCAAGTTCCTGACAAAGCGGTGTTGACCCAGGTCGCGGCTCTGTCCTATCGCCGTCGCCGCCCACGCCGCGCAGGGCGTCGATCGTGTCGGTCTGATGGGGACTTCTGCGATTTCACGCGCCAATCGCCTTGCAATAATAACGGCGCGTATACTAGGGGTGACAATGCTGTGACAATGTCACCAGGGCGACATATTAAAACGTTCCCGCGCCCCGGAAAATGCGGCAAACAACCCCCGGTCATCACATGAACCGAACAAACAATCTCTCTATTCAGGTTCCGATGACCGCACAATTTCACCAAATATGCACGCGCGTTACATGAAACGGCCACAAATAACCAAACAAAGCACAAACAAATAACAGATACAAATAAATCACAATTACAAACAAATAACAAACAAACGACCTGTTGGCAATGGCGTTGTGAGGTGCGTTATGAAAATGATCGGACCAAACCGCTCAAACAAGATCGTCCAATCACTGGAAAAAGACATAAGCAAAAATATCGGCGAATTGACGCGCACAAGCGCTGTCTTTCATAACCCTGAGAATGGTAAAGACAAGATGTCGGCCAATAATCTCGGCACGCTCTTGCGCCGGGTGACTGAGCTCTCCATGCGTGAAATTGAGGGCCTCATTGATGAGCTCCATGAGTTGCGCAAAAAGCTTGAGACTGACGGCAATCGTATTCAAAGCTATTTTGCGAGATACGAAGAACTAAATCAGGGGGTGCGGCAACTGACGACGATTATCTCAGATAATGTCAAAGGGCTTCCCTCCGACACTCCGGCGACGGCCGATAGTTGATGAGAGCACCCTTGTTGGGAGTTCGCATGGTCCGCAACGGGTCGTTGAGTATGCCGCACTTGCGCTATTGACGGTCCTTATAGCCATTATCGCTTATGTAAACATGTTGTTTTAAGTGATATGTCGCGCTCCGCGCCACATGCACTTTGAAATCGAATTGACCTGATCTTGAAAGCGATCGCGCCCGAATGCCATTACGAGCTTGTTAACGCTTCAATTTTCTTGTTCGAAGGTTTTGTTTCTGGCATCAGTAGCCAGGCGATAAAGACTGTACTCAGTGCTGCGACGGCAATGCTGAGAAATCCAATTGCGCTACCGAAGTTTCCAACTATCAAGCCAAAGAATGTAGTACTGAGTGACGCCCCAATGCCCGCGAGCATTCCGACAAAGCCTTGCGCCAAATTGAACCTGCCAGTTTTGCTCGTGAGATCAGCGACAATTAAAGCGGTCAGAACACCCAAGACGCTAGCGCTAACGCCGTCGAGTAGTTGAATGCAAATGAGCAAACGTGGATCAACGGTAACAGCGAACAATAGCGCTCGAACAGCTAATGCGCTAAAGCCGATCAAGAGCAACGGCCGACGACCCCAGCTCTGCGCCAATTGTCCCACCCAGGGTGCACTCAGCGCCACGACGATCTGTGGTAGGATGATCAATGCTGAAATAATAAACGACGCGCCGGTTCCGTTGCTATATGCAAGTCGCTCACCCGCGAGTGGCAGCATCGAGGCGTTTGCGAACTGGAACAGGAAGAGGCAACCAGCGAAAATCAGCAAATTGTAATTCTTGGAAAGGCTCAATCGCCGTGCTCTCGGCGGCGGTGTGGATGCATGGTGATCGGGCTGTCCACACGAGCGTCCGAAGTGGATATCAGCGGAACGGACGCGGGCTACAGCCAAAAGCAACGGAAGCGCTAGCGCCGCTGAGACGAAGAATATCGCGCGATAGGACAAAAAATAGCCAATGGCGCCCATCAATCCGGTAACGATCAAAGCTCCGGTCGAGGCGAAACGTTGATTGCGCCCCAGTCTTTCGGCGAGAGCCGCATGACCAACCAGACCTAGGCTTATCGCGGCAACGGCCGGCCCCAGGACGCCGCCGGTTAATCCTTGAAGCACCAATGCAGCCAGAACTACCGGCAGGGTCGGCCAAAGTGCCATCACGAGCGCACTGACCGCGACCAGAATTACGCCAAGCGCGACTAGAAACCGCTTCGATCGGCTGGCATCAAGCAATTCCCCGCCGGGCAGCTGGCTCAACAAGCCAGCGAGACTGCTAACGCTCAGCACATATCCGATATTCTGCTGGGTCCATTTCTCATCGGCCAGCAGTACGGCGACAAACGGGCCAAAGCCAGCCTGCATTCCCGCAAGAAAGAAATTGATCCAGTCGAGGCCACTCAGACTCGTACTGGAAGGCGACAGGTCTATCGCGTCGGATGCCGCCGTGATGGCCATGGCTTGGGCAGGTCCGTCGTTGGGACAGTCAATGGATATCTATGGCCGAGATGCCAAGACCACCACCCCGCGGCTTCTGGGCGACGACCGTGCGTTCGGCAAACGCGTCCGTAATGTCCGTTCCATGGGACGCAGGACGATTGATAACAAAGATCGGTTCTCGCATGAGCCACCAGGCAGAATCATATTCGCCAACTATCCTGTTAAGGTCGCGTTTCGTTGAAAGCGTTCCAACGTAACGTCGAGATCGCAACTGCGTAATCCGGCGATTTGAATATCGCTGATCCGGCCACAATCGCGTCTGCGCCAGCGGCAACTACCTCACGAACGTTCTCTCCGTTCTGACCTCCGTCGACTTCGATCCACGGGCTCAGTCCTCGAGATTCACAAAGGCGACGCAAATCGGAGATTTTAGGCAGTATCTCTGGGAGGAATTTCTGACCGCCGAAGCCCGGATTGACGGTCATGACCAGGACAATATCGCACAGGTGCAACACCTGCTCTACAAAACATATCGGGCTCGCCGGGTCCAAGACGACCCCGGCTTTTGCGCCAAGCTCGCGGATACGGGAAAGCACGCGGTGCAGATGAATCGTCGATGACGGCTCAGATTGAACCAGCAGGTGGTTGGCGCCAGCACGAATGAAGTCTTCCAGATAGCGCTCCGGCTCGACGATCATCAAATGCAGGTTCAACGGCTTTGAGGTCGCGCGTCGAACCGCCTCGACAACGAGCGGACCAAATGAAATGTTCGGAACAAACCTGCCGTCCATGATATCGAGATGGAGCCAATCGGCGCCCGCTTTATCGACCGCTTTTACTTCTTCGGCCAAGTGGCCAAAATCGGCGGACAAAATTGACGGTGCGATGACCAGCCTCTTCATAGTTCTTATCCGACCGTATCAAACAGGAACGAGCCAATTACTTTGCGTTCTCGAGGCCGCAGCGCGGCACCGCAAACCGACTTTGCGTGCAACCCCTTAGTCCATCTGAAAGTAACGTGCTCGAGCTGGGGTTCCCTCTCTCTACTCGCGTTTAAAAAAATTGTTCCAAACCTGATGCAATTGGGCGATTGCCAGCTCGAGTGACGGGACAAAGAGCCATTCGCCCTCACGTCGTACGAGTCCATAGCGATCCAGAGTCGTGAGGGCATCGGCGACTTTGAAATCAAGATTAACTGCGAAATGTTTTGCAAGCCATGCCTCGATACGACCTGCAACCTCCGTCGCCGTCAGCGCAACCTCCGCTTTGCGGATGAAGTGATATGCGAGCGCCGCTTCCTTGGTTTCCTGATCCTCGGCAGTGGCGATTAGGTAATCGAAAATGCCAGCATTGTTGTTGATGTTACGGAAGTAGATATTTTCCGCGAGTTCCATGTGATATTTCAGAGTTTGATGTTGATATTTCAGCCACTGGCGCACGGCAAAGCCACCGAGCGCCACGACCCCCATCAAGGCAGCGAGTGCCGTTCTCATGTCGGCGTCCGCAACCGATCCAGATCCGCCCAGATAAAACCCGGCTACGATGAACAGAACCGAAATCGTGGCGTAGAGCTTGATCAGGATCGGAATGCCACCGGCGATCGCCGGCACCCCGAGAAAGGCTTTGTCGAAATTGCTCATGACGACACGCGCATTGGGGAAAAGAGCGTAGAGATCGCCGCACGCGATATTGCGAAAATATTTTAGCAATACCGAGCCTGGGACGATCTTGCGGCGCTTCAACATGCGCAATTCGCGGCGCGACCCAATCTCGGCTTGGGTTTTCATAGCCACAACAAGCACGATGTCGTCGAAGACTTCGATCTCGACTTTGCGCCGTCGTAAGCCAAACCATTCCCTTACTTCATATTGCTCGACATGGCGGCCACGCTTATAAAAACGCACTTCACGGAAATCGTCGTGCTCTGCCTTCACTTCGATGGCTACTGTGCGTTTGCGGTGCGCGTCCGCGACCTCCTCGTGCGGTAGCTCCTCAAAATTTGCATCCTTGAGAACCTTGTCCAGCGATCGGATGAGATCCTCATAGGCGCAACCGCTCTTTGCGCGGTCCGCCGCGGCGTGGCCCGCGACCTCGGGATTGAAATAGTAATAATCATCGCGCAACCGATCGAGTGTCTCGGAATATTCGTAGTGACAGATTGTGCGCAGCGTACGCGCAAACCGCCAAAAAAGTTCACGTTCAACTGGGTCTGCTAAATCGCCTTGCTTGATCAAGGCGCTGAAAAGATCTTCCTTGCGAACCGGGATAAATTGATCGCCTGCGTTGCTCTCGGCCAATTTTGAGGTCGCCGCTGTCGTATCCATTTTGCCGCCTCTGTGTCGACCATATAGGTGTCGAGCATCTGTGGTGAAAGTCCACGACGATCGTCCGCGTCATCTGGAGATTTTTGCCTTCTTGCGCCGCACCGGCGGCTTCCATCCCATAACGACATCGGCGTTCCACGGCGCATCCGTCAGCTTTGCAATCAAGAAATCAGCGAGAGCGGAGACCTTGGCCGGACGCGCACGAGCAGTCGGCGTCACGAAATACAGTCCGCCTTCAGGCAAACGCCAATCGCTAAGGAGCGGCTCAAGCTGTTTCTCGCGAAAGTATTGGGTCGCGGCAAATTCGGGCAACTCCGTGATGGCGAGTCCCTCAAGTACCGTCGGCAACAATGCCTCGACGCTCGTTCCCCTGAGTGGCCCGGTCGGCGTAATTGGACACTCCTCACCGCTCCTCCGGTGGGTAAAGTGCCAGACATCACGGGTCGCTCTATTTGCATAACTCAAGCAGTGGTGGGCACCTAGATCGTGCGGGTGTTGTGGACGGCCATATCGAGCGATGTAGCGCGGCGACGCCACAAGAAAGCGGCGAACCGGCACGATGAGGCGTGCGACAAGCGATGAATCCTCCATGACCGCGATGCGAAGCGCCGCATCGAAGCCACCACCGATTAGGTCGGTGTGCGCGTCGGTAAGATGGAGTTCGATAGCGACATCCGGATATTGTCGAAAAAAGGCCGGCAGGATTGGCGCCACCCAGCGCGCGCCAAAGGACAGTGGTGCGGCGAGTTTGACAAGACCTCGCGGTTTGCTTGAGGTTTCGCGAGCGAAGTCTTCGGCCTTCTCCGCTTCCGAATAGATTCTTGAAGCTCGCTCGGCCAGCCTGTGGCCGTAGTCTGTCAGCCCAAGTCGCCGCGAAGTTCTGTTGAACAGGCGGCCACCAAGTCGCTCCTCCAGCCTGGTCACAGCCCGGGAAACGGTCGCTACGGACACGCCCATGGCGCGCGCCGCTGAAGCGAAGGAGCGCTCTTCGGCCACCTTCGCAAACATCGCTAGCCCCTCGAAATCCGGCAATTTTGACATCGACAATCCTGCAACGATGGCTTTCATCTATTTCTATTTCGAAAGGGTAGCCGGTGCCACAGATTTCTATCCTCGGCGAGCTGTTACGGAGACGGGGCCATGTCTGAAAGAATTCACGAGCTCCTGCACCGAAACCTTCAGGAGGTCTTTGGCGAAGGCGATTCCGCGCGCCGTCGTGCTGCGATTCAGGAGCTGTATGCGGACGACTGCATGGTCTATGTGCCGCCAGGAATTTTGGTCGGGCATGATGCGCTGGACAAATTCGCCGGAGACCTGCGCGCGACGCACCCGCACTTCGCTTACGTGCCTCACGGTGCTCCGCAGGCATTGCATAACGCGGGAAGGCTTGCGTGGGGGTCGGGCCCGCGAGGCGAAAAGCCTGACTACACTGGTATGGATGTGATCATCGTCCGTGACGACAAGATTGCGGCGCTCTACGTGTTTCTCGACCCTTCGCCCTCGTGATGGGATTTGGTTGCGTCGTCTTTAGGTCTCATCGACACCCGAAGGAACTGAGTACTTGAGATGACAACGAACGTTCTGGTCACATTCTACAACACCTACGGTCACGTTCACCGAATGGCGCTGGCCTCGCTTTGCCAGGATCCGCGATCAGAGCCGCACTGCTGAGAGGAGCAAATCATGAACAATGACAATATGGCCGCTGTTCGTAACGCCTATGCGGTAGCCGAACGGAAAGATCTGGAGGGCTGGATCAACTTGTTCACGCCCGATGGGGTGTTCGTCGACAATTCGGTGGGCGCGACTTACCGTGGTCGTACACTCGCCGACCCGGTCCGCAACTACGGCACGGCGTTTTCCAACATGCACCGCGAGCTATATCACATGTATGCCGATGGCAATGTCGTCGTGGTGCAACTGGCCTTGCAGGGCACCCACGATGGCCCGCTCCAGCTTCCCTTTGGCGAACTGCCTGCCACTGGTAAGCAAATGGACGCACCGTGTTGCGACGTGTTCGAACTCGAAGACGGCAAGATCAAACGCTTCGACTGCTACCCAGAGGGGTCGATCATCTTTGCTCAGCTCGGCGTCTTGAACAACCTCGACGCCGCTTTGAGTCGCTGATAACTCAACGGTCGCCGACGATATGATTAAGTAGGAATGTTTTTGTTTGTTCGAAGGCGGTACAGGGCGGACATGCTCCTCGACCTCAGCGATATCTGCTTGTGACCCGGCGAGCCAGTCGAACCTGGATCGGCTATGCGCCCGGATCAAACGTGAATAACTCCTGAGGGTGAGAGACACCGCGTAACGCGTATCGTCCCACCGAAACGAGGCGCCGTTTGACGGCAGCCACACCGGCGAAAGCCGAAGACATCAGAACCGTCTGATCAACCGAACGGCACATTGCCGCTATGCGGCTCACCTCGTTTACTGCTGGGCCGATGACGGTAAAGTCGAGCCGTTCGTGGCTCCCGACATTGCCGTAGAAGACGTCACCGACGTGCAAACCGAGATACATGTCGGTTACCGGTTTGCCGTGCGCTTCTCGGCGCTCATTCAAAGCGTGGATTCCCTCGCGCACGGCGATCGCGGCGGAGAGTGCCGCGCTGCATGCATGTGTTCGGTCTTCCGCGGTGAAAATGGCAAGCGTACCGTCGCCGATCAACTTGAGTACATCGCCGCCGTGCTCGTGGATCGCCGAGACGATGACGTCCGAGTACTCATTCAGCAATGGGATTGCCTGCTCTGGTGCAGTGTCGGTGATACGCGTGAACCCGCGAAGATCACTAAACCAGACGACGGCGTCGATTCGCTCCGCAATGCCGCGCACGATTCGCCCGCTTAGCACACGCTGGCCAGCGTCACGGCCAAGATAGGTTTCCATCAGAGTTCGGGTCATGCGCGCGAGCGACACTGATTTGATGGTAAGGGCGAGCGGCGGCACGAGATGTTCAAGCGTAGCGATTTGGCTGTCGTTGAACCCATCGGGCGCCCTTGTCCCCCACGATGAATACACGGCATCCATTTCGCCGATAATGCCTTCAGCGGCAAAGCGGGTGGTGATTGCGACGTAGTCGGTCATGCCCGCTGCGAGCCAGTCAGCCAGCATTGAGAACTCGTCTTTGGTGTCTGCATTCAGACGGCGGCGTAGCAGCGCCGCGCCGGTTTGCAGCATGTTGTAGAAGGGGCCACGCCGCCAGACATCGGTCGCCTGTTCATCCAAAGATACGGCGCCGGACACGTCGGGGCCCTCCAAGCTAGTGCGACCATACTCGTGGACAAGAGATTCGTTAGGATAACCCCAACGAAACAGGCTTCCCTCGTGGACCGGGTGGAGCGTGTCGATAGCCAGGTGGGCGCGACCAAGCGGAATCCCGGCCGCGACGCAACGATCACAGAACACAGAAACAATTTCAGTTTCGGGAGTGCCAGCCAGGCCGGCTTGGGTCAGCCATCCTGACAATTCTGTGAACAGCTTTTCATTCATGCCCAACTATATAGGAGTTTTCTCTCTCGATGCGCGTCACAGTAATTGATCGAAGCAACGCCATGTCTGTTTGTGGCACCTTATAGAAATCAAAGCCCGGCCGTGTCCGATTTGAGTCCGCTTTTGAAGCGCAAAGAGGACATCGGCCGGGCCTGCTGGAATGTCGTGAGTTCGTCGGGAATTCTAGACGCCTTGCGCCGTTGACTTGTTTATTCGGTACGCGGCGAGAAACGCTCGGACCGCGATGCCGACAACGTAACGGATTCGTTCCTGCGTCGGTGGCTTACCGAAATTGAACAGTATTGGCTTGAAAAGCGGTGCCAGAAGCGCCTCGATAAGCTGTGCAGCCACGACTTCGCAATCATCGATCGCGAGGACGCCCTGTTTCACTTTGTTCTTGAGATAGTCTGATAAAAGGGCGATGCCCCGTGCAGGTCCAGTTTCGTAATAAGCGCGGCCGATTTCGGGCATCCGCTCCGCAATTGCAATAACTGTTCGTGCCGAGGACGCCTTTTCGGGTTGGCAGACCAAGGTCACGAAATCAATTCCTATACGGGTTAGCGTTGCTTCGACGTCACTTTCGTCAGGGTCAAAATTGAATAGGCTTTCGGCGTGCGACTGACATTCTTCACTGCAGATTGCTTGGAACAACTGCTCCTTGTTCTGGAAATAAACGTAGAGCGTTCCTTTTGAGACGCCGGCGATGCGGGCGATGTCATTCATGCTCGCGGCATCAAATCCTTGTTCAAGAAACGCCTCACGCGCGCCCTCAATGATCTGCCGGCGCTTGGCATTATCCTCCGCCGTTTGCGGCAGGATTTTTTGTTGAGCTCTTTCTTGGACGCGGACGCCCATTTTCATTTCTCCCTGGGGCGAGTGGTTCGCCGATTCCTCAGTCAGATCATAACCTTACTCACATTAAATTTTTATTTTGACTGAACCGTTCGGTCATATTGACTGTTGCATTCATTGCAAATACTTAATGAACGAACCGTTCGGTCAATACATAAGTGGAGTGCCGTCGTGGGTCAATGGTTCGTTTCGTCGTTTTCTGCGCAAATCGCAAAGCGGCCGCGTCGTTTGGCAACTATCCTACTACTGGCAG
>Ga0066388_100001173_pt1 | contig 14316 bp, 13 predicted proteins | sample PanSoiMetaGPlot6_FD_64539 | JGI IMG/M metagenome (GOLD analysis project Ga0066388, IMG submission 64539) | Tropical forest soil microbial communities from Panama analyzed to predict greenhouse gas emissions - Panama Soil - Plot 6 (Hybrid Assembly) | ecosystem: Environmental > Terrestrial >... | reverse complement strand
CGTCGCGGAAGACGGCGACCTTGGCGTCCATCGTCTCGCCGAGCTCCTTGCGGATCTCGGAGACGCGCCGGCCGGAGCCCTTCTCGCGGCCGAGGATCTCGGCGATCCGAGCCTCCTCCGCATCCTGAGCGGCGTGCGGCGCGTGCACCGGCTCGCGGCCCTTCGCGCGCTCGGCAGCGTCCACGCCCGAGCGCCGCCCGAAGATCAGGGTGTCGAGCAGCGAGTTCGCACCGAGGCGGTTGCCGCCATGGACCGAGACGCAGGCGACCTCGCCCGCGGCGTAGAGGCCGGGCACGTTGGTGCGCCCCTCGATGTCGGTCTTGACACCACCCATCGTGTAGTGGTTGCCCGGCTTGATGTGAATCGGCTCCTTGGTGATGTCCACGCCGGCGAAGTCGCGGCCGACGAGGACGATCTCCCGCAGCGCCTCGTGGATGCGCTTGCGCGGCACCACCGTGATGTCCAGGGCGACCGTCCCGTCCGGGAAGCCGCGGCTCTCGTTGATCTCCGTCTGCTCGGCGCGGGAGACGACGTCGCGGGAGGCGAGCTCCATCTTGTTGGGTGCGTACTTCTCCATGAAGCGCTCGCCGTTGGCGTTCAGCAGATGTGCCCCCTCGCCGCGCGCGCCCTCCGTGATCAGGAAGCCCTTGCCCGCCAGCGTCGTCGGGTGGTACTGGATCATCTCCATGTCCATCAGCTTCGCCCCGATCCGGTAGGCCTGGGCGATGCCGTCGCCGGTGCAGATCAGCGCGTTGGTGGTCGGCTGCCAGACCTGGCCGTTGCCACCTGTGGCGAGGATCACCGCCTTGGCGCCGAAGTGGTCCATCGAGCCGTCCTTGACGTTGCGGCAGATGGCCCCCACGCAGTGGCCCTCGTCGTCGACGGCGAGGCTCGTCGTGAAGTACTCCTCGTAGCGCTTGACCTCGTCGGAGAACTTCATCAGCTGCTCGTAGAGGACGTGCATGATCGCCTGGCCGGTGATGTCGGCGACGTAGTAGGTGCGCGCGGCCGAGGCGCCTCCGAATGCCCGCGTCCCGAGCTTGCCCTCCTCGTTACGGTGAAAGGTCACGCCGAGGTGCTCCAGGTGGAGCAGCTCCTCCGGGGCCTCCCTGCACATGATCTCGACCGCGTCCTGGTCCGCCAGGTAGTCGGATCCCTTGACGGTGTCGAAGGCGTGCGACTCCCAGCTGTCGTCCTCCTGCAGCGCGGCGTTGATCCCGCCCTGGGCCGCGTTCGAGTGGGAGCGGACCGGGTGGACCTTGCTGAGGATGCCCACCGAGACTCCCTGCTCGGCAGCCGCAAGGGCAGCCCGCTGCCCGGCGAGCCCTGCCCCGATAACTAAGACATCGTGGTCGGGCACGACCGTTACACCGCCCGTGCTCGGGCGAGCGAAAACCGAGCCGGGCTAGGACGCAGGGCGCAGCCCTTGCTGGATGCAAGGGCAAGCCCGAGGACGAAGTCCGGCGAAGTGTTTGCAGCCGCCCGAGTGCGGGCGGTGTGGCGGTCGTGTCCGCAAGGCATGCGGTGCGCGATCCTATCTGCGAGGGCTGGATGGGCGCTGCTACGTCAGCGGTGATTCAGGCGTCTGCGGTCGGAGCGCCCGGCCGATCGCGTCGATCGTGAGCACGCCCCGAATCCGGCCCTGGTCGTCCGTCGCCACCACGGCGCCGAGGCGTCGCAGCGCCTCGTTGCGGAGGATCGATTCGAGTGGAGTGTCCTCGCGCACGGCGAGCGATCCGCTGTCCGGGGCGAAGACGTCCCGCACCGTGGATGAGGCACGCTCCACCGCGGGGACCTCGTCGGCGGTGCCGCGGTCGAGCAGGCCGACGAAGCGCTGAGCCGCATCCACCACCGGGAACCATGGCCAGCGGTAACGCAGGAAGTACTCGTCCAGCGCCTGCTCGACCGAGACGTCCTCGGGAATGGCGACCGGCTCGCGATCCATCACGTCCCCGACCGAGACTCCCTCGATGCGGCTGGTGATGTTGGTCTGAGCGACCGCCCCCTTGGCAGCGCCCCGAAGGATGAAGCCGAGGAAGGCGAGCCAGACCCCGCTCACGAAGTCGCCCTGCAGCAGGAAGAAGATGCCGAGCGCGATCAGGATCACGCCGAAGCCCTGGCCGAGGGTGGCCGCGAAGCGTGTCCCGCTCGTGCGGCTCCCGGTTCGCCACCAGGCGATCGCCCGTGCGACGCGGCCCCCGTCCAGCGGGAAGGCGGGGACGAGGTTGAACGCCAGTACGAACAGGTTGATCCCGCCTAGCCAGGCGATCATGGCGGCGATGCCGGAGCTCTGTGGGTCGCCGTTCGTCAGCGCCCCGTCCTTGAACTCCTCGCCCCCCACCGCCAGCACCGCAATGGCGGCGCAGGCGAAGCCGATCACCGCGGTCACGATCGGGCCCGCGATCGCGACCTTGAACTCGGTCGCCGGCGAGTCCGAGTCTCCCTCCATGAAGGCCACGCCGCCGAACATCCAGAGGCTGATGCCCGAGATCTTGATCCCATGCCGCTCGGCGACGAACGCATGGCCGAGCTCGTGCAGCAGGATCGAGCCGAAGAAGAGGAGTGCGCCTGCAACGGCGAGCGCGTACGGCTCGAAATCACCGTTGTCGAGGTTCAGCTCCTGACGAAAGGCATCGGACAGCCAGATGATGATCAGGAAGAGGACGATGAACCAGGAGAAGTCGACCGTGATCCTGATTCCGCGGACGCGGAAGAGCGTGAGTCCACCGGTGGCGGGCATGGGATTGATGCTAGACCCTGGCTCCCGCCGATCCTGTTGGCGGTAGCGTTTCGCGGCCATGGGGGTTACCGCTCGTACAGAGGCCGATCCCAGCGCTGCCTGGCTGCGCGATCGGCTCGAGGAGCTCTGCGCGATCGAGCGGCCGTCCGCATCGCCGGGCGAGCGCCGCGCTGCCGATTGGCTCGCCCGGGAGCTTCGAGAGGCCGGTGCCCGCGACGTCCGGATCGAGGAGGAGCCCGAAGCCAACGGGACCTTCTGGTGGCCGCTCGGCCTGCTCGCCGGCGCTGGAGCACTGGCCGGACTGGCGGCGCGTCGGGGAGGACGCCTCTCGCGGGCCCTCGCGACCGTGACCGGGGCGGCAGCCGCGGCCCTGGCCGCCGACGAGATGCCGCCGGGGGGACGGACGTTCCGCCGTCTGCTCCCTCAGCGCACCTGTCATCACGTCCTTGCGGAGCTCGGCTCGGAAGAGGCCGAGCGGACGATCGTCGTCATGGCCCACCACGACGCGCCCCACAGCGCCTTCTTCTTCAACCCGGCGATCACCGAGACGGTGGGGGAGGCGGCGCCCTGGGTGTTCGAGAATAACGACACCAGCCCGCCCCTGATGTGGCCAGTTGTGGCCGGGCCCGCCGTCGTGGCGGCCGGAGCCGCATTGGGGAGCCGCCGCCTGACCGACCTGGGCATCCTGCTCTCCGCCGGGACGGCCGCCTTCATGGCCGACATCGGGTTCACCGAGGCGGTTCCCGCCGCGAACGACAACGGAACCGGGTGCGTCGCCCTGATCGCTCTGGCTCGATCTCTCGCAGAGAACCCTCCCGACGGCGCGCGGGTCCTCCTCCTCTCCACGTCCGAGGAGGCCCTCTGCGAGGGGATGGGCTTGTTCATGGAGCGACACGCGGCCGACCTGCCACGGGATCGGACCTTCTTCCTCTGTTTGGACACGCTCGGGTCACCCCACCTGCTTGTCCTCCGCGGCGAGGGGATGCTGAAGCTGCGGGAGTACCCCCGCGCGTCGCTGGAGCTACTCGATTCCGCCGCCGACGAGTTGGGGATAGACCTGTTCCCGAACCTTCGCCTCCGGAATGCGACGGACGCGGTCTTCCCGCTCGCAGCCGGGTATCAGTGCGCTTCGGTCGCATCCTGCAACCAGTGGAAGAACCCGTCCAACTATCACTGGAAGACCGACACCCCCGAGAACGTCCGCTACGAGACGCTGGGCGACGCGATCCGCCTCTCGGAGGCGGTCATTCGCAGGCTCGACGCCGACTGGCTGAACGGTTGACACTTGCCCCTCCGTGACGCCGGCGCTACGCTCGGCTCGCGGGATGGAGGCTCGATGAGAAGCGGGGGCAGAAAGCCCCTCGTATCGGCAGGCGCGGTGCTGCTTGCGCTGATCGCGCCGCTTGGGACTGCCGCCTCGGCGAGCGCGGCCAGTCCGACGATGACCGTCGCCCAGGCGAACCCGAACACGGGCAGCAATTGCTACCCGTTCGGCCAGGGCGGTGGGTGGACGCCCTACACCGGCTTCATCTACAAGAACGTGCCGCCGTTCGAGCTGCGCAAGGGCGACATCCTGGCCTTCGACATGATCGGCGTCAACGAGGTTGCGCCCCAGCTCAAGATCGAGATCGCGCCGACCACGAGCAACGGCGGTACCACCCCCGGCAGCTACACGACGATCGTCAACAACACCCAGATTCCTTCCGGCAGCGGCGACTCGGTCCAGGGCGACTTCGACCTCGCCTACCGGATCCAGGCAGCGGCGCCATTCAGCTTCGCTGGCGGAGGCCTGATCCTTCGCTTCTCGAGTCCGTTCTCGAGCTTCCTCAGCGACGCGACCTGCACCGCGGTGCTCCGCGGGGCCGACTCAACGGACGCATCCGGGTTCTTCGTCCAGCGCTTCAACGCTGATGCCGACGGTCTGCCCCCGTATGACGGGTTCTTCAACAACCAGTCGATTGGCAGCTTCCGCGTGCGCTCGGCCGCGACGTGCAGCAATCGTCCGGCCACGATCATCGGGACCCAGGGGAACGATCACCTCGAGGGCACGCCCGGAAACGACGTGATCGTCGCCTTCGAGGGCGACGATGCGATCGATGGCGGGGGCGGAGACGACCTGATCTGTGCGGGCGATGGAAACGACGCAGTCGCTGGAGGCTCCGGCGACGACTTCCTCGACGGCGAAAGCGGAAACGACACGCTCAAGGGGAATTCCGGCAAGGACCTGCTGAGTGGCGAGAGCGGAAACGACGCGCTCAAGGGCGGGTCCGGCAAGGACACGCTCCTGGGAGGCGCCGGCCGCGACGTCCTCCTGGGTGGCAGGGGGCGCGACGCCCTGAGGGGCGGGCCCGGCAAGGACAGGGAGAGACAGTAGCCCTGCCGCTGAGCGCGGCGCTGCTACTCGTCGAGCGTCTCGCCCGAGCCGCCCATTTCCGCGGGGAAGTCCTTTTGCTTGGGGAGGCCATCCTTCATCGGCAGCACCGTCGACTCGTAGTTGACGTGTATCCCGGGCTCGAACGGGAAGTCGGGGATCGTCGCCGCGTAGACGTCGGTCAGGCCCCAGTGCGGGTGCCGTGCCATCAGGTGACCCCCGCAGGACTTGCACCATTGCCGGTACGTCTGCTCGTTCGCGTTGTACTCCTCGATCTGGTCCTCTCCCTGGGTCACCTTGACCGCCTCGTCCTTCCACAGCGTGAACGCGTTGACCGGGCCGGCGGACCAGCTCCTGCAGTTCTTGCAATGGCAGTAGCCCGCGCCCTCGGGTTCCCCCGTGACTTCGATGGTGACCGCGCCGCAGTAGCACTGGCCCTTGTAGGTCTTGTCACTCATGAACTCTCCCCTCCTGGAGGTCTGGTCGTAGTGCAGCCCGGGCAGTATCCCGGGACCACAACATATTGATGACGGTGACCGCTAGGCCGCGAAGCGCTCTTCGTACTTGGCCCGCCGCTTCGCCGCCTCCTCGTCGCGGTTCTTCGGCGGCGCGCTCGTCACCAGCGAGTCCAGGAGCTTCCTGGTCGACGCGGCGACCTCCTCGACGGCTAGCTCGAATGCCTCGGCGTTCGCCTTGGAGGGCTTGTTCGACCCGCTCACCTTGCGCACGAACTGAAGCGCGGCGTCGTGGATCTCCTCCTCGGTGGCTGGCGGATCGAAGTTATGGAGTTGTCTGATGTTTCTGCACATGCGAAAACCTTAGCTATAGGCCTTGGTGAGGCCACTCCGGTGTCCGCCCCTCCTTGAAGGCGCGGGCGCCGATCGAGTGTGAGTCCTTCCGCGCGAACATCGAGAGGCAGTTCTCGGCCTCCTGGCGGAGCTGCTCCTCATAGGTGCGGCCGACATTCCGGACCATCGTCTCCTTGTCGGAGCGGATCGCCCCCTGCGGGAGCTCGGCGATCTGATGTGCCAGCTCCAGTGCGCGCTCGAGCGACCTTCCCTCCGGGACGACCTCGTTCGCGAGCCCTATCCGCAGCGCCTCCTCGGCATCCACCGGGCGGCCGGTGATGATCATCTCCATCGCCCGGCCGTAGCCGACGACGAGGGTGAGGCGTACGTTCATCCCGTCGCCTCCGACGATGTTCCAGCGCCGCTCGAACGCGCCGAAGACCGCGTTCTCCGCGGCGACCCGGATGTCGGCCAGCAGGGCGTTCTCGAGCCCGGCGGCGACCGCCCACCCATTCACCGCCGCGATCACCGGCTTGAAGACGTCGACGCGCCGCGTGTAGCCGCACTCGCCGGGGCTGTTGAAGACGCCGGTCTTGAACTCGTCCCAGTCGGGATCCGGGCCCTCGCCGAGCTCCGCCGCATCCCGCAGATCCCAGCCCGCGCAGAAGGCATCTCCCTCGCCGGTGATGACCAGGACGAACTCGTCCTTCGCATCCCTGAATCGCTGCCAGGCGTGGTGGAGCTCGCGGTTCATCTGCCGGCTCACCGCATTGCGCTGCTCCGGCCGGTCGTAGGTGAGCACGGTGACGTGCCCGTCGCGCTCGTAGCGCAGGGTCTCGTAGTCCATGGTTCCTCCTGTTATTCGGCCGCGGTGTTCGTGGCGCCCGTTCTAAGGCCGTGCTCTGTGGCGATCGATGATCCGGGTGAAGTCCGTCCCGGCGGGCAGGGTCCCGAACGCCTGCCCCCATTCGCCGTCGAGGCGCGTGGCGCAGAACGCATCCGCGACCGCCTCGTCACCGAAGCGAACGAGGACCGATGCCTGGAGGGCGAGCGCCATCCGCTCGACCAGCGAGCGCGCGCGGGTCTGCAGCGTGTCGGGATCGGACCTGAGGTCCTCACGTAGCTTGCCGCCGAACCGGTCCAGCCGCGGCTCGTGCGCGGCGCCTTCGCCGATCTCGTTCGCCAGGGCCTCGACGCTCTCGGGATTCTTGATCATCGCTCGCATCACGTCCAGGCACTGGACGTTCCCCGAGCCCTCCCAGATCGAGGCCAGCGGCGCCTCGCGGTAGAGGCGAGGCATCCCCGACTCCTCCACGTAGCCATTGCCGCCGAGGGACTCGAGGCACTCGACCGCGTGGCTCGGTGCCCGCTTGCAGATCCAGTACTTGAGGACCGCGTTCGCGATCCGCTTTAACGCCTGGGCCTCGTCGTCGCCGGCAATCGCCTCGTCATAGGAGCGGGCTAGCCGCAGGGACGAGATCGTCGCCGCCTCGGACTCGATCGCGAGGTCGGCCAGCACGTTCTGCATCAGCGGCTGCTCGATCAGCAGCCTGCCGAAGACCGTGCGGTGATCGGCGTGATTGATCGCCTGCGCGACCCCGGCACGCATACCGGTCGAGCTGCCGGTCGCGCAGTCGAGCCGCGTGTGGTTGACCATCTCGATGATCGTCCGCACGCCTGCTCCCTCCTCGCCGACCAGCCGGGTCCAGGCGCCGTCGAACTCGATCTCGGAAGAGGCGTTGGAGCGGTTGCCGAGCTTGTCCTTGAGGCGCTGGAGCCGGAAGCGGTTGAGCTCGCCATCGGGGAGCCGCCTCGGCATCAAGAAGCAGGAGATCCCGCCATCCGCCTGGGCCAAAACCAGGAACGCGTCGCACTGGGGAGCCGAGAAGAACCATTTGTGGCCGGTGATCTCGTACTCCGCGCCCGGACCGCCGCCGTTGAGGGGCCGCGCGACCGTCGTGTTCGCACGGACGTCGGAGCCGCCCTGCTTTTCCGTCATCCCCATCCCGAATAGGGACCCCTCCTTCTCGGCCGCGGGGATCGGTCGCGGGTCATAGACGTCGGAGAGGATCCGGGGAAGCCATTCCTCGGCGAGCTCCGGCTGCTTGCGCAGGGCGGGGACGACCGAGTACGTCATGGAGATCGGACAGCCGACGCCGGCCTCCGCCTGGGAGAAGCACATGAAGGCGGCCGCTCTCGCGACGTGCGCGCCCGGCTGCGGTTCACGCCAGGGGAGGGAGTGGAGCTCGTGCGAGATGCCCAGCCGCATCAGCTCGTGCCAGGAAGGGTGGAACTCCGGGATGTCGATCCGGTTGCCGTAGCGGTCGTGGGTCTGGAGCTTCGGCGGGTTTTCGTTGGCGAGCCGTCCCAGCTCGATTACGTCGCCGCGTCCGGCGATCTCGCCGACGGCGGAGATCCGCTCGACCGCCCAATCGGCGCCCTCCCGGCGCACGGCCTCGCTCATCACCCGATCGGTCTCGAAGACGTTGTAGTCGACCAGCGGTGGGGCCTGGTTCTCGACCTCGTGGGTGCGAACTCCGGCGGGCTTCTCAACCGTCGACATGCGACTGCTCCTCTCCGATTGCACGGGTGCAGAATCTGATCAGGGAGGCGATCAGTGCATCCGGATCGCCCCCGTTGGTGGTGGGGGACAGGGGGCCGGTCATCGCCTCTCCGATCGCCCCGATCAGCGCCGCGGCGGTCGCCTCCACATCCTGGTCGGGCAGCTCGCCGGCCGCGATCCCCTCGGCGAGCACCTCGGCCATCAGGTCGCGGTAGCTGTGGCGGAAGTAAAGTCGCTCAGCCTCGACCGCGGGGTCCACCGGTTCGGCGAGCAGCGCCCAGGCGAGGCGCTTGCCGCGCAACGCCCGTCGCGCGAAGGCCTCGATGCCGGCCGCGACCCGCTCGCTCGCTGGACCTTCGATCGTCTCCATGGCCTCCCTCATTGCGTCGACCTCGTGCTGAGAGGCCTCGCGGAAGACCTCCGCGAAGAGGTCGGACTTGGAGGGGAAGTGGCGGTAGACCGTGCCGACGGCGACCCCCGCCCGGTCGGCGACGGTGGCGACCTGCGCGGCCACGTAGCCGCCCTCGGCGATCAGCTCGCGGGCGGCGCCGGTGATCCGATGGCGGGTCTCCAGCCGGCGCGCCTCGGTGCGCTCGGTGGTCCGATAGGCCATTCGCCAAGAAGTGAATCAGGATTCACTTCTTGTGTCAACCTGATCCGCGGTGCCCGGCCGTTGCCGGCGGAGATAGCATCGCGCGCCCGTGGCGAAGATCGAAGTCAAGAACCCGATCGTCGAGCTCGACGGCGACGAGATGACCCGGATCATCTGGGCCTTCATCAAGGAGCAGCTGATCCTGCCCTACCTCGACCTCGAGCTCGAGTACTTCGATCTCTCGATCCAGAAGCGCGACGAGACCGAGGACCAGATCACGGTCGACGCCGCCAACGCGATCAAGCAGCACGGCGTCGGCGTCAAGTGCGCGACGATCACGCCCGACGAGGCCCGGGTCGAGGAGTTCGGGCTGAAGGAGATGTATCGCTCGCCGAACGGGACGATCCGGAACATCCTCGGCGGGGTCATCTTCCGCGAGCCGATCGTGATCTCGAACGTCCCCCGGCTGGTGCCCGGATGGACGAAGCCGATCGTGATCGGCCGTCACGCCTTCGGCGACCAGTACCGCGCCACCGATCTGGTGGTTCCCGGCGAGGGCGAGCTGACCCTCACCTACACGCCGAAGAACGGCGGCGAGCCGATGGAGCTCGACGTCTACGACTTCCCGGGCGGCGGGGTGGCCCTGGCCATGTACAACCTGGACGACTCGATCCGGGACTTTGCCCGGGCCTCGTTCCGCTACGGGCTCGACCGCGGCTTCCCGGTCTACATGTCGACCAAGAACACGATCCTCAAGCGCTACGACGGCCGCTTCAAGGACCTCTTCCAGGAGGTCTATGACTCGGAGTTCAAGGCCGAGTTCGAGTCGAAGGACCTCACCTACGAGCACCGCCTGATCGACGACATGGTCGCCGCGGCGCTGAAGTGGGAGGGGGGCTACGTCTGGGCCTGCAAGAACTACGACGGCGACGTCCAGTCCGACACCGTCGCGCAGGGCTTCGGCTCGCTCGGTCTGATGACCAGCGTGCTGATGACCGCCGACGGCAAGACCGTGGAGGCGGAGGCCGCCCACGGCACGGTCACTCGCCACTACCGACAGCACCAGGAGGGCAACCCCACCTCCACGAACCCGATCGCCTCGATCTTCGCCTGGACTCGCGGGCTCGCCGCTCGCGGCCGGATGGATGAGACGCCCGACGTGATCGACTTCGCCGAGACCCTGGAGAAGGTCTGCATCAAAACCGTCGAGAGCGGAAAGATGACCAAGGACCTCGCGCTCCTGATCGGCCCGGACCAGGAGTTCCAGACGACGCAGGAGTTCCTCGGCTCCATCGACGAGAACCTGAAGGCCGCGGTGGCCTAATCCCGGCGCTCGGCGAGTTACCGGTCTATTCGACCGGTTCGGCGCCGAGCGGCGAGCAGGCGGCGAACTCGATCGGTCACCACGGCCTGTCGGCGTGTGACGTCGAACCAGGTGAAGCGGACGACGAGGTAGCCCGAAACCGCAAGGCGTCCGTCCCGATCGCGGTCCTCCTGAAAAGCACGGCGCGTCCCATGGGTCGCGAGTCCGTCCGCCTCCACAACGAGCCGAGCATCTCGCCAGAGGAAGTCCACGATGTAATCGAGTAGCGGCACGTTCACTTCGGGCTGGGGAAGATCGTGCTTGCGGCAGAGTCCCAGGAACCGTTCTTCGAACGCATTCCGCGTCGCGGTCGTCCCGATCGCGTGCTCGCCCAGCAGCCGCGCAAGTGCGCCGGCACCGGCTTGTCCCGGGTGGGCTGCGAAGATCGCCCTCAGATTCCGGTCGCTGCACACGTGCAGGCGCTCTGCTTCGTCAACCATACGCTCGAGCTGGCGAGCAGGAAGCCGGCCGGCGAGATCAAGGATGGTGCGGGCAGGCGTCGTCACCGGGATGTGGTTATGCGTTGTGATTTCGTCAGGTCGCAGCGTCGGGATCCGGTGCACAACGATCCCGGGCCGCGGGCGCGAGCCGTTACTCCGCGGGATTGTCACCTCGACGTACGGCCTGCCCCTCTGTCGTCGCCTGATGTTCCATAGTTCCCCGCCGGCATGGTGGCTGAGAGCAGCATCTTCTCCGCAGGCGAGCACCCCGCCAAGCCAGAGCCCCTCCCGGGCCAGGCGTCGCAGTCCAACCGCGTACACCCCGCGGTGAACGCGATGGAGCCATCCGTCTGCGACGCGTTTTCTGACCTGAGTCTCGCTGAGCCCGAGTGAATAGAGTTGCGCCGCAGCGATTACGCCGTGCTGGCGTTCGGCAAGCTCGCTGATTGCCTTCGCGTCCGGACGCTCGGCGTCTTTTCGGTCCATACAACGGGTAACTCGCCGAGCAGCCCGATTCGCCCCCCGAAACCAGACTTAGGAGACAAGAAACGTGAGCGATTCACCCGTCAAGGTCACCGTCACCGGCGCTGCCGGGCAGATCGGCTACGCCCTGCTGTTCCGGATTGCGGCCGGCCAGATGCTCGGCGATGACACGCAGGTGCATCTCTCACTGCTCGAGATTCCCGATGCGGTGAAGGCCGCCGAGGGCACCGCGATGGAGCTCGACGACTGCGCCTTTCCGCTGCTCGCCGGGATCGACATATTCGACGACCCCAAGGCCGCGTTCGACGGCTGCAACGTCGGTCTCCTCGTCGGCGCCAGGCCCAGGTCCAAGGGCATGGAGCGGTCCGACCTGCTCGAGGCGAACGGCGGCATCTTCAAGCCGCAGGGCGAGGCGATCGCAGCGGGGGCCGCCGACGACATCAAGGTGCTGGTGGTCGGCAATCCGGCCAACACGAACTCCCTGATCGCGAAGTCGAACGCTGACGGCGTGCCCGCCGAGCGCTTCACCTCGATGGTCCGACTCGATCATAACCGAGCGATCGCTCAGCTCGCGAACAGAACTGGAGCCGCAGTCTCCGAGATCACCCAGATGACGATCTGGGGCAATCACTCGACCACCCAGGTGCCCGACCTCGGCAACTGCCAGGTGGGCGGCGAATCGGCCTGGCAGAAGGTCGGCGACGACAGGTGGATCCTCGATGAGTTCATCCCGACCGTCGCCAAGCGCGGTGCCGCGATCATCGATGCCCGTGGCGCGTCCAGCGCCGCGTCGGCGGCAAACGCCGCAATCGACCACGTTCACGATTGGGTGCTCGGCACCCCGGAGGGGGACTGGGTGTCGATGGGGATCCCCTCGGACGGCTCATATGAGATCCCGGAGGGTCTGATCTCCGGATTCCCCTGCACCTGCTCCGGCGGCGAGTACGAGATCGTGCAGCACCTGCGGATCGGCGACGCGATCCGCGAGCGCATCGACGCGACCGTCGCCGAGCTCGAGGAGGAGCGCGACGCCGTCAAGGAGCTCGGCCTGATCTGACAACGTGTCGAAGGTGGTGCTGGTCCGAAATTCGGGCGGCACGATCACCCAGTTCGGCTCCCAGAACGCGACCGCTGGTCAGACGGAGTTCAATTTCGACGTCCTCGCTCCGGACTCCGGCAACGTGGACGAGTTCTACGCGTTCGCGGTCACCAAGCTCCTGCCGCTCGATCTCTTCTCGCTGGAGCTGGCGCGGGCGGTGGGGCGGGACGCCTCGGTTTCGATTACGAGCAGGCACGCGTCGTCCACCGCATATGCCACAGGCAGCGCCAGCACGACTCCCGCCATCTCCTGCGTGGACGAGGACGGGGGGGAACCCCAGGAGTTCTCTGGACCCGGCGTGTTCTCGACATCGGTGTCGGCGTCGGCGAGCGCGGCGGGGGCAGGCGGTTCGTGCCCGCCCGCCTCCGGCAATTACTCGGCGCAGGCGAGCGCCGCCAGGAGCCACAACGCCTCGGTCTCAGGCGGGGCACTGACCGCCTCCTCGTCCATCACTGAGAACGTTCAAACGAGTGCGTCGGGCGACGGCTCAGCCCAGGGGATAGCGGGGAGCGGCCAGACGATCGATATCGCGGTCTCGGGCTCGGGCTCGGTGACCTGCAGCGGCAGCTTCCCCGCCAACCTCACGGGTCCCGACGTCAACCGATTCGTGGCGGTCCAAGCTGCCGGCGAGCTGGCCGATGCCTCGAACCCGTCGTTCTCAGTGGTTCTGGGCGCCGGTACGTACAGCATCAATTTCTCGTACAAGACGAATGTCAATGGGCAGGTGAGCACGACGGTCGGCGGCCCGATGTCCGCGACGTGCTCGACATGAAGCACAAAGCGGCTAACCCGGGAGGTAGCCCTTCCCGTCGCGCTTGATGCGGCCTTCCTTCTCCAGGTCCGGAAGCACCCGGTAGAGGTAGTTCGGGTGGTTCAGCTTCATCTTGCGGCCGAGCTCGGAGACGTTGATGCCCGGGTTCGCCTTGATGATCCTCACGGCCTGGTCTGCCCTGGTTGAGCCACGGCGGCGACGGCGGCCCGTGCCCCGCGGCCTCCCGGGTCCTCGCCTCGCGTTCTTGCCCAGACCCGACAGTGCCGCCTCCACCTGACGGCGCTCCTCGTCCAGTTCCTTGAGGCGCTTCTCCAGTAGCGATCTCGCCTGATCGACGGTGCTCGAAACCCTCGGCATATGAGTTAGCCCCCTCCTATCTCGAAGCTACAGTTACAGCACCTTAACCGTTATTTTCCGGGTTTGATGAGCGATAAGACCCAGGTGGTCGTGATCGCCCGCGTGCTGCTGCCGGCCGGGGCCGATCTCCTCCGCAAGCGGTTCCAGCTGCGGGAGGGGGGTCTCGACGTCACGCGCGATCAGCTCCTCGAGATCGTTCCCGGCGCCGCGGCCCTGGTGCCAGATCCATCCGTGCCGGTGGACGCCGAGCTGCTCGACGCCGGCGGGGAGCAACTCGAGGTCGTCGCGAACTTCGCGGTCGGCTACGACAACGTAGACCTGGACGCATGCCGCGACCGGGGCGTGGTGGTGACCAACACCCCGGGCGTCCTGACCGAGGCGACGGCGGAGCTGGCGCTTGCGCTCACACTCGCCGCCGGCCGCAGGATGAGCGACGCGGAGCGGGATCTGCGCGCCGGTGCCTGGCGCGGCTGGGACCCGGCCGCCTACCGCGGGATCGAGATGCTCGGATCGACGGTCGGCGTCGTCGGGCTCGGCCGGATCGGCCATCGCTATGCGGGGCTCGTCAAGGCCCTCGGGGCCGCCGTGGTCTATGCGGGGCCATCGCCGAAGCCGGAGGCCGAGAGCGAGCTCGGTGCCCGCAGGTTGAGCCTGGAGGAGCTCCTCGAGTCCTCGGACGTGGTCAGCCTCCACGCCCCCTCGACGCCTGAAACCCGCGGATTGATTGGGAGACGCGAGCTCGAGCTGA
>Ga0066388_100001172_pt1 | contig 14318 bp, 10 predicted proteins | sample PanSoiMetaGPlot6_FD_64539 | JGI IMG/M metagenome (GOLD analysis project Ga0066388, IMG submission 64539) | Tropical forest soil microbial communities from Panama analyzed to predict greenhouse gas emissions - Panama Soil - Plot 6 (Hybrid Assembly) | ecosystem: Environmental > Terrestrial >... | reverse complement strand
CTACCTGGTAGAGCCATTTTGGGCAATGGTAGCCACCCGCTCGAGAGCCGAACGGATGGGCGCCTCACCTTCGAATCCGATCAGTTGCTCGATCAGGTTGCCTTTGGCATCGAGGAAGCACAAATTTGGAATCGATTTGACCTGATATTTGTCCATCAATGGCCGATTAGAGGGATCGTCAGAATTAACAGTCACAAATTCCACTCTATCACCATATTTGCGCTTAGCCTCCTCGATGATGGGAGCCATCTGCTTGCACAGTGGGGATGAATCCGCGCAAAACTCCAAAACCTGGGCTCGCGATGCAACAGGTGAAACTGCCTCGCCTTCCGGTCGAATGTGCGCACCAAGCGAGAACTCGATTATCCGGGGGTCGGTAGACACTTGCCGCTTAGCCAGGTTGACCGTCGATTCGTCGATCAGCGGGGAGCCAGACAGGTTGATCGCCATGTGAGAGACCCTGGTGAAATCTACTGCCAGACCTTCTACCGTCAGCTTATTGCTGGCCAGGACAACTTTCTTGAGCTGCACGCCCGGCGGAGTAGCGCGTCGCACGACTTCCAGAACCGCGGCCCAGGGGTGACCCTCATTTACAATTGAATCCAGGAGCCTCTTTTTCTCCAGAAGCACCTGATTTTCTTCTTTAACCTTGCTCAAATTCTTGAGCTGTATATTGCCGTCCTGGATTTCAGTTTCCAGGCGCGTCAGCTCGTTTTGTTTTCTTGGAGCTTCGAATTGTGTCAGGTAGGCCCACAAGAGACCGACAACGACCATGACGGCAAGGCCGACAGCAAGAACCGGCTTGAACCAGGGCGTCTCGGCCTCGGGAAGGATCGGCACGGTTCGATGCGCTTCCGCCCCTTCGACAATGGCAGCGGACGGGCCTTCTTTGTTGAGATCCAGGTCGACCGTGGCCACAGGCAACCATGTTTCTTCAACCACGGAGCCCATTGCCGTCGTATAAGATGAACGCTTCTCCTGGTGGACAAGCGTGGAATCGAAAAGCACGTCGCGCAGCGGATCGACGACAACCGTTTCGATGTTCAAGCGGTTGGCGAGGAACTGATCGACTTGCGGCACCACGCAGCCGGCACCGCAAAGCAAGATCTCGGACACGGTAACGTCACCGACTTGCGACCGGTAAAACTCCAGCGAGCGCCCGACCTCGTCGGTGATATCACCAAATACGGTGCGGGCGATCTGGGCCGCTTGCCCCAGGCGTGGCTCGGGAACTGCCATGCCGAACAGGGGAATCTGATTGAGCATACCAAGAGACTCATCCAGGTGAATGTCGAGACTGCGAGAGACGGCCTCCGCCAGCGTCTCCACACCCAGGAGAACCGAACGCGTAAACAGCGGCATCCCGTTTCTTACCAGAACGATGTCGGTGGCATCGTGGCGAACGTGGACAACCATAGTCAATTGATCCGGCCGGTTGAGATAACCGGCGAAGCTCAAGGTTCTGAGCGTAACCAGGGGCGAGATGTCAATCTTTCCGATTCCCACCCCGGCAGCGTCAGCCGTCCGCCAGTAGGTGTCAACTATGGTTTTCTGAATGGCAGCCAGAATCACGTCCACGCGTCTAACGCCGTCGGCATCGGTCCGCTCGGTAGCCGGCATCACCGACCAGTCGAGATTGGCCTCCCGCATGGGAAATGGCACGTGGTTGATGGCCTCCTGAGCGACAACCTCGGCCAGCTCATCCTGAGGCATGCCGGTCGGGACGGGCATCAAGCGGATGACTACCGACTGCCCGGGCACCACAACGTTGATGACCGCCGGCGGTCCGGACCTGGGAATGCCCGCCAGCTCGACGACCTCTCTGACCACGGCACCTACCGTGTCCGGGTCTGCAACCAGACCTTCCCGAACAGTATTGGGCGGCGTCGGCAAGTTGGCGTATCGTGTCAGCTCGATACCCGCTTTCGCCCGCTCGAGCTGAACGGCAACGATGCTGTCTCCATTTATGTCCAGTCCCAGCGTGGGACCCTTTCTTTTACCAAATGCAAACACTCAGTCCGTCCTTTCGCCGGAGCGACTCACACAGCCCATTATGCCCCACCTGACCAAACTGCACCCACGGGGTTCCAAAACATGGCGGCTGCTCCACCGGCAGCCAGGGCAGGACCAAATGGGAACGGCTTGGACACCCTCGTTCCTACCGACACTATGCCCAGCAGACAACCGGCAATCGCCCCTGCCACCCCCATTAGCACCCAGGGAACATCGTTTAAACTCATCCCGACGGCCGACCCGAGAATGACGACTGGCATGGATAGAAGCACGAATCCGATGATCGCCCCGGCGGCGGCAGGTCGATAGCACTGGTGAAGGATGTTCGCTTTCCGCATCTCGGCGACCAGGTAAATGGTCCCCATCACAGTGCCTACGACGAACCCGACCACCAGTGCCACCACCAGCCTTTGCCAACCCAGCCATGCTGAGATCACCGCGGAAAGCACCGCATCGCCTCCGCCCATTACTTCAAACTCTTCCATCTCTCGATCGGAGGCTTCCTGTCCGCCTAGATCGAGAGCGCCGTCCAGCACCGGATCGGACATCTCTGCTTGATCATCTGTATCCGGGCGGGCGTGCAGTGACATATAAAGTTTGAGCCCGTAATGAGCGAGAAAATCGAAAATGATGTAGCTGGCTCCGACGCCAGCCATCGCTCCGAGAAAATCGTTGCGCACGTATGCGCTGAAGCCGATTCCCATAAGCATTGAAGGATACGTAATATCGTGCGGTATGAGCTTCTCCCGGAAGTCGGTGACGGTTACGGCAATCAGCGTACAAACAAAAACGGCCATGCCGGCCGCGTACCACGTAAATCCAAAAGTCGCGGTAACAGCAACGAGCAGGATTGCCGTAACCAGCTCCACCAGCGGGTACTGCCAGGAGATGGCGGCACGGCAAGCTCGGCAACGGCCTCTAAGAAGCACAAACGATAGAACCGGTATGTTGTCGTACGCCGCTATTGCCTGACCGCAGTGCGGGCACTCCGACGGCGGCCAGACAATCGACTTGCCGGCGAGAGTCCGCAGAGCGACAACATTCAAGAAACTGCCTATGCACAAGCCCAGAGCAAAAACTAGAATCCCCTGAAGGAGTTGCTCGGATGCTATGGGCGCCATGAACGTGGCCGGCCTTTCTAGACGATCTAAAAATACACTACATTCCCTAAATTCCCAAGCAGATTGCTGGCACCCCGACCTTGATAACCGCCTGGCACAAAGCTTGCGACCGGCGCCTCCATGAGGGGGCGAGCTTGGCGTGGTACCGCGGGCGGGGCCAGGCCATCCCCGGTGCGCAAGAGAGCGGGGACATCCAGGTTACGCGCAAACGCCCCCGGGCAATGACGGCGACCCAAACATGAGCTGACCAGCTTGTTAGCTTACGGAAACTCGCGCCGTTCAGTGATGACGGTGGCCATGCTGAGCAAAAGCACTATGTAGGCGCAAACGTAGGAGCATAGGAAAACCAACAATTCCATCTCCGGCTGGCGGCCGTACATGAGATCGCCACGTATCTTGGTGATGCTGGCCAGATCGGGCATCAGCCAGTAGAGGAAATCAAAAAAACGAGACGTCGCCGCATCGCTGGACAGGCGTCCGAGAGCGCGCAATGAGAGAGCAAAATGTCCGATAAACCAAACGGACAGCGTGAATACCACGCTCATCAGTGGAGTGGCGAAAGTCGAAAAGAATGTGGCCACTGCGATGACAAACAGCAGCTCAAGGTAGATGAGCGCTACCGCCTCGACCATCAGGGGGTTCACCGCATGATCCGGATTGAGCAAGGCCACCACACCTAGCAGAAACCCGCCCATGGCGGCACTCACCACCAGCAGGCACAAGGCCAGCCCAATGTACTTTCCGGTGACGAATTGCCAGCGACTCAACGGCTTGGTGACGATCAAGTAGATGGTGCGCCTTTCGACCTCCTTGTGCACGAGGCTCGTGCCGACGAAGATGCCGATGATACCGCCTATGAATGCAATGGTTGCCAGCCCCAGGTCTTCGAGAATACGCAGGTCCTGACCGACGGATATGCTCCCTAAAAGGATTCCGGCCAGCGTGAGAATGAACGCGAATACGACAAATGCATAGAGCACCCGATCGCGAACCGTCTCGCGAAACGTGTTCCGCGCAATTGCCACCATCGGATAAAGTGCCTTCATGCTCACTTGGAAACCACCAGCGCCTGGCGCTCAGATTCTGCCTGGTTTACGGTTGTCAGAAAGTATTCTTCCAAATCCTGGTAACTGCCACCGCTTGAAATTGCCGACACACTCTCTTCACCCGCCAACCTACCCCGGTGCAAAACACCGACGCGGTCGCATATCTCATTTACGTCAGGCAGGAGATGCGAATTGAAGAACACGGTTTTTCCCTGCGCTTTCAATTCCATCATTATTAAGCGGACGTCGCGACGCCCTATCGGATCCAATCCGGACATCGGCTCGTCCAGAAATAGGACGTCTGGATCGTTGATCAGCGCCTGAGCAATGCCCAGACGCTGCAACATACCCTTGGAGCATTTTCTAAGCGGCACGTTCTCGGAGTCGGCCATCGAAACCATCTTCAGAAGCGCCCGCGAGCGCTCTCTACGCTCTTTGACCGGCAATCCGAACAGTTCTGCTGCAAAATCCAAAAACTCACCACCGGTCAGATAGGAGTAAAAGTATGGGTTCTCCGGCAAGAATCCTATACGTCCGAGGGCACGCCTGTCGCCGGCGCGGTGTCCCAGCACTGAAACCGTACCGGCAGTTGGTCTAAGTAGGCCAACCAATAACTTGAGCGTTGTGGTTTTACCGGCCCCGTTCAGCCCTAGCAAGCCATAGGTCTCGTTCGTCTCGACCTTCAAGGTCAAGCCGTCAACCGCCCTGAAGCGCTTGCGGAGAATGTGGCTGAAGTGATCCTTGGTTAGCTGGTTGGTCTCAATGACCGAGCTAGTCATGGTTTCCCTTCTGACCGCCCTGCTTTCTCGTTTGGGTAATGATTCTGTACAGCTCAGCCGTGGCAGCACGCAGCCGGCGCGAGACTTGCATCTGTGATATGCCCAGACGGCGAGCCACCTCGGTCTGGCTCAAATCCTCGTAGAAGGTCAACTGCACGACCTCCCGAAGCCCGTCCCGCAGCTGCTTGATGGCTTCGGCCAGCATGAAGCGGTCTTCTTTAGCCATCTGATTGCTCTGGTACTTGCCATCTACCAGGGTATCGATCAGTGATTGCTCGGAACCGGCATCATTGGACAGCGCCTGGTCGAGCGAAATGAGCGTCCGGCGCCTGTCCACCTCGTAGGCTTCATTGACACGCGAAACCGGGATTTGCAGTTCTTGGGCAATTTCCACGTCAGACGGTTCGCGACCCAGCCGGGCCGTCAAATTCTGAACCAGCCGATTGATGCGGAAAGATAGTTCTTGCAGCTCGCGGGGAGCCCTGATCATGGCAGTCTTATCACGCAGATAGTGCCTGATCTCCCCGGTTATCAAATGCGTGGCGTAGGTCTGGAACTTGGCACCGGCATCGGGCTTGAACTGGTCTACTGCTTTAATAAGACCAATTGACCCCACCTGAATCAGGTCCTCGACAGGGTCAGTAGAGCGGCGCGCCAGTCCATAGGCAATACGCTTCACCAGGGGCAACGCCGCCTGAATAATGCCGTCGCGCACAGCCGGATCCCGACTCTGGGCGTACAACATCAGCCAGCGATGGATTTGATCCTGGCCCTTTTCTTTGTCTTGTCTCGGACCTTCTCCGGATCCGTGTGCTGCCGCTTTTGCCTGCAAACGCTTGCTCACCTTAGGACGCTCGTAAACTCATTAATTCATATTGTAGGGCAATGCGGCGCTATCTAGAAGTCCGAATCAAAAGTTTCGGGCCTTGCGGAACAGTCCCCAGACGCAGGAGCCTGGCCGGCCATCCCGGGACGGCCGGCGCGCGAGTCCAATTCTGGGGTCCCTGTTCCGGGAGCGCCGGGTCATATTCCGGAGGGTGCAGGGTCCCAATTCCAGGAGTGCAGGACCCAATTCCGGGAGTGCAGGACCCCAATTCCGGGAGTGCAGGACCCCAATTCCGGGAGTGCAGGACCCAATTCCGGGAGTGCAGGACCCAATTCCGGGAGTGCAGGACCCAATTCCGGGAGTGCAGGACCCCAATTCCGGGAGCGCAGCCGCCCCGCCTGCTTCTATTTCCTGTCCGGCACCAAGACGAGACTATCTGATTTGATTGATGACCGTGAATATTGGCAAGTACATACCGACAACGACCGAGCCGACGATGCCGCCTATACCGACCACCATTATCGGCTCGAGCAAGGATGTCAGCGCCTCAACGGCATTTTCTACTTCCATGTCGTAGAAATCGGCTACCTTGCTCAGCATATCGTCGAGACGGCCGGTCTCCTCGCCAACTGCGACCATCTGGGTCACCATCGGCGGAAAGAGCGCGTCTCTTGCCAGTGGTTTGGAAATCGTGCCACCCTCACGGACTTCCCGGTGAACCTTTTCAACCGAGAGCGCCAGCACGGCATTTCCCGAAGTGTCCTTGACGACGTCGAGGGCGGACAACATGGGTACGCCGGCGCGAATCAGCGTGCCGAAAGTGCGGCTGAAGCGAGCAATAGCTACCTTGCGCAAGAGGTCTCCGAAAACCGGCAAGCGGATGAGGAAGCTATCTATCTGAACCCTGCCGGCCTCGGTCCGGTACCAGGACCTTATGCCCCAGGCCGCACCGACGACCGCCACGGCAAACAAACCCATCCAGACCGATCGCATGAATTCCGAGAGAGTCACGAGAAATTGCGTGTAGGCCGGCAGTTCGCCGCCAACGTTCTTGAACAGCCCCTGGAAGATAGGCAGGATAAACGTCAGCATCGCCCAGAAGACCAGGACGGCCACGGCCAGCACGACAGATGGATAGACCATAGCCGACTGCACCTTTTGATTGAGTCTCTGGCGAGCTTCCAGAAAGTCTGCCAGCCGCTTCAAAACGTCGTCAAGAATACCGCCGGTCTCACCAGCCCTCACCATTGAGACAAACAGCTTGTCGAATACGTCACTGTGCCTGGCCAGTGCATCAGAAAGCGAGGTGCCGGCTTCCACCTGGCGCCTGACCGAATCGAGCGTCCGCTTCATCTTGGGATTTTCGCACTGCTCGACCATGATGATGAGCGCGCGCAGCATGGCCACGCCGGAGCCTACCATCGCGGAGAACTGACGGGAGAAGACGACCATGTCCCGGAGCTGGACCTGTTCGAAGAAGGCAAGGTTGATACCGCCGGCTGCCGCCACGCCTGCACGAGGTCGAATGTCCACAACTTCCATGCCGCGGGCGGAAAGCCTCGCCCGCAAAGCTGACGGCGACTCGGCTTGCGCAACCGCCTCCTGCAAGCGCCCACTTTGGTCTTTCACTCTGTACAGATATTCCGCCATATTTCAAGTTTCCTTTACTCTACATGCGCCGTCCGCCAGTTCCCCCCGTGTAGGCCATTTGCGCCCCGACAATGCGTTGGAAGTCTTCCGGTCTGCTGGTTTTGGCGAGCGCCTCCTCCAGCGAGACGAGGTTGTTGCGCACGAGCTGTGCCAGGTGCGACTCCAGGGTCTGCATACCGAGCTGCCCGCCCATCTGAATTGCCGAATAGACTTGAGCTGTCTTCGACTCCCTGATCAGGTTGGCAATAGCCGGGGTGTTGATCATGACCTCGAGGGCCAGGCAGCGCCCCCTGGTTACGGCCGCGCCACCGGGCTGCTGCGATATCTTAGGCAAAAGAGTTTGAGTCAAGACGGCAACAAGGCTGCCGGACAGCATTACACGTACCTGCTGCTGTTGTGATGGTGGGAAGACATCGATGACGCGATCAATGGTCTGCGCCGCCGAGCTTGTGTGCAACGTACCGAAGACGAGGTGTCCGGTTTCGGCAGCAGTCAATGCCAGTTGAATCGTCTCGAGATCTCGCATCTCACCGACGAGAATTATGTCCGGATCCTCTCTGAGAGCCGCCCTGAGAGCGGCAGCGAAACTCTTGGTGTCCGCCCCCAGTTCGCGCTGGCTTACGACCGACTTCTTGTTGGGGTGCAAGAACTCAATCGGATCTTCAATGGTGAGAATGTGCTCGGAACGATGCTCATTGATCCAGTCGATCATCGCCGCCAGTGTCGTAGACTTGCCGGACCCGGTCGGGCCGGTGACCAGAACCATGCCTCTTGGCTTGTGAGCAATTTCCTTGACGATTGGTGGCAAGCCGAGATCCTCTATGGATGGCACGCGTGAGGCAATCGTTCGCAGCGCCGCTGCATATTGTCCGCGGTCCTTGTACACGTTGACCCGGAAGCGGCCGAGACCTTCGACGCCGTAGCTGCAATCCAGCTCGTAGGTCTGCTCCAGCGTACGTCTCTGCTCGGGAGCAAGAATCGAAAAGATCAGGCGTTGCACGTCATCCTTGGTCAGCGGATCAAAGTCCGTCCTGATCAACCTGCCTGACACTCTGATGATCGGAGGCTGAGTCGACTTGAGATGCAGATCAGAGGCGCCTCTATCGAAACAAAGTTGCAGAATCTCTTGCATTTCAATCGGCATTACTGGTTCTCCCCACGCACGCGGTACTCGCTGCCAGAGAGTCGTTCGCGTGCAATAACAGCAAACCCTCGCTCCTCCTTTCATCGCAGGCTCGCCGACCGCGGTCATTGCCAGCGGAACGATTCTCCTGAGGATAGGAGAGTCCCGGTGGCGCGGGAACTGACGGTGGCGCTGGGACTGACGGCGGCGCTGGGCAGTATTGGATCATCCCGACGTGCCCCTTCCATTGCGCGGGGTCTGGCAGTATGGACAAGCCTGCCACTCGCCGTATACGTCGGCGTCGCACCCCCGGCAAATGCTTTCCAGCTCCGCCTCCGCTTGCGACAGACCGCACTTTGCGCAACTGGACCAACCCTCTTCCTGGAGCGTGCCGCATCTCTGACATGATCTCTTCAGCTCGAACTGGCAGAACGGGCATTTGACAAAGTCGTCACCAATGGGATTTTTGCACTTCGGACAGAGTTTGTCATCACTGCCGGTATCAGATAATGTGACGCGAATTACCTCGTCGACCGAGGTCAGCCCCTGGGCCACGAGCCGGATGCTGTAGTCCTTGAGCGGCACCATTCCCGCTTGCTTGGCCGCAAAGCGAATCATGGCAGTGGTCGCTGTGCTGGAGATCAGCTCGCGTATTTCTTCGTTGACTCGCATCACTTCATAGACGCCGACTCGGCCCTTGTATCCGGTATCGTTGCACCCATCGCAACCCTTGCCGCGACGAAATAACGGCCAGCCTTTGTTATTCAGGTGCAGCCTGTAGTATTTGGCAGTCGACTCTGCGATCCGCTCCTGCTGCTTGTCCAACAGACCAAGATACTCGAGCGTATGCCGTTCGGGAAGATACTCCTCCAGGCAGTCCGGGCAATTGCGCCTGACCAGGCGTTGGGCGACGACGCCGATCGTGGCTGAGGCTGTCAGGAACGGGTCGACCTCCATCTCGTTTAGACGAGTGACAGCGCCCGGTGCATCGTTGGTGTGCAGGGTGGTGAAGACAAGGTGACCGGTCAGTGCCGCTTCCACAGCGATTTTCGCTGTCTCACGGTCACGAGTTTCACCAACGAGCATGATGTCCGGGTCCTGGCGCAAGAAGGCTCTCAAGATCCGAGCAAAGTCCAGCCCTTTTTCGCGCAGGACCTGCACCTGAGTTATGCCTGCCATGTCGTATTCAATTGGGTCTTCGGCAGTGACGATGTTGACTTCAGGTGTGTTGCGTTCGGCGAGCGAAGAATAGAGCGTAGTCGTTTTTCCGGAGCCGGTCGGTCCAGTCACAAAGATGATGCCGTAAGGCTTCTTGACCATTTCACGCACGATGTCCAGGATGTCCGTCTCAGTGATCAGCTTGTCGAGCCCCAGCGTAGTGTTCGATTTGTCGAGGATACGCATCACCACTTTCTCGCCATGCTTGCCGGGAATGGTGGAGACACGAAAGTCGATGTCCTTTCCAGAAAAGCGCACACGAATGCGACCATCTTGCGGCACCCGACGCTCAGCGATGTCCAGCTCGGCCATGATCTTGTAGCGCGACACGAGCGCAGCCAGAATTGCCTTAGGCAGCCGGCGATCGACGAACATGACGCCATCTAACCTGTAGCGCACAGTTACTTCTTTGTCTTGCGGCTCTACGTGAATATCAGAGCAGCGCCTCTTGATTGCCTTGGCCAGCACCTGGTTAGCGAGCAAGACGATCGGCGCATCCAGGGCCTGGCGAGCGAGGTCGAGGTCGTTTATTTCCTCTTCGGCCTCAGCCATCACGTCCAGCGTGCTCAGGTCGACGTCAGCTTCAAGGAACTGCTGGTGATCTGCTTCTTCGTCTTCCTGGAATTCCTCTTCCTGCCGCTTTGCGTAGACTGTTTCCATGAAATGCTGGAAATCGTCTTCAGTGCAGACCACCTGCTTAATCTGGATGCCCTTCAGGCGATACTTGATATCATCAAGCGCAATCAAGTTATTGGGATTGACCATGGCAACCGTAAGGCGCGTGCCCTGACGGGCAATGGGCACTACCTGATACTGGCGCATGACCGCTTCCGGGAGCATGTGCAGCACTTCCGGATCGAGCTCAGTTTTAGCCAGCGACACGTAATTGACGCCGTATTGCAGCTCGAGCGCGTTTTTCAAGTGGTTCTCGGTGGCTAAGCCCAGCCTGGAAAGGATAAGGCTGACCGGCTCACCAGTCTTCTGGCGCTCGAGTTGGACGAGCTTCAACTCGTCAGGTGTGATCAACCCGTTGTCGACCAACAACTCACCGATTTCTTTTTTTACGAGGGCCATTTAATGTTCTCTGGTGCCTGAAGACTATAAATAAGTAAGCTGCTAGCCAATTTGTGCCCGAGCCGCAAAGTACTTAAACCGTAAACCGCGCCGAGCCTTCAAAAGGAGGTACGTCGACTGCAGAAAGCAAGGCAAAAGGCAATTCTATTTGTGTTGCTTCTGGCAGCCGTGCTTCGCTTTGCCGGTATTACCTTCGACAGTCTCTGGCTGGACGAGAGTTACCAGACACTGGCCAGCTCCGTGGGGCAACCCCTTCCTGACTTGACGGCCGTGGTCGACGAGCCGTTTCTGTTCCGCTTTGGGACGCCGCGCCCTCTCCCTGAGCTGCTGTCACACTTTCGCCAGGTCGATCCGCTCTGCCCGCCCATGTATCCGGTTTTGCTGAACCGCTGGATGGCCCTGTTCGGGCCCAGCGATCTGGCGATACGCTCCCTGTCGGCACTGCTGTCTACACTGTCCGTCGCCGTTGTTTTCTGGTGCGCGCGCTTGCTGTTCGGGCCGGGCCCGGCTTTAGTTACTGCATTTATTCAGGCCGTGTCTCCCTTCGACATTCACTATGGTCAGGAAGCAAGGATGTACAGCCTGGCCATTCTTTTATCTGCACTGTCCTGCGGCAGCTTCTTTGCCCTCCTGCGCTCGAAGCGATTCAACATGCGAACAGGCGTTGCCACAGCGATTTACGCGATTGCGACCTGGGCCTTAATCAACACTCACTACACAGCCTTGTTCGTGGCCATGTTCCAGGGGCTCTTCGGGCTGTGGATGTGTGCCAGAGGCAAGCAGTGGCGTTTGCTGGCTCTTCTTTCCACTGGATGGATAGCCGTGTTCATACTCTGGCTGCCGTGGCTGGACATGTTCCGGCAGGCAGCCGCCGTCCGTTCAGGCACCTTCTACGTTGCGCGCGCACCATCCTTGTGGTGGCCCGCCTGGGCATTCTTCGTCAAGATTCCGCTCAACTGGATCGTATTTCTCGCCGGCAAGAAGGTGGTGGCGTATGCGGTGCCCGTATACTTGACCTCGGTCTGCTTCCTTCTTTCGGCCTTATCGTCTACGCTGCCGCCGCAGACGAGAAAGCGGCTCGGCAAGCGCCTCTCGACAGATCCAGATGCAGGAGCCTTTCCCGGCGGTGCGGAGGCGCCAGCGGCAAGCGCGACCGACGATTCGGTTTTTGAGAGCTTTCCGGGCGGCTGCGCATCATTTCCCGGCCGCAGCGCCGAGATTTCCCAATCGGCGGCAGGCGAACCCAGGCAGCCGTCACCGCGGGCTCCCGGGTCGACTGACATAGCTGCGGCGCCGCAGGCCGCTGCTTTTGTATGGTGCTGGGCAATATTGCCTGCCGTGTTCGTCTGGCTGGTCGACGTCATCGAGAGCCACCGCGTTATCGAAATTTCTCGATACGTCAGCGCAACCGCACCGGCCATCTACATATTGGCTGGTGTCGGATCGGTCGGCATGGGCATTTTCCGCTTTCGTCATGTTTCGGCGGCGCGCCTCGTACTAATTGCCCACGCCATCTTCGCCACCATCAACAATGTCCATGACCACGTGAGCCCGCAGCGCGAGCCCTGGCGAGAAATGGCCGCCGAAGTCGAGCGGCGCTGCCATCCTGGCGAGCTTGTGCTGGTCAGTCAGTACTACGACATTGCCTGTCTGGATCGCTACCTGACAAAGCCGATGCTTCAGGTAGGGGTAAGCCCTGCCCAGGGCGCGGATCACGTATCCAGGGTCGTATGCGGGCGTGAGCTCTTCTGGCTGCTGACGGCCCAGGAAGGCGAAGCTATCACTGGCATGATCCCGCCGCAATTCACACGGGAGCAAGCGGTGACCTTGCCGCATGGGCTCCACCTTCGTCTCTATCGGAAAGTAAGGTAAGCATTACTGATTGTTTGCTCTGGCTTGCTCAAGGGTATGACCATAGGGAATCAAGCGGCAGGTTGGAGAACCTCCCATGCAAAGCGACAGATTCGTGATTGCAGCCCTTTGCGCGCTCACTTTCTGCATACCGTCGCCGGCAGAAGTGCCCAGCAGTCCGACCGAGGCTAATCTGGAAAAACTGATGAATCAGTACGACAGTCCCCAGAGCTGGAAAAACGTGCCGGCGCAGATGGCACCGGCGGCGGCGCCGACAGCGCCAGCCCAGCGCCCGCAGGCGCCCTGGATGCGAGCAGCCCCCCGCATGGCCCAGTTCGCCAGCAGCTTGCGCAATTCGCCAATCTGGCGTGCAGCCACATCGGCCAATGCCTGTACCGGCATGCCTGCTCAGGGCTGGGCAGCAAGCTCGGCAGTCCCTGAGGGCATCTACGCGGGACAAAACCCGTTCAATTTGAGCCCATTTGGCGTCTTGCACTATTTGTGGGATCCGACAACCTACACTTCATCCAGCGATCCCGTCTCGCTAACCGAGGTGCGTAGCGACCTCCAGCAAGCTCAGCAGTATTCAGTGCTGGCCGAGTCGGCGGCCAAGCGGGCCAAGTACGCAACCGACCCGCAGGAGCGCCAATCTGCGGCAGCGCAAGCCCAACAATATGCCAACATGGCCAAAGCCGCCGCTGACCGAGCAAATGCTGTCGCCGAGGGCGGCTCGTCCAATCCCGCCGACGTGGCGGCGCTCGCCCAGCAAGTGGCAGCCCAGGCCCAGGCACAGGCCTCACAAGCTTCCCTCAGCGCTGGCGGCACCCCCTGGTAGCCACTACCGGCAGTGCCGCGCCTTTGACATTCCAAGAGTGCTCAGTGTGGCAGAGTTTTTAACAGGCGTTTGGCAATTTCATCGATGCCGGCGGCGTCGTCACGAATGTGCATGGCGGACTGAGCGATCAATGTATTGTCGTCGAGGTTGTTTTTGCAGACGTCTTGAAGCCACTGAACCTGTTGCTGCATGCGCCTGAGCGTATCACTGAGCGCTTGCCACTGCGCCTTTGCATCACCGCCAAGCCCGTCGGGCAGTTTGATTGCCTCGGCGCCAGTCCATACGCGATTGGCGTCGTCGTTTATTTGGAAAACCAGCGGCTCAACGACTTCTTTGCGCATGGGCAGGGGCTGGCCGCTGTCGCGCCTCAGCGTCGGTGCGGTGTCAAGCCCGAAGTCGAAGCCATAAGACTCCAAAGGATCGAGCATCTCGGGGTCGTAGCCGAAGGGGTAAGGACAGCCGATACCGCCCACAAACATCGGATTCGGCGTAACGTCGACTTCGGTGCGTCGTGCCTCGTGGACGATGCCGGCCAGTGCCCACACCATTCTGTGCGTGCTGTCCTCAATCTGCCGCAAGCCCTCGTCTACGGGAATATTGGCTGCCGTGGGCGGCGCCAGGGAGATGGGCGGCAGGTCAATCGGGCTGCCGGCCGAACTTGCCGCCGCAGGCGGCGCACTGGACTGCGCGATCGAAACCATGCTGTCGCCCTGAGCGATTGCCCCGCCAATCGTCATGGCTGAAGTAGATACGGCCAGCAAGCCGGAAACAACATTTCGTAT
>Ga0066388_100001171_pt1 | contig 14322 bp, 10 predicted proteins | sample PanSoiMetaGPlot6_FD_64539 | JGI IMG/M metagenome (GOLD analysis project Ga0066388, IMG submission 64539) | Tropical forest soil microbial communities from Panama analyzed to predict greenhouse gas emissions - Panama Soil - Plot 6 (Hybrid Assembly) | ecosystem: Environmental > Terrestrial >... | reverse complement strand
GCGGCGGCCTGGCGCTGCAGGTATGCGGCGAGTTCGCCGCTGGGATCGGGAATGGTCTGCGCGGCCCGGCAGCGGCGGGTCATCGCCTGCAGGACGGCGGTCACATCGCCGCGCAGGCTGCCGGTGTCGACTGGCTGCGCGCCAAGGGGAACGACCCGCCGGTCGATCGCTGCCGCGAGCAGCTCCGTCCGGCTGGGCCAGCGCCGGTACAGCGCGGCCTTGTTGGTGCCCGCCCGTGCCGCGATGCTCGCCATGGTCACCTGGGCGTAGCCGACCGCGGCGAGCTCGTCCCAAGCGGCGTCGAGGATGGCCTGCTCCAGCACGGCCCCGCGGCGGCGGGTGCGGGGTCCGCGCCAGGCATCGGGGATGCCGGCCGCTGAGGGAGGGTCACCAGCCACCGCCACAGGGTACCTTGCGTTCCTTATTTCGGCCCTATATGTTAGGGAACCCAAGGTTCCTTATTAAGGACAGGGAGAAGGATGACGGACACTGCTCAACCGCAAGTGGCGCACCTGCCCGTGCCCGGGGCGAGGCTGTACTACAAGACCCGCGGCACCGGGCCGTTGCTGCTCCTGCTCCAGGGAGGCGACGGTGACGCGGACGGCACCGACGCGCTCGCCGATCAGCTCACCAGCCACTACACCGTGCTGAGCTACGACCGGCGCGGCCTGTCCCGCAGCCCCATCAGCGACCCGGCCACCCCGGTTGACGTGGCCACCCACAGCGAGGACGCCTCCCGTCTGCTGGTGGCCCTGACCAGCGGACCGACGCTGGTGTTCGGCGCCAGCCTCGGCGCGGTGGCCGGGCTGGATCTGGTCAGCCGCCACCCCGGGCAGATCCAGCTGCTGGTGGCCCACGAGCCGCCTGTCACCGAACTGCTGCCCGAGCCCGAACGCAGCCAAGCCACCCGAGAGCAAGAAGAAGTCGAAAACCTCTACCGGCGCGACGGGATCGCTGCGGCAATGAGAAAGTTCGTCGCCGTCGCGGGGATCAGGTTCGACGACCGCGAGCCCGGCATGGCCATCCCCCAGCCCGAGCCGGAACGGATCGCCAACCTGAAGTTCTTCCTCACCCACGACGCTCCCGCCATCCGGCGCTACCGCCTGGACCTGCCCGCCCTGCACGACGCGGCGCCCCGCGTCGTCATCGCTGCCGGGGCCAGATCGACGGCTTTCCCCCGCCGCTGCGCCCACGCCTGGCCAAGGAACTGGGCAGGCCACTGGAGGAACTCCCCGGCGGCCACTCCGGGTTCGTGCTCCGCCCCCGGGCCTTCGCCGCCCGCCTCCTGGAAGGGGAGACGCCGCTGGAGAAGGCGAAGGCGACGACCGCAACGCCATCAGCGCGACGCCGGCCGCCGGAGCAGTTCGCCTGGCTGAGCGGGGCGATCGCCGCACCACCCGGTGACCTGGCCCTTGCCGCGCGAACGCCCTGAGGCCCGGGTGGCCTCCCGTCATCCCGACCGGAGCTCACCGGGGGTGAGGTCAGCGAGTCGGACTCCGCCGGAGGTCGGGGACCCAGTCGACCACGGCGGTGGTGATCGCCGACTGCCAGATGACCGTGCCGACCGGTGGCATCGAGGCGGTCTGGGTCGCGCACGGGGTTGCCGGCGGCGAGCAGGGGTTGGGGTTGGTGACGACCGACCGCTCACCGAGCATGACGCCGGTGGAGGTGTCGAAGACGATCTCCCGCCGCTCGCCCCGGCCAGGTTCGGTCCGGCCGACCACGGTGCCGGAACGGCCCAAAATATCCTTGCCCAGGCCGACGTAGTCCACCCCGGGCACCATCGCGGTCGCTCGGAAGATCGCCGCGGTGAGCTGCGGCGTCAGGTAGGGCGATGCGGACCGCCCCAGGTCGGTGAGAACGACCAACGTCTCGTCGTCGACCAGCGCGTGCCCTCCGGCCACCACGTCCCGCCGCACCCGCTCGTACAGCGCTGCCGGATCGGTCGGGAGGCCAGCCACGAAAGCCGGTGTCGGCGCGGCGTAGTCGCCGGCCACGTCGACCTCGGCGTCCGCAGTGAACGTGCCGTACTGGCACAGCGGGTCGTGCGGCATCCGGGTCGGGTCGCCGTTGCCGGGGCGCACCAGGATCCCGTCGGTGCGGCGGATGAGCACCGGTTGCCGCGGGTCCGTGGGCTGCCATTCCTCGTGCACCGACTGGCACAAGTGCTGGGCGTTCGGGCCGGGCGGGACGCTGCTGGCCGAGCCGTCCTTGCCGACGATCACCTCGCCCATCGTCGCGAGCGACTGGCCGCCGACCTCCCGCCGGTACAGAAACTGGCCGGGGCCGGGCACCGGCGCAGGGCGCTGCCGCAGCGCGGCGTTGGCGGCCCGGTGCAGCGCCTCGGCGGCGGTCGCCGATGCCCCCACCGGGTGTCCACCGACGGTCGCCGACTCGACGGCGAGCACGCCCCCGGCGACCGCCGCCGCCAGGCCGGCGGCTATCGCGATCCGGACGGTGGCTCGCCGCCGCGCCAGCCACGGCGGCAGTCTCAGGCGCGGCCAGCGGCTGGAGGTGGAGCCGTCTGCGTGGGCCTCGGCGCGCTCCAGCAGCTGCCGGGCGCGCTGCAGACCAGCGGGATCGGGCTGCACGTCGGCGCGCAGCTCACGCAAGATCGTGATGTCGTCCATGTCAGCGGGTCTCCTCGGGATCGGGAGGGCCGGCGGCCTCGGCGAGCACGCCGCGCAGCCGGGCGCGGGCGCGGTGCAGCCGGGACCGCACGGTCCCCACCGGGATGTCCAGTGCGTGGGCGATCTCCTCGTAACCCAGGTCGGCCCACGCGAACAGAAGAAGCACGTTGCGGTCACCGGCGGCCATCTCGCCGAGGGCGGCACCGAGCCGGCTGACCGAGACGCCCGCGTCGACGCGGGTGACGACCCGGTCGGCGTGGCAGCCGGCAATCGGGTCGACCCCGGTCCGGGCCAGCGCCCGGTAGGCACGAACCTCGTCGCGGTGATAGCGGCGCAGCAGCCTGGTCGCGATGCCGAACAGCCAGGGGCGGGCGTCCTCCCGGGAGGTGTCGAACGCCGCCCGCCGCTCGAACGCGACGAGGAAGGTCTGCGCGACGAGGTCGTCAGCGACCGTGGCACCCACGCGCCGGGCCAGGTAGCGGTGGATCTCCGGGGCATGCCGGTCGAAGAGCCGGGCGAACCGCTCGGGTCGGTGCAGCGACGCCAGTACGGCCGCCGCGTCGGTATCGCCGCCGACTCCTACTTCGGCGCCATCGCACCGTCCCCCGACCTCACCCGCCGGATCCGGACCGGGTGCTGGCGACCCCGATGTCTGCTGCGGCGTGCCTGTCACATCCTCTCTTGCCCGCACCGCCTGACCCAGTTCGCGCGTACTGGGCGGTCTACGTACTGGACGATCTACGTACTGGGCGATCTAGCCGGAGAGCGAAGGATCTTCCGCATGACGGGTCGGTCCTTCCTGCGCCGGGCCACAACCTCGAAGCCCCGGCGCGCGAAGAACGAGGCAACGCCGGGGAACAGGTTGGTGGTGTGGCCCGGCACGTCCGTGTCGATCGGATATGCCTCCAGAGCCGGGGCTCCGGCCTGCCGCGCCACATCGATCGCCGCGTCGACCAGTGCGCTCGTCATGCCGCGACGGCGGTGCGAGCGGCGCACGAAAAAGCAGGGGATCGACCACACCGGCAGGTCGTCGACCGGACCGAGATAGCGCGCCTGAGCCAGCCAGGCCAGGTCGGCTCTGGGGGCCAGCAGACACCATCCGACGGCGAGGTCGCCGTCGAACGCGACCAGTCCGCTCGGGCGTCCGGATGAGGCGAGCCTGCACAGGTCGCGCCTGTTGTCCGCGCGTGGACGTTCGTGGTACTGCGGACCCAGCCGCCAGTACATGCACCAGCACCCATTCGAGGCGCCAGCCCGGCCGAAGAGGTCTTCAACAGCCGGCCACGTCTCGGCAGCCAGCGGCCGAATGCCGACTCGCACCGCCACCGCCCAACGCTAACGCCCACCTCCGGTGCACCGGCACCAGGCCCACGTCGTGACGCATCGCCGGTCGCCACTTCCAGCACCGGTCACGGCCGCGGAACCTCCAACCGCGACGTGCACCTCATAGGCCATCGGCGCACTCGCCCGGGTTCGCGCCGCCTGCGGTCGTTTCCGTTGATCGACTGACGAGCGGCTGGACGCCGATCGCCGCGGAGCACCGGCTTGCCTCCGCGGCTGGCGCGCGTCCCGTACGGGGTGCTGCGTCCGGTCGACGCAGCCGATACCTACGCACACCCGCGTCCTCAGCTCAGCCGGCTCGCTGGCCGCGGCGTGCTGCACCGGCTGGCAACCGGCTACTACGCCCTCGTCCCGCCCGGCCGGCAGGCGACCGGCTGGCGCCCGAGCCTGGAGGCCGCCGCGTACGGCATCGCCGCGTCCAACGACGGACCCGACAGCGTGGTCCTCATGGGCCTGTCGGCGGCACGGATGCACGCAGCCATCCCCCGGGCACTGGCCGTTGCCGTCGTCGCGACGCCACGCCAGCGACCACCGGTGCACCTGGTCGACCGTGCTGCCGAGGTGCTGTTCGTACGGCGAGACACCCAGCGCCTAGACGCCGCACGAGCCAGCACCGACCTGGGCACCGCGCTGGTCACCGGCGTCGAGCAGACCGTACTCGACCTCGCCCACCGTCCCGAACTCGGAGCAGTAGCGCAGGAGGCCAGGGCGGCGGTGCGAGCGCTCCTGCCCCGGGCCGACCCGGCCCTACTGGACGAGCTGGCCGGCCAGCAACGTTTACGCGCCGCCCGCGACCGCGCACTGCAATGGGCCGGGTGAGACGTGCTCGACCACGACGAAGCCGCGAACGTCGCCGAACGGTTCGGCGTCGCGTTCGAACAGGTGCGCCGCGACCACCTGATCTCGCACCTGCCCGCCGCCCTCAGCGCCACGCTGCCCGACCAGTTGATGCTCTTCGGCGGCACCGCGCTCGCCCGCACGCACCTGCCCGACGGACGGCTGTCGGAGGATATCGACCTCCTGTCCGTCGAAGCCCGCGGTGACGTCCTCGCCGAGGTCGAGCGGGTGCTTGCCAGCGCAGCCGCACGGGAGTACGCGGTTGCGCTGGGAGCCACCATTGACCAGCACGCGGCGGGCCGAGCCCGGGGTGCTGCGCGGCCCCGACCAGTTGATGGTCCGCGTCCAACTGCTCGCCGCGACCGACTACCCGCCATGGCCCACCGAGGTACGCAGCCTCCTCCAGCGGTACTCCGACGCACCGCCAGCACGGCCGCGCGTTCCCACCCTGCCAGCGTTCACGGCGTGGAAGACGCCTCACCTGGGCCGACCGGCGTTCCCCGCGAGATCTGTACGACCTGTGGGGTCTGGCCACCACAGCAGCCATCACAGCACAGGCCGCCGCTGTACGCCAGGCTCGGCCCAACCGGCCGGCCCCCGCCGGCCTGGCTGTTCGACGAGGTGCCCTCAGACGCGGCATGGCGGGCAGAACTCGCCCCACAGACAGAAATCGCGGTCAACCCCCGCCGGGCCGCGGACACCGTACGGCAAGCCTGGACCGAGGCGGCTTACCTCATGAACCACCAGCGCTAGCCTCGACCCATCCCGGCGTGCGGGAACGAGCGAGCTGAGCGCCGCGAAGGTGGCCGGGGTCGCGGGCGGGCTCAGCCGCCGCGGTGGGGGCGCAGCAGGGGTGGGGCGTCCTCGTGGGCGAACTGTTCGCCGGTCATGCCGGTGACGAAGCGTCCGCCCCGGATCTGGCCGCGGGCTTCGAGGCGGCGCAGTGCCCAGAGGATCTCCCGCCATGCAACGGCCAGCCGCTCGGTGAGGTAGACGTCGCGGAACACCACGCCCCATCGCAGCAGGAGCTGCCCGGCGACGGCTTCGGCCAGCTCCTCGACGTCGTCGATCGGGTCGGCGGGGGGCAGCAGCGTCCAGCGGCCCTCGGCGCCGTGCCGCCAGGCGCCTCGTGGGCTGCGAACACCCGGCCGAGAGTACGGACGCTGGCGGCGGGCGAAGCGGGTGCGGGGGTTGAGCAGCGACCGCACCGCGGTGAACCCGTCCGCGCTGATCAGTCCTCTGGCGACACCGTCCCAGAGGCCTTCCTCGACGTCCGCGGGACGCCTGTCGGTGGCGGCCTGCAGGTCGGCGTGGAACAGGGCGCCGTGGCGGCGCAGGGCGTCGAGCACCTCGCGCGCGGAGCCGGTGGTGGGTTCGGCCGGCGCCACGGCCCCGCGGTGGGCCTGCAGCAGCCAGGGCAGGTCGTGGCGCAGCATGAAGGTGATGGGCGTGCGGCGGGACGGTGTCTTGACCGACTGCCGAGGCTGCCTGGCCGCGGGATCGTCAATGCGAGTGGCCGGCTCCAGAATGGACAGCCGGCCCCAGGTCACCTCGCCGGACAGGCACAGCTCGTCGAGCCACTCGGGAACGTACGCCTCGACCCGCTCGGCGAAGACCCGTTCCCACTCCCCCGCCGGAAACTCGAATCCCTGCATCTGTTCGATCACCTCGGCCAGCCCGGCCCGGCCCTGCAGGCGGGTCTTGGCGGTGGCGTGCCACCAGGACTGGAGGAACTCCTGCCATTCCTCCTGGCTGATGGGACGGACCGCGGCGCGCCGTTGCTCGCGGGTGTAGCCGTGGATGCGGGCGAGCAACCGGCGGGCGCACCACTGCTCTGCGTCCCGTTCGGGCTCGAACCGCCCGCTGACCGCGAAGCCGCCGGCCCGCAGGGTCTCCAGGCCGATCGTGACCGTCGACGGCGGCAGGCCGGTGGCGGCGGCGAGACCGTCCACAGTGACCGGACCGGAGATGTCGAGATGCCCCCGGACGAGGGTGACCACCGGGTCGGCGGACGCCGGGTCGAGCACCGCGGCCAGCCTGGGCGGCAGCGGATGGTCAGGTACGAACGTGGCCTCCGGGAACAGCGCCTCGATCTCGGCCCGCCGCTCGGTGGCCGCCCAGAGAACGTCGCCTCGGCCAGGACGGTGGACCTCGAAGGACCGGCCCGCGCTCACCAACGCTCCGAAGTGGACAGACCACTCCGGCCGCGGCCGGACGGCGACGAGGGACAGCAGCACGTCGTGCAGTTCGTCAGCGGCGCGCACGTCCGGACTCGCCTCCGCGCGCACCCGCTCGATGGCGGCGGGGTCGAGCCGGCCCAGCTCGTGCGGCTGCACCGGCAGGCCGCGGCGCAGCGGTACGGTGCGCGACCGGCGCTCGCCGATCTCGGTGTCCTCGTCGAGGTAGGTGTACGGGGCGCCGCCCAGGATCTCGTGGGCCAGCAGGCTGGGCTCGACGGTGTCGATGAAATGCACGCGGACGGTCCGTTCCTCGACCCGGCGTACCAGGGCTTGCAGGCCGTCGATGTCCATAGCCTCGGTCAGGCAGTCGCTCAGGGTCTCGCGTACGAGCGGGTGGTCGGGGATCTCGATGGGACCGGCCGGGGCGTTGTCCTGGCAGGCGGCCAGTGCCGGGAAGACGGCGGCCATGAGGTCGGCCGCCTCCATGCGCTGGATGTTGAACGGGTTGACCCGGCCGCCCTTGCGGCGCAGCACGGCCAGCGACCGGTTGAGGTTCCAGCGCCAGCGGGCGGCGAACATCGGGCTGCGCAGCACCGCCTGGCGGACCGCGTCCGCGGCGTTGTGCGGGCGGAGGAAGGCCGGTACGTCCTCCAGCGGGAACGAGTGCTGCGGGCCGAGGGACAGCAGCACGGCGTCGTTGCCGGCCGCCGCCTGCAGCTCGAAGTCGAAACTCACGCAGAACTTCTTGCGCAGCGCGAGGCCGAGCGCCCGGTTGATCCTGGCGCCGAACGGGGCATGCACGACCAGCTGCATCCCGCCGGTCTGGTCGAAGAACCTTTCGAACACGATGTCATCGCAGGTGGGCAGGACTCCGCCCAGCTGCGCCCTGCCGGCCCGCAGGTAGTCCACGACCAGCGTGGCGGCAACGTCGTCCACACTGGACGCCTCCTGCACGGCCGCGACGGCGGCCTCCGCGCCGGCGGCGTCCAGCCGTTCCGCCACGGCCGCCCGCAGCCGGGAGACCTCTTCGGACAGTTCGTCCGTGCGGCCGGGGGCCTCGCCCAACCAGAACGGGACCGTGGGGTGCTTGCCGGCGGCGTCGCGTACCCGCATGACGCCGTTGGTGACCTGCACGACCTGCCACGGATGGGTACCCAGCAGGAAGACGTCGCCCTGGGAGGACTCGATCGCGAAGTCCTCGTTCACGGTGCCGACGAGCACGTCGCCCGGCTCCATCAGCACCCGGTAGTCCCCGGTCTCCGGGATCGCCCCGCCGGAGGTGAGCGCGGCCAGCCGGGCGCCGCGGCGGCCGCGGAGCCGGCCGTTGACCCGGTCGCGATGCAGGTACGCCATCCGCCTGCCGCGGCCGGTCTCGATTCCGGCCGAGACCAGGTCGACGACCTCGCCGAACTCCTCCCGGGTCAGCCGCCGGTACGGCCACGACCTGGCCAGCATGCCGAACAGCTCGTCCTCGGCCACGCCGTCCTCGCCCCTGGCCGCCGCCTCGGCCACGATCTGCTGGGCCAGGATGTCCAGCGGCTGCTCGGGCGGATGCAGGGCATCCAGGCGCCCCCGCCTGACCGCGGCCAGCAGCGCGGTGCACTCGACCAGCTCGTCCCGGGTGGTGGGGTACATGATCCCGCGGGGGACACCGGTGCGCTGGTGGTTGGCCCGGCCGACCCGCTGCAGGAACGTGCCGATGCTGTGCGGCGAGCCGATCTGGCACACCAGCTCGACCGGCCCGACGTCGATGCCGAGCTCCAGCGAGGCAGTGGCCACCAGCGCCCGCAGGTCGCCGGCCCGCAGCCGGTGCTCGACCCGCTGGCGCCGCTCCCGCGACAGCGACCCGTGATGCGCGGCCACCAGGTCCTGAGCCTGGTCCTGGCCCAGCCGCTCGCCCAGCTGATGGGCCACCCGCTCGGACAGCTTCCTGGTGTTGACGAACACCAACGTGGTCCGGTGACCGGCCACATGGGTTGCGATCCGGTCGAGAATCTCGTTGAACTGGTCGCCGGAGATCGCCGCCTCCAGCTCGCCGTCCGGCAGCTCCAGCGACACGTCGAGGCGGCGCCGGTGCCCGCTGTCGACGATGGCGGGGAGTGGCTCGTCCGCCCCCACCAGCAGCCGGGCCGCCGTCTCGACCGGCTCGACCGTCGCCGACAGGCCGACCCGGACCGGCGGACGCCCGGTGACCGCGCGCAGCCGCTCCAGCGAGAGGGCCAGGTGCGAACCCCGCTTGTCCCGGGCCAGGGCGTGGATCTCGTCGACGATGACGGTCTCGACGTTGGCCAGCGTCGCCCGGGCCCGTTCGGCGGTCAGGTACAGGTACACCGACTCCGGCGTGGTGACCAGCAGGTTCGGCGGGCGGCGGATCATCGTCTGCCGCTCCCACGAGGTGGAATCACCAGTCCGCACCGCAACACTGATCGGCGCCGGTACGTAGCCAAGCTCCCGGGCCACCTCGGCGATCTCCGCGAGCGGTCGCTCCAGGTTGGTGTGTACGTCAACCGCCAGCGCCTTCAGCGGGCTCAGATACACCACCCGAGTCACACCCTCGACCGCCTCACCAGCCCCATGCGCCTGATAGAGCGCGTCGATCGCGGCGAGGAACCCGGCGAGCGTCTTGCCCGAGCCGGTCGGAGCGCACACCAGCGTATGCCGCCCGGCGGCGATCGCCGGCCAGCTCCCGGCCTGCGCCGGCGTCGGCCCGTCCGGAAACCGCCGCTCGAACCACACCCGCACCGCCGGATGGAACCGATCCAGAACCCCCGGCACCCCGGGAACCGGAGCCGTCGACGGCAGCGAACTCACACCCACCAGTCCATTACAACCCCGCGCGCGGCTCCCGTACCAAGCGCGCGGCGACGAGCGCGGCGACCTCCCTTGTCACGTCAGATGGTCGCTCCAGTCCAGGAAGCGACGGGCGTCGCGAACAGTCGGTCGGCGGCGGCCAGCGCCGCGCGGCTGCTGGCCCAGATCCGCCCCGCGGCGGCCAGAGCGGTGGGCCGCCAGGTGCCCAGGTATGCCATCGCGAGCGCCTCCACGTCCAAGCGGAGCTCGGCGGGCGCGTCGGTGGGCTCGACCGCCTCGGGCGAGACCGTGTGCCTCCCATTGTTGCCGGGCAAGTGCGGGTCGGACACCTCGAGTACTAGCGGGCCGTCAGAAGAGTAGGTGCGGGCTGCGAGCGCCGCCGGCACATCCACCAGGCGTAGCCAGCACTCGTCGGTGACCGTCGTCACCCGGCAAGCCCGCGGGTCGGCGAAAAGCAGTTCGATCGGCTCGTCAGCCGGTCGACACGCCACAGCGATCTCGTCGACAAGGTCAACGCCCAGCATGAACCGCCACAGCCCCGCGAAGGCCTGCGCGGTTCCCGCATGCAGGTCGCCGATCTGCAGGGTGCGCGGCGCGCTGGAACCGGCGGCCTCGACCCGGTAGACCGCGTATCCGTCCGGGCCGTTCGGCCCATGGTGGGCCGCGACGACGAGCGGGCCGACCGCTGCGGGGCTGGACCCGCCTAGGGTAACGGCCGCCTCGGTGGCCAGCCACCAGACTGGGGGTCGGCTGAGCATGCCAGGCCGTGAGCCTGCAAGCCCAGCGTAGATGGCCGGCACCTCCGACCGCGCCGCGTCGAGGTCGAGTAGTTGGATCTTTCCGCCACCCGGCACCTCGGGGCGCAGCTGGGCGCGGCGACGGTCCACAGTGTAGGACCGGCATACGGTGGCCACGCCGTACCCGAATCGGCCGTAGATGCCGCCTTCTGTGCTGCGAAGGCAGGCCGCGGGCACACCGTGGCCGGCGAGGTCGGTCAGCTGTGTGCACATCAGCTCGGTGAGTATCCCACGGCGGGTCCGATCGGGGCGGACGCCGACGTTCCACACCATCGCGACCGGGATCCGTGCGAGGCCCGGGACAGTCAGCGAGGCCTCGACAGACTGGGTGACCCCGACCAGTTCCGGGTCGAACGCACCGTAGCACCGTTGCGGTTGGTAGCCCGGCGCCAGCAGGAGCCACTGGTCGTCGGTGGCCGGGGCGAGGTGCACGGCGGCCCGGAACAGTGCGTTAGCGGCGCGCTGTTCCTCTGCCCGCAGCGGCCGGACCCGATCCCCGCATGGTCCCCGGGCTGTCGGCGGCGCGTCCGGAGCGCCGCCGCGGGCCGGTGCGACCGCCGCACCCGGTGCGGGATCGACGGTGGTTGTCATCGGAATCCCCTCCACGTAGCGATGGCCGTCTTGCTGTGCTCGGGTCAGCCCTCAGTCGGGCGAGGGCGCGGATATGCGAGCCGTTCCGCCGCCCACCCCAGCCAGCTCTTTTCGTAGGGCTCGCAGGCCGTAATGGACGCGCGACTTTACGGTGCCTTCAGAGATTCCCAGCATCCTCGCCGCCTCGGCGGCCGTGTGCCGCTGCAGGAGGCTGAGTATTATGGCCTGGCGGTGCGCCTCCGTCAGCGTGGCGAGAGCTTGGTGGATCGTGAGCGACAACACCAGCCGGTCGATGTCGTCGGTATGCTCAGCCGCCCGAAGGTCTCCGGCCAACACGACAGGTCGCACCGATCGGGATCGGTAGTCGTCGATGAGGATGTGCCGGGCAACTGTGTACAGCCAGACGCGCGCTGTATCGCCGGCGGCAGCCAGCCTGTCGCGCGAGCGCCACGCTCTGATCAGTGTCATCTGGACGATGTCTTCTGCCCAGTCCCGATCCCGGGTCAGACCGAGGACGAAGGAGAACAATCCAGACCCGAATCGGTCGGCCAGTTCGCGTACGAACTCATCATCCGTCAGCGGCCCAGATCTCCGCCTCCGGGCCGCTTCCTCGTCCGGGTAGGGCGGCGGGGAACCGGCAGACGGCTTGCCCCTGTCGCGAGTCTCTTCTCTGGCCGCTCGAGTCAAGGACATCGTTAGCCTCCACTGACTGACCGTATGACCGCGCGTCGGAGCTGGAGGCGCCGAGCGGGACCCGCTGTCCGTGCCGGGGCTCGGCGGGCTGGTCCCTGACAGCCGGCGGAACCCGAGACCACGGTGAAGGGGCGCTGCGGGCCCGTCACTACGGGCGTCCGCAGCAGGCCGACGAGCTGCATAGTCTCGTCGACATCGCGAACCGACCTTCGGAGTCCGTGGTGACTGCGTTGCGACTGGGTGGAGTCCGGGTGGCGGCTGACGTGTCGGCACTCGTTGATCCGGCCCGGTACGGGCTCGGAGGCGTTGACCCGCGTCGTCATCGCCGCCACCACCGACCAGGTTGCCGCTCTCGGTGGAGTCTGACTCGCGGGTCGAGGACCGCGTAGCAGATGTCGACGAGCAGGTTCGCAAGAACGAGGATCGTCGCCCCGACCAGGACGACACCCATGATGACGGGCAAGTCGCCGGTGTCGAACGCGTCCAGCGACAGCGTCCCGAGGCCGGGCAGGTCGAAGATCCGCTCGGTGAAGACTGCGCCGGTGAGCAGGGCGGCGATGTCCAATCCGAGGATCGTCAGCACCGGGCTGAGGCTGGCTCGCAGCCCGTGTCGATATACGACGGACCGTTCGGAAAGACCCTTGACGCGGGCGGTCCGGATGAAGTCCTGGGCCAGTGTGTCCACCATGGACGCTCGGGTGTAGCGGGCATAGGAGGTCGAGAAATGGATCCCGAGGACCAGCCAGGCTGCGAGTAGGCCGAAGGCCCATGCGATTGGGCCGTCCTGAAGCAGCGGATGGTAGCCACCGCGGGGAAGTATCGGGTGCAGGATGGTCAGGTAGAGCGCGGTCATCAGCAGCAGGAGGTAGGTCGGTATAGAACCGGCCACGAGCGAGCCGGCGACCAAGACGCGGTCAACCGGCGTCCCGCTACGGCACGCAGCCGCCGAGCCGACGAGCACGCCCAGGGGCAGATATATCGCCGCGGCCCCCAGACAGATGGAGGCGGTGACGGGCATCCGACTGACGATCATACCGGTGACCGGTTGGCCGTCGACGAACGAGTAGCCGAGGCACGGCGCGGGACAGTGCTTGCTGATGCCGTCGGTCTGCACGTTTCGGCCCACTATCAGCCCGCGGAGCCAGTCGGCCAGTTGGGCGAGGCGCGGCTCGTCGAGGTGGAGGCTGGCGTCGACGTCGGCAACCTGTTGCGGGGTGCACCGGATTCCGCAGATCGCCGCGGCCGGGTCGCGGGGTGAGAGGTAGAACAGCGTGAAGCTGGCAACACACGCCATCAGGATGACGCTCAGTCCCCGCGCGACCCGGGCGATGATGTAACCGAACATTGCTCTGCTTGTCGAGAGCTACCGATGGACGTAGATGAGGCTGAAGTCGGGGACTCCGAATGTCGGGTCGTCCAGGACGTTGCCCAGCTTGCTGCCGACGACGAACGCGGCCCGGATGTAGCCGGTCGGGATGACCGGCAGGTCGTCGCGGAGGATGCGTTGATCGAGCGCCGCCCAGCCGGCCGCGGCTGCGGTCGGATCCAATCCGGACAGTTTGTCGATCTCGGCGTTGACGCCCTCGTCGTCGAGGAAGCCAGCGCTGTACCCCTTGCCGACCGATCGGCCATGGAACAGCTGGAACATCGTGGCCGCGCTCGGCCAGTCCAGACACCATCCGCCTGGTGGTTGGCGGATGTTGGCCGGCCCGGAGACGTCGAACCCCTTCGGGCCCACCTGCGACGCAAGCACCCCGACCGGCTTCGTGGTGAATCCCGCGGCGGTCAGTTTCTCCCGCATGACCTCGGTCTCGCGCTGATCGGCCGGGTTGTCGACGCCGTAGTACCAGACCAGTGTGAACCCGGTCATGCCGGCGTCGGCCAGCAGGCGCCTGCCTTTGGCCGGGTCGCCGTCGCCGGCGCCCCCGTTGCCGAGCACGTCGGTCTTCTGGTAGCCGGGCGCTCCGGGTGGCAGGAGCGTGGTGGCCGGCCCCGCCGTCAATGGGGTCAGGCCAGCCGCCTTCTGGTACGACTCGTATGGCCACGCGGCGGCCAGTGCCCGGCGGACCGGCAGCGGGATCTTCCGGGTATTGAGGGTTATCCACGAGATGCAGGGCGCGCCGCCTGTGACCAGTCGTTGGGAGGCGGTCTGCAGCGTTGGCACGAGCGACGCGTCGGGTCCGTCGTAGTTCAGCGTCATGGCGTCCGGGCCGTTGCTGGCGATGATCTCCCGCTGTGCCTTGACCGGGTCTTGGCCGAACCGGACGACGTACCGGTCGGGGTACTGGTGGCGGGCCGGGTCGGTGTGCGGGTCCCATTCCGGGTTGCGGACCAGGACCAGTTCGTTCGATGGTCGGAAGGATGCGAACTTGTACGGCCCCGTAGCCAGCGGATGAAGGCCGTAGTCGCTGCGGGTGTCCTTGACCTCCGGCACGGGGGAGA
>Ga0066388_100001170_pt1 | contig 14326 bp, 9 predicted proteins | sample PanSoiMetaGPlot6_FD_64539 | JGI IMG/M metagenome (GOLD analysis project Ga0066388, IMG submission 64539) | Tropical forest soil microbial communities from Panama analyzed to predict greenhouse gas emissions - Panama Soil - Plot 6 (Hybrid Assembly) | ecosystem: Environmental > Terrestrial > Soil... | reverse complement strand
ACAGATTCTGCTGGGCGTGCAAAAGCGAGAATCCTGTCACCCACCAGTTTTGTGGGATGTGCGGGGCAAGGCTTTACCTGGATTCTTCCCCGCAAGAGTCTGCGCCTGCAGATGGGCGTGACCTGACTCCACCGAGAATCCTCTTCGCTCAGGAACGTCCGGCGGAACGGGTGACACCAGAAGAGTCCTACAACGAAGGATTTTACGGCCAGGCCCAAGCTCCGAGGCACGCTCCTGCTTTTCACGCACCCGCTGCGGGCAGTGATGAACTATCGCTGTTTCAGAGTTTTCGTTCGCCGGAGGCGGATGAAGATTGGGACTATGAACCACCGCCTTCCACCTCGTACCGCTTCTACATCGCAGCGGTTTTATTGATTGTCATTGGAGCGCTCGGCTACATGGCATGGCGAGGCGCGCAAACATCACAAAGCTCGCGTGAGGTATCAGCACCTCCGCCCGCTCCGGTCACGGAATCGGCGCAACCCGCGGCTCCTGCGCAGCAGTCCTCCAGTGCTCCACAACCGACAGCTCCCGTTGAGCAAACCGCTGCTCCAAAGAACGAACCGGAGGCGGCTGCACCAACGCCAGCACCTGTGAATACAGCTTCGTCGCCGAAGAGTAGAGTGGCGGAACGCCAAGTCGCAGAAAGGACTCCGCCGCGTCCCCCTGCGGAACAGGCCTCATCGCAGGAGATTTCTTCGTCAGGCGGAGGCGAAGAGCTTGCGATGGCCGAGAGATATTTAAATGGGTCCGTCGGTGGGCGACGTAACGTCAGCGAAGCGGCAAAATTGCTGTGGAAGTCGCTTGCCAAGCACAATGGCCAGGCTGCGATACTTTTGGCAGATCTTTACCTTCGCGGCGATGGTGTCTCCAAGAACTGCGAGCAGGGACGGGTGCTGCTTGATTCAGCAGCGCGTAGAGGTGTCCCAGGCGCCGGCGACCGCTTGCGGAATCTTCAGGCCTTCGGGTGTCACTGAGGAGTAGGAAACGGGGCTGAGCATAACTTCCCGCTCGCCCCGACTACAGATTTGTGGGACACAGAGAAAAGACTTTTAACAGCTATTATTGCATCAGCAACGACGCGGGTGCTTTCCTCGCCTCGTACCAGAGAGCGAGTTCTACCCGATTCCAAAGGCCTAGTTTGTCGTAGATGACGCGCAGGTAATTCTTAACCACGTGTTCGGTGGTTCCGATTGCCTCCGCGACCTCCTTGTTTTTCAGGCCTTCGGCAACGAGTTGGATGACACGGTGCTCACGCTCGCTGGGGATACGGTTTCCATAACGTTCGTTTCCTGACATGCTTGCCTCCGGTACAGCAGGGTCGCGAGCTTGACTCGCTTGATACCGCCGGTGATTCCGAAACGGAGAAACAACCGGTTGAAATGAGCTTTCACGGTACGCCGTGCCATATTGAGCTGGGTGGCTATCTCGGCGTTGTCGCATCCTTGCAACAGCAAGTGTACGATCTGCTGTTCGCGCGGACCGAGCCGAACAGTCTGCTCCTTCATCCCATCCTCCCCTTGTTTTTGAATTTGCCTCACCCGGTCAGGTGTATGGCTTTACTATTACGGTTTCCGGTAGCACCCACGTTGCCATTTTGTGACATTTCCGCGTTGCGAATCGCAAGACTTTTTTCCACAGAGACTTGCGCATGAGCACATTGTCCCGAAATCGGAATTGATTCCGAGCAAATTGCCGAATCGCAGTCTTGCACTTACGCAAATGCCGAAAAGCCGCGCCAAAATACGCATATCGAACCACACTAGGTCGTCACACAACGTTAACGTTCACGTACTGTTCCGTAATGCAATGGAAGTAGATTAGAGAGTTTGGGAAAGCATTTGAATGATTTTTCGGTGGGACTAGACCCCAAACAAAATGAGGCGACAAGTTCAGGTAAACACCCTAGACGAAAGTTCCCGACCTAGGGGAAACGCGGGCACAATTTACACGATCTTCTGGATGATTTACCGGGAGGGGGGACTCCCCCTTCATCATTTCCACAGAAGAACTACAGCCCGTATTTCTTCATAAGATGACGGAAGGAGCGATAGGAGATGCCGAGAACGTCGGCCGCTTTCGTCTGCACACCGCCGCTGTGATTGAGGGCGTTCTGCAACAACGAGCGCTCAATCCCGGCAACATAGTTCTCCATGCCGAAGCCTTCGGGAAGCGTGATATCTGCTCCCACTTCGGGCATGCCCGTCGAACCAGCAGCGGCTGCCGCCGCACGAGTCTTCGGACGCTCGGCAGGAATTTCTACGTGAAGTTCTTCCGTGGTCTCAAGGGCGACCGCACGCTCGACCGTATTTTCGAGTTGACGGACATTGCCCGGCCATTCGTATCCGCACAGAGATTCAAGCGAGCCGGCGTGTACGCGCAAGATGCTGCGACCTGCCGCGCTCGCATACTTCTTGAGGAAATGATTGACCAAAAGCGGGATGTCTTCGCGCCGCTCGCGTAGCGGAGGCACGCGGATCGGAATAACGTTGAGCCGATAGTAGAGATCCTCGCGAAATAGATTCTCAGCGACCAATTTGTCGAGATCACGGTTTGTAGCGGCGATTACACGGACGTCGATGGAGATTTCGCTTGTACTGCCAACAGGACGAACAGTGCGTTCCTGCAGCACGCGCAGCAGTTTCACCTGCATCGCCAGCGTCATCTCGCTGATTTCGTCGAGGAAGATCGTGCCGCCGTCGGCAACTTCAAAGAGTCCGCGCTTGTTCTGGTTCGCTCCCGTGAAAGCGCCCTTCAGATAGCCGAATAGTTCGCTTTCGAGTAGCGTTTCCGGGAAGGCGCCGCAGTTTACCGAGACGAAGGCATCGGTTGCGCGTGGTGAGCACACATGAACTGCCCGGGCGACCAGCTCTTTACCGGTGCCACTTTCGCCGTGAATCAGCACGGTGCTTGCGGTGGAAGCAACGGTGCGAACGGTTTGCTTCAGTTTCTCCATCGCCGTGCTGGAGCCGATGATATTGTCGAGCGAGTTCCTGGCAGCGGCGTCGCGGCGGAGAGCAAAATTCTGCTTGCTGAGAACGAGTTTTTCGAGGGCGCGATTAATTGCGAGCTTGATTTCATCGACCAAGCCAGGATTCTTGCGGATATAGTCGGATGCGCCCCCAGCCTTCACGGCTTCTACGGCAGCTTCGTAGTCGTCAACAGCGGTAATGAGGATCACAGCCGAATCGGGCGATACCTTGTGCGCATGGCGCAGCACTTCGATGCCATCGATATTCGGCATCTTGATGTCGGTGATGATGACGTCATAAAGGGCGCCATCAATTTTGTTTTTGGCCGCCTGTCCCGACTGAACCGTTTCGACGCGATGCCCTTCGCGGCGTAAGGAGATGTCGAGCATTTCGCAAATGGAGCGTTCGTCGTCGCAAACAAGAATGTTAGCCACGCGCGCCTCCTCCCGCCGCCAACGCTATCGGCTGCGAGGCATGCTGATTCGCGGCGTGCTCGGCCTTCGCGGAGACGGCTTTCTCAAAGGACGCGGTGCTGTCGGCATCGAGTTGGCGCAATCGCAGAACAAATGTCGTTCCCTGCCCCGGCTTGGATCGCGCCCAGACCTTGCCTTCATGCGCCTGCACGATCTGATAAACAATGGCCAGCCCAAGCCCGGTGCCGCCCTCAAAATTCGACTGGAAGGGCTCGAAAATCTTCTCGATTTGCTGCGGTGTCATTCCGGTTCCGGTATCCGTGAAGGAGACCTGCCAGTCCTCTCCCAGGGGTTCAATTGCGGCGGTTAAGGTACCGCCAGACTTCATGGCGCGAACGGCGTTCTCGCACAAGTTCCAGAAAACTTGCTTCAGCTTGTCGCCGTCGGCAATCACCAGCGCCTCATGAGCAGCGAACTTCCGGCCGATCGTGATGCCGGTCTTCTCGGCAGTCATGCGGTGATCCATGAGCGTGAGCGTATCTTCGACCAGTTGAATAAGGTCGACCTTGTCGAAGTGATACTGCTTGGTGCGCGAGTAAGCGAGAAAATCGGTAATAATCGAATTCAGGCGCTGCGACTCGCGGGTGACGATATCGAGCAGACGGCGGTGCTCGTCGTTCATCTCGGGCACGCCGGAGAGCATACTGACTGACCCGGCAATAGACGTGAGCGGGTTTCGAATTTCATGGGCGATCGCGGCCGCCAGACGGCCGACTGCTGCCAGCCGATCCTGCATGCGGACCTCACGCTCTAGGCGGCGAATCTCGGTCAGATCATCGAACGCATAAACGTATCCCAGTTCCCCACGGTCGGGCACCGTGAGGGTGGTCACCCGCACGCGCAGAGTCTTCCGGTACTTGGTCGGGGGATCGAAGCGAACCTCTCCGTGTGCCTGAGTCGAATTTACGGTTGGCAGGGGATCCTGAAAGAGCTGACTGACTGACATTCCGATCAGTTCCCCGGCTGAGCGCTCCAGCAATCGCTGAGCAGCAGGATTCACCAAGGTGATGCGGCCATCGAGCCCAGTCGTAATCAAGCCACTGCTGATCGAATCGACGATGTTCTCGTGCAGCGCCTGCAGGCTCTCGAGCGCCCCGCTGGCATCTTCGAGTTGCACGCGCGCCTGGCGCAGCTTGGCCGTTAGCAGACCTGCCAGATATGCCACGGCCAGAAACGCAAACAGGTTCACAAAAATGATCCCCTGCAGCGCCTTGAGGCCGGGATGAGTCGTCGTGTAGGGACGAATGATTTCGTAGTAATTCAGCTCAAGGACCGTGCCGTAGAGAATGAAGGCAAGCGCCGCGACCAGTCCCGCCCAGATGCGCGGCAGAAGGACGCTGGCAACGATGATGACCAGCGGATAGAGAAAATTCAGCGAACTATCCCAGCCTCCCGTTTCGTGGACGACCAGGCTGACCAGCACGAGATCGGTGAGAACTTGCAGCGTGGCCTGTATCCGATGCTCTTGCCAGACCGACAGAAGCAAAACATAGAAGAACGAGAGGCTGTACCAGAAAAGAATCGTGCTGAGAAATAATCGCCACGGCACAGGCGCCGGACTGAATTGTGCGACGGCGAGTTCAATGGCCAGCAGTAGAGTCAGGATGAGAATGCGGACTCGAACCAGCCAAACCAGCCAATTCCGCTCGTCGAAAGTCGATTGCATCAAGAACCCAAGGTTTCAAAGTTTCAAGGGTTTCAAGGTTTCAAAGTCTCGGTTTTCACCTTGAAACTTTGAAACCTTTACTCCTTTGAAACTTGTCTTTTTGAAACTTGCTTTTTATCCCGCCAGTTTGGCGATCATGGCGAACAGAGGCATATAGAGCGAAATCACGATACCTCCGATGGTTGCGCCGAGCAGACCGATGATGACGGGTTCGAGCATGGCCAACATATCTTTCGTGGCTGCATCGACTTCTTCCTCATAGAAGTCCGCGATCTTTTGCAGCATGGAATCCATCGCGCCCGTGGCTTCGCCGACGCCGATCATCTGCGTCACCATATTGGGGAACACGCCGCACTCGCGCAGCGGATCGACGATCGTTCGGCCTTCTTCGATCGCTTTGCGCACTTTCATCAGCGCTTCCTCCAGCACGGCATTGCCTGAGGTCCGGGCGGTGATGCCCAAACCTTCCAAAATCGGCACACCGGATGTGATCAAAGTGCCTAGGGTACGGGTGAACCGCCCGACGGCGATTTTGCGCAGCAAGGTCCCCATCACCGGCAGGTGCAGCAGCATCTTGTCGAAATAGTATCTGCCACGCGGGTGCTTGCGGACCTGCTTGACTCCGAAGACCAGGCCGACCACAGCGACGAGAACGATCCACCAAAAGCTCTGCACGAATCCGCTCAATCCCATCACAATACGGGTGGGAAGCGGTAGATTAACGCCCAATCCGGCAAACAGGTTCGCGAAGATGGGCACGACCCATTTGAGCAGCGCGCCGACAATGATCACTGCCATGCTGACGACGGCGACCGGGTAGATCAGCGCCGATTTCACCGCTGCTTTCAGGCGCACGGCTTTTTCCACGTAGGTCGCCAGACGCTGCAGGATGATGTCGAGAATACCGCCGGTTTCGCCGGCCTCGATCATGTTGGTCGTGAGGTCATCGAAAACGTTCGGATACTGACGCATGGCGTTGGCCAGAGTGGCGCCACCTTCGACGGTGGTGCGGACGCCGGTCAGCGTCTTCTGAAATGCCTGGTTTTCCTGGTTGGCCGCCAGGATTTCCAGACATTGCACCAGCGGGAGGCCGGCGTCGATCATGACCGAGAACTGGCGGAAGAAGACTGCAATGTCCTTGGTCCCGACTTTGCCCGAGCCGAACGTGGGCAGTGAAAACTCTTTGCCTTTTTCGCGAATCGCGCCCGGAGTGATGCGTTCGCGCCGCAGTGCCTGCGCCAATGACTGCTTATTCGAAGCGATTCGCTCGCCCGATACTTTTTGTCCCGACGCATCCTTCCCGGAAAATGTAAAGACTGGCATGGTTTAGCCTCTCCTCACTGACGTACCTGCTTTTGCAAACTTTGCTGCCACTGCATTGGCTCCGCTTGCGTTAGTGCTTGGAGGGAGCTGCTCCCCGGGCCAACGAACTCCCGGCACTTGTGGGCCGGCTCAGCAGGCTGGCGCCACGGTTGATCATTTCCTGCAATTCGTCGACGTTGCTGGAGCGTGCCATCGCAGTTTCCAAAGAAATCTGCTTCGTGAAATACGCGGTGGCCAGCGCCTGGTTAAAGGTCTGCATTCCGAACTTCTCCTGTCCGGACTGCATCGACGAATAAATCTGATGGATCTTGTCTTCGCGGATCAGGTTGCGGACGGCAGCGTTGGGCACCAGGATTTCCATAATCATGGCGCGGCCCTTTCCGTCAGTCTTGGGGATAAGGCTTTGGCACATGATGCCTTCCAGCACGAGCGAGAGCTGGGCTCGAATCTGCGGTTGCTGGTGTGCCGGAAAGACGTCGATGATACGGTTGATCGTCGAAGTGGCCGAGTTCGTGTGCAGGGTTCCAAAGGTCAAGTGCCCGGTTTCCGCGATTCGCAGAGCCGACTCAATTGTTTCCAGGTCACGCATTTCGCCGATCAGCACGACATCTGGGTCTTCACGGAGTGCAGCGCGGAGAGCATCGCTAAAACTCTTGGTATCGGCGTGCAGTTCACGCTGATTGACCACGCAATTCTTGTTCATGTGCACGAACTCGATCGGGTCCTCGATCGTTAGAATGTGGTCGTGACGCTCGCTGTTGATCTTGTCGATCATGGCTGCGAGCGTGGTAGACTTCCCCGATCCCGTTGGCCCAGTCACGAGAACCAGACCGCGCGGCTTGTCGCACATCTTGCTGACCACAGGTGCGAGCCCGAGCTGATTGAAATTCTTGATCTCGAATGGAATAACGCGGAATACAGCGGCCGTGGCTCCGCGCTGGTTAAAAACGTTTGCACGGAAACGGGCGAGACCTTTCAGACCGAATGAGAAGTCGAGTTCGAGACTCTCTTCGAAACGATGCTTCTGCGAGTCCGTCATGACGCTATAGGCCAGCTGCTTGGTCTCGGCCGGGGTCATCTGTGGCAGATCGAGCGGGACCAGGTGGCCGTGCACGCGGATCTGCGGCGGCGAGTTGGTGGTGATGTGCAAGTCGCTGCCGTTCATCTCCAGCATGCGTTTGAGCAGATCGCTTAACGACAAACCCATAAGAAGTTCCCTTTCGTTAGTCCTTAGTCCCGAGTCCTGAGTCCTGAGCAACCGCTCGCAACTCCGGACTCACAACTCGCGACTCTAGTGAATCGTTTCGCGTGCCACTTCCTCGAGCGTGGTCATCCCGGCTGCAACCTTGATGAGCCCGCTGCGGCGCAGCGTGATCATGCCGCGCTCGATCGCCTTTTTTTTCAACTCCACAGCGGACGCACCAACCAGCACCAGTTCACGAATTTCGTCGTCCACTTCCATGACTTCGTACAAGCCGCACCGTCCCTTGTATCCAGTGTTGTTGCAGACGGTGCACCCTTTGCCTTTCTGAATCTTTACGGTTTTGGCTTCTTCGGGCGTGTAACCCGCGTCGATCAGGGTCTGAGGCGGCACATCCATAACTTCCGTACAGTCCTTGCAGATGCGGCGAACCAGGCGCTGAGCGCAGATGAGGTGAACCGAGGTCGCCACAAGGAACGGTTCAATACCCATGTTCATCAGACGGGTGATAGTTTCCGGGGCACCGTTGGTGTGAAGCGTGGACAGAACCAAGTGACCCGTCAGAGCGGCCTTGATGGCGATTTCAGCGGTCTCGAAGTCTCGAATCTCGCCGACCAGAATGATGTTGGGGTCTTGCCGAAGGAACGATCGCAGGGCGGCTGCGAAGTTCAATCCGATCTGCTCTTTCATCTGGACCTGGTTGACACCGCCCAACTGAAATTCGACAGGGTCCTCGGCCGTCATGATGTTCGTGTCGGGCTGATTCAACCGGGAAATCGAGGAATACAGCGTGTTGGTTTTGCCTGATCCAGTCGGGCCCGTGACCAGCACCATGCCGTACGGCTTCAAGATCGCTTTCTCGAATTTCACCAGCGACTCGGCCTCGAAACCGAGTTTGGTCATATCGAGCCGCAGGTTTTCTTTGTCGAGCAACCGGAGCACGATCTTTTCGCCCCAGAGAACAGGCAGCGTGCTGACGCGGAAGTCGAGCTGTTTCTTGCGCCCGCCGATATTCATCTTCAGCATGATGCGCCCGTCTTGCGGCAGACGCTTTTCGCTGATGTCAAGTTTCGACATGATCTTCAGGCGCGAGGTAATTGCGTCGCGAAGTTTCATCGGCGGAGACATGATCGACTGCAAAACACCGTCAATACGGAAGCGAACACGGAATTCTTTTTCGTACGGCTCGATGTGAATGTCGCTGGCACCGCGTTTCACCGCGTCGCCCAGAATGACGTTCACCAGCTTGACGACTGGAGCTTCGTCGGCGGCTTTCTCCAGTTCCGAAAGCCCAATCTCGGCCTGCTCGGCTTGCAGTTCGACGTCTTCATCACTTAGCTCCGACATCGACTGCATGACCGACTCAAGGTCTTCTTCCTTCGTTGCTCCGTAGGACTTGTCGATGCCGGCGAGAATGGAACTTTCCGACGCCACCACCGGCTCGATGTTGAAGCCGGTCATGAACTTGATATCGTCCATGGCGAAGACGTTCGTCGGGTCAACCATGGCGATGGTGAGCGATGCGCCCACACGGCTCAGCGGAAGAATCTGGTAGCGCTTAGCAGTCTCGAACGGAATCAGCTTGACGACCGCAGGATCAATTTCGAAATACGAAAGGTTGATGGCGGGGACGCCATACTGGCGCGAAAGAAAGTTGGTGACGTCTTCATCGGTGAGAAAGCCGAGCTTCACCAAGGCAGAGCCAAGACGGCAACTCTGCTCCTTCTGCACCTTATTCGCTTGTTCCAACTGCTCTGGTGTGATGATTTTCTCTTTGACGAGAAGATCACCAAGCCGTTGCGACATACGCAGATCTCCTGACCACGTAGATGGAACGGCGCCTCACATTTGTGCAAGGCACGGCGCGAATGGCTGCGCATCATTGGGAGAGAATGCAGCTTGTCGCGTTGACATAAATTGTCAACGCAAGCGGATTACTCCACCACTTACTTAAGTACTTGCACTTAGATGGGACGCTGCGTTTCGCGCGCAAAAACCGCGAAAATCGCGCCTTTTTCAACTTTTCGGGAGCACGATCTCAGCCCAAGTACATGCACTTCAGTAAGCCTTAAGACCGTTCAAGACGGAGCAACTGCCCGTCAAAAGCCTTCGGGGTAAACTCAACCTGGGAATAAAACGGTGGCGAAAGAGTCTAAACAGGAGGAAATCCGAGAGTTCTACCGCACTCTGTATCGCGCGTGGGGCCCGCAACATTGGTGGCCTGCCGAAACACCCTTTGAAGTAATCATAGGGGCCTATCTCACCCAGAACACCTCATGGGCGAATGTCGAGCGCGCCATGGAGAACCTGCGCCGGGCCCGGGTCTTGTCTTTGGACGGGATCCGGAAGCTGAAGTTGGCAAGGTTTGAGCGGCTGATTCAGCCCTCGGGGTATTTTCGCCAAAAGGCCAAGCGGCTGAAAACGTTCATTTCTTTCCTGGATGATCGGTACGAAGGCTCTCTGGAGCGAATGTTCGCGCAGCCGACTCCAAAGTTGCGCGAGGAGTTGCTTGCATTGAACGGAGTTGGACCCGAGACCGCCGACTCTATTCTGTTATATGGGGGCAATCATCCGGTATTCGTCGTGGATGCATATACTCGCCGAATCCTTGAACGGCACCATATTCTGCCCGAGAAAGCGGACTACGAGGAGATTCGATTTCTTTTTGAACATTCTTTGAATCGCCTTGCCAACGAACAGGAAACCATCGAAGCACCTCTTGAATCTGGCTTTCCTGGAACTGTGCATCAGCCTTCTTCCATGAGCACCGCGCAGCGTACGGCGCTGGTGCAGGTATACAACGAAATGCACGGCCTGATAGTCGGCGTAGGTAAGTTCCAATGTGGGAAATCCCGCGCAAAATGTGATGGTTGTCCTTTACAACCATTCTTGCCTGCGATATCTGATAAGTAATGATTTTCAGGTCGTGGATTTCGCGTCTTGCCGCATCATCCATCGCGCTTCTCGCTTTGGGTGGGCCGGCCGCCCCCCCAGGGAACGGACTGCGCAACGCCGCACATCAAGCCCGCGTGCTTGTCGGCACAGCGGTTCGTCCTTCGCTGTTTTCTGAGACAGCCTACTCAGCGACGTTGTCACGTGAGTACAACATGATCGAACCGGAAGACGTTATGAAGTGGTGGGTGGTGCGCCGCGACCAAGGTTTCGACTTCCGGCAAGGTGATGAAGTTGTCAGCTTTGCACGAGCCCATAAAATGAAGGTCCGCGGGCATTGCCTTATCTGGGATCACGACAATCCAAAATGGCTCACGGAAGGACGCTTCACCACATGGCAGTTGTCCGAACTCTTTCATGATCACATCACAACCGAGGTGCAGCACTACGCCGGAGAGGTCTTCGCCTGGGATGTGGTCAATGAAGCGTTGAACGAAAAAGGCGAACTCAAAGACTCCATCTGGTACAACCAGCCGGGCATAGGCCTCGCGGGAAAGGGCACTGCATATATTGAGCAAGCTTTTCGCTGGGCGCATGAAGCCAACCCGGAGGCCCTGCTCTTCTACAACGAGGCCGAGGCCGAGGGAATGAATCAAAAGTCCGACGCCGTCTACGCCATGGCGAAGGACTTCAGGCAGAGTGGCGTTCCGATCCATGGGGTTGGGTTACAGTTGCACATCTCACTTCTCGACTTTGACACCGATGCATTGTCCGCCAACATCGCACGCCTGACCGCACTGGGTTTGCAGGTCCACATCACGGAGCTTGATGTTTCGCTGCCGGTAGACTCAGACGGCCGAGCTAAGGAAGAAGATCTGCGCCGTCAGGCAGACGTGTACCGCGGCATAGTGGGTGCGTGCGTAAGAAATCCGGGGTGTACGGCGATCGAAACTTGGGAATTCACCGATAAGTATTCGTGGATCGGAAGGCATTCGCATGGTACCCGGGGAGCGGCTCTTCCTTTCGATCGTGGATATAATCCAAAACCTGCTTACCAGGCCATACTCGATGAGCTGAATTCCACGTCTCTCCAAAACCACTGATTGACTCGTCGCTCGCGACCTTTGCCGCTTCTCTGCATCTATAATGCGCAGTGAGGGGGCGCAAACTGCGCCTTTCTATTGGCGTGAAGGCTCCAGTTTCAACGCGGCCACCAAGGCGATCCGACCGGAAGCAGGTCATCATCCTGCTGAGCATTGCCGTGATCGCACTGTTCGTGGTTTTGGCATCGCAGACGGCCTTCAACAACACCATCCTTCAGGCCGAGACCAACCAGCAAGCGATCGTCTTCTACGCGCTCTCGTTATTGATTTCCCTGTTGTTCGTAGCGCTGACCTTTGTTCTTGCCCGTAACCTGCTCAAACTTTTTGCTGAGCGGCGTATGGGCGTGCTGGGATCGAAGTTTCGCACCCGGATGGTGGCTGGAGCACTGCTGCTCTCGTTCGTTCCTGTCATTGTTATGTACTGGTTTGCCTACGGCCTGATGAACCGCTCGATCGATAAATGGTTCTCGACTCCTGTAGAAGAAGTCCGTTCTGACACACAAGCGATGGTTTCTCTGCTGGGCCGGTATGCACAGCAGAACGCTCTTGCTGAGGCAGCCTCGATTGCCGCCACTCCCGAGACCGAACGAGCATTTGCAGGGCACGGATTCTCGGCGGTCACCGATCAATTCCAACATCATGAAGTTACACTGCAGGGAGGATTCGCGGTCGCACTGCGCGATGCTGATGTCGAAGCCAGCTTCAATCTCCCCGCACCTTGGGCCGTGCTGAAACGCTTTCTCCCCATCCAGGAAGCGGCAGCCGGAAAGCCCGTGCAATTCACCTGGCAGCAGACCGATTACACCCTCGGAAGCGCGGCGGTTCCCGGCGGCGGCCTGATTCTGGTCGCGATTCCGCTGCCTCACGACTTTTCCCAGACCGTTCATCAAGCCGAAGCCGGACAGCAACGATATTTTCAGCTAAGCCGCGAGCGACACCGGGTGCGGCAAACCTATGTAGGCCTTCTGCTGCTGATCACCATGATTGTTCTATTCGTCAGCACCTGGCTCGCACTGTTCCTCGCAAAACTGGTGACACGTCCGCTGGCCGCGCTGGCTGCGGCCACCCAGGAGATTTCCCGCGGCCGTCTGGATTACCGCGTGGATGTCAGTGCTGCCGATGAGATCGGTGACTTCGTGCGGTCGTTCAACCAGATGGCGGAGGAACTCGAGGCCAACCGCCGTCAACTCGAGAGCTCAACGCGGGAACTGGCCGGGGCCAATACCGAGCTTGACCAGCGGCGCCGCCAGATGGAAACGATTCTGGAAAGCATTCCGACTGGAGTCCTTTCGCTCGATGCCAACCTTCGCGTTACGCATACCAATCAAGCGCTGCTTCGCATCTTTCATCCCGATGGACGGCACGAAGAGGGCTTTCCGATTAGTCGGGGAGCCTCGCTCACGGAGATTTTTCCGTCCGACGTTGTCGAAGATTTCGAACCGCTGCTCCGTCGTGCCGACCGCATGGGACTCACGACGAGCCAGATGGAAATGCCGCTCCCGCACGGCTCGTTGAACGTTGCGGTCACGGTGGCTCCGCTCCGTCATCAGGGGGAGCGTGCGGGATACGTTGTAGTCTTCGAGGATCTGTCGGATCTGCTAAAGGCGCAGAAGCAGGCGGCATGGCGCGAAGTCGCGCGCCGTGTAGCTCATGAGATCAAGAATCCATTGACACCGATTGCGCTGTCTGCCGAAAGAATTCAGCGGCATCTCGACCGCGGCACTCCCAGCGATTCCTCGTCGGTGGGGATTGTTCGATCTTGCGCCGACACGATTGCCCGGGCGGTGGAGACGGTCCGGCGATTGGTTGACGAGTTCTCAACCTTGGCACGCTTCCCAGTGGCGAAACCGCAGCCTACCGATATTAACGAGATCATCGAGAACGCTTTATCGATGTTCGACGGACGTCTCGATGGAATCACCTTGCATAAATCGCTGGCCCCCGACCTTCCCAAGGTGTTAGCGGACGATGACTCGATCAAACGTGCCGTGGCCAACCTGGTCGATAATGCCGCCGAAGCCTCGCAAAATTCTTTGGTGCGTGAAATTGCAATTTCCACCGCTCTGGTGGCCACTCGCGACGCGGTTGAGATCATTGTCGCCGATACTGGCCAAGGCGTAACCCACGACGTCAAAGAGAAACTTTTCCTGCCTTATTTCTCTACCAAGAAACGCGGCACCGGACTGGGACTTGCGATTGTGAGCCGCATTGTAGAAGATCACCATGGATCGATTCGGGTGGAAGAAAACCATCCGGTGGGAGCCCGCTTCATCGTAGAGCTTCCCGTCGGGCCGGAGGCGGCGCCGGCCGCGGTCCTCTCGAAACATGCATAACATCCTGATCGTTGATGACGAAGCCGGCATTCGTGATTCACTGGCCGGCATTCTGACGGACGAGGGCTATACCGCCTCGTCGGTTGAGAGCGGTGAGGCCTGCCTTGATCTGCTGCGCAAAAGCGTATTCGAAGTCGTCCTGCTCGACATATGGCTTCCCGGCGTCGACGGCATGGAGACGCTTGCCAAGATTCGAGAGTTCGATCATCCACCAGAAGTGGTGATGATTTCAGGACACGGGAACATCGAGACCGCGGTTCGCGCCACAAAGCTGGGCGCTTACGATTTCCTCGAAAAACCTCTAAGCATCGAAAAGACATTGATCGTCGTGAAGAACGCGATCGAGTCGCAGAAACTGCACCG
>Ga0066388_100001169_pt1 | contig 14331 bp, 11 predicted proteins | sample PanSoiMetaGPlot6_FD_64539 | JGI IMG/M metagenome (GOLD analysis project Ga0066388, IMG submission 64539) | Tropical forest soil microbial communities from Panama analyzed to predict greenhouse gas emissions - Panama Soil - Plot 6 (Hybrid Assembly) | ecosystem: Environmental > Terrestrial >... | reverse complement strand
GCAGACGAACAAAAAGCATGGCTGCAGATTTACGGCAAGATTTACGATTATTGCCAATCGAAATGATTTTCATTTCCCTGGCGGCAGTGGTATCTGATTGCGGTAAAATTTTGAGTGTTAAATCCGCACGCCGATTTTCGCGCATCTAATCGCTGAACCTCTATGAGAAGATTTTTTATTTTCCTGGGGATGTTTGCAGTCTGCGGCATCCTTGGTCCGCGAAGTTTTGGTGGCACCGAGACAACAAGGTCCAGCAGGGAAACAAGATCCAGTAGAGGAACAGGGTCCGCCGGTAAGGTTCCTACTTTTACTCTGGACCAGGCGATCCTCACGGCATTGCAACAAAATCCCCAGCTTCTAAACGCGGAACAGGAGATCAAACGCACCAAAGGCGTGATCATTCAGGTCCGGGCGCAGGCCCTGCCGCAGGTCACGGCCCAGGCAAACTATGACTGGACTGATCCCAACCTCGTTAACGCCCGAACGGTAAGTGGAAGTACGTCGGGGACTACACCCACGGGGACGGGCGGGACTACGCCCACCGGCGCATCTAGTTCCCTCCTTGAATCGCCGAGTTCGCAGGTGAAACAGGGTCAGACGGCTGCTGCAGCCGCCGCGCCAACGGCGACGCCTGGGGTTAGAAATACGTCACTGAGCGACGTGTCATACACCATCTCCGTTCTCGGAACGCAGCTGATTTTTAACGGCACAACCCCGAATGAGATTCGCGCCACGTTTTTTCAGAGGGACAGCGCCTACTTCGGATTCCGCAATGTTCTGGATCAACTCATCGCGACCGTTAAGACTCAGTTTTACCAGATCGTGGTCAATCGAGAGCTCGTGAAGGTGAACCAGCAATCGGTCGAGCTTCTGGACGCTCAGTTAAAAGACCAGCAGAACCGTTTCGAAGCCGGAACCGTTCCGCGGTTCAACGTGCTGCAAGCAGAGGTGCAGTATTACAATCAACTTCCGCTACTCATTACTTCCGAGAACAACTTGCGAATATCGAAGCTGCAACTCGCCAGGACGCTCGGTCTGTACTTTCAACCAATGCGCGGTGAAGAGCCGCCATTAGAAGTAGTCGGTGAAATGCCGTATAACGTCCGCGTCATTAACCTTGCCAGTGCGATCGAGATGGGAAAAGAGCGGCGGCCATTTCTCAAACAAGCGCGGGCCAACGTCCTGAACCAGCTGCAGCAAGTGCGCGCGGCAGCAGGTCAGTATCTGCCTACGATCACCGCTACGGGTGGCGGAGAATGGGTCAGCTCGCCGGTGAACTCTAGTTGGCATGATATTTCCAAAGGCTGGGTCGCAGGAGTTCAGGGCAGCCTTCCAGTCTGGGATAGCGGCGCGATTGCCGGCCAGGTAATACAACAGCGCGCGCTCTTTTCCGAAACCAAAATCACGTACGACGACGACGTTCGGCAGGTGGAACTGGAAATACAACAAGCCTACTCAAATTTGCAGCAAAACGAGGAGCTGGTTAAAAGCCAGGAGAAAAACGTTGAGCTCGCCGACGAAGCGTTACGCCTGGCCAAGGCGCGCCTGGACGCCGGTGCCGGAGTACAATTGGATGTGCTGAACGCAACGACGCAACTGCTCACAGCGCAATCGACGCGCCTGCAAGCGCTCTTCGGATACAACTCGTCGTTGGCAGAATTTGATCGGGCCACCGGCGCGCAGAGCACTTACACCGAGATGTTCGCTGACCTCGCGCCACGCGCGACGAAAACGAAGACTTATTACACCGGTAGCAGCGTGGATGCGGAAGGCAAACGGAAAGGGGCTGACGATGACCCGCCGCCAGTTCCCGCTGGAAGGTCCCGAAAGTCACCTGGCAAATAAGGCTCAAATCCGAATTCCAAACCCGCCACAAGCAGCATTTGGAGTTTGGCGATTTGAATTTCCAGGCTTTGGAATTTGGAACTTGGGATTTTCAAACTTAAACGATGCACCTTCCGTTCGAGCAATTTCCAGCGCTGAGCCCCATCGGAATCTGCAGACACGCTTTTACGCAAAGAATTCCGGGAATCGACGTTTCGCACGATAAAGCGGAAGTACTGAAGCGGCTTGATGGCGCACTTCACGAAATTCGCAGCGCCATCGGCGTTGGTGATTGGCCGCTGTTCACCGCTCAACAGATTCACGGAAACAAAATCGCAGTTGTCGATAGCTGTAGCCACGACCTTGGGGGCCGTAAATTCCGCGGCTGCGATGGAATCATCACCAATCAACGGGACATCGTTCTGGGAGTTTACGTCGCCGACTGCTGCGCGGTCTATATTGTCGATCCAAAGACGCCGGCTATCGGCCTGGTTCATTCGGGTCGCAAAGGCACCGAGCTCGGTGTTGTCTCGACTGCGATTACGCAAATGATAGAGCGCTTTGGATCAGCCCCGGCGGACATGATCGTCCAACTCAGCCCGTGTGTCCGCCCGCCGCATTATGAAGTAGATTTCGCTGCGGAAATTGTGCGGCAATGCGGCGCCCTCGGCGTCAAAGGGATCCGCGACTCCGGCATCTGCACTGCCTGCGATCTGAACCGTTATTATTCTTATCGCGCCGAAAAAGGAAAAACAGGCCGCATGCTCGCGTTGATTGGACTGAATCCGATGAACGCCAAGTAGACGAAAAATGTTCGCCTTTGATCACGAATGTTTCTCTACCTTTCGTTAGATGGGGAGGTTCCCAGCCCGAAATAACCCGAGAAAACTTGACGGCTTCAGGCGCTATGGCAGCGACGTCGACGGATGGGCTCCGCGACACGATCAGCAGGCGCACGCGGTCATGTCAGACAGTGATTGGAGCGCTCCTGCTACGGCGCCCTGCCATGGCTTATCTCTGTTTCGTTAAATCGATATGCCTTCGTTGGAGCCGCGTTTGAGTGGGCAAATGCTGCGTTTTTTTGCATTTGCGACGAAGTCCATGAATTCCCGTCCTGCTGCACCGAATTTCATTGTCCCTGCTTTTTCGAGCGCTTGGGAGATATTGAGTCCGCTGAGGTAAACGAGTTTAAATGCCGCTTTGATTCCCTCTCGCTCCTTTGCACTGAAGCCAGCGCGACGCAGTCCGATCACATTTAGTCCGAATACGTAATTACGCTCCGCTGCGACGACAAACGGCGGCAAATCCTTTCCGAACGCAGAGCTGCCCTGCACCATCACCAGCCGCCCGATGTGCATGAACTGGTGAAATGTCGACCCACCTCCGAGAAACGCGCTGTCATCCACACGCACATAGCCGGCCAGCAAACAATTGTTTGCAATGACGACATCGTTTCCAATCTCGCAGTTGTGGCCTACGTGCACTCCGGCCATCAAAAAATTCTTATCGCCGATTTTCGTTGAGCTGTCTTCTGCGCTGCCGCGATGAATGGTGCAGTACTCGCGGACAATGTTGTCGTTTCCAATCTCGACCTTTGTTTTTCGTTCGGGCGAAAATGAAACATCCTGAGGCGGCGCGCCGATCACTGCGCCATGGCCGATGAGATTACCAGAGCCAATCGTGACTTCGCCTTCAATGACGACGTGGGATTGCACGATCGTCTTTTCGTCGATCGTAACTTGCGGTCCAACGATTGAAAACGGTCCGACCTCCACATCATGCGCGATTCGCGCGGCCGCGTCGACAATCGCTGTTGGATGAATTCTCGCGCTAGTCATCTTGCTTCAGATTTCGAGATTCGAAGTTCGGATTTCCGTTCTACAAAACGCCCGCCTCTTTAAAACTGAAATAGCCGGGATTTGCTTCCGATGGCGCGCCGATAATAATGTGATCGAGCAATTTGATTTGCAACAACTCGGCAGCTTCGGCGAGGCGTCTTGTGAGACTGTGATCCGTCTGGCTGGGCGACGCGTCGCCAGAAGGATGATTGTGCACGACGATAACGGCGTAGGCGGAATAGGTAATCGCCGGCCGAAAAATTTCGCGTGGATGCGCGATGCTCTCATTCATGCTTCCCACCGAAACGGACTCCACTCGCATCAAACGGTAACGCGTGTCGAGTAGGACAACGCGCAGTGACTCAGTTCGCAGCATCCGCATTTCACGGCCCAGTAGCGCATGGATTAATTCCGGCGAATCAAGTTTTTGCTGGGACAACGGTTCCTGCGCGAAACGTTTTCCCAGATTAAATGCTGCCACCAGTTCCAGCGCCTTGGCCGGACCGATTCCCTTGATTGCCCTGAGCTCGCTAACAGAACAGCGGCTCAATTCTGCAAACGATTTGTATTTGTTCAGAAGTTCGCGAGCTACCTCTATCACGTTCATTCCCCGCCGGCCGGTACGCAGTAGGATTGCGATCAGCTCCGGATTAGTCAGCGCATCGGGACCTCGGGCTAGCAGTTTTTCACGCGGCCGCTCATCCTGCGGCATTTCGCGGATTTTCAGCTGCGACATTTAATGTGAAAGCCGCGTTTGTGCGGAGCCTTAGACGCGAAGTTGATCGAACATCTCACACAAGACGTCACCGAGGAAGAACAATGCCTCGCCGTAGGGATTGGACTCGATTCCATCGAGCCCGCCTTGTGCTTGGCGAATCAAATCGCTGCCAGCGGCAATCGATTCATTAAGTGCTCCATTCGTCGCGCCATTCTTTAAGAGCTCAATCATTTCTTCGACTCGATCTTCGAGCACCAGCTGGCAACAGCGTTCCCGCTCAAACTCCGATGCTGAGCGCAGGAAAATTAACACCGGTAGGGTGAACTTGCCTTTGCGGAGATCAGTCCCAAGGGTTTTGCCGGTTGCTCCTTCGCTTCCCGCAAGATCGACACAATCGTCATAAATCTGATATGCCGTTCCAATTTGAAATCCGAAATTCTTGAATCGTTCAATCGCATCAGAGTTTGCCTCACTAATTACAGCAGCTAATTCTGCCGCTGCGGAGAACAGCGACCCAGTCTTCATTTGTACGATTCGCAAGTAATCCTGAACGCCGAGGTTGAGATCGAATTTGCGCTGTGTCTGGATCATTTCCCCAGAGCAAACAGTGGCAGCCGTACGGGCAATCGCCCGGCTGATGTCCGCGTTCTCGAAATTTGTCGACAACGTAAGCGCATGAGCAAAAAGGCAATCACCCAGCAAAACGCTTAGCGAATTTCCCCAGCGTGCGTTCGCAGTCGGCTGTGCGCGGCGTCGCTCCGCTTCGTCCATCACGTCGTCGTGTACCAACGTCGCGATATGAATGAGCTCCACGATCACAGCAAGATCGACGTGTCCGGAGTTTATCTTTCCGGTCGCGCCGGCGGCCAGAAGTGTTAGGAGCGGTCGCAAACGTTTCCCGCGACTGCCGACCGCGTACACAACGTAGCCCTCGATTGCCGGGTCGAAAGCCGCCGCTTGGCGCGCAATACGCGTCTCGACTTCCTCGAGATGCGGCTGAACCAATTTGGCGACCTTAGCCAGAGAGCCGGCAGGCGAAGCGGACGCCGCGGTGCCAGTCCGGCTCGGCCGTGAGCGCGCGAAGAGTTCCACGAGGCGAGAATAGCGGCGCGGGTTGTGTGTTGTCAAAGCAACACGAGCGTAAATTTTCAGGGAATACGCGCCAACTTCTTGGCAGCTTGCTCAACGCTACTCAGCGTTTTCGCAGCCAATTTTCGGTGCCGTACTTTTGTTCGGCGAGTTCCCGCGCCCGGTTCAAAACTTTTTCATCGACTTTTCGCTCGTGGCAGTTGATGGACAAAGCCTGCGCGAATCGGTCGGTCACGCCGTTCCCAAGCTTAATTCCCTGAATGCTGCCTTGGTGCAATAATCCGCGGCGTGTGCGACGTTGGGCTGCGCCTGCAATCTTGCGGCCATTGATCATCACATCCGCGCGCACGGGGTTTTCGAAACAATTGTAGCCGGGGCCGTTAACATCGGTAACGTCGCCGCGGTTAGTGCCCGCGGCTACAACGGCGCATTGTCCTGCTTCACTCAATGCATCGCGCAAAGCTCGATGGATCTTTTCATAGATCGACATCGACGATTCATGGAAAGCAGCCTGGTTTGCAGGAATCACAAGGGAATAAGTCAGATCTTCTCCATGAAATACAATTCCGCCCCCAGTCCAACGCCGCACCAAATCCCGCTCGCGCTGGTAGCTGGCGACATCGGTAAAGCGACCAAAGTATCCAAATGAGAGAGCAGGGGATTGCCAGCGATAAAAACGAACGAGCGGAATCGTGGCGTATTCGAGCAGCGCTTCGTCAATGGCCATATTCATCGCCGCTGAGCAAGCGACTTTGTCGTAACAAACCTCGAGCGCGCCGAAGAGCCTTTTTGTCATGTCGAGCGAAGTCGAGACATCCTTAACTGTTTGCAAGTATCAAAAGATTCCTTGACCCCGCTCGGAACGACAACAGCATTAGCTCATCTCTTCCAAGATCTTCGCGACAGCTTCTTGCGGACTTCGGTGCGCTGTGATGGGTCGACCTATGACCAGATAGTCTGCGCCGGCTTCGAGTGCTTCGCGCGGTGTCATTGTTCGCCTTTGATCGCCATGCTCCGACCAGTCCGGACGAATCCCCGGGACTACGATCTTGATCTTGTTGCCAAATTCACGACGAAGAGATTTAATTTCGTGCGGACTGGCTACAACTCCATCGATTCCTGCTTCAACGCCTAATTTCGCCAGGTGCAACACCTGATTTTCGACGCTGTCATGAATTCCAATTTCGCGGAGCGTCTCTTCCGTTGAGCTCGTCAGCACAGTTACACCCAGGAGCAACATGTTGTTTGCGCGGGCCGATGTCGCGGCGCGGATCATTTCGCTGCCGCCACTCAAGTGAATGGTGAGCATTTGCACTCCAAGGCGACTGGCGGATTCGACGGCTCGGGCGACCGTGTTTGGAATGTCGTTGAGCTTGAGATCGAGCCAAACCCTGCAGCCAAGTGACGAAACCACGCGCACAATTTCCGGTCCTTCCGCGGTATAAAGTTGCAGCCCAATTTTGAAAAACGAGATTTGGTCGCGCAGCTTTTCAACAAGCTCAAGCGATTCCCTTTTTGTCGGCACATCCAGCGCCACGATGATTTTGTCAGCAATTTTTGTCATTCCTAGCGAAGTCGAGGAATCTCGTTGCACTACCTTTGGCTCGCATCCTGGGATGTCTCGACTACGCTCGACATGACAATTGAAATGTAGCCCATGCAAGTCCTCGCTCCCGCGAAGATCAATCTGTCACTGAAAATTTTTGGCCGGCGGAACGATGGCTTCCACGAACTCGACACGCTCATCGTGCCGATTTCCCTCTACGACGAGATCAACATCGATAAAAGGCGCGCAGGAAAGGGGATTGAATTTCGCTGCAACGATCCGTCAGTCCCGCAAGGCGACGGCAATCTGGCTGTTCGAGCGGCGAAGGCGTTCTTTGAAACGACAAACATTGAGCCTGCGGTTTCGATCGAGCTCAACAAAAACATTCCGCATGGCGCCGGATTGGGCGGTGGAAGCAGCGACGCTGCTTCCGTGGTGCGCGCACTCAACGAACTCTTCGAGCTCAAATTGTCGCGGCAAGCACTCGCTGAAATGGCGGCGCCGATTGGATCGGACGTTCCATTTTTTCTCTTTCAATCCGCAGCCTCATGCAAGGGGCGTGGCGAAATGGTCACGCCGGTGAAATTGACAGGGCAGCTTTCGATCCTGCTGTTGAAACCAGCCTTTGCTGTCTCAACCGGATGGGCATACTCGCGCTGGCAGGGTTCTCGAGAGATTCCGGGAATTCGTTACGAAGCGCAGGAATTCGCGGGGCACACTTTCGTGAATGATCTGGAGCGTCCGGTCTTCGAGAAATTTGTGTTCCTCGCGCAATTGAAAATGTGGTTGCTCAGTCAATCGGAAGTCGGCGCGGCTCTCATGTCCGGGTCCGGTTCGACAATGTTCGCCGTAATGCAAGAAAATGCAGATGCGGATTCTGTGGCGAACCGTGCCAAAAACGCCCTCGATCCAGAACTGTGGACGCGCACCTGCGCAACGATCTGATTCAAACCCGCGAGCGGCGGCGCGCAGCTCCGCGACTACGGGATGAGTATTTCACTGGCCTTCGCTTTGGTTCGATTTTCGAGATGCCGCTGCCGCTTTTTACTTCCATTATCTGATCGCGCAAAAGCGCCGCGCGTTCGAATTCGAGGTTGGCCGAGGCTTCCTGCATCTCTTCTTCCAACTCGCGCAGCAATTCGGTCACGTTGAAGTCGCCACCAGCCTCCTGGATAACTGAGGCAGCAATTTCGCGACCGCGAAGGATGGTGTGCAGACTCTCCTGCACGGCGCGCCGAACTGTTTGCGGGGTGATACCGTGCTTTTCGTTGTATTCCATCTGCTTTGCGCGGCGGTATTCGGAAATCGAGATGAGCGCTTCCATGCTTTGGGTGACCTGATCGGCGAAGAGCACGACTTCACCGTTCACATGGCGTGCAGCGCGACCAGCGGTTTGGATGAGAGAAGTTTGGCTGCGGAGAAAGCCTTCCTTGTCCGCGTCCAGAATGCATACGAGTGAAACTTCGGGGAGATCGAGGCCTTCACGGAGCAAATTGATGCCCACGAGAATGTCGAAATCCGCTGCGCGCAGCCCACGCAAGATTTCGACTCGCTCGATCGCGTCGATGTCGCTATGTAAGTACCGCACTTTCAATCCGACGTCACGCAGGTAGTCAGCCAGATCTTCCGCTGTTCGCTTGGTCAGCGTGGTCACTAGAACGCGCTCACCCTTTTCCACCCGCTGACGACAAAGCTCGATCGTCTCGTCGATCTGATTCTTCAGCGGCTTAAGCGTGATTTTTGGATCGAGCAGCCCCGTAGGACGGATGATCTGCTCGACAACGAGAGGAACGCCCGGTGTATGCACGTCAAATTTTTCTGGCGGCTCATCGGTACGCGAAACGCGTGCTTCCGAATTGGACGTTGAGCGCTGAGCCCTGAGCGCTGATCGTTTTTCGCCAGCCACAGCAAACGGTACCAATTCTACTTCGCCGATTCGCTGCCGTCTGTGCGGGACATATCCTCTGTTTCCAACCACGCTGTTTTGAATTTCAAATTCTGCCGGCGTCGCGCTGACGTAAACAATCTGGTTCGTCAGTTTCATGAACTCGTCGAAATTGAGCGGTCGATTATCGAGTGCGCTGGGCAGGCGGAACCCATAATTTACGAGCACGCTCTTGCGCGAGCGATCGCCTTCATACATCCCGCCGATTTGCGGGATGGTGGCGTGCGACTCGTCGATGACTACCAGAAAATCTTTCGGGAAAAAATCGATGATCGTGTACGGCTTGGAACCCGGCGGCCGGCCGGACAGATGGCGTGAGTAATTTTCGATGCCGTTGCAGAACCCCATTTCCTGTAGCATTTCCAAATCGTATTCGGTGCGCATTCGCAGGCGTTGCGCTTCCAGAAGTTTGTTTTGCGACTCCAGTTCCTTGATTCGCGCCTCCAGTTCTTCCCGGATCGTGCGCAACGCACGATTGAGTTTGTCCGCCGGTGTCACGAATTGTTTGGCGGGAAAAAAGGTAATCACCGACAGCGACTCGTGCGCGTGTCCGGTCAACGGATCAAACCGCGTAATTGCCTCGATTTCGTCACCGAAGAACTCAATCCGAATGCCTTCCTCATCCGCGGAGCCCGGATAAACTTCCACGACGTCGCCCCGGACTCGAAATCTGCCGCGCGCGAAGTTAACGTCGTTGCGTTCGTACAACATCTCGATCAAGCGCCCAAGCACGGCTTCACGCGAAATGTGCTGTCCGCGTTTTACGGTGAGTAGCATTTCCAGATAGTCTTCCGGCGAAGTGATTCCGTAGATGCAGGAGACACTGGCTACCACAATGGTATCGCGGCGCGAAAGAAGCGCGCTTGTCGCGGCGAGCCGCAAGCGCTCGATCTCTTCATTAATGGAGGAGTCCTTCTCGATGTAGGTGTCGGAGCGGGGGATATAAGCTTCCGGCTGATAATAATCGAAATAGCTAACGAAATATTCGACTGCATTCCGCGGAAAGAATTGTTTGAACTCGGAGTACAGCTGCGCAGCAAGCGTTTTGTTGTGCGAAATAACAAGGGTAGGCCGATCCAACTCCCGGATCACATTTGCGATGGTGAAAGTCTTACCCGAACCGGTGACACCGAGTAATGTCTGGTGACGGTTTCCGGCTTCAACAGACTTAATCAGCTTGCCAATTGCCTGAGCCTGGTCGCCGCGCGGTTTATAGTTCGATTCTAGCTGAAACGGCATTCAACAATCTAGCAGCGACTGTTGAGAATTCCCAGTGATCCGTGTGTCAGTGATAAGCTTTCAGGCGCTCCAGATTTGTTCCAGAACTCTGCGGAAATTGCCGCCAATGCCCTGGAGTAGTTGTGCTCCCGTTCAATGCTGATATCATCCCTTACCTCTTGGTCCGGGGTGACCACACTTTTGCCGTGCACCAATGACACGGTCGTAAGGGGAAGCATTGGCATCGCTGTGATGCATAATAGAGATAACGCAGAGCGCGGTTATGAATTTCAAAAGCTGCTTCGCAGAGTGAAACGATATGTCCACTAGCGCTGGGGCCGGGGTGCGGCTCAAGATCGGCCATGTCTTGTTCATGGACTTGATCGGCTACTCCAAGTTGCTCTTGGACGAGCAGCGCGAGCTCTTACAACGCCTTTCTGAAATCGTGCTCGACACCGAGCAGGTTCGCGCGGCGGAAGTGGCAGACAAACTGATCCGATTGCCGACTGGAGACGGAATGGCGCTGGTTTTCTTCAACAGCCCCGAGGCGCCTGTCCAATGCGCGATGGAGATCAGTAAGAAGCTAAAGCAATATCGTCAAATCAAGCTTCGAATGGGGATTCATAGCGGACCGGTCGACGAAGTTCAGGATGTAAATGGTCGAACAAATGTTGCAGGTGCAGGAATTAATCTTGCACAGCGGGTGATGGATTGCGGCGATGCAGGTCACATCCTCCTTTCCAAGCGGGTTGGCGAAGACCTGGCGCACTCTCGCGTATGGCGCACATATCTGCATGATCTTGGCGAGTGCGCAGTAAAGCATGGTGTCCCTATCTTCATCGTCAATTTCTACACAGACGAGATTGGGAACGCGCAATTGCCTGAGAAGCTCAAACAATGGCAATCGGCGAAAGCCGCCGAGGCAACAGATGGTTCATTCGTCCCTCCACGCAAATATGTGTTGATCGCGGCCGCTGCTCTCTTGATTGCGATCGCCAGCTTTGGAATTTGGCTCTATTTCAAACAATCGGGAGGAACCTCGCTCGTACCGGAGAAAACCATTGCCGTACTGCCGTTCCAAAACTTTAGCCCGGACAAAGACAATGCGTTTTTCGCAGATGGCGTTCAGGACGATATCCTCACCAGTCTGGCAAAGATCAAGGACCTCAGAGTTATTAGCCGTTCGTCGGTGATGAAGTTTCGCGACGCCGCAGAGCAGAACCTGCGCCAGATCGGCAAGACGCTTGGTGTGGCCAACGTGCTCGAGGGCAGTGTGCGGCGTGAAGGGGACCGGGTAGTGGTCAACGTGCAACTAGTCGATGCGCAAAGCGCCCGGCAGATCTGGGCGAACCGTTACGACCGCACCCTGGCTGATTCGCTTGGACTACAAGGCGAGTTGGCCAGTGAAATCGCCGATGCTCTGCGCGCTACGTTGAGTACCGATGAGCAAGCGCGAGTATCAGCAAAGCCCACGCAGAATCCGGATGCATATGTGTTCTACTTGCGGGCGAATCAAATCTCCCGAAACCCTGATTCAACGCGGGAGGATTACAAAATGGCGGAGCAACTTTACATGCAGGCGATCGCACTCGATCCGGATTTTGCGCTCGCCCACGCCCGGCTCGCATCCGTTTGCGCTGAGGTTTTCCATTATTACGAGCCAACTGAGGATTGGAAAACCAAAGCTCGGACTGAAGCGGAGATTGCTCTCCGTCTCCAACCCAACTTGGCAGAAGCACATCTTGCCTTTGGCCAATGCATTTACTGGATGGACCAGGATTACCAGCGGGCTCTCGAACAGTTCGATATCGCCGCCCGTTTATCGCCGAGCAATGGGGACATCGCCCGTTTGATTGCAGCAATCAAACGCAGGCAGGGTAAGTGGGAACAAGCGCTCCAAGAATACGAACGGGTTGCGCAGTTAGATCCGCAAAACCCAAATACCGTGCGCGAACTGATCTTTATCAATACTGCGATGCGCCGCTGGCCAGAAGCGGCGCTGTGGGCAGAGCGAATGCGCGCCATGGCTCCGACGTCGATCGTTGCGAAAATTCAAAGTGGCTACGTAGATTTTTGGTGGAAGGGAGACACCCAATTACTGAAGTCACTAGTCGATAGTGTTGCGGCCGCTAACGATCCAGACGGTGCTGTCACCGCCTCCCGATGGGAAGTCGCGATGCTGAATCGCGATTATTCCGAGGCCAAAAACGTTCTGCAAAGTTCGTCTCTTAATGAGCTTTCGTACACCAATGCCGGCGCGACACCGAAAAGCTTTTTCGAAGGCTGCATTTATCTAGCACAAGGCGATAATGTGAATGCTCAAAAAGCATTCGAACTCGCGAGGCCGGCTTTTGAAGCGGCTGTGGAAGAGGCGCCGATGAGCGCGTATCGGCATGCGAACCTGGGTTGGCTCTACGGCTTTATGGGCCGAAAAGACGACGCGATCCGGGAAGGGCAGCGTGCAGTCGAACTCAAACCAGAGTCGAAAGATGCAGTCGATGGCGCTCTCATGAACTGTTATCTTGCCTTGATCTATGCGCGTGTCGGGGAAAAGGATCGCGCGATTCCTTTGATTGGGCGCCTTCTCAAAACGCCGGGCGCGGTGGACAGCGTCGATTATAGTATCACCATTAACGACCTGAAACATCGCTGGGAATGGGACCCTATCCGAAGCGATCCGCGCTTTCAAAATCTCCTCGAACAATCAGCGAAGTGACTCGCCGACGCTTGGCCTCGCTAGAGTATTTGGGGTTCTCGCCGTTCGGTCGTCTCAAACAAATCCCGAACTTGTTGATTGCTAATCGTGGACAAAATATGAGGCTTGATCCGTCGATCAAGCAGTGAATCTCAAGAAATTTTTTGCGGAGCTAAAGCGAAGAAAAGTCTATAGCGTTGCGGTCGCCTATCTAATCGGTGGGTGGGCGCTCGCTCAAGGCATCGCTCAAGTCTTGCCTGTATTCGACATCCCGAATTGGGTCGTGCGCCTTATTGTGGTTCTAATCATACTGGGATTTCCAGTGGCGCTCGCACTTTCCTGGTTCTTCGATCTTACACGATACGGAATTGTCCGAACGCCCGATCTCGATGCTCGCGGTATCAATACCGTCCGATATGTGCGCCATTCCGGTGGAGAGGATTCAACGGAAAAATCGATTGCCGTTTTGCCTTTCAACGACTTAAGCCCGTCCAAAGACCATGCCTACTTTGGCGAAGGTATTGCAGAGGAACTGCTGGGAGCGTTAGCGAAAGTTGATGGTCTGCGGGTTGCGGCACGCAGATCTTCATTCTGGTTTAAAGGCAAAGAGGCCGAATTAGGCGAAATCGCATCAAAACTAAATGTTGGGCACGTGCTCGAGGGTAGCGTCCGTCGCGATGGCAATCGAGTGCGGATCACCGCGGAACTGATCAATGCCGGCGACGGATTTACCATTTGGTCAGAAACATATGAGCGGGAAATGCACGGAATTTTTGAACTGCAGGATGAGATCACTCATTCCATTGTCGATACTCTGAAGCTAAAACTTGCGATCTCGCCCTCGCGTCCATCTCAGAGTACGGATGCCTACGATGCTTATCTAGAGGGCCTCGTTTATTCCGACAAAAACACCGAGCCCGAGTTACGCAAGAGTCTCGAATTTTTTCAGCAGGCGCTCGAAAAGGATCCCAAGTTTAGCCGGGCGTGGACTGGAACCGCGAAGGCATGGCTGTGGCTGGCCGACGCTTACGTGCCCCCGCTTGAAGCGTATCCGAAGGTTCGTGAGGCCGCCGTTCGTGCTTTGCAACTCGACGACGAGGAGGCCGAGGCCCACGTGTATCTTGCCGAGACCAAGCGCATACTCGATTGGGACTTGGATGGAGCCGAAGCGGAGTTCAATCGTGCAGTCGCAATCGATCCGAATTCGACGCCATCGAATTACTTTATCGCTGCGCTTTACGCGGCGCGCGGTGACCGCGACAAAGCACTGGCTTACTTGCAGCGCACATCGAGGATCGATCCGGCCTCACTTTGGGTGAGCAACTTTGCCTGCGAGCTTTACCGTTATTTCGGTCTTTACGATGAAGCGATTGTGGCCGGAGAGCGCGCACTCCAGCTTGATCCAACATTTGCCCATTATGGCGAGCCATCGCTTGCCGCGCTGTATCGCGAGATGGG
>Ga0066388_100001168_pt1 | contig 14332 bp, 9 predicted proteins | sample PanSoiMetaGPlot6_FD_64539 | JGI IMG/M metagenome (GOLD analysis project Ga0066388, IMG submission 64539) | Tropical forest soil microbial communities from Panama analyzed to predict greenhouse gas emissions - Panama Soil - Plot 6 (Hybrid Assembly) | ecosystem: Environmental > Terrestrial > Soil... | reverse complement strand
TGCTCGTCGAGCCAGATCGTCTCGCGGCCCCACACCACGCCGTCGACAACGAATCGGTCGAGGCGCACGACCGTCTCGCCGAGGCGAATCGCTTCGCGGCTTCGCTGCTCGATCAGGACGTCGTTCACCGGCAGCCCGGGCACGGTCCGCAGCACTCGCGGCTGACCGTGCGCCTTCCAGTAACGCAGCATGAGCATCTGCGCCGCAAACGGCGCGTAGCCGTCGACCGTGAAGAACTGCGCCGGCAGCGTGACGCGTGTCTCACCGCCGTCGGCGTGGACGAGCGCGTCGCTGCCGTCGATGCGAACGTCCGAATCGACATTGACGAACCGGTAGCTCTTTCCCGCCGCCCTGAACGCGACCGGCGTGTAGTCGGGCTTCGTCTTCAGTGTTGCGGTCAGCTGGACGCGTCCGCCGCGGTCGGTGAAGTCGAAGTCCGACGCAAGCGTCAGATTCTCGCCGTCCGGCCGGATCGAATAGCGCTCGTAGCCGATCGGCTTGCCGACGTAGTGCAAACGCAGCGTCCCGCGTTCGACCGGATCACGGTCCGGCTGAAGCCGGACACTGCCGCCGTGTGGAGTGAAATCGGGAGTGTTCCGCTTCGTCGTCTTATTGGTCGTGTCGGGCGTGAGCCGGACGATCGTTGCGTCGGAGGTAACCGGCTTCAGCCGGTCCGACCTGGACGCGCCCGCGGCCGCGATCGCGACAGCTGCAGCGATGGCGATTCGCATACGCGCGAATCATGGCACACTGTGCCGTGTGCCGTATCCGGTCGTAGTCACCATCGCGCCTCAGTACCGCGGCCGTGATCGCCTGACGGTTGCGTTCCGCCTGCTCCTGGCGATCCCACATCTGATTATCGTCGGCAGCGTCGGCCTGAGCTTCGCGGCGCGCAACGGCAGCCGCGACTTCACCTCCATTGGCGGCGAGACGGGGCTGCTCGGCGGCGTCGCCTGGCTGCTCGCGGTCGTCAGCTGGTTCACGATCGTCATCTCCGGCGTGCACATCAACGTGGTCCGCCGCTTTACGCGCTTTTATCTGCGCTGGCGCGTGCGCGCGCTCGCCTACCTGATGCTCCTCGTCGATCGGTATCCGCCATTCGGCGACGCCGAGTATCCGGCGACCGTCACCCTGGCCGATCCGCCGGCGCGCAGGCGTCTGACCGTTTTCTTCCGCGTCCTGCTCGCGATCCCGCACTTCATCGTGCTCTTCTTCCTGGTGTGCGCGTGGTGGGTGACCGCGTTCGTGTCGTGGCTGCTGATCCTGATCACCGCCGAGTACCCGCAGGGGTTGTACGACTTCGGCGCCTCCGTCCTGCGCTGGCTGATCCGGGTCGAAGCCTACATGCTGCTGATGGTCGACGAATACCCGCCGTTCGCGTTCGAGTAATCGTTGGCGGCGTGTAACGGAACCTCACCTGACAACCACGTGGTCCCTTCGAGCATCTAACCTGGCTCGGGGATTGGTGTCATGACGGTCCTGCAGGATCTGCGGTATGCGGTCCGCACGCTCGCGAAACAGCCCGGCTTTACGCTGGTGTCGCTACTGACGCTCGCGCTGGGCATCGGCGCCAACACCGCGATCTTCGGCATCGTCGACGCCGTCCTGCTGCGGCCGCTGCCGTACGAACAGCCGGATCGCGTAGTGCTGCTGTGGAGTCACTGGATCAACTGGACGAAAACCTGGGTCTCTCAGCCCGAGCTGGTGGATTATCAGCAGCAGTTGCGATCGCTCGAGCACGTCGGCGGGTTCTTCAACACGTCGTTCAACCTCACCGGCGCCGGCGAGCCGCTGCGCGTGCTCGCCGCGCAGGTGCAGCCGGAGATCTTCGCAGCCCTTGGCGCGCGTCCGATCGTGGGACGTGTCTTCACCGCGGACGAAGACACGCCGGGACACGAGCACGTCGTGATGCTCACCGAAGGTCTGTGGCGATCGCAGTTCGGATCGGATCGATCGATCGTCGGCCGGACGATTCAGCTCGATGCCACGCCGTACACCGTGGTCGGCGTGCTGCCGGCGGCGCTGCGCCTGCCGCTCGACTATGCCAGTCGCACGATGACGCAGGTATGGGTGCCGATCGCGCTCGGGCCGGTCGACCCGAACGGCCGCGGCAATCACGGGCTGAATGCGCTCGGCCGGTTGAAGCCGGGAGTCAGCCTGGCGCAGGCTCAGGCGGAAGCGGACACGCTCACGCGCGGGTTCATCGAGCGCTTCCCGAACGCGTACGACCGCGAGTTCGGCCTGACGCTCACCGACGCGCCGACCGAGGTCTTCGGAACGGTGCGGCCGGCGCTGCTCGTGCTGCTGCTCGCAGTCGGCGCGGTGCTGCTCATCGCGTGTGCAAACGTCGCGAACCTGCTGCTCGCGCGATCGGAAGCGCGCCAGAAGGAGCTGGCGATCCGGTCGGTACTTGGTGCCAATCGCCGCCGCATCGTTGTGCAGCTGCTCGCGGAATCGCTGCTGTTGTCGCTCGCCGGCGGCGCGGCGGGTGTTGCCGTCGCCTTTGCCCTGACCCGCGCCTTGGCGGCGCTCGACCCGCTCAAGATCCCGCGCGTGCAGGACATTGCGCTCGACGGTCGCGTGCTGCTGTTCACCGCCGTGGTCTCGATCGTCACCGGCGTGGTGTTCGGGATCGTGCCCGCGCTCCAGGCCTCCGCCGCCGATTTGCAGCCGGTATTGAAGGAAGGCGGCCGCAATTCGCGCGTGAGCTCCGGCTGGCTCCGCCGCGGCCTCGTCGTCGCCGAAGTGGCGGCATCGGTGGCGCTGGTCGCCGCCGCCATGCTGCTCGCGCGCAGCTTCAGCCGGCTGCTCGCAGTGGACGCCGGTTTCAACCCGCAGCACGTCCTGACGCTGCGAACGTCGCTGCCGTCGGTGCGTTACGCCGACGGCGTGTCGATGGTGCGCGCATACGCGGACCTCGGCCGCCGTCTGCGCGAGTCGCCCGGCGTGCTGAGCGCCGGCGGCGTGACAGGTCTTCCCCTTGCGACCACGCGCGGCGACTGGAGCATCGTGCTCGAGGGCGACGCGCCGACCCGCCGCCTCGATCGCGCCGCCGACTGGCAGGTGGTCACGCCCGGCTACTTCGACGCGATGGGCACGCAGCTGAAGGCGGGCCGCACGTTCACCGACGCCGATCGCGCCGACACGCTGCCGGCGATCGTCGTCAACGAGGCGATGGCGAAACGATTCTGGCCGGGCGACAACCCGATCGGCCGCCGCCTCACGATGGGACGGAACGATCGCTGGATCACGGTCGTCGGCGTCGTGTCCAACGTGCACCATCGCGGTCTCGACGCGGTACCGCGTCCCGAGATGTATCGTCCGCACACGCAGTTCCGGTACGGCGGCAATGAGGCGCCGGCCGTCTCGACACTGACGTGGGTGGTCCGAACCACGGGCGACCCGCGCGCCGCCACGAGCTACGCGCGCGAAGCCGTGCAAGCCGTCGATCCGAACCTCGGCATCTCCGACCTGGCGACGATGGACCAGGTGCTGGCGGACTCGACGTCCGATCGCCGCCTGAACTTGATGCTGTTCGCGCTGCTCGGCGGTCTCGCGCTGGCGCTCGCGACGGTCGGCGTCTACGGCGTCGTCGCGTATTCGGTGGCGCAGCGGACGCACGAAATCGGTGTGCGGATGGCGATCGGCGCGCGCCCAACCGATGTCGTCCGCATGATCGTCGAGGACGGCGGACGGCTCGCGCTGGTGGGCGTCGTCGTCGGCTCGGCGCTCGCGGCGGCGGCGGCGCGCCTGATTCGAGGTCTCCTCTTCGACCTCAGCGCCGCGGATCCCACCACCTTCATCGCCGCGCCGCTGGTGCTGCTCGGCGTCGCGCTGCTCGCCAGCTACATCCCCGCACGCCGCGCAACACGGATCGACCCCAACGAGGCTCTCAGAACCTGAACCCGGTCTCAGGTTCTCGGATCTCGGTTCACTTGACGGAAATCCCCGCTCCGATCACGAGGAGGTTCGTGCGCGGGCCGCCGGGACGCTGCGTCGTGACATCGGGCGGCGTATACGGTGTGCCGGGACTCATCACGTAGATTCGAACGTCGAGGCTGAACGCGAGATGTGGCTTCACGAACCAGCGCGCGCCGCCGCCATAGTTCAGCGTCTTGAGCCGCTCGACGTCCGGCGGTCCTTTCTCCGATCCGTCGGGCACGAGCGCCCACACCGATGTGCCCAGCCCTCCGCTCAGATAGCTCCAGCCATGGCCGGTGCCGAAGTTGAACGACAACTGCGGCGAGAAGGTCGCGAACGTCTCAGTGGTCGGCTTCGGCGCGGACGTGAGTGGGGTCTCGCGTGATCGTCCCGCCGCCACTTCAGCGCCGATGCCGAAGGTGATCGCCTTCACATGAAGAAAGTACAGATGCGCGCCGGCCTGTCCGCCGAGACCGGTCCCCGGCAACTGCTGCCCGGTGGACAGCCCGCGGCTCTGGAGAAGTTGCGGATCGTCACTCGGAAAACGAGGCACCGTCATGTGGAGATCGAAAACGAACGGACCGATGCGCGGCGGGGGCTCCTGTGCGGTAGCAGACACGGCAGACCAGAGAGAGAGGCCGAGAGCGACGATCAGACGACGCATGCGCCGCCTGGCATTCTACCGGGTTCAGGGTTTGGCGTTCGCTGTTCGGGGTTCTGGTTCTTCAGTTCTTCTCTCACGAGGTCTTTCGTTGATCTGTTCTTCGACCAGAGAACGAGAGAACCTGAGAACCCGAGAACCGACGAACCCGAACCCCGAACCCCGAACCTCGAACGCCGAACCCCAACCCCGTCACCGTTCCCGCAACCTCTCCTGCAAATCATCCGCAATGACCAGCCGCGAGATGTCGCGGGCTCGTCGCGCAGTCGCGTCGCCCGCGCGGCAGGCGTCCGACGGTGCGTTCCGGTGTGCCGCGACGTCGTAACAGATCGTCGCGGCGCCGTGCGCGGCGTGCAGATGCCGATCGTCGAGCCAGTCGCCGTACGGGCGCGGCACCGGACCGCTGCCTGGCGCGCCAAGGAGATTGCGGCCGATGAACGGCAGCGGTGCGGCGTCGATCCCGAGGAGCGACAACAGCGTCGGTGCGACGTCGGTCTGACCCGCGGCGATGGCGCGAACGCCGCGCTCCTCCGACGGCGTCTCACCATGTCCGTCCGGTTCACGCGCGCTCGACATGAGCGTGCTCCGATTCTTTGGAAGACGGATGAACAGCGGGACCCGATCGTTCAGCATCCACGCGATGTCGTCGGCGCCGATGCCAATCGTACGGGCGAGCGCGCCGTCGCGGGCGAAGCCGGCGTCGTGATCGCCGAACACCATCAGCACGCTGTCGTCGAGCAGACCGTCGCGAGCGAGCGCCGCCCGGAAATCGTCGAGCGCCTGGTCGAAGAAACGCATCGTGTGCAGGTAGTTGCCAAACGACGTGCGCTCGAGCCCGCCGAGTTTCAGCACCTTGTGCGCTTCCGGAAACGACTCGAACGGATGGTGCAGCGACAACGTGATCATCCACGCCGCGAACGGCCGCGGCAGCCGCTCGAGCTGGCCGACCATCTGCTGCAGGAAATCGCGATCGTTCAGCCCCCATCCGATCTGCTCGGTCATCCTGAAGTCGGGCTCGAACAGGCTCCTTTGAAATCCGTACGCGGGGTGCATGACCTGACGATTCCAGAATCCCGGCTCGAACGGCACTGCCGACAGCGTTGCGTAGCCGTGCTCGGTGAGGATGCGCGGGAGCGCGACGTAGTGATTCGAGGGAAACCGGAAGGCGACGGCGCCGTGGTCGAGCGGCAGCAGCGAGGTGAGCGTCGTGAACTCGGCGTCGGATGTCCGCCCCTCGCTCGTCTCGTCCGTGACGTTCGTGAAGCGCACCGCATCGTCGGTCCAGCGGCGCAGGTGCGGCATCACCTCCTGGCCGCCGACCCGGAAGTCGACGACGAAGTCCTGCAGCGACTCGACCTGGACGACGATCAGGTTGCGACCGCGGGCGACGCCGAACGACGGACCTGGCGCGCGCAGCGGCGCGCGTTCGCGAAACCAGTCTGCCGCGTCGCTAATCTGTTCGGCGGACGCCGGCAGCCGCAGCCAGGTCGAACGAACGTAAGAGAACGTGTCGTAAGCGTGATAGCCGAACGGTCCGAGCTGCTCGACGATCGAGCGCGCCCGGAACATCTGATCGAGCGGCGCCGCGGCAAGCACGCGCCGAGCCGACACCATCGCCCCGGTGCCGGCGACGGCGGCGATCGCGGCGCACGCGGTGATCAGACGACCGCGCCGCGACGGCTGCCACGGCGCGCGGGCCGCTCGAACAGCGACCCAACCGGCGAACGGCAGATCGACGACGAGCCAGACCAGTCCGAACGTGAAGAGGCTTCCGACCGAGCCCCAGACATGGCCCGTCTGGCGCGCAGCCAGCAGCGCCGGCGTGGACCAGACATCGCCGAAGAACCGGTAATAGACGACGTCGGCGAGCAGTACGAGCGACGCGAACACGCCGAGCGCGAGGACCACGAACGGTCGCAGGCGGCGCGGCAGCACGAGCAGTGCCACGATCGGCACGAGCACCGCAACCGACCACACCATCCAGTACGACACGACGGTCGGTTCGAGGAGCGCGTCGTGCTCGACGATGAGCGGCTTGACCGCGAGCGTCGCCGTGCACCAGAGCACGTCGGCGATCGCGACGAACGGACGCGTCCAGCCGATCGACGCCGCCAGCACGATGAAGAGCGGCAGCGGCGCCAGCAGCCACGCCGCGGGCGGCAGGACGATGACCAGCGTTCGCGGTTGACGGGGCGACACCTGCGCGAACCAGGTCACCCCTTCCTCCACCATGTCCCACTGCAGCCAGTAGAGGCCCGGGATGTTGGGCGCGAGCACCCGCCCCTGCAGCGAGACCGGAGTCCCGGGCGCGATGACGCGCTCGCCAAGGTCGGTTCTGATGCCGTCGTGGTACGGCACGGTGCGCGAGCGGCGCACGAGCTCGCGCGGAATCAGCCACAGCCAGTGATACGACACGTGGATCGCGGCCGGGTCCCACGCGCGCTGTCCGGTATTGGCGACCGTCAGCGGCACCGTGACCTCCTCCGATGTCGTCAGCACCCGCGGGGCCCGCACGTCAGCGGTGAACGCGAGCGTATAAGGCGGTTTCTGCGCGGGAACGCACGCAGCACATGCGGTGGCGACGAAGAGGGTAAAGAGCGCGGAGCCTCTCAATCACGCGATCGTAACTCCCGATCGCGGATCAGGTTTCCTGGAAGCGTCGTACCATCGGCAGGCGCCCCGGCCGTTGGGGCTCATCAGTGAGGCAGACATGAAGCGACCAGGCACTCTTCGAATCGCCGCCGCGATCTGTGCGGTTGTGGTCACTGCCGCGGCGGCCCAGTCGGCAAAAACTCGATCGCGCGATCTGGGCATCGCGCCGGGGATCTACACGCCCGGCGCGCTCAATGCGATCACCGACGTCGACGGCGTTCGCGTCGGCCACACGACGATCGTCCAGGGCGACGCCGTGCGCACCGGCGTCACCGCCATCGTCCCGCACGGCGGCAACGTCTTCCAGGACAAGGTCGCGGGCGCCGTCTTCGTCGGCAACGCGTTCGGCAAGCTCGCCGGCTCGACGCAGGTCGCCGAGCTCGGCACGATCGAGACGCCGATCGTGCTCACCAACACGCTCAGCGTCGGCACGGCGGTCGACGCGGTGGCGCGCTACACCATCGCGCAGCCCGGCAACGAGCAGGTGCGATCGGTGAATCCGCTCGTCGGCGAGACCAACGACGGCGGCCTGAACGACATCCGCGGCTTCCACGTCACCCGCGAGCACGTCCTCGACGCGATTCGAAACGCGAAAGGCGGTCCGGTCGTCGAAGGCGCGGTCGGCGCCGGCACCGGGACGATCTGCTATGGATGGAAGGGCGGGATCGGCACGGCATCGCGCAAGCTCGATCGCACCGGCTACACGGTCGGCGTCCTCGCGCAGACGAACTTCGGCGGCAATCTCATGGTCGCCGGCGTGCCGATTTACCGGATGCTCCAGCCGCCCCCGCGGCGCGGCGCCGACGCACGCGGCGATGCCGGCGGCTCCCTCGTCGCGGATGCGCCGGCGTCGTACGAACGAGCGTCGGCAGACGGGTCCTGCATGCTCGTCGTCGCCACCGATGCACCGCTCGACGCGCGCGATCTGCGACGTCTGGCGGCGCGCGCCGTCTTCGGTCTCGGACGCACGGGCTCGTCGTACAGCAATGGCAGCGGCGACTTCGCGATCGCGTTCTCGACCGCGGCGGACATGCGCAGCCGCTTCAACGAAACGGCGCCGCGCGCGAGAACGGTCCTGCCCACCGACGCGGTGTCGCCGCTCTTCGAGGCGGTGCTCGAGGCGACGGAAGAAGCCGTCTACAACTCGCTCTTCGCCGCGACGACGATCCGTTCGTCGATCGGCAGCGCCGACGCGATTCCGATCGATCGCGTCCGGAACCTGGTGAAGAACCGTGAACGTTGAACCTGATCCGTGCATCCGGTGAAAAACGGCGCAGTCTGAACCTTGAACCGCGAACCCTGAACCGATTACGATCCGTGACTTGCCGACCACTGTTTCGGATCGCCGGATTCCGCTGACCGCGATCCGCGAGGCAGCGACCGCCGTCTACGGCGCCGCGATCCGCACGCCGCTGATTCGCCTCGAGGCGCCCGCCGCCGACGGCGCACAGATCTATCTCAAGCTCGAAACGTTGCAGCCGATCGGATCGTTCAAGATTCGCGGCGCCTACAACGTCGTCCGTCAGCTGACGCCGGAACAGGTGAAGGACGGCGTGTGGACGGTGAGCGCGGGCAACGCGGCGCAGGGCGTCGCGTACGCGGCGCGAAAAGTCGGCGCGCGCAGCTCGGTGATGGTGATGGACACCGCACCCGAGACCAAGATCCGGGCGATCGAGCGGCTCGGCGCGACCATCGTGCGCGCGACCTATGACGAGTGCTGGAAAACCGTCGAAGCGCACGGCTCGGATCGAATGACCGGCCACTTCGTGCATCCGTTCGACGACGATCGCTTCATCGCCGGCAATGCGACCGCCGCGCTCGAAATCCTCGAGGATCTGCCCGACGTGTCGGCGATCATCGCGCCGCTCGGCGGCGGCGGGTTGCTCAGCGGCATCTCGGCCGCGGTTCGCGAGCTGAAGCCCGACACCCGCGTCTACGCCGCGGAACCCGAGACCGCCGCGCCTTTGGCGGCGTCGCTCGCCGCGTCGCGTCCCGTGTATTTCGAAAACTGGACGGCGTCGTTCGTCGACGGCGCCGGCGGCAAGTCGGTGCTCGCGACGATGTGGCCGTTGTTGTCGCGTCTGTCCGGCTCGCTGGTCGTCTCGCTCGACGACGTGGCGCAGGCGATGAAGCTCGTCGCCGAGCGGGCGCGCGTGATCGCCGAAGGCGCCGCCGGCTGCGCGATTGCCGCCGCGCTCAGCGGCCGGGCCGGCCGCGGCAACATCGTCGCCGTCGTTTCCGGCGGCAACATCGATCTCACCAGATTCGCCGAGCTCGTCGGCGCGTGTCACTCATGACCCGATATTCCAATCCGCTGCCTGCACGCATCGCCCGTCTCGAAGAGCTCGCCGTTGATTTGTGGTGGGCATGGCATACCGAAGCGCGCGAGCTGTTCCGCCGCCTCGACTACCGGTTGTGGCGCCAGACCGCGCACAACCCGGTGCGGATGCTGTGGCTGATCGCGCCGGAGAAGCTGCAGCGGGCGGCATCCGATCCGGAGTTCCTCGGCCACTTCGACGCGGCGATCGCCGCGCTCGACGATGCCCGGGCGGCGCGCAACACCTGGTGGTCACATCGCTCGCCGCAGATCACCGGGCAGTCGATTGCGTACTTCTCCGCGGAGTTCGCTCTGCATCAGTCGCTGCCGATCTACGCCGGCGGCCTCGGCGTCCTGGCCGGCGATCACTGCAAGGAGGCGAGCGACCTCGGCGTCCCGCTGATTGGCGTCGGATTCATGTACCCGCAGGGCTACTTCCACCAGCACATCTCCGCCGAGGGGTGGCAGGAAGAGAGCTACGAGCGTCTGACCTGGAGCGACGCGCCGATCGAGGCGGCGCTGACGCCGGACGGGAAGCCGTGCGTCACCGCGGTGCCGCTCGGCGATCGCTCGGTGCTCGTCGCCGTGTGGCGCGTTCGCATGGGGCGGGTGAAGCTCTATCTGCTCGACACCGATCTCGAGGAGAACGCGCCGTGGGATCGTGAGCTCTCGGCGCGCCTTTACGGCGGCGACCGCGAGACGCGCATCCAGCAGGAAATCATCCTCGGCGTCGGCGGCGTGCGCGCGTTGAAGGCGTTGGGATCCGATCCCGCGCTGTTCCACCTCAACGAAGGGCATGCCGGCTTCGTCGTGCTGCAGCGGATCCGCGATCTGATCGAGCACGGCGCCACCTTCGACGCCGCGCTCGAAGAAATCCGCGCGACGACGATGTTCACGACACATACGCCGGTGCCGGCTGGACACGACGCGTTTCCTTTCCATCTCGTCGAGAAGCATCTCGCCGGCCTCTGGGGCACGCTGGGCGGCAACCGCGATCGCTTCCTGGCGCTCGGCGCTTACGACAACGGCGGCGGCATGCAGTTCAACATGACGGCGCTCGCCATCCGCTCGGCCGGAACCACCAACGCGGTCAGCCAGCTGCATGGCGAAGTGACCCGCGCCATGTTCGCGCCGATGTGGCCGGATACGCCCGAAGCCGAGCGGCCGGTCACCTCGGTCACCAACGGTGTGCACGTCCCGACGTGGATCTCCGGCGATATGGCGAACCTGTTCGCGACGCACCTCGGCGCCGACTGGCTCGATCGCCACGATGACCCGGCGATGTGGGATGCGGTCAGGTCGATCCCCGACGAAGCGCTGTGGGCGTGCCGGCAGTCGCTGCGCCGGTACCTGTTCGCCTTCATCCGGGAGCGCGCGCGGCAGCGATGGATGGAAGAGCACGTCGGCATCCCGCGCGTCGTCGCGGCAGGGACGCTGCTCGATCCGGACGCCTTGACGCTCGGCTTCGCCCGCCGGTTTACCGGCTACAAGCGTCCCGAGCTGGTGTTCCACGACTCGGAGCGGCTCGCCAGGATCCTGAACGCGGCGGGCCGGCCGGTGCAGATCATCTTCGCCGGCAAGTCACATCCGGCAGACGACATCGGCAAGCACCATCTGCAGCGGGTCTACAAGCGCGCGCTCGACCCGATGTTCGGCGGCCGCGTGGCGTTCGTGGACGACTACGATCTCCACGTGGCGCATTTCCTCGTGCAGGGGTGCGACGTGTGGCTGAACAATCCACGCAAACCGCTCGAAGCGAGCGGTACGAGCGGGATGAAGGCCGCGCTCAACGGCGTCCCGCATCTGAGCATCGGCGACGGATGGTGGGCCGAAGGCTTCACCGGCAACAACGGGTGGGTGATCGAAGGCGCCAGCGTTCCCGACAACCCCGACGCCCAGGACGCGGCCGATGCTGACGCGTTGTATCGATTGCTGGAAGAGCAGGTCGTTCCCGCCTTCTACGAGCGCGACGCCGAGCAGGTGCCGCGGCGGTGGGTCGCGGTGGTAAAAGAAGCGATTCGCACCGTCGCCCCGCGCTTCTCCGCGCGCCGGATGGTCAAGGAATACACCGATCGGATGTACGCGCCGGCGCTGGAGAGACGCTCTGGCGCGGTCACCGGGTAAATGCGGATTGCGGATTCCGGAATGCGATTGCGGAATGCGGTTCACGAATTCTTAATTCCTAATTCCTAATTCCTAATTGCAGGCGCGTCTGCGTCGGCACGCCCTATAATCAGCGGCCGATGACGCTGTACACGCGCACGTTCGCCCGGTTCAACCGCCGCGAACTCCTGAAAATTGCGTGGTATCTCGGCGCCAGCGCGGTTGCAGCCCCGCTCGTGACCGCCCGGCGTGCCCTGGCCAAGCCGATCTTCGACAGCTATCCCTTCTCGCTTGGCGTCGCCTCGGGCGACCCGCTGCCCGACGGCGTCGTCCTGTGGACGCGTCTCGCGCCTACTCCGCTCGATGGCGGCGGCATGCCGATGGCCGACGTCGAAGTGGACTGGGAGATGGCGCGCGACGCGCGCTTCCAGTCGATCGCGCAGCGCGGGACGGCCATCGCCCGGCCCGAGATCGGTCACAGCGTTCACGTCGAGGCGAGCGGGCTCGAGCCCGCGCGCGACTATTGGTATCGGTTTCGCGCCGGCGACGAAGTGAGCCGTGTCGGGCGCACCAGGACGGCGCCCGCAGCGGGCGCGCCGGTCGATCGCCTGCGCTTCGCGGTCTGCGGCTGCAACAACTACGAGCAGGGCTGGTTCACCGCGTTCCGGCGCATCGCCGAAGAGCAGTTCGATTTCGTCTTCCACACCGGCGACTACATCTACGAAGCGCGCGCGACCGGCGGCCGCAGCGACCTCGCGATCCGGCAGCACAACGGCCGCGAACCGTACACGCTGGTCGACTACCGGAATCGGTACGCGCTCTACAAGATGGATCGCGATCTGATGGCGGCGCACGCGTCGGCGCCGTGGATCGTCACCTGGGACGATCACGAAGTGGACAACAACTACGCCGGCGACTTCGACGAGCGCGGCACACCGCCCGAGTTGTTCGTGCTCCGCCGCGCGGCCGCCTATCAGGCCTACTACGAGACGATGCCGCTGCGGCGCAGCGCGCTGCCGTCGGGCAGCCATATGCGCATCTACCGGCGCCTGCAGTTCGGATCGCTGGTCGACTTCAACGTGCTCGACACGCGGCAGTGGCGCTCGGATCAGGCGTGCGGCGACGGCATGCGGACCAACTGCGCCGAAGCGCTCGATCCAGCGCGCACGATGATGGGCGCCGAGCAGGAGGCGTGGCTCTACGGCAACCTCGCCGACGCGCACGCACGGTGGACGGTGATCGGCCAGCAGGTGCCGACCTTCGCGCGCGATTTCAAGAGTTGGGACGCCGACAGCCGCTTCGCGATGGACAAGTGGGACGGCTACGTCGCGGCGCGCCAGCGGCTCTACCGCCACATCAAGGACTCGAAGGCGCCGAATCCGATCGTGCTCTCCGGCGACGTCCACATGCACTATGCCGCCGATCTGAAGATGGACTTCGAGAATCCGCGCTCGCCGACGATCGGCGTCGAGCTGACCAACACGTCGATCACGTCGACCGGCGACGGCGCCGACGTCTCCGGCGAGTGGGACGCGATGAAGCTCGACAACCCGCACATCAAGTACCACAGCGCCCGGCGCGGCTACATTGCGTGCACGGCCACGCCGGCGACGCTGCGCGCGGAATTCAAGGTTCTCGACCGCGTCACGATCCCCGATCAGCCGATTCGCACCGGCGGCGCCATCGTCGTCGCAGCTGGCCGCCCCGGCGGAACGACCGACTGAAGACAAGTCGACAGTCGCAAGTCAACAGTCGCAAGCCGACAGTCGCACGTCGGGCCGGATGACTGGCGACTGACTGACGACTGCCGACTGACTGACGATTGCCGACTGGCGACTGCCGACTAGCGACTGACGACTGATCTTGGTGCTAGACTCGATCTATATATGTCACGGAAGGCCGTTGCCAAGTCGCGCTGCGCGCTGTGCGGTGCGAAGGACGTCTCCGAGCCGCGCGGTGAAGAAAAGTACTGCCGCGACTGCTGGGACAAGAAGATCGCCGTCGAGGAAGTCGTCGCGCGCGAATTCGCGCTCAAACGCTACATCCGCGCCCACAGCGCGGAGAAATACCTCATCTACCACTCGACGCTGAAGCGCCCGTGCGGTCAGCTCATCGTTGTCGACGATGGCTACGATCTGTTCCTGACGCTGATGCTCTACCCGAATTTCGGCTGGGACGAGCCGGCCTACCACCTCGAAAACGATCCCGAAGGGCGCCTGTTCTCGGAGATTCTCGTCGACGTCGTCGCCGCCGAAGTGATCGAGCCGTGGGGCGGAGGCAAGTGGCACATGGAGATTTTCCGGTCGGTCAACCCCGAGCCGGAGGACTGGAACGGCGAGATGTAACTCCGATATATAATCCGCGCCAACTCGTTTCAGGCCGACTATCCCGGGAGGATTTATGACACGCGCGCGCTTCGCCATTGCCGCGTCGCTCGTCGTCGCCAGCGCGGCGACCACAGCCGTACTTGCCCAGACCGCTCAAGCACCGCCGATGACCTCGGTCCTGGCGGGCAAGAAGTTCACGCCGCCGTTCAAGGGACAGGCAGACGTCGATTACACCAAGCCGGTCACCAAGCGCGACAAGGAAATGGTGGTGACGACGCTGCAGGTGAAGAACAACACCAACGCGCCGCTGCTCCGCCTCACCGTCGACGAGACCTGGTATGACAAGGCCGG